>Ga0066679_10000897_pt1 | contig 11220 bp, 11 predicted proteins | sample GraSoiAngelo_128_FD_62298 | JGI IMG/M metagenome (GOLD analysis project Ga0066679, IMG submission 62298) | Grasslands soil microbial communities from the Angelo Coastal Reserve, California, USA - 14_0927_12_20cm | ecosystem: Environmental > Terrestrial > Soil > Grasslands | place: USA... | reverse complement strand
ATCAAATGCAAGATCGGCCCACTGCTCAAATTGAGTTAGTAGATTTACCATTTCAGGGGTGGATTCAATTTTCGATCCTTCCTTGCTTATCGGACCGGACGAAAACACAAAACCTTTCTGAGACGCTGCCAAGCGGCGCAAAGCGGAATCGTTGGTTTCAATCGTTGTAACTTCTATTTTCAAGTTAAGCGATCGATACCCGCTGACCTGAAGTTCGGCGTCGTATGGCTGACTGCCGGCAAGACACTTAATGTGAACTTGCGTTAGTGGTCGGCAAAAATGGAGACCTAAGCAGGCGATGGGGATAGCTTCCTCGACGAGCCTCTTTACCATTCTGCCGGTTTGTCCCTTGCGGCCGAGAAGAATTGAGTCGGCGTCTGGTTCGGCATTTATTTCCTCAAGCTTGACATTGATCCAGCGCCACAAATCGAAAACGTGACGAGTGGATTCGTATTCCTCGGGTGGTATTTCCATAGTTCAACGCCTCACGGTTCTGTGGTTAACGCTTAGGCAACTCAACCTTATCATCGACAAGCGCATCGATTGTAACCTTCGCGACCTTCGCGTAAGCCAGCAGCACGAGTAGTGGTGGTTCACGGATACCCTGCTCGAACCTCGAGATGTTTCCGGGATAGACAGTCGCGTTTGATTGGCGGCGCTTTAAGGCTTCGACCATTTGCTGTTGTGTGAGGCCGAGCGTCTTTCGTATTTGGGTCAGCTTTGTAGCCAGCCTCTTGGGTTTCGGCCGCGACGATCCCATTAGGGCAGTCCTCCCTTGGAATCGTTCAGGAAAATCTGGTCTTTACACTTGCAGGAGAGTATTATGCTCCCTGTTGGGAGCGTGTGGAGCGACTGAGAATAAGCTGCCGGAAACCGATGGTGCGAATTCCCGACAGCGCACTTCACTTCTGGCGGTCCTCAGGTGCGCGCATTTAGACCTGACGGCAGTTCCGAATCGAACCTCTTATATCAGAGCGGTTTGTCGAAGTCACTACCGCAACTAGAGATGACTCCTATGAACAGACACTTCGGATTTCGTTTCATTTCCTCAAGATTACTGGCGATGATCGGTGTTCTGGCAGTAGGTAGCGCTATATCCTCGTGCAACTTCTCCGCAACGCCTTCGAAGACGGTCGAGAATTTGTGCCGTGCGGTAGAGCGCGGTGAAATCGATCGAGCTATGACTTTCTTGTCGAGCGGTTTCATAGGTAGGCAAGGCATAGAGTCGGTCAAGCAAGGACTCTCTCAGGTATCGCTTGAGATGAAAGAGCATGGCGGGATAAAGGCGATTAAGGTTTCGAAAGAGGATGTAGTTGGTGAGGTTGCCGAGGTTTCGGCGGAGATAACCAGAGGTAATGGGATCGTGGGAGCTGCGCGGTACAAGTTGGTCAGAGAAAGAGGTGAATGGAAGATCGACGACATAAGCGGCAACTCTAGTTCTCAAAATGAGCCGGTTCATCCTGAAACTGCGGTGGCGGACGTCGTTAAATGGGCGCATGAAACAGGGGCAGACAAGCTCGTGAGTTGGTTTCAGAAACAAGCGGCGCCGCCAGTTTGCAAAGTTGGCAAGCTCGATCGTTCAACATTGCCGGACGAGGTCAAGTACCATGACGTGGCTGACGGTAAGCAACGGGATCGTTTGCTGACCGGATTAGAGCCGGTGATAAAGCTAATTGGGTGTTCGAACAAAGACGGTGTGGTGTTATATGACGGGTTAACTATTTATGCCGGTAGTCTTCCAGATGGCCACATAGCGATTACGCCGGGCTCCTCGTATCTTGTAAGCTCGATTCCGCAAGAGAATATCTTTCATGATCTTGCAAAGCTCCGTATTTTTCTGGCGCGCGAGGTTTTCAGGCAAATGATCTCGACCGAAAAGGCGAGCAATGGTTTGAATGACGCGGACATGTTGTTACAACGCGAACTCAAGTTGAATTATCTGGCGGCAATGGTCAGTCTGGCGACAGATAAGGATCCAAGCATTTTCGACGCGGCGGCATTGGACATTGACGCGTATGCGAAGCCGGTTGGCATAGTGTCAGGTACTCAAGGAACACCCAGTCTCCGCCAAGTCCAGGATATCTTTGGAGCTGCGAAACAGGATTTTGGGGACGCGTCGAGGTAGCTATCGAAATATAGAGCCTGCGGCCATTGTTTACAGTTCCCGTCGAACGAATATGGGGTAGTCGCCCTTGACGGATTTCCTTCTCGACCGAGTTACGGGTTGCGTTGCATGTCATTGCGCAAAGTCCTTAGCTTTGCCATAAGGGATTCTAGATGTTTCAGTTTGGGCTGTTTGACTTCGTACGGCGCTGAACCCTGCGTGATATTCATCCGTGAATACTCTAATGACTCAAGGATTAGCAATATGTCAGGCAATGTGAGTTCTTCCAGGTCATGCATGGCTTCCTCCTAGTTCGATCAGTCTCTTCTTCCATTTCTTAGCATTCCGTTCACACGTCTTTATTGGGATTGGTTCAATTAATAACATGGGAGTGTTTGAAGTCTACTGTCATTATTGTGCGAGCAAAGAGCCAAGAGCGTAAGATGAATGACTGCAATGAGTGACGCTCCTATTCGAGATATTCCACGAATCAAAGAAATGCTCGATCAGGCAAAGAGCATGCAGGCTTTGAAAACGATTTCACCTGTACTCTTGCCATTGCTGCGCTTGGTGGGCGTAGACGTTAGCCAAACTGAACAAGCCCTAAAGTCCTTCGAGGAGCTGCAACTGACGGTCGAAGAGATGGCCGGCATTCCCGATCGCTTTAACCATCTGGTTGGGGAGCGGGGTTGGATTATGTACGACCAAATGAATTTGGATGTCGCGAAGGCAGCAATCGCCAAGGCTGAAGCTGGTGACGTAGATGGAGCAGAAGCGGACCTCGTAGATCACTATGATGCGGCCACGGTTGAGTGGCAGTTATTAACAATGAGGGGAATTGAAGCATTTCGGCCCCGGATGCCGTTGGCGGAAAAGGCGCTCATCGATTATCAAGAGGAACGTTATCACGCTTGTGTTCCGGTCGTGTTGGCTCTCCTCGATGGCTTGGTGAATGAGTTGCATGAAAAGCGCCGAGGATTCTTTTCTGAAAATGTTGACCTAAAAGCGTGGGACTCAATAGCCGCGCACGAGAAAGGTCTTAATTCGTTGGCAAAAATTTTTCAGAAGGGCCGTTACAAAACAACGGCGGAACCAATTAGACTGCCGTATCGGAACGGCATTTTGCACGGGATGGATTTGGGATACGACAATAGGATGGTTGCGGCCAAATGTTGGGCCGCTCTATTTGCAATTCGAGATTGGGCAGTTAAAGCGGAGCAAGGCTTGATCGAAGCTCCGCCTCCAAAACCAGAAAAAAGTTGGTCTGATTTGTTTCGTCAAATCAAAGAAACCGAAGAGGACAAGAAGCGGCTCGAGGCGTGGCGTGTCCGACAAATCGTCGTAGGCAAGGATATTCCGAATACCGGCGAGCCTGGGATGTTCACCGAAGGTTCACCTGAACGGATAGTTGTCGAATTCTTATGTTTTTGGAAGGGCCAGAACTATGGTCGAATGGCAGAGTATCTCCCAGTTGCCTCCGGTCCGATTAGCAAGGTAGCGGGTGAGATTCAAGAGATCTACGGTCCATCTATTTTGGACAGATTTGAGATCGAAGAAATCACTGAGACGGGACCCGTTATTACCTTGGTTAAAGTGCGGCTTTGGTACCTTGGAAACGGAGAACCTGGTGACGCTGTTCTCACATTTCGGCTTTTCAGCCAAGATGCAAAGGGTCATCCGGCTGTGTCTGGGAAAGCCGGAGCCACGTGGCGGTTTGTGACGTGGCCGATGTTGTGAGGGCCCCAATTACAATATCGGTTTGAACTGATTTACCAGGCGTGTTACCAATGCGAGCATATCGGTTACAGTCTCACCGACAGGTTCGCACTCCGAGATGATAGATGGCTCGTTAAGCGAGACTTGGAACGTAAACTCAAGAAATTCATCCGTGTCCAATTTGACAGGGAACCACGTCAAGTTGTCTCCCGATTTAAGTATCTTTCCTATGTTGTTCGTTGGAGAAAGTAAGTGAAACGTCGGAGCGCTTATACCCTCCAAAAACATTCCAACGCTAAGGGATGTGTTGTGCTTATGAATGTTATTCAGTTTATGTAGTTGCCAAAGCCTGACATTACCCGCCTTGTAAGGCATACAAGAATCAATCATCTTTGTCGCCGCTTCAGACATACCTTTAACTTTGCCAGGCGCTTCGCTTTTGTACTTGGACTCGTCATCTGAAATTGGAAAGTAGGTCTGTTTGCGTGGCGTCTGACCGTTCACAACCACGAGCGCGTGAGCGAGATTGTCCAACGCGCCTCGAATATTTGCTAACGCATCGCCCGCGCGCGTAGTGATCGCCGATGGAATAGGGCGTGTACTATGAATCCAGTAAACTACGAAGTCCTGACGCTGCAAATGCAGTTGCCGTTTGATCAAATATGGCTTTGACTCGATAAAGCTAGTGACTTCACGATCAAGCTCAGTCACGTGTTCTTTAGCGCGCTTAAGCTTGGCTCTCACGTCGCTGAGTCGGTCAAAGGCACTAATTTCTAAATAAGGTTTAGTCATCTTCGCCGGTTCCGTGCCCCACCCACGCGGGTTCCTTCTTCAGCATTACTGTATGTATTTTCAAGTTGTTAGAACTAAAAGGTCAACGGGACGTTGGTTGTTTGCCGGGCTTTCCTTTTATTCATGCAATCGTAGTAGCGTTATAGTCATTGATTTCTTGCGTATATGAAAGTGAACGGTAAGATTAAAGTTGAGCAAATCATGAATGACCCTTCTATTCGAGATATTCCGCGAACCAAAAAGAGATTCTCGACGACGCGAAGAGCATGCACCGCCTTGAAGACGATCTCGCCTTTGATTCTGCCAGTGTTACGGTTGGTTTGGTATTGACGTGACGTTAGCCAGATGCAAGAAGCCGTGAATTCAGCAGACGGTCGAAAAATTGGCAGCCATTGTCGCAGGGAGAATCCCTATGTTGTGTGAGACTTGGGTGCGTGCGCGAACATTCGATGGGGGGCTAGCGGCTCTTTGTATCCTGGTCGATTAGTCGATTACAACGAGGCTTACACGCCGGAAACTCGCTCTCAGCCGCCTTGCGTAGGTGCACGAGGTATAAGATTGGTCTGTTATCCTTACCAGGCTAATGCACGATTTATTACGGGACTGTTGGCAACTCTTTGCATCGTATCAAAAGCCACGGCGCAGTTGCTGCCACCTAATTCCCAAAGTTCGTGCGACGCCGTTGTAAGCTCCGCATGGAGCGCCTTGATGCTGATGTCCAGCGTAGGATCTCGGTTGCGATCCAGATCATATTCCAGTTCTGAAAGAACCCTTAGACTTTCAAAGAAGTGGATGTGCGTTTGGACTATTTTTTCCGGTGTGTGTTTGTGAAGTAATTCTTCAACAGAATGGATCTGCCTTTGAATGGCCTCTACATTGGCGATGTAGTTATTTCCGGAGATGAGGTTTTCGCATTCGGCTCGCGCGGAGTTAAAGTTGATCTCAGCTAATTCCAGCAGGTCCCGCTTCTTCTGGGGAGTATCGGCATTCGGGTACAGTCTCAGTAGGATGTCCTCGGCCACTAGTAGAGCTGTCGGAACCTGAGGAGCGGACTCAGGTTCGTTCAATAAGCCAGTAGATGTCTTCATTTCACCAAATAATTTTGAGATTCTTGACTTTAGGTTGTCGAGCTGGTCGGCCTTTACACGCCAGTGATCCCACTGGCCGCCCTTTTTTCCGGTTCCGCTCTTGCCCATATGTTCAAGGTAGTGGCGTTCCCGCGCGACAATGGTCGAGACGGTCCTAAGTCCTACTTCGCTGTATAGAGATAAATCCCTCACAGTGAATTCCCTCAGAGCCAGCATAGCGCTGAGAACTTTGTGTTGTTTCATTGGTCGATCTTCTTTCTGAGGGATAAGACACCGCGTACGTCGGCGCAGCGCCGCGAACCATCCCACCTTAGCTCTTTCGTTATTCATCTGTCAAGTGAAAAACGATTAAAGCGCGGGTACTTCCGGAGATCTTCAGATATTAGTGTATTTCCCCCTGAAATCGCCTAGTTATGAGTGGCGGTCTCGGCGGTAGCGGGCCTGAAATTGGTCGCCTCGGCATCCAAACATCTGTTAATGCTAATATCTCCTTAACCAAGCGACTTATATCTTGATGCCTAAGGTACTGATTAATAATGGAAACGATCTCGCAGTGGCGCACAGATTCGGGGTTGCCGCGTTTACCAAGATTAGTTAATACACCAACGAATTTTTTTCGTTGCGTTGGGGTGAAAGTTTGTAGCAAGTTTAAGTTGAGAGACATCTGGAGAAACGTCGCCCACGCCACTCGGCGTGATTTAGGCAGTTTTTGCAGAACGTGTAAGACCCGATCGGCGACTTCGTTGCCGGCTTTTCGGTGGCACGCGTACGGAGAGGGTTTGTAGGGTGCAGCGACTTCCAAATTGATTCGGGAAAGGTGAAAGTTCGATGCTCTGAGTTGATGTTCTTTGGTGATAATGCCGTTTAAGCCAAAATCAGCAGTTGGTCCTTCTCCGGCGACAACCTCGTCCATGATCTTAAGCGCAACATAGTCCATCCAACCCTCGCAGAACCCATCTTCTGGTTCGGAAGGTGCACGGTTATCGCAATTCGGAACGACACCTTGGAAGGCGTGCACAATGCATTCGTGGAACAGTACATATGGAATTGACATGTAGCTATCGAAATCAAAGTCAGGAACGCATAACTTTACGCTCACTTCCGACCAGTATTGTTTGCTCTGCGCACACAGTTCAGTACTTCCGGTTATCGAGTAAGAAATCGGCAGTTCATGGAGGCTCGTGCGATCACGAACATGCTTAGTGCAAAAAACGATTGTTGGAAATGTACTCGGTCTCACCGTCGTAAATTCGGAGTAGTACTTGATGGCAGTTTGCGAAGCGGCATCAAACATTTTCCGTAGAGACGCCATAAAACAGCCATTTACTCCAACGGCTTCTTCTAGCGCCAAGTCCGAGTTTATCGAGTTACAGTTTAAACATGAGGTTCCCGCGATCGTTTCGTGAAGGACCGACTTTAGACTGCGGAGTAACTCAGGATGGTGTTCGAGTTGAGGCTCGGCCGCTCTGGCCAACCGAGAGACGAGTCTTGCTAGGAAGCTACCGTTGGGTGGGAGATCAAGGTCGGAGAGTTCTTCTTTTATATAGACTTCAAATAGCGCGTTTCTCAATGCGTCAAGCGCTAAGGCCGCGTTCGCATCATAAGAATTGTCTTTAAGAGGTTGAACGCTGTCGAAGTAAAGCAGGCGTCCACACAGTTCTCGCCGCACTTGAGGGGGGATGTGTTTCTCGACAGAGATCATGATAGTTTCACTACTCTCATCCTTCGCGCTTAATTGAATCCTCTCCCAGATCTTCTTTTATTCGTGGGGCGATCAAGTGGGTCCAAGCAGCCTTCACCGCCTCTACGACACCATGTGCTACAAAGGCCATGACAATGGCAGTAACATCAAATCCGGACTCTCTACTTTCGACTTGGATGGCCGCTTCTCGTTTGAGGCCACGGAGTGGCGAAAGATCTATACCCTCTTCGCGAGCTTTCTTACTGATATTAGATGCTGGGTTTTGAAGCTCGGCCCAGATAGCGTCCAGTTCAGTTATGAATTCTTGAAAGGACAGTTTGGTGAGACGGTAATGTTCCTCGTTCATGGAAGGAGCCTTCGATCTTTTGGAGCTTCTCTGTCTTTGGGCTGTCAAGTGTGGGCCATAGCCCCCGACGGCCATGACTGTCTATGACTCTCAGCTCTGGCCACGATCAAAAGAGTGTGCAAGGACACAGAAGCTCTGAAGAATCAACTGCTGAGAGTGACGACAAAGTAATGCAGGGGCTTGTAAAAGTCAACAATTGGAGTGACGTTCCGAATCGGGCCGAGGTGAACGTCATCATGACTCCGAGTTCATACTCAACGGCCAGAGTTATTTAATAATCGCGATGAGTTTCTCGTTACCTGGGCTTTAGGAACGCAGGCTCAACAGAACTTTCCGAGCGGTCCGGAAGACAAAACGGTCTATTGGGTGGTCGTCCATCGGTGAACCTGAACATGCTAACCACGTCTATGATCATTGTGATGGAGGAAGACGATGGATCAGTTTTACTCCTTATGAAGCACGCTGACATGATTCAATAGATATCGACGATCATTGGGAAAGATCGCAGTCGCCTATTAATTGAAAATCCTCATTTGCAGAAATACTTAAGCTCTCATTGAGGATTTCTTGTCGCGTTCGTGATGGCAGGTTTCGTCTTTAGCCTCAAGGGCTAGCGATAATCTCGAAATCGGCGTCATCGTAGTCTCTGTCTCCTCCGCCCAGAAAATCTTCGAAGAAGACGTTGGCATTCCCGCCGCCGAGACAGTCTAACCGAGCGTGAGCTATCGCATCGCGGTTACGCGCAGCTGGTCCCATAAAGAAATTAAACCCGGTATCACGAACGTGAATATAAAAAATCAGTTCCGTGCCCTGATCGAAACTACCCAAGTCCACTACTCTGCCGACGTCCCTGTTCGTGGCGAGCGTGCGGGATTGGCCGTGAACAAGAAGACGAATTTCGTTCGTAAATTCTGCTTGGAACGGAAGTACCTTAATCTTGAGGTCACCGCCTGGCGCAAAATACTTTCTACCAAGACCTGAAGCACAGCCGCATGGAAAATCAAAAGTAAATGTTGTGAATGGACCGTCAGGAGGGTTGATAGCAAGATTACTGCGAGGTTCTTCACCAATGATTTTCACGGTTGGAATCAGGACTACGGGACCAATGGATGCTCGATCGATTGCTTGTCGAATGCGATGGCAGAGAAGTTCCGCAAGGTCAGGTCCGCCAACGCCTGGCGACGCTCCTAACGTGTGGCAATATACTTCGAGCGCTGCCATTGCAGACTCGCATGCTATGAATATTGCAGGAGCTGTTACATCAGCGAAAGGGATTGCGGCCACCGCGACTGTGATTGCCGGACAAATCAATTGGGTCAATGGCCCGAGGAGTTCGAGCGAAGCGCATGCTATACCAAGAACCTGCGCTACTCTGATGCATTTTTGTTCTTGTCTATTCAGCGCGCTGCGATCGGGAGTTGGTATGGGCACTTTGTAGGTTCCGTTTTCGATAAACGTGCCGGTCATGGTGAAGTTAATTCCGGTCGATGTTTTCACGAGCATACTTACGTCGGCATTGTTCACCGGTACGCCGCAGTGCTTCACAATTACCGTGCTTGTGGGCTGTGCGAAGGTTACTGCCGCAGTGGATGTCACGGAACTGAGGGTGGTAAGTAACCCGGAGCTTGACTGGCGAGTGCTTGACAAGTTGTTAGGTTGCGTTCCGCCAGGTAAAGAGACGGGCACGTCTGTTTCGATGATTCCATCGTCGGAAAGGACTTTTACGACTAATGACGTGTTGGAGAGGTGGGTAATCTTGAAGATTGTGCCGTTAAAGCAATGGATGAGTACGGGTCTTTCCTGATCATCTAAGTCGACGGTTGTAATGCGACCTTGCGCATCTTGAACGCGAACTATATTCAGCGATACAGCAAGTCCTTTGTCGTCCTTTACGCCGAAGTAGTCGATCACTTGCCCATCGGCGGTCTCTGCGCGAAGTAGTTCTGGATCCGTTCGATTGGTGAAAAGCGTAAATCGCGGAAAAATTGCAGCAGCCGCACCTGTTTCAATGGAGATTGTTATTGAGGAACCAGGCTTACTTCTTAATTCGATGTAAAGAGTATTGGTTTGCCCCAGGAGTACTGATTTAACAATGCGATTGACGTTCTGATTGAACTCATCTGGTCCGGCGATAATTACTCCGTTTAATCCAACTATTGCGCTACTTACGCGGGCTCCACCGTCTCCGCCGTTTTCAATTATGAGTGTGTATTCTGCTCCTGGATTTGGGAGCGAAAAAGTCCGAGTAATTGTTTGTGGCTCACCTGTGGTTCTAGTGAACGTTTCAGGACCGAAAACCGTCTGACTTTTTGCGTGGGATGGAGCAAACAACCAGACTAAGAGGCCGACGAGAATTGTTAGTTTTTTCATAGCGACTCCTTAGAATGCAGCCACTAAAGAATTGATGTCAGGGGGATAAGAGGGGGATTTAAGCGAACTTGAACCACTTCAAGGGTATGAGTGGGGACTGCAATTCTAGGACAAGACTAGACCTAATTCAAAGGGCCGTCAATACTCATGAAGCGTTGGTAGTGGTCTATTGGGAGTTGCGCGAATAGCTTTTGACTCAGCCCGGAGAAAATCTTGCTTCTCTGGCCTAGTGGGGTGTATATAACGCTTTGACTGCTTTCTAAATCTCGTCCTCAGGAGACTAGCCATGAACATTTCTGGAACTTGGTACAACGAACTCAAGTCTACATTGACATTAGACCCTGTAGTCAATGGTAAGTTTACAGGAACTTACCAAACCGCCGTATCTTCTGGCTGTGCTAAGGGAAGCTACGCGGTCGTGGGGCGAACAGACACAGACAAGAAGGGCCACGCTGTAGCTTTTGTAGTGCTGTGGGCCAATGATGTATCTGACTGCAAGTCTGTGACAGCATGGTCTGGTCAGGCTCAGATAATCGACGACGAAGAAAAGATAACCGCCTTATGGCTGCTGACCACTGAAACTGATCCGGACAAGGACTGGACATCCACTCTCATCGGCCAAGACGTGTTTACAAGAAATAAACCCGCTGTTAACGTAGACACCATGCCGAAGGTATTGCTGAAATCTCATCCTTGATTTCTGGCCTCTAGTAACGAGGAGTTTTGTTGGTGCCTAATTCGAAATTGAAGTCTCGCCTTTGTGTGGCAGAAGATTTGTCGCTGTCATTTGTTGGCCATTATGCCTCGCACTTGGTTGCGGAACCGAGCATGTTTTGTGCCAAAGAATTTACTTACCAACACAGATTTACCCCACTACCTTCCCGTGAAAGATTGGGTACGAATTAATGGCGGTTTTGTTTTTTGGGGCAGGTACAATCAAGAATCACGCAGCAGTTGCCGAGTGAAAGATCGCAGGGTATCTGATTTTGTTTAATTTACGGTGTTCCCGGTTTTCGATGATCAAGGTAATGCTACTTGGAACCACGATGCTGACCCAACTCGCGGGATCCCGACACCGGCCCGTCAGGCCGGCATCGCCGGC
>Ga0066679_10000894_pt1 | contig 11228 bp, 14 predicted proteins | sample GraSoiAngelo_128_FD_62298 | JGI IMG/M metagenome (GOLD analysis project Ga0066679, IMG submission 62298) | Grasslands soil microbial communities from the Angelo Coastal Reserve, California, USA - 14_0927_12_20cm | ecosystem: Environmental > Terrestrial > Soil > Grasslands | place: USA... | reverse complement strand
TCGGCGCGATGTGCTGACTCGATCCGTTGTCGACCGTGACCGTATAGCCGTCTGGATCGAGGGAGGAGCCGGTGGTAACCGTCGAAACGACAATGGAGCCGAGCGCCGGCAGGGGCAGGTCGGGCACCAGGCTGGCTTGAGGATCGGGGCTCTGGGCGTCGCGACAAGCGGCGGCGACCAGAAGCGTCGCCGTTGCAGTCGCCAAGAGATTCCGACCAATGACGCGTACCATGGAGATCCTCCGTCAACGGGCTCAGGATATTCCGGTCAGGGAGTCGCTCGGCAAAACGCGGACCACACCCGGCCCCAGGCTGGGGCGCAGCGCTGGTGCAACTGAGGCGCAGGCTGGTGCCCACAGCACACTGCGGACAGGGCGCCGTAGCGGTCAGTCCGCGCAGCGGAGGAGCGGCAGGCAGGATGTGACCCGGGAGCCGGGTCACGTGAGGTCAGCCGCGCAGGGCGGCGAACGCGCCGAGCACGGCGATCACGACGCCCAACGCGATCTTCGCGGCGGCGGCGATCGCACGTCCCACGACGGCGCCCCAGCCCGCGCGCACCGCGATATCGGGCGAGCGCGAGAGCGAGAACTCGAACAGCGCGGCGCCGACGAACGACCCGAGGAACGCGCCGATCACGCTGCCGACGATCGGCACGGGCACGCCCATCACGGCGCCGACGATCCCGCCGGCGAGGGCACCCCATGCCGATCGGCGCGAGCCGCCGAACGTCCGCGCGAGTCGGAATCCCAGCCACGCCTCGATGATTTCGCCCAGGAAAGCGAGGCCGAGGACGACCGCGATCGTCGCGACACCGACCGAGCGGAAGTCGGTCAGCCAGCCGTAGCCGAGGACGCCGGCCATCATGACCCACAGCCCGGGGAGGCCCAGGGGGATAAGGACGAGCCCGAGGATGGTGCAAATGCCGAGCACCAGGGCGGGCAGGGCGTGACTCATCCTAGCGGGAAACGTACACTATCGGGGTGACGATCCTGCGCTTGTCGCTCGCTCTGGTCGCCGCCATCGGGGCGGGCGCAACGAACGCCATCGCGGGCGGCGGTACCCTGCTCACGTTTCCCGCGATCGTCGCGCTCGGGGTGACGCCGCTAGTGGCCAACGCGACGAGCACGGTGGCGCTGTGGCCGGGCTCCCTCGGCAGCATGTGGGGCTATCGGGGCGAGCTCATCGGCGCGCGGGGCTGGGTAATCGGCTTCGCGGTGCCGAGTGTGTGCGGCGGCGTTCTGGGGGCGTGGCTCCTGCTCCACACCGAGCCGGCAGCGTTCGCCCGGATCGTGCCGTTCCTCGTGCTGGGGGCGACAGTGCTGTTCCTGGTGCAGCGACCGCTCGTGCGCCTGGTGAACGCGTCGCGCGCGGAATCGGAAGGGCCGAGCGCGGGCTTCCTCGTGGCGCAGTTCCTCGTCGCGGTGTATGGCGGCTACTTCGGGGCGGGGATCGGGATTCTGATGCTCGCGGCGCTGGGCTTCATGGGACTCACGAACATCCACCGCATGAACGGGCTCAAGAACTGGGGCGCGATGTGCATCAACGGCGCTGCGGTGGTCATGTTCGTGGCCGGCGGGATCGTCCAGTGGCCAGTCGCGCTGACCATGGCGGTGGGCGGGGTGATCGGCGGATATGCCGGCGCACGCCTCGCCCAGCGGGTGGGTCAGGAACGGGTGCGGCACGCCATCGTCGTGATCGGGCTCGCGGCGTTCTTCTGGCTCCTGTATCATCATTGATCATGGCCGACAAGAGCATGGACCAGCTGCGCTCGCTCCTGAAGAACTACGAAGAGCGCACCGCGAAGTTGCAGGTCGAGGTGAAGCCGGCGCAGGACGAAGGAGAGCGACGCCGGCGGGCGTGCGGCGATCGGCTGCGCACGGTCGTGCGATCGGTGCTCGACCGGTTCATGGACGCGCTCAAGAACGCCGGACACGAAGCGTCGATCGAGGACCGCACCGACAGCGCGGACGCGTATCCCAGCGTGGCCTTGGCCTTCACGCCGCGCTCGCCCGGCGGGACCGCGCTCCGCTCGTTGCTGACGTTCCGGTACGATCCGCGGCGGGGCATCGCGGTGGCGCGGGACATCAAGCCCTCGCCCACCAAGGGCCGCGTGGTCACCACCAGTACCGACCGCATCGGGACCATGAAGGTGGAGGCCGTGTCGATGGAGTGGGTCGATACCAAGACGCTGAGCTTCATCGAAGCAGTACTCAAGGTCAACTGAGTCACTGCACCATCCCGAACCGCTTGTTCTGGGCCGTCATCTCGAGGAAGTGTCGCAACCGCTGCCGGAAGATCTCCGGCCGGCGCCTCGCCGCGTCGATCCACCCGACCCGAATCCGTTTGTAGGACGCCGGGAATGTACGGAAGTGCTGCCAGGTCTTCCGATCCCGCTTGATGGCCGTCAGGATATCCTCCGGAATCCGCCACGTTCGGTTCCGCTTCGTGTCCTTCTTGTGATCGAAGACGTGGGCGATCCGCTCCAGACCGGCCTTGGTCATCCGCCGGGCGGCGATCAAGCGACGCACCCGCTCACGGTTCATCTCGGAGAGCCGGCTCGAGGGCCGGCGCGGCGAGAAGCGCTGCGCCCAGCGATACTCGTCCATCGGCTTCGTGAGGCTGTCGATCCAACCGTAGCACAGCGCCTCTTCCACCGCGTCGTTGTAGGGGATGCGCGGCTTGCCGCTGTGTTTCTTATAGTAGATCAGCCAGATCTCCGCCGCCGTCTTGTGATGCCGGGCGAGCCAGGTACGCCATTGCCGGCGATTCGTGACGTACAGGGTCGTGCCGATTTCCATGGGGCTCGAATCTATGCCCTTGACCGGCCGCGGCTCGTCCCCTACCCTGGACCGTCCCTGAACCCCCTGAGGCGACGATGGGCATGCGTTTTGGCAGGCGATCGACGTTGCTGCTCGTGCTGGCGGTGTCGGCCTGCGGCGGTGGCAGGCGCAGTGTCCTCGTGCCGCCGCGGCTCGGGTTGCAGCCCTACGGAAGGCTGGGGCTCGTCACGTTTACGGTGGAGAACGCCAAGGGCTCCCTCCATGAGTTCGCGACCGAGCGATTCTCTGAGGACATGCTGGCGGCCCAGCCCGGTATCGAGGTGCTCGAGCTCGGTACGCAGGACTCCTTGCTGCAGCGCGTGGGTGAGAAGGAGCTTGGCATCGTAGCGGCCCAGGCGCTGGGCAAGCAGCGCGAGGTTGGCGCCGTATTCGCAGGCCATCTCAAGGTCACCAATCCCAAGGGGACCGGCGGGCTCGCGGGGCTCGTGACCCCACATCTCGAGGCCACCGTGCGGGTCGACCTCACCGTCCGCCTGTTATCGACGCGGTCGGGGGCCACCCTGTGGCGCTCGAGCGCCTGGGCGACCGAGCGAGTCGGTCATGTCGCCCTCGTGGGTGGCCAGCTCGACTTCTCCGCCAAGGATCCGAAGGAAGCGTACGGGCCGCTGGTGAACACCCTCATCCGCTTGGTGACGCAGGACATGCGCTCGACCTGGCAACAGCAGTAGCAAATAGGCTAGGACGCGCGCGCGATCTCTTCGAAGTCGCGCGTGGACAGCTCGAGCAGCGCCGCGGCGACGTTTTCCTCGAGGTGCTCGACACGCGACGTCCCCGGGATCGGGAGCATCACGGGGGAGCGACGTAGCAGCCACGCGAGCGCCACCTGCGCGGGCGTGGCACTCAGCCGCGCCGCCACCTTCGCCAACGGGCCTCGCCGACGGAGTGCCGCCCCGGCCCCGAGCGGGTACCACGGTAAGAAGGCCATGTGCTCGCGCTCGCAGTGATCCAGCACCTTCTCGTGCTGGCGGTCGGTCGGGCTATAGCGATTTTGCACCGACACGATCGGCACGATCTTCCGCGCCCGCTCGATGTCGGCGACCGACACTTCCGACAAACCGATGTGACGGATTTTCCCCTCTTCCCGCAACCGCTTGAACGTGCCAATTTGGTCAGCGAACGGCACCTCGGGATCGATGCGGTGCAACTGGTAGAGGTCGATACGCTCGAGCTTGAGCCGGCGCAGGCTGCCTTCGCACGCAGCGCGGAGATGCTCCGGCCGTCCGTTCGGCCTCCACTGGTCGGGACCGGGGCGCTCGAGGCCGGCCTTGGTCGCGATTACGAGCCCAGCGGGGTACGGGTAGAGGGCTTCGGCGATGAGCCGCTCGCTCACCTCGGGCCCATAGGAGTCGGCGGTATCGATCAGGTTGACCCCGAGCTCGAGGGCGCGGCGCAGCACCGCAATCGCTTCGGGGATATCGTTCGGCTCACGCCAGATCCCGTTCCCGGTGAGCCGCATGGCGCCGAAGCCGAGGCGGTGGACGGGCAGGTCGCCGCCCAGGAGAAACGTGCCGCTCGTCGCGGCGGGACGAACATCAACGCCGGCGTCGCCGGCGGGCTGGGTACGGAGGGCAGGAGTCATGTTGCGATGAACACCCGCGAGGCATTGCAGGTTCCGCTCGACGAGCGCAGCGCGCCGCTGCGCCGACGCCACACATCCGTGGTTCCGACTCTCGCGACCTCTGCGGCGCGCCATTTGCCCTCCGTGACGCACATGAAGCGCGCGGGTTTCACTCTCATCGAGCTGCTGACGGTTGTCGCGATCATCGGCCTCCTGGCCGTGATCGCGATTCCGCAGTTGACGAGCCTCAAGGTGCGAGCGCAAGTCGCCGCCATGAAATCCGATTTGCGGAACCTCGTGACCCTCGAAGAGAACTACTTCGCTCAAAACCTGAAGTATGCGAGTGACCTTGGCACCGCTTACAGCGTGTCTGCGGGAAACGCGATGCCGACCATCGCGCTGACCGGCGACGGCTGGACGGCGACGATGTCGAGCGCGAGCACGGGGCAGGTCTGCGCGGTCTTCATGGGCTCCACGCCCGCCAAGCCGGCAACCAAGGAAGGTGCCCCCGCCTGCGAGGAAACTGGGAGCTCGACCGTCACCCCCTGACGGCACTCTCGTCAACGCATCGCTGCGCCCCGCGCCGCCGCGAGCCGGGCCTGCTGCTCGGCCGAGAGCGTGTTCTTGATGGTGATCAGCAGGGAGATGTGGGCGCGCTTCACCTCGCGCTCGACCCCCAGCACTTCGTCCACCTGCGCGAGCGCCGCGCCCTGATCGACGGCTGGCTTGTCCAGCAGCGAGGCGAGGCGCTGCGACTGCTCCTGCATGCGCCATTGCAGGTCCACCACCTTGCTCTGGAAATCCTGGATCGCCTTGGTGATCGCGGTCCGCTGCTCCGCGCGGAGCCCGATGTCCTGCTGGTGCTGCATCACGAGCTCCGGGGGAAAGAGCACACGCGCCAGGGGATCCTCAGGAGGTTGCGGCGGCTGCTGCGCCCCGACGGTCGCGACGGCGAGCAGGGCTAGGGCCGAAGCCAGGCATGCATGACGTGGGTTCACAAAGTCCCCCGATCGTTGCTCCGGAGCCCGAGCTGCGGGACGCTGCGCAGCAGCTCGTCTCCCGGGAGCTTGAGTAGGAAATCGGTGGGCGCTTGCCACCGCACGGTCGCGAGATCGATCTCGAGGCGGCCGCCTTGCCGCGCGCGCCACGTCGAGACGGACACCACAGCCGCTATGGCGACGCCCACGACCGCGGCGAGCCCCCAGGCGCGGCGTCGCGGCGCAGTCGTGTGGCGGGCGCGCGCGGCGGCGACGGTACCCCGGAACGGCGGTGTGCCGGCCGCCGCTGCACGTCGCAGCGCCTCGAAGGCTTGCTTCAGGTAGCGATCGTCGCGCTCCTTCATTCTGACTCCTCCTCCAGCAGCCGCTTGAGCGCCGCCTTCCCGCGCTCGTAATGAGTGCGGGCCGTGCCCAAGGACACACCCGCGACGTCAGCCGCCTCGGCGATGGTCAGGTCCTCGTAGAACACGAGATGCAGAACCTGGCGCTGGCGCGCCGACAGTCGCCCGAGTGCGCGCATCAGGCGCGCGGTTTCGTCGGCCCGAGCGAGCGCCGTCGCGGGATCGGGCCCGCCGTCCACTGGCTCCGGGCCGAGCAGCAAGGACGCGAGCGGGATGGAGCGTCGCAGCACCGCTCGGCGCCGTACTTCGCGCGCCGTCCGCGCGATCACGCCAAACACGAACGTCCGGAAGCTCGAGCGCCCGTCGAAGCGGGCGCGCCCGTCGAGCAGCTTCAGGTAACTCGCCTGGAGCACGTCCTCGGCTGCGTTTCGATCCCAGCCGCAGCAGCTCAACGCCCAGCCGAAGGCCGTGACGTGCAGCTGCTCGAGCTGGTCCGTCAGGTCGGCAGGTGACATGGTGGGCTCGGTATCGACCAATGAGTGTCTGCTGGGGCTCGATTATATGACGGGGTCATCGCGCCCCCGGTGTCGCGCCGCACCGGACCGCTGGCCTAGGGCTCTCCCACCTCGCGCCGGTGCAGCGCCCGCACCGTCTCGATCGTATCCGCCAGGTCAGCGGACTTGTCGGGGCGGTAGCGCACGACGCGTGCGAAGCGCAGGGCAAGCGCACCGGCATACGTGGGGCTCGCCTGGATGCCGTTGAACGCGACTTCCACCACGAGCTCGGGTCGCACGTACACCACGTGCGTTTCGCGCCGGGTCTCGAGCTCGAGCAGCTTGGCCGTCTGCCATTCGAGCATCTCGTCCGTCATCCCCTTGAAGGTCTTCCCCAGCATCACGAAGCCCCCGCCGCCGGCGTCCGGGTCCCGGGCGCCGAGGTGGAGGTTCGAGAGCCGCCCGCGGCGGCGGCCGTGGCCCCATTCGGCGGCGAGCACGACGAGGTCGAGGGAGTGGGCGGGCTTCAGTTTGAGCCACGCGGCGCCGCGCGCACCGGCGTCGTAGCGCGCGTCCAGCGCTTTCGCCATCAGCCCTTCCTGCCCCGCCGCGATCGCCCGTTGGAAAAACGCCTCGGCTGCTCCCGCGTCCGCTGTCACGATGCGGGGCACGCGTTGCTCGGCCGGCACCGCCGCCGCGAGGGCGACGAAGCGCCGGGCGTAGGGCTCGTCCAGCAGAGGAGCGCCGTCGGCGTAGAGGACGTCGAAAAAGAACGGCGCGAGCGGCAGGTCGGCGCGCAGCCGCTCGACGTCGAGCTTTCGCCCGAAGCGGCGCATCGTCACCTGAAACGGCAGCGGCGTTCCGTCGGGGCGCAGGGCGATCGCTTCGCCATCCAGGATGGCGTCGTGCAGCGGCAGCCGGCGGACCGCCTCCACTACCTCGGGCACCGCCGGCGTGACGTCGTTGAGCTGGCGCGAGAACACCCGGACCTCGTCGCCCGCCTTGTGAACCTGGATGCGCGCGCCGTCGAGCTTGTACTCGAACGCGGCCTCGCCCAGGCGCGTCACGGCGTCGGCCACGTCATCAGCGGCCTGGGCGAGCATCGGCTCGAGGGGGCGGAACAGCTCCACCCGAAAGGCCGCGAGGCCCGCCGCTCCCCGCGTGAGGGCGGCATGGGCCACGCGACCCAGATCGGCGGCGAGCATCGTCGCCCGGCGGACGACGCCGCCCTCGAGCCCGGCCGCCCGCGCGACCGCCTCCGTCACGAGTCCTGCGAGCGCCCCCTGCCGCAGCTCGCCCATGACCAGGCGGAGCAGGAATTCCTGCTCTTCGACGGTGCCATGAGCGAACAGCTCGCCCAAGAGCCGCTCCTTCGTCTGGGCCGAGCCCTTACCGGTGGTATTCGCGAGGCGTTGAAGCGTCGCGTCGACTCGGGCGAGGTCGAGGGTCGGAGCGTGGGCCGCGTGTCCTGGCTTCGCGGCCTGCAGGGTCGCGTAACCGATCCCGATGCGTCCCTGGCGGGGTGAGCCCGACAGGAAAGCGATCGCGGTCTCGATCTCGTCCGGGGCGGCGCGCTTCAGGAGAGCCGCGAGGAGCTCGATCTTCGCGAGTCGGCCGCTCGTTTCCGCGACGCGGTGCGAGGTCTGGACGAGCTCATGAAACAGCACGTGGTCCTCGGCAGCGACGCGCTACAGCGCGACGTCGCCGCCCGGGTCGGTGCGGCGCAGTCGCTCGACGCGATCGCGGGCCTCTTGCAGCCGCCGCTCGCGCTCGGCGTCGTCGACGGTGGCGCTCGACCAGTCGGGCTTGCCGCCGGCGTCCAGCCGCACACGCAGCACGACGCCCTCACGCACCTTCACCGGCAACGCCTGCTTGAGCACATCCAGCCCGACTCCGTCGTCTCCCACCAGCACGGCGACCGCTCGCTCCAGCCGATCGACCGAGTAGAACGCCTCCCGCTCGGTCATGACCGGCGCTTCAAGGTGCGAGGATCTTCCGCAGGTTCGAGAGAATCGCCTCGAGCTGGCTGTCCACGCGGCGCTTCTCGAACAGCTTGCCGCGCAGCCAGGCGATGAGCGACCGCGGGGCCCACACGTCGCGCACCGTCACCGCGGTCGACTCGGCCGACCGGTCGAGCCGGAAGAAGGTCTTCCAGCCGTTCCGCTCACCGCGCTCCACCCAGCCGAACGTCGTCGGCGGCGTGAAGTCCACGACCTCGAATTCGGTCGTGCGCTGGCCGAACCGCACCTTGAACCGCACGCCCTTCCGGAGCGGCGTGTCGCTCTGGGTCCCCGCGCATCCGGGGAGCCACTGGGCCATGCGACTGGGATCGGTGAGCACGGCGAAGACCCGCTCGATCGACACGGGGACGGTCTGGATGACGGTTCGACTGACAGGGTGCATGAAGGCTCGACGGTCGGTGGTAGCCTCGCACCCCGGGACCATCGTGTCAACCGGCTAGCGCGTGAGTACCGGGAGATAGGCCTTCCACGGTCCTACGGCCGCCGTGTACTGCTTGGCCATCACGCGCGAGATCTGAGCGATGTGACCCAGGTCGTGCACGATCCACGACGCGAGCAGCTGCGAGAGCGTCACCTGGCCCAGCTCGGGGTGCCGGCCCCGGAGCGCCAGCTGCTCCGGCGTCAGCCGCCAGCGTCGCAACGTCGCCACACCCTCTCCCCGGAGTTCGCCAAATCGATCCAGCAGTCGTTCGAGCGACCAGCCCGCAAATCGCCGAGCCTGCGCGAATCGGTCGAACGGCTCGAACGCTTGCGATTCCCCTTTGGTGAGGATGATCTGCGCCCGGGGGATCCAGTCAGTCTCCTCGCCGTGAATCAGGTGGCCCAGCACGTCCTGCGGGCTCCATGTGTCGGGACCCTCATTCGTGCTCGTCCAGGGCGAGGGGAGGCCGCTCAACATGCTCTTGAGCGTGCCCGGCGTTCGGGTCAGAACTTCGACTGCCGCGTCGACTGAGAAGTCCATGCGCATCTCCTTGGCAGACAGTAGGGGCGCAGCATGCTGCGCCCCTACACTTCCCCCAACTCTACAACCTCATCCGTTTCAAGAACGCCTCGTACCGCGGCTCACTCCTCACGACGTCGAAGATCGGGTCGACCTTCATATAGGTCAGCCAGCCCCGCCGGTCTTCGTACGCGCGGTCGAGCCAGTGGAACACCTGGTCCACGTTTTTCAAGCCGAGGTGGGCGATGCAGAACGCGACCGGGGTCACGTAACGTTCGCGCGCCCGGGCTTCGAGCTCGGCGACGATGGCCTCCGCCTCGCGACGCCGCCCGCTCAGGGCGAGCACGTGGGCCACGCCCGCGGTCGCGTACGACAGGTCGGGTGAGAGGGTGATGGCCTCGCGGAAGGCGCGCTCCGCCTCGGCATAGGCGCCCTGTTGCATCAGGACCAGGCCCAGCACGCGATAGGTGTCTTCCGAGGTGGGGTTCATGGCGATGGCGCGCCGCAGATGATACAGCGCCTGCGCATAGCGACGGGTGTAGTAGCTCAGCCAGCCCACGCCGCGCCGCACCGAGAGCGACGAGGGGTCGAGCTCGAGCGCCGTCAGCGCTTCCATCACCGCCTGCTCCGCCTGCCCATTCACGAGCAGCACGAACGAATACCAGTGATGTGCCGTGGCAAAACTCGGGTTCAGCTCGAGCGCTCGGGCGTACTCGCGCATCGCTCCCGGCCAATCCCAGTCGTAAACGTGCAGCACCCAGGCGAGCGACGTGTGCGCCTCGGGCAGGGTGTCGTCCAGCTCGAGCGCCTTGAGGGCGTACTCGCGCGCGAGCCGGTACCCCTCGGTGACGGGCACGCTGCGGTAATCCACCTGGAGCGCGTACGCGTCCGAGAGGCCGGAGTACGCCAGCGCGTAGTCGGGATCGTGGTCAATCGCCTGCTTGAAGAAGGAAATCGACTCGAGCACACCCTCCTGACTGCGCTTATTCCAGCAGAAGCGGCCCTTCAGGTACAGCGAATACGCCTCGAGGCTGTGGGTGTCGCGCTGCGGCGTGGGCTCGGCGATGTCGGCCAAGAAGCTGGTGCGCAGCGTGCTGACGATGGTGCGGGCAATCTCGTCCTGGATCGCGAACACGTCGTCCAGCGCGCGATCGTAACGCTCGGACCAGAGGGTGCGTCCGTCGTCGGCGGCGGCCAGTTGCGCGGTAATGCGCAGGCGGGCTCCGGACTTCCGCACCGTCCCCGCCAGCACGGCCGAGACGCCGAGCAGAGCGCCGATGGCGCGGATATCCTGCGGCTTTCCCTTCAGGGCGAACGCGGACGTACGAGAGGCGATGCGCAGGCCGTCGACCTTGGTGAGCGCGTTGATCAGCTCGTCGCTGATGCCGTCGCTCAGGTATTCGTTCTCCGGATCGGCGCTGGCATTCACGAACGGCAGCACCGCGATGGAGCGCGTCCTGCCGACGAGCGACGGTAGCGCCCCGGGTCGTGTCTCTTCCAAGGCTGCCGTGAACTCGGCGACGCTCGCGAACCGGTCCGCGGGGTCTTTCGCCAGGGCGCGCGCGAGCGCCTGCTCGACCGTCGCGGGCGCGTCGGGACGGCGGGCGCGGAGGGGCGGGGGCGGCTCGCTCAGGTGCTTCGCGACGATAGCGCGGGCGCTCTCTCCGGAAAACGGTGGCGCCCCCGCCAGCATCTCGTACACGACGCAGGCGAGCGCGTAGACGTCGCACCGCCCGTCCAGCTCCCGATCGCCCGCCGCCTGCTCTGGGCTCATGTACTCGGGCGTTCCGATGGCAAGCCCGACCTCGGTGACGTGCTCTCCGCCCGCCTGACAGATGGCGCGGGCGATGCCGAAGTCAGCGAGCACCGCGTGCCCATCCGCGAGGAGCACGTTCTCGGGCTTCACGTCGCGGTGGACGAACCCCTCGCGGTGCGCGTAGTCAAGCCCCGCGCCCAGCTCCCGTGCGATACCGAGGGCGTCCTTGAGTGGCAGTTGCGTCGCGCGCACGAGGCGCTGCCGCAGCGTTTCCCCCCGGA
>Ga0066679_10000893_pt1 | contig 11232 bp, 14 predicted proteins | sample GraSoiAngelo_128_FD_62298 | JGI IMG/M metagenome (GOLD analysis project Ga0066679, IMG submission 62298) | Grasslands soil microbial communities from the Angelo Coastal Reserve, California, USA - 14_0927_12_20cm | ecosystem: Environmental > Terrestrial > Soil > Grasslands | place: USA... | reverse complement strand
TTTTTCGTCAACCCCTTGCTGAGCATCTTCGGCTACCACCTCTTTGAGATACAGACGGATTCGGGCGAAACCCAGATTCTGCTTTCGCGCGTCCGTCACCACCGAGTCGGATCAGAGGTTCAAGCGATCCGTCTGGCCGACTACGTTCTGCTGGAGGCAACAGCGTGACAGCGGAGGAGTCGTTTGACGCGCTGCGCAAGATGAGCGGGCTGCGCGCGGACTCCATGGCACTTGCCGCCCGTTTCGAACGCGCAAACGGTGATGTCTACCGGTTTGGACATGCTGCCATCGGGACGAACGTGCAGAACGAACTAACTCGTGACGTCAACCGTTTCATTAAGTCAGAGATTGCAGATGCGGAGCTACGGCCATATGCGCCGGGATATCTACCAGGTCCCGGAGAGATCGTCTATCTCAGTCTTGAAGAGAATTCCACTGTCGCGGACCTCATCGGACCTGTGCGCCGTCCGGCGGGTCTTGGACACTTCGACCTTACAGAGGAGTTCATAAACAACCTGCGTTTCTTCGGCATCAACGCTAGTGGTGCGAAGTCGCGTGTGCTCTTCCTTGGCAGTTACTCCGCAAAACAGGAGTTGACGCGCTCGGGGCTCCTTCCGCTGATATTCGAAGGCGGCACGTTCAACAAGGTCAGACGAACGACTTTTCTCTTTGACGATAAGTACGACTGTGTCGACTTCGACGGGTACATCTTCATTCGATCAGTCACAGCGTTCCAGCGGATGTTCGACTTTCTCGCACAACTGCAGGCAGCAGCGCAGAAGGTGCTCGCCCTAGTGAATCAACAGATACCCATAGAGAACTTCGACAAGATGAAGACCCTGTGTTCTCGAATGCCCGCGATGGCCACCAAGCTCGCGAACATCGAGAAGCGGACATATCTCAAGACCCTGACGATGGCCGACTGCGAGAGGGTGATCAAGGAGTACGGCCTCAAGATTGAAGTGGTGAACGTCGCGGGGGTGAAGAAGCTGAAGTTCGAGTCTGACCCGCAAAGACGCTGGCTCATCATCCGACTGCTGGACGATGCTTTCCTACGTTCGACCATGACAGAGGCGAAATACGAGGCCAACTCGAAGGTCGAACGATGAGCGGCCCTCGCGTCGGGCGGCAGTCGACTGCTACTAATTAGTTCCCTGAAGGCATCAAAGCCTGCGAGGTTTCGGGCGATCGGCGATTTCGCAGATGTCGCAGTCAGCGGCGAAGAATGTGTGGATGAAGCAACCTTTCGCCAGGTGCGCTCGGCCTAGCGGCGCGACGGTCTTCGGGCCGCGCGTGGCGTCCGACATCACGGCGTACTTCGAACGGAACATTTCACGCTCGTAGTCGCCTGCGGTCTTCTTGGTCAAGCCGACCTCCCGACCGTGCCAGGCTCTTGCCGTTGTCGAAAGCGATATCGATACCGCGCGAACTTGCTCGCGCCGCTGTCAGTAAACAGTGCGTGGCCCCAAGCAAGGGGCAGTTCGATGATCTGCCTCCAACCTTGCTCGCCCTGCTCGACGCTTCTTTCGATGGCAACAACGCGGCCGGGAACTGCTGGCTGGTCCTTTGGAACTGCGAGATACAGCAGCGCCTTCAAGTCGGGCTGAGGACCAGAACTCTTCGCGGGATCCGGAAGGAGATGGTCGCACTTGCAGCTCGCGACACAGGAGAGACGCATGCGGTTCGGAGAGAAGGTCGCCAGACGGTGGTTCTGCGCGGCGTGCCGACAGCTGAGGCAAGTGGGGCCTCGTCGCGCCTCCTCGTGCCTATAGGAACGTGTCCCCCAAACAGTGGTCAGGGCAAGGAGGATTGGAAGCGGGGCGAGGACAAGATCGAGCCTGTGCGTTGTGAACCAAAGAACAAGGGCCAATACGACCAGGCCGAAGACCCATGTTTCCAAGCCGTGACGTAGGCCGCGCAGCATTGCCTGGTTACGCGTCGCCAGCGGCAATTGCGCGAACTGTGGGGTCGACGGACTGTTCTTCAGTCGGAGTGCGTTCTGTGGTGTCGGCCACACGACGCGAGGAAGGCTAGTTCCACCCTCGCTGGCAGCCAAGCGCGATGGCTCTGCCGGCCTCTCTGGGTCGAACATTGAGCGGTCGAGCGCTGCCAGATCGTTTGGTCCGAGGAGGCGGACAGGTTGACCTTTGGCGCTCGTACGTGCCGCCTGAGTGAAGCCGCTTGTTGACACAAGGAAGCCCATGACGGCTCCTCGAAGAAGAGCGGTACCGAGTAGCTCCCGCACCGGGCCGGGACCTACTGGCGACGTAAACCTCTTGCACTGCACGATGTAGAGCCTCTCCAAGTAAGTGAACTCGGCATCGACCCCGCCGTCGCCGGTCTTTCCCGTGTGCCGTGCTTTGGCGCCAACGGACTCGAACTGTGACGTCACCAGACGCTCAAAAGCGCTCGGCGACAGCTCCATCAAGCCCTTTGGTCCAAGATGCTGCTGCCAGTTTCTGAACGCCAGGGTTGCCTGGTCCCAAATCTCCCGCACCTGAAGTTCAAGTAAGCGTGCCCTCTCATCGTCTGCCAGGGAGATCGCGACGTAGGTCCCGGCCGAACGCTGGAAGTACAAAGCCGTCGTCCCGGGTTTGTCCTTCACGGCACTGAGGCCCAGGTTTGAAAACTCCGTCAGTGGAGCTTTTAGGTAAGCGTGGAATTTCGCGGTTGTGTAGGTCGGCCTTCCGAAGACCACGTACTCCGGATCAATTCCCTCAGCGATTTCGTCGAGAGCTACGTGGTCTCGCTGTCGTGGCGGAAAACCGATAGAGACCCGATCGCCGGCATAGCAAGCCAGACCAGAGAGGTGGCTACCGGCGCCGATCACCCAAACGTTCGCTGTTGGCCAACTTGCCACGATCGGCGGCAGACCAGTCCGCGAGTACCGACCAGTTCCACTCATCGCCCGTGGCCGGATGATTTCTCTGATCCGACCGAGCCACGACTAATACATGGGAGCGTTTCGATCCTGCCCTTCCACCCGCCACCTCGCGGCTGAAGGCTACCTCGGGCGCATCGGGTATCAGCGTCCGCACCGGTTCAGTTCAGTTCTGGAGGCCACCCGGGATATCGAAAACCGCATGTTTGGGCGTGCTCGCGGGCGTAGACTTTGATCGTGGAACGGTTTCGGCGCGGGAAGCGCGGAATCGCGTGGCACTGTCCCGCCTGCGGGACCGTCAGCCGACACAAGCCGGTGCGCGGCATTAGCGGAGCTGATCCGGCGACCTTTTGGCCCATGTGCCGAAGCGAGTCGTGTCCTAGGCCCGGAACATTTCTGAGACCGGGAGCCCAAACCTAGTCGCCGACCCAGAGCCGGTAGCCATCGTTCGCAGGGTCGATCACCTCGCGCGCCTCGTAGACCGTGTGGCAGCCCTTGCCAAGGCAGAGGAGCTTGCCGTTGCGAAGGACCCGCATCTTCCGCACGACCCAGCGGCCACCGAATTCGCAATCAGAGTTCGTGCAGCGCCGCGCGCCCTTAGTACCTGGGGAGACCTCTTCCACCGCCGCCTACGCTACGGCCGTGGAAACCAAGCCGCCGAGGTCAGCATCAGGCGTGGACTTCGATGGTCTCACCAAGGCTGAGTGGCTCAGTCATCTGACTGAGCTGGCCAGCGCCCACAAGCGAATATTCGGGCGGACGCTCGCCCTGACGGACGAGCTCGGAGAGCTGCACGCCTGCACCCTCCTGGGCCTCAATCGCGCGACCGCCGGGATGACCGGCTACGACGCCGTTGACTCAGATGGCCGAAAGGTCCAGATCAAGTCACGATCGCCTCGGGTGCTCGATCACGTAAACCCCGTCGGCCGAGTCGGACGGTTTCACAGCTGGGACTTCGACTACGCGCTGCTAGTGCTGATGGATAGCGAGTATCGGCTCGACGCGATCTGGCGGGCCGACCGGGCGGACCTCGAGGCACTGCAGGCGAAGGTAAAGAATCCGAAGGTCGGCGTTGGCGTGAGCGCCTTCCTGCGCATGGCCAAGCGGGTCTATCGCGACCAGAAAGGCTGAGGCAGGACAGCTGTGATTTGCGCCCGCTGTGGTAAGTCGTCGCCTTCACCTATCTCCATGTGTCTCTTCTGCGCTGTAGCAGACACGCGTGAGGGAAAGAACTCGGCATTTCGCACACAGGGCGGAGAAGAGTTGGATCCTGGCGAGCCGTCGAAGTTGTGTGACGCGGCGGTCAGGGAGCTAATAGCGGGGCACCTCCGTGAAGCCGACGCCATTGCGGTTACAGCGATCGGGCTCCTCTGCGATCGCCGACGTCCGATAGAGATCCTGTGGGTGGCCAATAGGGATCGGGAATTTGCGCTGGCCCTGACAACGTGGGGTCACAGCCTTTCGCGGCAAGCAAGATATGAGGACAGCGTCAGGGTGCTTGAAATCGCCCTGCCGATAACGCTCGACTTGTTCGTCCTTCAAATGATCGATGCCGATACCCTCACTCGGTGCGCGAATCTGCTCTATGAAATGCTCTTTCAGTCCGGCGAGGCTCCGCTTGCTGAGGCAACGATCCGACTTGTTGTCAAGGCGTTGTCGTTAAGTCAGGGACCCCATGGCCGCGCCCTCGTTCTGCCGTTGATCAGCCTGGCGACGCTGGCAGATGGACGCGGCGATGCCGCCGAAGCCAAACGAATCTACTCGATCCTGTTATCACCAACGATGAGCTTGACCGCGGAGGAGCGCGCGCTGGCCTCAGATGGCCTGGCATATCTTGAGCGGAACGACGGGCGCAAAACGGGAAGTCAGGCGACTGCATGAAGATCTCCGCTTCGTGGCGGATCCGCTAGCTGAATGGCCGACTCGGTAGATGACCTAGATGTGCGGTTGCGGAACATGGACCTAACGATCGAGCGCTGGAAGGTAGAGGATCGCCTTCGTTGGGCCCAGTCAGCGCCTAGTCTCGTCGCTGATGCAGTGGCACCTCTCGGACTCCAACTCGAGCCTCTGATGCCGGGCGACCTTGGGACTTTCAACCTTACCCTCGGGGCCAAGGACGTAGGGACCGTCATGTGTATGGACGTGACGCAGCGCGTATACATCGGGTTGCACGAGACCGAGCGGATTCAGCTCGGCCGCTTGCGTTGGCACGAGTTCCCGGCGACGTCTTCGGCGGAGCTCTACGACCAGCTGACCGCGTGGCTCAGCTCCATCGTCACTAAGACGAAAGTGCCGGTGCGGCGGGCCGTGCGCGGGAGCAAGCACCGAGACTTGCTCTGCGTGAGCGCCGATAACGGTCACGCGGTGAAGTTCGCGCGGCACGTCTTTGTCAGCTCCGACCAGAAGCGGGAAACGTGGCGATGCGACGAGTGCGGGCACGAGACGACGATTCCAGCGGCATCGTTTCCAAAGGAGCCGGGGACCGAAGCGACGTAGAACAATGACAAGCTAGGTCGTCGTTTCGCTCGCCGTACGCGCGCGATTTCGTACTCCGTTCGATCGGTCCACCGCATTCTCGCGCGGAGATTTTCGCGGAATAACTTCGGGGAGAGGTGCTCAGAGCGTCCGGGCCCGGCGGAGCGTGGCTATTGCCCGCTTTGCGTGGAGGAGCCGCCCAGAGCCTCGGCGCGCTGCTCAGATGCTGCTTGCAGCTGCCGCCTGCACCTCGAGAAAGGGGCTGTCAACTAGGTGGGAGAACGGTGCTTTTCGCGGTTTCGGGAGGCGAGAATTTTGGTGGTAAAATAAGGCCGAAATCCCTGTACACGGCATTCCCTAGGTGCTATTAATAGCTAGCAAGCGCCCAAATCTACTTAGCGAGAATCACAACCTGGCTGCAGGAAGGGTTCCGCTCCAAAAAATTGGAGGGACCCGTGGCATCCAAATCCGCAGCCCGAACCAGTTTCACCGATGGAGTTTGCTCACAGAAACGTGAGGACTTGCATTGGTGAAAATTCCGGCACCGGTCACGCTACCAAAGCCCGTCGGCAATTCGTTCACGCCGCTCGTCACGCTTCAGACCATCCTTCGGTGGCACGGCGTAAATCAGAAGATCCTCGCGCAACGTAGCGGTTACTCGGCGCCATTAATTTCGCAAGTGTTCCGGGGTCGCCGCGCCGCGACACGCCCCTTCGTCGAATCCTTCGCGGAGGTCTTCCAGCTACCGCCGGCTTTCCTCGACCCGCTGCCTAGCGGCGAGCCAGCTCCAGCGCAGCCGAAGCGTCGCGCCGCGAAGAAGTGCCCGATCTGCGGGCATTGGAAGGTCGACCTGGACGAGCACAAGCAGCGACGCCACGGCGATCAGCCTGAGCCGGTCGCGCCCGGTCCCGAGGCCGCGTCATGACCGTCATCTCCATCTCCATCCTTTCAGCGCGCGGCGGGGAGGGCCAGCCGGCTCCTTTGAGTCCGGCCGAGTCGGCGCGGTGTCGTCCCGCGGCGACTTCCCTTCCCGCTCGCGCGTCGAGCGTGCGGAGATGACCGATGCGGCCGTGCTCCTGATGTGTCTCGCCACGTTGAACCTCGGATTCCTGCTCGGTCGGGTGTTCGAGCGGGTCGAGTGGGAGCACAAGTTTCAGAAACTGAAGGACAGGTACGAAAGTGAAGTTTGAGGAGCGACTCGCCGCTGCCGTTGGCGAGGACAAGAAACTTGACGCGAAGTCGCTGGCGGCCATGCGCCGCTTCTACGAGATGGTCGCGCGGGGCGACAGGGTGCTCCTCTTCCCGCCCAAACCGCAGCCCATCAGCGGATCCTTGGAGCAACAGCCTACGGAGGACGAAATAGGGACCCTCGTCCGGCTGTGCGACGAGGCCGGTGTCGTCCACCTCGTGACCTATGTCCCAAGCCCAGAGGCCGTGGCCCTTGCGCGCGAGTCGCTGAAGGACTCGGCGTGACTGCGATCGCCGTTGCCATCAAAGCAGCTGACGTGCAGCCGGACGTCGCTCCCAAGGATGAAGCGGCGGAGTGGACCATGGCGACCCTACCGAAGCGACGAGGCGGATATCGCTGCGACGAGTGTGGCGCCCGAGCCGACACGATTCACTTTCTGCCACGCATCGTCGACTGCGACGAGGTTCGCTTTGCTTGTGCCGAGCATGATCCCGGCGGCTACTGGGTTTCCTTCAAGCGCTGGGTCACCCCTCTCCATCGTGGTTACACCTTCGCCGATCACATCTGGCAGAAGCACGGCGGGCCCATCGCTCTTCTGCTGCTCGCTCAACGGCTTGCCGACGGTGACGCGTGACCACGCAGGTAGCCCGGAACCTCACAGCCGTACCTCTTGAGCTGCAGCGGCGGCCGCAGTGGGTCGTGTGGAAAATCGTGCAGCGTGACGGCAAAGCTACAAAGCTGCCGTACCAATTTTCAGGAGAGCCTGCGGCGGTTGACGACCCACGAACGTGGGGAACCTTCGACGAGGCTCTTCGCGCTGCAGCGGCCGACGGATTCGCCGGGATCGGCTACGTGTTCACCGCCGACGACCCTTACACCGGCGTCGACCTCGATAAGGTCCGCAATTCGGAGAGCGGTGCGCTCACGGCCGAAGCGCAGTCGATTGTCGAGCGCCTAGCCAGCTACACCGAGATCACTCAGTCGGAGTGCGGCTTGCACGTCATCGTGGAGGCTCGCAAGCCAGGCGCCCGGTGTCGCACGCGGAACATCGAGATGTACGACGACGAGCGGTTCTTCGTGATGACCGGCGCGCACCTCGCGGGAACTCCGGCGACGATCGAGGATCGCCAGGACGAGATCAACCTTCTCTACGGCGAACTCTTCCCGCCGCCGAGCCAATCGTCCCAAGAGGCAACACCTCCCGAGCACGTCGAGCTGGACGACGAGGAACTCCTACAGAAGATGTTTGCCTCGAAGAACGGGGACAAGATCAAGCGCCTCTGGGACGGGGACACCTCGAACCACGGCGACGATCACTCCGAGGCCGATGCCGCCTTGTGTGCGCACCTGGCGTGGTGGACCAACCGAGAGGCCACGCGGATGGACGCGTTCTTCCGCCAATGCGGTCTCTTCCGTTCCAAGTGGGACAGCCGCCGCGGTGACTCCACTTGGGGCGCTCAGACCATTGCGCACGCGATCGCGCGGACTCCGGACGGCTACAGGGTGCCGCGCCGACAGCGGGCAGGCGCTTACGCGATCTCAGCGTCATCCATCGAAGCTGAGGAGGTCACCTTCCTCGACGCTCGCAAGAGCATCCCGCTCCGCGCGGTCACCGTCCTCTACGGACCTGTCGGCCTAGGAAAATCGCAGGAGACCTGCCGCCTCGCCGCAGCCAATCCCGGGGTGACTCTGATGGCTACGGCTGAAGACGCCCTGAGTTCAGTGCTGCGACCGCGCCTTGAAGCGGCCGGGGCGGACCTCAATCGCGTCTACTTCATCAAGATGCGTCGCGACGGCGAGGAGGATGGCCTCGTCCTGCCCGACGACGTGGATCAGCTTGACGCGCTCATCGACCAGTACGGCGCCAACCTCATCATCATCGATCCACTCACTGCGCACTTGTCCGCGAAGATCAATTCTTGGAGCGACCAGTCCATCCGGACAGCGCTCGCCCCGCTGCATCGGCTCGCTGAAAAGTACACCGGCGCGGTGATCGCAGTGCTGCACACCAACAAGCAGAAGGGCGACGATCCGATGATGCGGATCGGTGGGTCCGTGGGCATCGGCGGTGCTGCCCGGTCGGCCCTCCTGCTCGCTCGTGACCCGGGAGATCCCGAGGGCGTCAAGGGCAATCGTCGCGTTCTAGCACACACCAAATCCAACTACGGTCAGCTCCAGGAGAGCCGCGCGATGCTGATCCAGCCGTCGCAGGTCACGGGCAAGAACGGCGTGGTGATCGCCACCTCAAAGATTGTCGACAACGGCCCCTCGGACTTGACCGGCCAGGACCTGCTCCAGAGCAGCGACAACACCGGCAAGGAGCGCAAGGCTGACACGGCAATCGCGTTCCTCGCTGCTGAGCTTTCCGACGGTAAGCCCCATGCCAAACCCGACATCGTCCGCGAAGCCAAGCTGATCGGCATCAGCGAACGAACGCTTGAACGCGCCATGAAGTCGCTCAACGTGCAGGTCAAGTTCGAAGGGCTCGGCAACAAGCGAGGCACGACCTCGTACTGGTCGTTGCCACAGCGCGGCGCTACGGCCTATCCGGAGGAACAGTTTTGATCTACCAACTCAGTGCGCCACTGCGCCAAGACGTTGGCGCACTGAGCTACCTCACCGCGCCACGCGGGCTCACCGCGCCACTTCGGCTAATAAGTGCAGCTTGGCGCACTGAGCTTTCTCACCACGCCAACGCACCTCACCGCGCCAACGCATATGCCAAAACCCCAATAAATCCTCATAGCGCCAAGACACATATATATAGGCGCGCTGAGCTTCGCGTTGGCGCACTGAGCTTTCTCACCGCGCCAAACATTCACCGCGCCATCACCTTGGCGCGTTGGCGCACTGAGCTTTATCACCGCGCCAAGCATTCACCGCGTGTGCGAATCACGGTTCGGTGTTCGCTCGCGTCGTGTGTGCGAATCGGCGATCTCGGTGTTTGCCGCATGCGGATCAGTCCCTCATCAAGCGTATGTGCGAATCGGTGTTCTCTGACCACCGAACAAGGAATGGCAGAAAGGAGCACCCCTAAGGGCCCCGAACATTTGCGACCGATCGAGGTGCGCAGAAGCAAGGCTAGGTGCGCGCGTCCATTTACTGCAAAACGTGACGACGAATTGCCAAAAAGAAAGGACAAGATCGAAGTGAGTTACCTCAGCGACGACGAGCAGCGCGCGGAGTGGGACGACCTGGTGCATCCAACATCGAGCAATCGCAGCCGGCTCACCGACGACGAACAGCGCGAGGAGTGGAAAAACCTTACGTACTCGCCTTCCAGCGTGATTGCGAATCTGCTCGGCCTTCGCGCCCGTTTTCAAGAGTACGTCCGGAAGCAGCCGCAGAAGCGCGCCTACTGGCAATCGCAGATCGCCGTCGTGGACCGTCAGATCCGGGTGCTGAGCTGATGGGCGGCACTACTGGCCGCGCGCGAAAGCCAGTGGCCGCCATGCGGGCGGCTGGCACGGCCAACGAAACGCGCCTCAAGAAACAGGGCAGAACGGACGGCCCGCGCTTGGTGCGCGGGATCCCGGTGCCACCGCCCGGCCTCAACGCGGCGGCTCAGCTCGCCTACTACCAGTACGCCAACCAATTCAACGAGCGCGGGATTCTCTCGCTCAGCCACGGTATGGCGCTGGTGATGCTGGTTCACACGCACCTCGAGTACGAGCAGGCCCAAGCGAAGTGGCAAGAACTCGGCGAACCCTTCACATATACGGACTCCAAGGGCCGGGTGAAGTCGCATCCACTACCCAGAGAAATCCGCAGCCTGCGGAAGGAGCTGTTCGCGGCCCTCGGGAAATTCGGTGCTACGCCGGCCACCCAAGAGCGCGTGAGTCCGATCCCCATCGAGTCAAGCGACGACCCCAACGATCCCTGGAACAAATTGGAAGAACGGAGGAACTAGGCCATGTCAAAAATCACGATGGAACAAATCGAGAAGCTCGCCGAATCACCGATGGTCCAGAAGGCCATCGCCGAGTCCGAGCGCGACGCGGAGCGAGCCTTAGATGAACAACGCCGACGAGATGTCGCCGCGATCGCGGCCATTACGAAGGCCAGCGAAAAGGAGATGCCGGGCCTCAACGCAGCGTACGAGCGAACCACCGCGAAGGTCGATGAACTCAAGAAGGCGCTGCTGGCCGCCCAACAGGAGCAGGGCCAGGCATTCACCGCGAGGCTGAGCGCCAGCAACGCGACTGCTCAAGCCTTGGCCGACCGGCAGCGGAGTCTGATGGGTAATCCTCCGCAAGAAGCGCTCGACTTCGTGCGGTGGTCGTGGGATCGCTTCGATCAGGCGAGGACGTCCGGCAGGGTGGAGGTCACCTGGCGCAAAGGCAACCGCGACCTGGGCCAGAGGGTCACGCGCTACGAGCTGAGCAACGTCGCGTCACTGGCGGAGTACATCGGGTGGTGCCTAGCCGCGCGCATCGAAGTCCTGCAGCTCATCTCTGACGTCCGGCTGGCGGAGCCGAGCCGCCAGAAGATCCGCGACCGGGTGCAGGAGCTGTACGCCAGCGAACCCGTGGTCACGACGACAGAAGTGGAGAACTAAGTGGCCGGTAGTGCAGCCCAGCTCTTCATCCAGATCGGCGCGAAGGTTGATCAAGCGGTCCAAGGCATCCAGAGAGTTCACAAAGACATGGACCAGCTGGGCAAGTCAGCCAACCAGGTATCTAGCAAC
>Ga0066679_10000890_pt1 | contig 11245 bp, 10 predicted proteins | sample GraSoiAngelo_128_FD_62298 | JGI IMG/M metagenome (GOLD analysis project Ga0066679, IMG submission 62298) | Grasslands soil microbial communities from the Angelo Coastal Reserve, California, USA - 14_0927_12_20cm | ecosystem: Environmental > Terrestrial > Soil > Grasslands | place: USA... | reverse complement strand
CTCTCCAATTTCCTCTGGATGCCCACCGTCGCTGGAGTGGCCAAGGAGAACTACAACTCGAACGGCGGCTTCGCCAACAAGAACTGGACCTACGACCTGATCCTCAACGTCAGCGTGCCGCTCTACGACCACGGCGTCCGCTACGCGCAGCAGCACGAGGACGACGCCAGGCTCGCCCAGGCGCAGGCGCAACTCGCCTCGACGCGGGCCAGGGCGCGGTCCAACTGGATCGGCGCGCGCGCGAACCTGACCGCGGCGCAGGCGGTGCTCGAGCAGTCCCGGTCGCAGGCGGCGCTGGCCGCGCGGACGCAGTCGCAGGTCGAGGCCTCGGCGCGCGCGGGCGTGGCGACCTCGCTCGATCTCTCCGACGCGGACCAGAAACGCTTCGCCGCGGCCAGCGCCGCCGCGCAAGCGGGCACCGATCTCGAAGTGCGCAAGGCTGAAGTGGCGGCCGCCGAAGGGAGATTGTACAAGCTCGCGGCTCAGTGAGCCGCCACTCGCCATTCGCCGTCTTCCGCCATCGGCTCTTTCTCTGGATCTGGGTCGGCTCGCTCCTCTCCAACGTCGGCAACTGGATGGAAGCGGTGGGGCAGAGCTGGCTGGTGCAGCAGCAGACCGCCTCGCCCCTGATGGTCGAGCTCCTGGCGGCGAGCGAGTTCGTGCCGCACGCCCTGCTGCTCATCGCCGCGGGCGCCATGGCCGACCGCTACGACCGCCGCAAGCTGCTCCTCGTCGGGCAGATCTTCATGATGATCTTCGGCGCGCTCCTCGCGGTGCTGACGCACCTGGGCCACGCCACGCCCTGGGTGGTGATCGGCATCGCCTTCGCCGAGGGAGCTTCGTGGGCGGCGGTGATGCCCGCCTGGCAGGCGCTGGTGCCGGCGCTGGTGCCGCGCGACGAGCTGCCCTCGGCCATCGCGCTCAACTCAGCGCAGTTCAACACCGCGCGCCTGGCGGGGCCGATGCTCGCCGGCGCGCTCCTGACGGCGGCGAGCGCGGCGGTGGTGTTCGACATCAATGCCGTCAGCTTCGTCGGCATCGTCGCCGTCCTTGCTCTGCTGCGCTTGCCGGCGAAGGCCGCGGCGGGACCGCGAGTTCAGAGCGGGGTCGGCGGAGCGCTGAAATGGACCCTGCACGAGCCGGGCCCGCGGCGCCTCATCATCGGGCTGGCGGCCTTTGCGCTCCTCACCGCGCCGGTGCAGGGGCTCTTGCCCACGCTCTCCGACCAGGTGCTCGAAGTCGGCGCACACGGATATGGCGCCCTGCTCTCCTGCCTGGGCGCAGGCGCGATCCTCGGCGCGCTCACCCTGGCGCGACTGCCGCGCAGCTATCCACGGCATCATCTGATCCCCTTGTCGATGCTCGCCTTCTCGCTCTGCGCGCTCATCTACGCCAGCTCGCACTCGGCGATTCTTTCCGGAGCGGCGCTCGCCGTGGGCGGAGTCTTCTGGGTCTGGGCGCTCGCCGCCTCCAGCACCGCCATGCAGCTTCTCGTGCCGGAACATCTCCGCGGCAGGGCGATGAGCGTCGCGGCTCTCGCCACCACCGGCCCGCTGCCCCTCGGCCATCTGCTCGGCGGCGCGCTGGCGAACTGGTTCGGCGTGCGGATCGGCGTCATCGCGCCCTGCTTCGCCCTGGCTTGCTTCTCGGCCTGGTCGGCCTTTGCGCGCGAGCCGGCCATCGATGCGATGAAGCTTCCTCCGCCCCTTCCCCGCGGTTTCCGCGCCGCGCTCTGGGAAGCGCTCACCGCCGCCTCTCACCGCGCGCAGGAAGTCGAGCCCGGCATGCCCAAGGGCAGCGGCGAGCCCATCGAGGAATGAGGCGTCTTTGGTGTAACCTTCGCCTCGTTGCAACTCAGCGAGCAGCTCAAGGGTCGCCGCGTCTTCCGGGCCGTCGTCGGCTACGGGATCGTCGCCTTTGCGCTCTTGCAGGTGATCGAGCCCATCATGCACGGGCTGCACCTGCCCGAGGCGACGCTGACCTACGCGCTCTTCGCGCTCGGCCTCGCCTTTCCGCTGGTGGTGGCGATCTCCTGGGCGCTCGACGCGATGCGAGGCGAGGCGCCGGTGCGCTGGACCCCGCAGTTGACGGCGCTGACGCTGGCCGTGCTGGCGATCCTCGCCGCCACCGCGCTGGTGGTGATCCCGCCCACCGCGCCGACAGCGCTGCCCAGGCTGGTGCAAGTGACCTTCACCGAAGGCATCGAGGAGCACCCCACCTGGTCGCCGGACGGCAAGCAGATCCTCTACGTCGCGCAGAGCGGCAAGGTGCGGAAGATATTCCGCAAAAATCTGGTGTCCGGCGAGGATAAGCAGCTGTCCGCGGGCGATCATGACGAGATCCAGCCGGCCTGGTCGCCGGACGGCGAGAGCGTGCTCTTCCTCCGCGCGCGACAGCCGAACCAGATGCTGCAGCCCGCCGACGTCTTCGGCCAATTCGTCGACGACGCGGACATCTTCCGGCGGGACCTGCGCTCGGGCAAGGAGACCTGGCTGATCGGGGGGGCTTACGACCCCGCGCCTTCTCCCGATGGCATGCACATCGCCGTCGACGCCAGCTGGGCGGGCCCGCGGCGCATCTGGATCCTCGATGCGCAGGCGCACAATCCGCAGCAGGCCACGACCGACAGCAGCGAGGAGATCGTCCACATCGCGCCGGCCTGGTCGCCCGACGGCAAAAAGATCGCCTTCCAGAACATCGAGCGCACCAAGTTCGACATCCGCGTGGTCGATCTGGAGAGCAAGGCGCAGACCTTCCTCACCGATGACTACTCGATTGACATCCGGCCGACCTGGTCGTCCTCGGGCAAGTTCGTCTATTTCAGCTCCGACCGCGGCGGCGGCACCAACATCTGGCGAGCCACGCCGCAGGGCGCGCTGCAGCAGGTCACCACCGGCGCCGGCCAGGACGTCGAGGTTGCCATCTCGCGCGACGGCAAGCGGATGGCCTTCGTGACGCTGCGCCAGAACGCGGACCTCTGGCGGCTGCCGGTTTCGCCGCGGACGGGACTCGCCACGGGTCAGCCCGAGGCGGTGATCAGCACCACCCGCGAAGACAGCCGCGGCGCCTGGTCGCCTGACGGAACTTCCATCGCCTTCAACTCCGACCGCTCCGGCGAGATGAACATCTGGATCCATTCGCTCGCGCAGGGGAGCGCGCGCCAGCTCACCACCGGCCGCGGCGGCGACTTCCAGCCGAACTGGTCGCCCGACATGAAGAAGATCGCCTTCTTCTCCTCGCGCTCGGGGAAGCCGAACATCTGGCTGGCGGAAGTGCCGGGCGGCGCTCTGCGGCAGCTCACCGCCGGCGAGTCGCGCAGCGTGAATCCCTTCTTCTCGCCCGACGGCGCGCGCATCGCCTTTCAGTCGGATCGGAGCGGCCGGCTGGAAGTCTGGGTGATGAACGCCGACGGCAGCGGCGCGCGGCAGCTCACCAACCTGGGCATCACCGGACATTTCATGCGCTGGACCGATTCGGGCGCCGGGATCATCTTCCGCTGCACCTGCGGCGGCAAGCCGGCCACGATGCTGGTGCCGGCAGCGGGGGGCGAGGCGGTCAAGTTCGCCGAGCAGAAGGGCGGATCGCACATCTCCTTCTCGCCCGACCGCTCGCGCATCATGGACGTCCTGTACCACCGCGTGCTCTGGGTTTCGCCCGTGAAGGGCGGCCCGCCGGAAAAGGTCTTCGAGTTCTCCGACCCGAGCATCCGCATCGACTATCCGGTCTGGTCGCCAGATGGAAAATGGGTACTCTTCGACCGCCAGCATCCGCGCGGCGGCGATGTCTGGGTGATGAAGGATTTCGAGTAGGCGCTCATCCGCCACAAGACTCGAGGCTTGTTTGGCTGCTGCCGCCATCTCGCGGAGTTGCTATGAGTCGCCCATGGCAACCCTTCGTCTTTCCGCTGACACGCTCCGTTCGCTCACGGCGCGGCTGAAGAAAGAGCAACAAGCCGTCGCACTCCACTATCCCGGCGAGCCCGGCACCCGCCAGCCGGTGCACACCGTCTACGGCGGCGCGCATCTCTTCAAGTCGGACACCACCCGCAAGCTGGGCGACCTGGCGCTCAAGGCGATGAACCAGTACGCGCCGACGGCGCAGATCCTGGCCGAGGCCGTGGGCATCGATCCCGCCATCGCCCAGACCGTCTACCAGCGCGTGCAGGACAAATTGAAGCGCGAGGCGGTCGAGGACTTCCGCATCGATTTCGAAGACGGCTACGGCATCCGCGGCGACGCAGAAGAGGACGGCCACGCTGTCCAGGCCGCGCAGGAGTGCGCCAAGGGCCGCGACGCGGGCACGCTCTCGCCCTTCATCGGCATCCGCATCAAGTCCTTCGCCGGCGAGCTGGCGGGCCGCGCGCTGCGCACGCTCGACCTGTTCCTCGGCGCGCTCGGCAAGCTGCCGCAGAACTTCGTCGTCACCCTGCCGAAGATCACCAGCCCCGAGCAGGTCTCGGCGCTGATCGACGCCTTCGAGGCCCTCGAGCCGAAGCTGGGCCTCAAGGACGGCTCGCTCAAGATGGAGCCGATGATCGAAGTGACGCAGACCCTTCTCGACGCCGATGGCGTCTCGATGCTTCCGCAGCTCCTCCGGGCCGCCCGCGGCCGGATGGTGGCGGCGCACTTCGGCACCTACGATTACACGGCGAGCTGCAACATCACCGCGCTCTACCAGCACATGCGCCACCCTGCCTGCGACTTCGCCAAGCAGATGATGCAGGTGGCGTACGCCGGCACCGGCATCTTCCTCTCCGACGGCGCGACCACCCTCATGCCGGTCGCGGCCCACAAGGGCGACAACCTCAGCGAAGAACAGAAGCGCGAGAACCAGCGCGCGGTCCATTCGGCCTGGCGGCTGCACGCCGACGACCTGCGCCATTCGCTGATCAACGGCTTCTACCAGGGCTGGGATCTGCATCCCGCCCAGCTGGTGAGCCGCTATGCCGCCGCGTACGGTTTCTTCCTCAAGGGGCTGGGGCCGGCGAGCGAGCGGCTGAAGAATTTCGTCAGCAAGGCCGCGCAGGCCACCCTGCAAGGCGACGTCTTCGACGACGCCGCCACCGGTCAGGGGCTGCTCAACTTCTTCCTCCGCGGCGTCAATTGCGGCGCGCTCGAGGAGAAGGAGGCGCTCGCCACCGGACTGACGCTCGAGGAATTCCGCGGCCGCTCCTTCCTCAAGATCCTCGACAACCGGCGCGCTCAGAAGACGTAGCCGAGGATCATCTTCCCGATCAGCGCGTGGCCTTCGCCCACCGCGACGTTCAGCTCGAGGTGCTTCACCGCGATCAGGTCGATGGCCTCGAACAGATAATGCTCGTTGGGCAATGTTCCGTAGTACTCGAGTCCCACCGCCACGGGCCCCAGCTTCAGTTTCGCCATCGCGCCCGGCGAGAAGGCGAGCGGGAGCTCGACGTTCGGATTCGCCGCGAGCAGGAAGCGCTCGTTCTCGAAGGCAAAGATGGGCCGCACCTCGCCGCCCCATCCCGCGTCGGGCTCGCGCGAAATCTCGAAATTCATCCCCAGCCGGAAGTCCCCTTCGAGGGGCGCGATGAATTTCGAGCGCAGCTTGGCGCCCGCGTACTTGCCCTGCTTGGTCTGGAGATACCCGCCCACTTCCCAGAAGCGCGTCACGCCGAAGGAGGGCTCGAAGGTGAGGCGCGTCTCGTTCGGCGCGCGGTTGGCGTGGATCTCCAGCCCCGCCTGGCCGGGCTCATCGAGCGTGCCGTCATAGATCTGGATCTCGAAAGGATCGAAGGCCGCGGCGGGAAAGGCCGCCGCCAAAAGGAGCGCGGCTGCGCGCCGCATTCAGCTGCCTCGATAGGTCGAATATCCGAAGGGAGAGATCAAGAGCGGCACGTGATAGTCGGCCTTGCTGTCGGAGACTTCGAAGACGATCGAGACCTCGGGAAAGAATGCGCTGCGCGAGCGCGTCTCGAAACGGAGCCGATAGAGTCCGGGCTGCGGCGCGGCGCCGGCGCGCAGGCGGCCGTCGGCGTCGGTCGCGCCCTGCCCGACCGCGCGCCAGGAGGAGCCGTCGCGCATTTCCAACGTGACCGGCACGCCGCTGACGGGCCGGCCCTGCGAAGTGTCGAGCACGTGCGTCGTGATCATGCCGGGTGGCCCTCCAGGAACCTGGCGATGCGGAGGCGGAGGATCTTCGCCTGCTCCTCGGCGGCGGTGCGGATCTCCTGCGCGCGGCTCTGGCCGAGGCGGTGCTTCAGCTCGTCGAGCATCTCGGCGCCCGAGCGTCCCGCGGCGCAGACGAGAAAGACGAAGCCGTGCTTGTGGAAATACTGCTCGTTCAATCCGGCCAGCTGCGCGCGGTCGGCGTCGAGCACGCCGCGCTGCTCCTCCCGCGCCTGGCGGTCGCCGGCGCGCTCGCCGATGCGCGAATGGGCGGCGAAGGCCTCGAGCCAGTCCTGCTCCTCCATCGACCAGAAGGCGCGGTCGGCGATGCGATAGAGCGCAGCTCCGTTCTCGAAGGGGCGCGCGTCGGCCATCCGCTCTGCCCAGCGCAAGGAGCCGCAGAAGGAACGGAGCGTGGCGATGGCCAGGTCGCGGGCCATGCCGTTGAGCCGCACCACCGCGGCCTGGTGCAAAGGCTCGATGTCCGGCTCGCCGAAGGCGCGCAGCCGGGCCACGCCTCCGTCGGGAAAGACGTTGAGCCGCAGATGCGTGACGCGCCCTGCGCTGCGCAGCTCGGCTTCGAAGAGATGGCGGGTGTGCGGCTGCGTGCGCGTCTCGGGCAAGAGGACGCGCCAATCGGCGGCCTCGAGGCCATCGCAGGCTTCGATCGAGCAGCGCGCCGGCGCGTTGCCGCGAAAATGCGTGGTGTCGATCTCGACGCGGCGGATGACGCCGGCCGTGCCCAGCTGGACGAGGTTCCACTCGTGGCCCGGACCGCGGCGGCGGCGCGTCTCCCAGCCGCTGCTCATGTCCTTCGGCCGGCCGGGGAGGAGCAGGTTGTTTCGGGAGCCGAAGAACATGTCGCTGCACTCGAGGGAGCGCGCGCCGTTCTCCACCGCGGCCAGGTCGACCAGGCCGCCGTAGCGAGCCGCCCTGGCCCAGTCGGGCGCGACCTCGCCGTGCACTCGCAGGCGGGCCACGCCGCCGTCGGGGAAGATGTTCAGGCGCAAGTGCGTGAGGCGGCGCGCGTCGTCGATCGCAAAGGCATTCTTGCTGTCGCCCTTCAACGGCCTGCGGCCGAGGATCTCGCTCCAGGAAACGCCCGGGAGCGCGTCGAGATCGAGGACGTCGTCGATGGCGCAGGCTTCGACCGAGCATTCGGCGGGATGGTTGCCCTTGAAATGGGAAGTATCGACGACCAATCCCCGCACCCTGCCGGGCAATCCCAGCCGGATGACGCAGAAGTCATGGCCGGGCTCGCGCCGGCGGCGCGTCTCCCAGCCGTCCATCCACTTGCCGCGCTCGGTGTACTCGTGCTCGCGCCATTCGGGCGCCGAGGCCTTGAGCAAGTTGTCCTTGGGAGCGAAGAACTCGTCGTTGGCGAAGAGAACGGCGCCGCCCAGCTCCGCGCTGGCGAGATCGACGAGCTCGGTGAAATCCGCGGCGCTCATCGGCGCAGCTCCTCGCCGCGGGGCGTTTCGAGGGCGTCCTCTCCGCGGAGGAAGACCTGCTTCACTTTCCCGCGCAGCTCGCGGCCGGCGTAAGGCGTGAGCTTGTGCCGGTGGCGCAGGCGCGCCGGATCGACGGTGAAGCTCGCTTCGGGATCGAAGATGACGAAGTCGGCGTCGCAGCCTGCGCGCAGAGCGCCCTTGCGCGCCGAGAGCCCCGCCAGCCGTGCCGGCGCCTCGCTCATCCAGCGCGCAATCTCGCCAAGGCCGCGGCCGCGCTTCGCCGCCTCGGTGAAGGTGACGGCGAGCGAGAGCTGCAGGCCGCTGATGCCGCCCCAGGCCTCGTCGAAGCGGCCCTGCTCCAGCTTCTTCAGCGCCGGCGCGCAGGGCGAATGATCGGAGACCACCATCTCCAAGGTGCCGTCCGCGAGCGCGGCCCAGAGCGCCTCGCGGTTGTCGCGTTCGCGGATGGGCGGCGCGCACTTGAATTCGGTCCGGCCGTCGGGGATCTCCTCGGCGGCGAAGAAGAGATAGTGCGGGCAGGTCTCGGCCGAGAAGGGCAGGCCCTCGCGGCGGACGGAGCGCACGGTCTCGAGCGCATCGGCGGAGCTGTGGTGGACGATGTGCGTTCGCGCGCGGGTCTCGCGGCAGAGCCGGGCAGCGAGCGCGACCGCCTCGTTCTCGGAGGCGCGCGGGCGCGACTCGAGATAGGTGCGATAGGCGCGCGGATCGCCGCGCGGCTCGCGCATCGGGCCTTGCACCTCGGCGTGGACGAGCAGCGTCGATCCCATCCGCGCCAATTCCCGCATCGCGGGGCGGAGATCGCCTTCGCCGACCCAGCGGAATTCCTCGATGCCCGAGTCGATGAGAAAGCATTTGAATCCGAGCGCGCCCGCCTGCGCCATCGGCTCCAGCTCGGCCACGTTGCCGGGCACGACGCCGCCCCAGAGCGCCACGTCGCAGGAGATCCTCTCGCCGCGCAGCGCGGCCTGCTTCTCCCGCAGCGCGCGCAGCGTGGTGGTGACCGGGACGGAATTGAGCGGCATGTCGACGATGGTGGTGATGCCGCCGGCGGCGGCCGCCTCCGTCGCCGTGCAATAGCCCTCCCATTCGCTGCGCCCCGGCTGATTGACGTGCACGTGCGTGTCGACCAGGCCAGGGAGCACGGCATCGTCGCCGGCGTCGATCAGCCTTGCTCCCGCGAGCGCCGCATCGTGGCGGCCGACGGCGGCGATGCGCCCGTCGCGCACGTGCAGCGAGGCCGGCCGGACGCCCTCCGGCAGCACCATGCGGCGGCTCTTGACAAGGAGATCCATCAGAGCTCCCGCACGATCTTGGCCGCGCCGAAGCCGACCAGCACCAGCCCGCCGAACACCGCCCAGTTCCACTCGCTGCCGTACGTGGCGGTGGGGAAGTGATTGCTGATCATCGTCAGTACCGCCGGCAGGATGATGAAGGTGTTGTGCTTGGATCGGTTCTTGGCCTGCTCGGCGAGCTCCGGGTCTGGCGGCTCGCCCCGCGCGATGGCGGCCACCAGCTTCTTCTGCGCGGGAAGGATGCGCAGCCAGACGTTCAAGGCCATGATCGTTCCCAGCATCGCGCCCAGATGGATGTACGCCGCGCGGCCGTTGAAGAGCCGCGAGAGCCCGTAGGCCAGCGCGACGAGCGCGAGAAAGCTGAGGGCTGCCCCCACTTCCTCCCGGCGGGCGAGCGCACTGGCCCAGAAGAGATCGTAAACGACCCATCCGACAATCATCAGGGCGAGGCCGCAGACGATGGCGCTTTTTGGCGAGACCGCCGAGTCCTCCATCAATCCGCCGGCGTAATAGACCACGCCGAGCAGGAGCAGCCCGGAGAGCCAGGTGAAGAGCGCCTCGAAGCGGAACCAGTGGATCTTCGCCGGATCGACGCGCGGGCTCTTCTGCTTCTCCACCAGATAGAACCCGCCGCTGTGCACCATCCAGACGCCGGCCGGGTCGAGGCGCAGCTGCCGGTCGAGCCAGGTGAAGTACCAGGTCGATCCGATCCAGAGGATCCCGGCGAAGACGTGAAACCAGCGCAAGAGCAGATTGAGCCACTCGCTCAGCGCCGCGTCCATCACGCGACCGTGGGGCCCAATCCGCCGCGCGCCGCCAGCCAGTCGCGCACCGCGTGGCCGGTGCCGAGCGGCCAGGGGCGCAGCTTGTCGGGCGGCACCGCCTTGACGCCGGCGATCTCCTCGCCGACGACGATCTCGCCATGCGCTCGCACGTGATAGGCGAGGATGACCTGGTTCATCTCGAGAAAGGCGTAGGCGCCGATGAAGGAGATGATCTCGCCGCGCAGGCCGACCTCTTCTTTCACTTCGCGGAGGATGCCCTCCTCGGGCGTCTCGCCTCTCTCGAGGAAGCCGGAGACGAGGCCGTACCACTTGTCCGGCCAGCCCTTGTTGCGCACGAGCAGGACGGTCTGGCCGTGCTCCACCAGCGCCGCCACCACCGGGACGGGGTTATCGTGGAAGATGTAGCCGCACGACTCGCTCGAGCAGATCAGCCGCGTGCGGCCCTCCTGGGTGGAGGGCACGAGCGCGCTGCCGCAGGCCGGGCAGAATTTCATCGGCGGAGGCATCCGCCACAGTTGGCAAAAGAGGGCGGACAATGTCAATCGCGCTCATGACATTCGACATCTTCGGAACCGTCATCGACTGGCGGCGCGGGCTGGGCCTTTCGGACGGCGATTTCGAGCGCGTCGTCGATCGGCAGGGCGAGCTGGAAAAGCAGGCGTTCCGGCCTTACGCGGAGATCGTCGCGCAGAGCCTGATCGATGTCGTCGGATTTCCCGCGGCCGAGGCGGCGCGCGTCGGGAGCGAAGTGGGCCGCTGGCCGCTCTATCCCGACTCCGCCGCGGCGCTGCGGCGGCTGCGGGCCATCGCCCCCTGTGCCGCCACCACCAACAGCGACAGGGCGCACCGCCCGCAGGTCGAGGAGCAGCTGGGATTTGCCCTCGACGGCTGGATCTGCGCCGAGGAAGTGCGCGCCTACAAGCCCGACCCGCGGATCTGGCGGGAGGCGGCCCGGCGCCTGGCGGTGCCGATGAACCGCGACTGGTGGCACGTCTCCGCCTACGCCGATTACGACCTCGAGGCGGCGCGGGCGCTGGGGCTGACCTGCGTCTTCGTCAAACGGCCGCACTCGCGGCCGGGGCCGGCGGACCTGGTGGTCGAGGATCTGGCGGCGCTTGCGGAGATCGCGCGATGAAAGAGAGAGGACCCGTCTTCGGGGTCCTCCCTGATCGCCGCGATCAATGCGGATGGAGCTTCACGCCCCCGGAGATCAATGTCGTGTTCTTCTGGTAGAGGAAAGTGGCCGGCCCGGTGATGGTCACGGCCAGGTTGCCGATCCCACCAAGCCCGAGCAACGAAAGGTCGCAGGCGGCGAAGGTGAGCAGGTAGCCGGGCTCCTCGTTGACCAGGGCGTCGCCGACGAAAGTGACGCAGGCGCCGCTGTAGCTGACGGATTGGGCGCCATTCACGCTCTGCACTTTCATTCCCTTCGACGGATCGTGGAACGACACGCTGCTGCTCTCGGGGCGGGAGGGGCTGTCGTGGAACTGGAAGTGGTTGTGCTCGTTGTCTTCGCCATCGCCCTCGTCCCTGTCCGCTTCCTCCGGCTTGCCCGGCCCTCTTCCCAC
>Ga0066679_10000884_pt1 | contig 11272 bp, 7 predicted proteins | sample GraSoiAngelo_128_FD_62298 | JGI IMG/M metagenome (GOLD analysis project Ga0066679, IMG submission 62298) | Grasslands soil microbial communities from the Angelo Coastal Reserve, California, USA - 14_0927_12_20cm | ecosystem: Environmental > Terrestrial > Soil > Grasslands | place: USA... | reverse complement strand
TGACCGAGGCAGACGCCGAGGATCGGCGTGCTCGGGCCGAGCCGGCGGATGACGTCGAGCGACACGCCGGCCTGGTCCGGATTGCCGGGGCCCGGCGAGATGACGATGCGCTCGGGGGTCAGGCGGGCGATGCCGTCCACGTCGAGGGCGTCGTTGCGCACGACCTCCAGCTTGGCCCCCAGCTCGCCGAGGTACTGCACGAGGTTGTAGGTGAACGAGTCGTAGTTGTCGACGACGAGGATCATGTGCGGCGCTGGGCGGCGGCCATCCGGAGCGCCAGGACGAGGCCGCGGGCCTTCGAGCAGGTCTCCTGCCACTCGGTCTTGGGATCGGAGTCGGCCACGATGCCGGCGCCCACCTGGATCGACGCGCGGCGGCCGTGACAGATGATCGTGCGGATGGTGATGCAGGAATCCAGGTTGCCGGAGTACGACACGTAGCCGACCGCCCCGGCGTAGGGGCCGCGCTGGGTCGGCTCGATCTCGTCGATGATCTCCATTGCGCGGATCTTCGGGGCGCCAGACACGGTGCCGGCCGGGAAGGTGGCGCGCAGGACGTCGAAGGCGTCGGCGCCCCGGCGCAGCGTGCCGACCACGTGGCTGACGAGGTGCATGACGTGCGAGTAGCGCTCGGTCACCATGAACTCCGTGACCTTCACCGAGCCGAGCTCGGCCACTCGCCCGACGTCGTTGCGGCCGAGGTCCACGAGCATGACGTGCTCGGCGCGCTCCTTGGGGTCCGTCTTCATCAGCTGCTCGATGGCGGCGTCCTCGGCCTCGCTGGCGCCGCGCGGGTGGGTGCCGGCGATCGGCCGCTCCTCGACGCGGTCGCCCTCGACGCGCACCAGCACCTCGGGCGAGGAGCCGACGATCGTCGTCTTCCCGAGGCGAAGATAGAACAGATAGGGCGAGGGATTGATCGTGCGCAGCGCCCGGTACACCGTGAACGGGTCGGACTCGAGCTTGGTGTCCAGGCGGCGGGCCAGGACGATCTGGTAGGCGTCGCCGGCCGCGATGTACTCCTTGGCGCGCCGGACGGCGTCGCAGAAGGTGGGCTCGTCCATCGTGGAGCTGAAGCCCTCCTCGCCCTGGGCCAGCAGCGGTGCCGGCGCCGCCAGCGTGAGCGCCGGCGTCGAGCGCACGGACCGCGCCAGCTTGGCGAGCGTCATGCCGATGCGCACGGCGGCCCGGTCGTAGGCGCGATCGAGCGCGGTCGGGTCGCGCTTGTCGACGTGGGCGTTGGCGATGACGAGCAGCCGGTGGCGCAGGTTGTCGAAGACCAGCAGCGTGTCGGTGAACATGAACACGGCGTCGGGAAGCCCCAGGTCGTCCCGGGTACGCCGCGGCAACCGCTCCATGTGGCGGACCATGTCGTAGGCGAGGTAGCCGACGGCGCCACCCTGGAAGCGCGGCAGGCCCGCCACGGCGACCGGTCGGAACTCGGCCAGTAGCCTGCGCAGCGCCTCCAGCGGGTCACCGCCGGGGAGCCGCTGCGGCCGTGCGTTCCCCCGCCGCAGGGTGATGGCGCCGTCCTTCGCGCTCAGGACCATGTGCGGGTCGGTGCCGAGGAACGAGTAGCGGGCCCAGTTCTCGCCGCCCTCCACGGACTCGAGCAGGAACGAGTAGGGGCCCGGCCGCAGGCGCAGATAGGCCGACAGGGGCGTGTCCAGGTCCGCCGGAAGCTCGGCGAACACAGGCACGAGGTTGCCCTGCCCCGCGAGGTCGCGAAACTCCTCCCGGGTCGGGGAGAGTGACGGGATGGCTATGCCGGCGGAGCTGATGCGGAGCTCAGCGGCGACGCGCTAGACGGCCAGCGCGTCCAGCTTCTCCTTGAGCTTGGCCTTGGGCACGGCGCCGATCACCTGATCGACGACCTTGCCGGCCTTCACGAACAGGATCGTCGGGATCGAACGAATCCCGTAGCGGCCGGCCAGGCCGTGGTTCTCGTCCACGTTGACCTTCGCCAGGGTCACGCGGCCCGACGATTCCCGGGCGAGATCCTCGAGGACGGGAGCGATCGCCTTGCACGGCCCACACCACTCGGCCCAGAAGTCCACCATCAGGATGCCCTCGTGGTGGCTCAGGGTCTCGTCGAAGTTCGCTTCGGTGAGGTGGACCGTCGACAAGTCAGCCATTGGCGTGGCGTTCCTCCAGTAAAAAGTCAACGCCTACGCTAACATGGCCACCGCGCGCGCGCAACTTAATGCTTGTCATTCTGGCACCTCGTCATGCTAGAGTCATCTTTACCCATGGAACCCGCAAAGATCCTGGTAGTAGACGACGAGAAGTCGATTCTGCTGCTGCTCAAGGAAGCTTTGACGCAGTGGGGGTACCAGGTCACGACCGCGTCGTCCGCGGTCGAGGCCCTCGAGTTACTCAAGAACGGGATCTTCGACGCCCTCATCAGCGACATCCGAATGCCGGACATGAGCGGCCTCGACCTGCTGCGCGAGATCCGCAAGCAGGACGAGACGATCGAGGTCGTGATGATGACGGGCTACCCCACCATCGCCTCGGCGGTGCAGGCGCTCAAGGAGGGGGCCTACGACTACCTGTCGAAGCCGCTGATCCTGGACGAGCTGCGCCACCTCATGGCCCGCATGATGGAGCGCCGGTTCCTGCGCGGCGAGGTCCACACGCTGCGTGCCCGCCTGGGGGAGGAGCTGGCGGTCAGCGAGCTGGTGGGGTCCTCGGCCTCGATGGCCAAGGTCAAGGACATCATCGGCAAGGTCGCGGTGACCGACTCGCCGGTCCTCATCGAGGGCGAGAGCGGCACGGGCAAGGAGCTCGTCGCCGCGGCGATCCACCGGCTGTCGTCCCGGGCCAAGCGCTCGTTCATCCCGGTCAACTGCAGCGCCATTCCTCAAGATCTGCTGGAGTCCGAGTTCTTCGGCCACGTCCGCGGAGCCTTCTCGGGCGCGGTGGCCGACGCGCTGGGCCTCTTCCGCGGGGCCGATGAAGGCACGATCTTCCTGGACGAGATCGCGGAGCTCTCCCCCGGCTTGCAGGTGAAGCTGCTGCGCGTCCTCCAGGAGATGCAGGTCCGCCCCGTGGGCTCGACCAAGGCCTTCCCCGTCGACGTCCGGGTCATCGCCGCCACCAACCGCGACCTGGAGCGGGCCATGACCGAGGGCTCGTTCCGGCAGGACCTGTTCTATCGTCTGAACGTCGTCCGGGTCCTGCTGCCGCAGCTCCGCGAGCGGCGTGACGACATTCCCGCGCTGGTGACGCACTTCCTGCGTCGCTTCAATCGCCGCTTCCATCGCGACGTGCGCGGCATGGCGCCGGACGCGCTGGCGGCGCTGAGCGCCTACAGCTTCCCCGGCAACGTGCGCGAGCTCGAGAACCTCATCGAGCGGGCGTATGCCATGGGCGCGCGCGAGCAGATCACCCTGGCCGACCTGCCGACCCTCGGTCGCACGCCCCTGGTGGCACCGACCGCCACCGCCAACTCCCAGACCGTCCCGACGCTGGCCGAGGTCGAGCGCGAGCTCATCCTCCGGGCCCTGGCGGTCTTCAAGGACGACAAGGAGGCGGCCGCCAAGACGCTCGGGATTTCGCGCAGGACGATTTACCGGCGGCTCAAGGAATACGGCGTGCTGTAGCGCGCACCGGGGCCCGAGGTGGCCCCGAGCCCCGCGTAGGTCCGGAGCGCCCTGGCAGAGCCAGGGCGCTCCTTGTCTTTCTAGCCAGGGTTTCTACTGCCCAAAGTCGTCAGGCCGGGTGCCGTCGCGACACGCCGGGATGGCGGCCCAGCCATAAACAGAGAGGTATTCCAATCACTTGAGCCTTGGCATGGAGGACGCAAAGACCGCCCCCCATGCTGGATACGGCGTTCAACCAGGGGCAGCTGACGTCGAAGCTGGAAGTGGCGATCGGCGTGAGCAGTCATCCGGATCCCGATATCGCCATAGGGGAAGCGGCCGGGAGCGTCGCGAGCAGGCTGGGCGGGTCCGTCGCGGACTTCGCCATGGTCGTCACCGCGGGGAGCGCGGCACGTGATGCCGTCGGCTCGCTGCGGGGAGTCCTTGGACATATTTCGGTGGCCGGTGGTGCGGTCACCGCGCTTTTGACGGATCACGGCCCCTTGAGGGAAGGCGCGCTCGTCGTCGGCGTGGTCAATGCCGACGGCGCGGCCAGCGGGGTGGCCGCCACGGCCGGTCGCGATCTTCGCGATGCCGGGCAGGCGGCGGCCCGTCTCGTGCTGGCCGGCTGGCCATTCCGCGCACGCTATCCGCGCGGCCTGGCCTTCGCGTTTGCTCGACCCGTCGGTGACGATGCCGCCCAGACGTTTCTCACCTCCTGGCGCGACTTCATGGGGCCTAAGATGCGCACCGTCTGTACGGTCGTGGGCGGCCCGGTGGTCTACGGCCGGGCGGCCTCGGCGCCACTGGCCAGCGTGGCCTGTGTCGAGGCGTCCTACGCCTCCGGTATCGGCTATACCGACGCAGCCCCGACGGATGGCGTCGAGCCGTCGCCGGAGAGCCTGATCCACGGCGCCGCCGACGCGATGCTGACGGCCGTGAAGCGCCTGGAGGGGCGGCCCGCGCGCCTCGTGCTGGTCATCGAGAGCGCCGAGCGCCATCGCAAGCTCGGTGCCGGCTTCGCGGAGGAGTGGGCCGCGATGCGCGGCGCGCTCGACGATCGGACGCCCTGCGTCGGGTGGCTCGGCGGCCACGTCGCCGCCTTCGGCCGTGGCGCGCAGCCGACCGACGCGCCGGGCGCGCTCGTCGCGGTCGCCGTCGGCGACAGCCCGAAGTGAACTCGGCGGGGGGCTTCGCCCCCCGTCCGACGGCTCGTCGCGCGCCGTTCCGGCGCGCTCCTTCCTGCCACCCCCCAGACCAAGATTGCGGCGGCAAAGCCGCCGCTCGAAGCGTTCGCACTGTCGTTGCCGGTCAGCGCGTCACGTAGCCTTCCAGCAGGTCGCGGGCGATGAGATCGGGGTCGCGGTCGCTCTCGCGCCCGTAGCCGCCGCCCCCGGGCAGGCGGACCTCCACCAGAGCGGTCGGCGGGACAACCTGCTCGGCCTTGGGATTCGCGGGGCGGACGCCGTCGATCAGGACCTCGCCGGGGGCGCCGGGGGCGCCGCCGCGGAAGCCGGCGGCCGGATGCTCGGTGCGGTCGCAGAGGATCGAGCACACGAAGGGCTCGCGCGTCCGCACGCGGAAGGCGATCGTCTGACCGAGCCCGCCGCGGTACTTCCCGCGCCCGCCGGAGTCGTCGCGGAGCGCCTTGCGCTCGACGATCAGCGGCGAGAGGTTCTCGATGACCTCGACCGGGGTGCCCAGCACGCCGGACGGAAACGCGGTCGCCGCCAGGCCGTCCTTGACGGCCCGCGCGCCGGTGCCGCCCGACGCGAAGAAGATGTGGGTGAACGGTCGGCCCTCGAGGTCCTTGCCCGAGACCTGCACGCCCCAGATGTTGGCGGAGCCCTCCGCCATGACCCGCTCGGGCACCGCCTGACCGAGCGCGCCGGCGACGACGTGCGGCAGGAAGTGGCCGATGATGTGGCGGGCGGCCACCGGCGCCGGGCGCTCGACGTTGAGGATCGAACCCACGGGCGCCAGGATGCGCAGGGGGCGGAACGCGCCCTCGTTGTTCGGCACGTCGGGACTGACGATGACCTTCACGCCGTAGGTCGTGTAGGCCTCGGTGTAGTTCATCACGACGTTGACACCGCGGCGGCTGGCCGGTGACGAGCCCGTGTAGTCCACGACCAGCTCGTCCCCACCGACGAGGCAGCGCACCTTGATCGTGATCGGCTCGCCGAAGCCGTCGGAGGTGATCGCGTACTCGTAGCGTCCCGGGCGCAGCGCGCCGATCGCCTGCCGCATCGCGCGCTCGGTGCGCCCGATGATCTCGTCGGCCAGCGGCTCGAGCCGCTCGAGGCCGAACTCGTCCATGAACTCCAGCAGCCGCTCGCCGCCGACGGCACCGCCGGCGATCTGGGCGTGAAAATCGCCGAGGACCATCTCCGGCAGGCGCGTGTTCTCGCGGATCAGCGCGATGAGCGTCTCGTTGGGACGGCCGGCGTCGTAGAGCTTCAGGATGGGAATCTGCAGGCCTTCCTCGTAGACCTCGCGCGCCTCCGCCGACAGCACGTGGCCGCCGATGTCGGCGGTGTGGCAGGTCGACGCGAAGAACGCGACGCACCGGTCGCCGCGGAAGATCGGCGAGCAGATCGTCACGTCGTTGAGGTGGCCCGACGTCTTCCACGGATCGTTGGTGATCAGCACATCGCCGGGCGCCAGCCGCGCCGGCGGATAGACGGCCAGGAAGTGCTTCATCGCCAGGGCCATCGAGTTGATGTGACCCGGCGTGCCGGTGACGGCCTGGGCGACCATGAAGCCCCGCACGTCGAAGACGCCGGCCGAGAGATCGCCGGCCTCGCGCACGATCGAGGTGAACGACGTGCGCTGCAGCGCGGCCGCCTGCTCGTTGACGACGCCGATCAGCCGGTTCCAGCAGATCTCCAGCGTGACGGGATCGAAGGGCATCACCCGAGCTCCACGACCAGCGTGCGCCGTTCGTCCACGCGACAGCGCGCGCCCGGCCCCACCACCGCGGTCGATTCGCGCTCCTCGACGATGGCGGGGCCGTCGAACGTCGTGCCGGGCCCCAGCGCATAGCGGTCGTACACCGGCGTCTCCACCCAGTCGTTCGCTTCGGCGAACCAGGCCCGACGCGTGCGCTTCACCGCGTCGGGGGCGGCGGCGCCGCCGGCCACCGCACCGCCGAACGTGAGCGACGGCGCCGGAGCCGCGACGGTCACCCGCCAGTTGAGCGCCTCGATCGGCACGCCCTGCGGCACGCGGTGGTAGAGCGCGCGGTAGGCGGCCTCGAACGCCGCGATGATCGCCGGCAGGCTCTCGGCGGACAGCCGCCCGGGCGGAATGAGCGCCTCGACCTCGTGGCCCTGCCCCACGTAGCGCATCTCGGCGATCCGCGACACCCGCACGCTCTCGCGGGCGGCGCCGGCCCGCGCGAGCAGCTCGCGGCCCTCGTCCTCCATCTCGGCGAAGAGCCTGTTGAGCGCGCCCCAGTCGGCGGCGTCGAGCCGCGCGCGCAGCGTGCGCACGAAGTCGAAGGCCAGCGGCGCGGCCAGCAGGCCCCACGCCGACATCGCCCCGGCGCCGAACGGGATCAGGATGCGCGGAACCTTGAGGACCTTGGCGACCTGCCAGCAGTGGACCGGCCCGGCGCCGCCGAAGGCGAACAGCGGATAGGCGCGCAGGTCGCGCCCCCGCTCGATGCCGTGGATGCGCGCGGCGGCCGCCATGTTCTCGTTCACGACGCGATGGATGCCCCACGCCGCCGCGGTGGCATCGAGCGCGAGGTGGCCTCCGACGTGCTCGAGCACCGCGCGCTCGGCGGCGGCGCGGTCCAGGCGCATGCGCCCGCCGAGGAAGAACTCGGCGTCGAGATAGCCGAGCAGGAGGTCGGCGTCGGTCACCGTCGGCTGCCGACCGCCGAGGTTGTAGCAGGCCGGGCCCGGATCGGCGCCGGCGCTGTCGGGACCGACCTTCAGCAACCCCATCCGGTCGACGCGGGCGATCGAGCCGCCGCCGGCGCCGATCTCGATCATCTCGATGACCGGCACCCGGACCGGCAGTCCCGAGCCCTTCTTGAACCGGTCGGCCCGGGCGACCTCGAACTCGCGGGCGACGAGCGGCGCGCCGCCGTCGATGACACAGGCCTTCGCGGTGGTACCGCCCATGTCGAACGACAGCAGGCGCGAGTCGCCGCGCGCCCGGGCGGCCTGGGCGGCGGCGAGCGCGCCGGCCGCGGGCCCCGACTCGACCAGGCGGATCGGCAGCCGGCGAGCCAGCGGGGGCAGCGCGATCCCGCCCGAGGACTGCATGATGTAGAGCTGTCCGGGCACCCCGAGGCCGGTCAGCCGGCGCTCGAGATCCTCGAGGTAGCGCGCCATGAGCGGCGCCACGTAGACGTTGGCCGCCGTCGTCGAGCTGCGCTCGTACTCGCGGATCTCCGGCACGACGTCGGACGCGCACGACACGACCAGGGACGGCGCGGCCTCGCGCACCAGCTCGGCCAGCCGCCGCTCGTGCACGGGGTTGAGGTAGGCGTGGAGGAGGCAGATCGCCACCGCCTCGACGCCGTCCCGCACGAGGCCGGCGATCACGCGGCGAGCGGCGTCCTCGTCGAGCGCGCGCAGCACCGAGCCGTCCGGGCCGAGCCGCTCGGGCACCTCGCGCCGCAGGTGGCGCGGCACGAGCGGCGGCGGCGGGTCGATGAGCAGGTCGTACATGTCGTAGCGGCCCTCGTGCCGGATCTCGAGCGCGTCACGAAAGCCCTCGGTGGTGAGCAGTCCCGTGCGCGCGCCCTTGCGCTCGATCAGCGCGTTCGTGGCCAGCGTGGTGCCGTGAACGACCGCGCGGACGCGGCGGGGATGCACGCCCGCCTCGTCCAGCAGCGACTGGACGCCCTGCTCGACGCCATGGGCGGGATCCTTGGCGGTCGTCAGCACCTTGCCGACGCGAATGGCGCCGGTAATCTCGTCGACGACGACGAGATCGGTGAACGTGCCGCCGATGTCCACGCCGAAGCGCGCCGACATGGCGGAGAGTCTACACCTCGGTGGCGGGCCGGCGGCACAGGCGATGCACCGTGAGCCTCCGCATGGATGAATCCCGGGTCGCTGAGAGGGAATCGCCATGATGGCGAAGAAGATCGGAGCGGGCGCGGTCGCGGGCCTGGTCGGGGGCCTCGTCTCCGCCCCGCTGCTGCAACTCGTCCACGTCTCGACCGACACCGGCATCCGGGCGCCGGCCATGGGGCTGGTGACCGGGGCCGTGCACGCGACGACGGGCGCGGCCGGCTGGCTCGCGTACCTGCTCTACGCGGTGATCATCGGCGGCCTGTTCGGCTGGCTGCTGTGGAAGCAGGACGTCGACGCAGGCACCGGCCTCGCCTGGGGAGCGCTCTACGGCGCATTCTGGTGGATCGTCTCGGGGCTGGTCCTGATCCCCGCGCTGCGGGGGATCGCGCCGTTCACGCCGGCGGCCGTCGACGTCGTTCGCGTCGCGTCGTTCCCATGGCTCGCGGCGATGATCGTGAACGGTCTCGTGCTCGGCGGCGTCTTCGCGACGCTCGCCCGGCGCCTGACCGCGAGGGCCGAGTCCGGCGTCGCCGCCCCGGCGACGCGTCGCGCGGCCTGATCCGGCGCGGGTGTCGGCCGGGCGCGGCCCGCCGGCGTTTTCGCTGGGCGCACGACGCGCGGCCGCTTAGAATCGCGTGGGACGACCCCGCGTGAGTCCAACGGCCCCGCCCGCGTCGTGCTCGCGTTCCTGGCTCCGGTGGATCGTCCCCGCGATTCCCGTCGTCGCGGCGTTCCTCCTGGCGCTGACGCGCATGGAGGATCCCGACGCGTTCACGCACCTGGCCCTGGGCCGCGACCTCGTCGAGCACCGCGGGTTCCCGGCGCACGAGCCCTTCTCCTTCGCGAGCCCGGACCGGCCGTACTACAACGCCGAGTGGCTGTTCGACATCGCCCTCTACCTCGGCTGGCTCGCCGGCGGCATCGCCGGCGTCATCGCCCTCAAGGCGGCGATCGTCGCGCTGGCGGTGTGGATCCTGTGGCTGGATTCGCGCACGTGGCCCGACGCGGCGGCCGACACGCCGGCCGGCCTGCTGATCCGCGCAGCCGTCCTGACCATCGTCGTCGTCATGATGCGCCACCGCTTCGTCGAGCGTCCGGACATCGCGCTGATGGTGTTCCTGGCCTTCACGATCTACGCGCTGAACGCGTACCTGGCGGCCGGACGGTGGTGGATCTTCGCGCTGCCGCTGGTGGAGCTGGTCTGGGCCAACACGCACCCCAGCATCGTCGTCGGGCTCATGCCGTTCGCCGCCGTCCTCGGCGGCGGCGTGGGGCTGCGTGTCGGTCTCCGTCTGGTCGCGCGGTGGTGGCGTCCCGCGGGCGTCGTCGCCCCCACCGGCCGACAGCTCGCCACGATCGCCGCCGTCCTCGTCGGCGTCGTGCTCGTCTCGATCGTCAATCCTCACCGCTGGGACCCGCTGACGCTGCCCTTCACGCTGGCCGACCAGCCATGGTTCCGGCAGGAGATCCTCGAGCTGCAGCCGCCCCGCCCCTGGACGTGGCCGGGGCCGTACGTGCTCACGGCCCTGCTCCTCCTGAGCTTCCTCGGCACCGCGGCCCGACTGCCGCTGATCCCCGGGCTCGTCGCGCTGCCGTTCGTGCGGCTCGGATTGTCGGCCGTGCGCTTCATCTTCCTCCTGGAGCTGGTGGCCGCGCCGATCCTCGCCCGAAACCTGGTCGTGCTCGCCGGCCGCGCCCGGTCGGCCCTCGAGCGGCGCCTCGTGCTGGGCGTCGCGTCGGCCGCCACCGCGCTGGCGCTGGCCAGTGTCGTCCTCACGCTGAGCGGCATCGGGCCGCTGGCCGACACGCGCAAGGTCGTGGGCGTGGGTGTCGACGAGCGGTGGGTGCCGGAGGGCGCCCTGCGCTATCTCGACGGCCGCGGCGTCGAGGGCAAGCTCTTCAACGCCTTCCACTTCGGCGGCTACGTCGAGTGGCGCGACTTCCCGCGCCGTGTGCCGATCGTGGACGGTCGCGGCCACGTGACGCCCAGTCTGCTGGAGGAGATCCACTTCGCGCGCGCCTATCCGCGCCACCTCGAGCGGCTGCGCGCGCGCTACGGCATCGACGCCGCGCTGGTCGACTACCCGACGTACGCCGGCGATCCCGTCGACGACGTCCTCGGCCCGGATGCCGACGCCGCCCTGACCTCGCCCGGCTGGGCGCTCGTCTACTGGGACGACGTCGCGCTCGTCTACCTTCGGCGCGGCGGGCCGCACGCCGCGGTCATCGCGCGCGACGAGTACCGCTGGGTCAAGCCGGCCAACGGCGAGGCCGGCATCGCGCGGCTGCTGACCGATCCGGCGCGGGCCGAGGCGGCGCGCGCCGAGCTGGCGCGCAACGTGCGCGAGACCGGCTCCTCGCTCGGGCTGCTCTTGCTCGGCCACGCCACCCCCGACCTCGAGCAGGCGCTGGCGACCTTCGCGCGCGTGCGCGACCCCGCGCGGCGCTTCGGCGCCTACCAGGCGGCGGCGCTCGCCTGCTGGCAGCGCAAGGACCTGGCGCGCGCGACGGCGTTCTACGAGCGCGCGCTGGCGCTCGAGGCGGCGCCGCCGGTCCTCTACAACGCCGGGCTGGTGCGCGCCGAGGCGGGCGACGACCGCGGCGCCGTGGGATACCTGGCCCGCGCTCAGCGCCTCGATCCGTCACTGCCGCA
>Ga0066679_10000882_pt1 | contig 11278 bp, 8 predicted proteins | sample GraSoiAngelo_128_FD_62298 | JGI IMG/M metagenome (GOLD analysis project Ga0066679, IMG submission 62298) | Grasslands soil microbial communities from the Angelo Coastal Reserve, California, USA - 14_0927_12_20cm | ecosystem: Environmental > Terrestrial > Soil > Grasslands | place: USA... | reverse complement strand
CTCTCAACATCCTGCTGGCGGGGCTCACGATCATCTTTCTGCTGGCGGTCGTGACGCTGCAGCCGTTCGCGATGTACTCGGGCGCGCCGCAGTCGGTGTTCGTGCTCGTCGCGCTGCTCGTGTGCCTGATTCCGACGACGATTGGCGGGCTGTTGTCGGCGATCGGCATCGCCGGCATGGACCGGCTCGTGCAGCGCAACGTGCTGGCGACGTCGGGGCGCGCGGTGGAAGCTGCGGGCGACGTGCACACCCTGCTCCTCGACAAGACCGGAACGATCACTCTCGGCAACCGCCAGGCGGCCGAATTCGTGGCGCTCGACGGCGTCAGCGAGCGCGAGCTCGCCGACGCCGCGCAGCTGTCGTCGCTCGCCGACGAAACGCCCGAAGGACGCTCGATCGTTGTCCTCGCCAAGGAGAGATACGGCATCCGCGGTCGCGAGCTCGCCGACAAGCGCGCCGTCTTCGTGCCGTTCACGGCGCAGACGCGCATGTCCGGCGTCGATCTCAACGGCCGCCAGGTGCGCAAAGGCGCGGCGGACGCCATCGGCCGGTTCGTCGCCGCCAACGGCGGCGCCATGCCGGTGAACCTGCAGGCGATCGTCGAGCGGATCTCGCGCTCTGGCGGCACGCCGCTCGTCGTGGCGGAGCGCACGCGGCCGCTCGGCGTCGTCCACCTCAAGGACATCGTGAAGGGCGGCATCCGCGAGCGCTTCAACGACCTGCGCGCGATGGGCATCCGGACGGTGATGATCACCGGCGACAACCCGCTCACCGCCACATCGATCGCGGCCGAGGCCGGCGTCGACGATTTCATGGCGGAAGCGACGCCCGAGGACAAGATGCGGCTGATTCGCCGCGAGCAGCAGGACGGCAGGCTGGTCGCGATGACAGGGGACGGCACGAACGACGCGCCGGCGCTCGCTCAGGCGGATGTCGGCGTCGCGATGAACAGCGGCACGCAGGCGGCGAGAGAGGCCGGCAACATGGTGGACCTCGATTCGAGCCCCACCAAGCTGATCGACATCGTCGAGATCGGGAAGCAGCTGCTCATGACGCGCGGCGCGCTGACGACGTTCTCGATCGCCAACGACGTCGCGAAGTACTTCGCGATCATCCCGGCGATGTTCGCGGCGACGTTCCCGGTGCTGATGACGTTGAACGTCATGGGGTTGAAGACGCCCGAGTCGGCGATTCTGTCGGCCGTGATCTTCAACGCCCTGATCATCGTCGCGCTCGTTCCGCTGGCGCTGCGCGGCGTCGCGTACCGCGCGATGACCGCCGAGGCGCTGCTCCGGCGGAATCTGCTGATCTACGGCGCCGGAGGGGTCATCGTGCCTTTCATCGGCATCAAGATCATCGACGTGGTGATTACCGCGCTCCACCTCGCGTAGCGATGACCACGCTCCGCCGCGTAGCGCGAAGGCTTCAGCCGAGCGAACCATGAACATCACCCGCAATCTCCTCATCGCCGTCCTGATGACGATCGCGACGACGATTCTTCTGGGCCTCGTATATCCGCTGGCCATGACCGCGATTGCGCAGGCGATATTCCCGGACAAGGCGAACGGTCAGCTCGTCATGCGCGAGGGCCGTGTCATCGGCTCGCGCATCATCGGGGAGTCGTTCTCTTCACCGGGTTATTTCCACGGACGTCCCTCCGCGGCCGGGACCGGATACGACGCGGCGAATTCGGCCGGGACGAATCTGGGACCGACGAGCAGAAAGCTCGTCGACGCGGTGAAGACCGCCGTTGCCGCGGCTCAGAAAGAGAATCCGTCGGCGCCGGTGCCAATCGATCTCGTCACGTCGTCGGCGTCGGGACTCGATCCCCATCTCTCGCCCGCCGCGGCGCTGTTTCAGGCGCCGCGCGTGGCCGCGGCGCGACATGCGAGCGAAGCGGATGTGCGGCGGCTGGTCGAGGCGCACATCGAGCCGCGGCAGTTTGGATTCCTGGGTGAACCGCGCGTGAACGTGTTGGAGCTGAACCTCGCGCTCGACGAGCAATGGCCAATCAGAAAGTGAGCCTCCGCGACGAGACCCCGGGATCGAGAAGCGACGCGCTGCTGGCGCGGCTGAAGGAACGGGATCGCGCGCGCCTGCGCATTTACATCGGGGCGGCGCCGGGCGTCGGCAAGACCTATTCGATGCTCACCGACGGGCACGCGCTGCGCGTCCGCGGTCTCGACGTCGTCGTCGGATTCGTGGAAACGTACAGCCGCGCCGATACCGACGCGCAGCTGAAGGACCTCGAGGTCGTGCCGCGCCGCAACGTGGAGTACCGCGGCGTCACGATGGAAGAAATGGACGTCGACGCCATCATCGCGCGAAAACCGCAGGTTGCGATCGTCGACGAGCTCGCGCATACGAACGTGCCCGGCAGCAAGCACGAGAAGCGGTACGAGGACGTCGTCGATTTGCTCGACGTGGGCATTCACGTGATGACGGCCGTCAACATCCAGCACCTCGAAACGCTCAACGACGCCGTCGCCCGCGTGACCGGCGTGCGCGTCCGCGAGACGGTGCCCGACACCTTGCTCGATCGTGCGGACGAAGTGATCAACGTCGACGTCACCGTCGAGGAGCTCCGCAACCGCCTGCGCCAGGGAAAAATCTACAGGCCGGAGAAGGTCGAACAGGCGCTCGGCAACTTCTTCCGTAAAGGCAATCTCAACACGCTGCGCGAGCTCGCGCTGCGGGCCGTGGCCGACGAAGTCGGCGAGAAGGCGGCCAGTTATCGCGCGCGCGAAGGGCTCGAGCCGGCGCTCATTCCCGAGCGCGTGATGGTGTGCATGAGCTCGAACGCGATCGCCCCGCGGGTCATCCGAACCGGCGCGCGGATCGCGGGCCGCCTGGGCGCCAAGTGGTACGCCGTCTACGTCGAGACGCCGCAGGAGCAGCCAGGACGCATCAAACCCGACGATTCCGACGCGCTGCAGCAGAACATCAAGCTCGCGGAAAATCTCGGCGCAACCGTCGTGAAGGTGCATGCGATGCGGCCGGCCGACGGGCTGATTGCCTTCGCGCAGCGCGAGGGGATCACCCACGTCATCTTCGGCCAGAGCGCGCGCTCGCGATGGGATCTCCTGTGGAAGGGATCGACCATCGATCGATTCCTGACAACCGTTCGCGACGCGGCGGTCCAGGTCGTTCCGCTCGAAGAGCACGCGTGACCGTGTTGGCACCGTGAATGCACCGCCGCCGGGCGTGGCTTATGCGAATCCCGCCCACGACTCCGCGCTGAGCAAAGTTGCTGAACAGGTCGGCCACGCAGTGGGCACGGCCGAAAGGCTTTTTCGTGCCGCCATCGGCCAGGGCGTCAGCCCGATGGCGACCGATCTGGCCGCGTTTGCCGCGCGTGCCTCTTACGAACACCTTACGCCAGCCGTTGTCGACGCGCTGAAGATCCGCGTGCTCGACTCGCTTGCATGCGCGTGCGGAGCGCTCGACGGCCCGCCGGTGCGCGCGCTCGGCGAGCAGATCGACGATTTCGGGGCCGGCCGCGGAGCGACGTTGATTGCCGGCGGCGAGGCGGCGCCCGATCGCGCGGCGTGCTACAACACCGCTCTCGTCCGCTACCTCGACTTCATGGACAACTTCATGGCGACTGGCGAAACGTGCCATCCGTCGGACAATTTCGCCGGTGTCCTCGCCGCGGCCGAGTACGCCAACGCCCACGGCCGCGACTTCCTGACCTCGCTGGCGGTCGCCTATCAGGTCCAGTGCCGGCTCGTGGAGCTGGCGCCCATCACCGAGCAGGGATTCGATCATACGACGCAGCTCGCGTATTCGGTCGCTGCCGGCGCGGGCCGCGCTCTCGGTCTGGACGCGCACACGATCGCGAACGCGCTGGGCATGGCCGGCGCCGTGTCGAACACGTTGTGGGTGACGCGCACCGGCGGGGTGTCGCAATGGAAAGGCCTTCAGTCGGCGGCCGTCGCCGGAGCGGCGACGCACCACACCTTCCTCGCGATGCGAGGCGTCACCGGACCGATTGACGTCTTCGACGGCGTGAAGGGATTCATGGAGTCGATCGCCGGATCCTTCCGTGTGAACTGGCAGGCTGAGGATCTCGGCGCGGTGCTGCGCACGAGCGTGAAGCGATACAACGCGGAAGTGCACAGCCAGTCGGCGATCGAGGGCGTTCTCGACCTGCACCGCGAGCACCGTTTCGATCCTGACAACATCGAACAAATCAGGATTGAGATCTTCGACGAGGCCGTCGAGATCATCGGCGGCGGCGAAGCCGGCGGGCGCCAGGCCGATGTCGAGCACAAGGAGGAAGCCGATCACAGCCTGCCGTACGCCGTGTCGGTGGCGATTCTCGACGGCGACGTGTGGCCGGATCAATATCGGCAGGAACGGATTGTCCGCGACGACGTCCAGCGGCTGCTCCGGCGCGTGAGCGTGCGGCCGCACTCGATCGTCCCCGGCCTGCGATCGAAATGGCTCGACACGTACAGCTGGCGATATCCCGACGAGATGCCTTGCCTGATCACTGTGACGATGCGCGACGGCCGGAAGGTGACGAAGGAGAAGCGCGACTATCTTGGATTCTACAAGCGGCCGCTGTCGTGGGATTGGGTGGCGCAGAAATTCAGGCGGCTGACCGCCGAGGCGCCGGTGGATGCCGATCGAATCATCGACATCGTGTCACGACTCGATCGCGTGAACGTCCGCGAGCTGACCGCGCCGCTCCGGGTCGAGTGACCGACTACCCGCCGCCGACCCACAGCGCGCGGAAATACTCGCGCGTCATGCGCGCGATGTTGGAGATGGGAATCTCTTTCGGGCACACCGCTTCGCACTCACCCTCGTTCGAGCAGCTTCCGAATCCTTCGGCGTCGGCCTGTTCGATCATCGCGACGACGCGCCGATAGCGTTCGATCTGCCCCTGCGGCAACAGCGAGAGGTGCGAGATCTTCGCGCTCATGAAGAGGTGCGCCGACGCATTCTTGCAGGCGGCGACGCAGGCGCCGCAGCCGATGCACGCCGCCGAATCCATAGCGGTTTCCGAGACCTCTTTCGCGATCGGAATCGCATTGCCATCGGGCGCGCCGCCGCAGTTCACCGACACGTATCCGCCGGCGGTGATGATCCGATCGAGCGCGCTGCGATCGACGACGAGATCCTTGACGACGGGAAACGCTCTGGCCCGCCACGGCTCGATGACGATCGTGTCGCCGTCCCTGAAGCGGCGCATGTGCAGCTGGCAGACCGTCGTGCCGCGGTCGGGTCCGTGCGGGATGCCGTTGACGACGAGGCTGCACATGCCGCAGATGCCTTCGCGACAGTCCGAGTCGAACGCGATCGCGTCCTGCCCCTGTTTCACCAGCCCTTCGTTCACGACGTCGAGCATTTCGAGAAACGACATGTCGGGCGACACGCGATCGGCAGCGTAGTCGACGAGGCGCCCCGCAGTCCCCGGCCCTGCCTGTCGCCAGATTTTCAGCTTCAATCTCACGGTGATCCTCGTGGTTGCTGGTTGCTCGAGTCCCTACTTGTAACTCCTCTGCGTAGGATGCACTTCCTCGAACACCAGCGGCTCCTTGTGCAGGACCGGCTCTCTGCCGACACCGGTGAACTCCCACGCCGCCACGTACGAATAATGCTCGTCGTCGCGCAGCGCTTCGCCGTCCGCGGTCTGGCTCTCCTCGCGGAAGTGGCCGCCGCACGACTCCCGGCGGTGCAGCGCATCGAGCGTCAACAGCTCCGCGAACTCGAGGTAGTCGGCGACGCGCCCGGCGTACTCGAGGCTTTGATTCAGGTTGTCGTCGGTCCCCGGCACCGACACGCTCTGCCAGAACTCGCCGCGCAGCTTCGGTATCTGCGCGAGCGCCGTTCGGAGGCTCTGCTCCGTCCGCGACATGCCGACGTTGTCCCACATGATCCGACCGAGCTCGCGGTGGATCTCACGGATGCCGCGATTGCCTTTCACGGAGAGGAGTCGATTGATGTTCTTCTGGACGCAGTTGGCCGATTCCTTGAACGCATCGTGCTCCGACGTGACTTTCAGCATCGCGCTGCCGGCGAGGTAATGGCCGATCGTGTACGGAACGACGAAATAACCGTCGGCCAGCCCTTGCATGAGCGCCGACGCGCCAAGGCGGTTGGCGCCGTGATCCGAGAAGTTCGCTTCGCCGAGCACGTGCAGGCCGGGGACATTGGTCATCAGGTTGTAGTCCACCCAGAGGCCGCCCATCGTGTAATGGATCGCCGGGTAGATGCGCATCGGAACCTTGTACGCATCCTCGTCGGTGATCTTCTTGTACATGTGGAACAGGTTCCCGTACTTCTCGCGGATGACGTCGATGCCGAGCCGCTGAATCGCGTCCTGGAAATCGAGGTAGACGGCCAGACCGGTCTCGCCGACGCCGCGCCCCCCGTCGGCCATCTGCTTCGCGTTGCGCGACGCGACGTCGCGCGGCACGAGATTGCCGAACGACGGGTACTTCCGTTCCAGGTAGTAGTCGCGCTCGTCTTCGGGAATCTGATCGGGCGGCCGCGTGTCGCCTTTCTTCTTCGGCACCCACACACGTCCGTCGTTGCGGAGGCTCTCGCTCATCAACGTGAGCTTCGACTGATGATCGCCCGTGACCGGGATGCACGTCGGGTGGATCTGCGTGAAGCACGGGTTGGCGAACAGGGCGCCGCGCTTGGCCGCGCGCCACGACGCCGTGACGTTGGAGTTGACCGCGTTGGTCGACAGGTAATACACGGTGCCGTAGCCGCCCGTCGCGAGAATGACCGCGTGGGCCGCGTAACGCTCGATTTCGCCCGTGACGAGGTTGCGGCAGACGATGCCGCGCGCGCGCCCTTCGACGAGCACGAGATCGAGCATCTCGCGCCGCGCGAACAGTCGGACGGTGCCCTTGTGCACCTGACGCATCAGTGACTGATAGGCGCCGAGCAGCAGCTGCTGACCGGTCTGGCCGCGGGCGTAGAACGTGCGCGACACCTGCGCGCCGCCGAACGATCGGTTGTCCAGCAGGCCGCCGTAGTCGCGCGCGAACGGCACGCCCTGCGCCACGCACTGGTCGATGATGTTGACGCTCAGCTGCGCCAGCCGGTAGACGTTCGCCTCCCGCGAGCGATAGTCGCCGCCCTTCACCGTGTCGTAGAAGAGGCGATAGACGCTGTCGCCGTCGTTCTGATAGTTCTTCGCGGCGTTGATGCCGCCCTGCGCGGCGATGCTGTGCGCGCGTCGCGGCGAATCCTGGATGCAGAAGTTGAGGACGTTGTAGCCGAGCTCGCCGAGCGACGCCGCCGCCGATGCGCCGGCGAGGCCCGTTCCGACGACGATGATCGTGTACTTTCGCTTGTTCGCCGGGTTGACGAGCTTCATCTCGAACCTGTGCCGATCCCACTTCTCGGCGATCGGCCCGGCGGGAACGTTCGAGTCGAGTTTCGTGGGGCTCATGCGCGCGCTCCCACGAAATGCGCCCACAGCGCGATGACGATGAAGCCGCCGGCCATCAGTACCGCGATGACCTTGCCCGTCGTGAGCAGACGCGGCGTCCACTTCGGGTGATCGGCGCCCATCGACTGGAACGCGCTCGCGATGCCGTGCCAGAGATGCGAGCCGACGACGACCATCGACAGCACGTAGAAGCCGGCCGTCAGCGGGCTGACGAAGTTCTCCATCTCCTGCCGGTAGAGATCGCGTCCGCCGGCCGGCCACGGGTATTCGGGGCTGAATCGGAACGCTTTGACATGAATGATGATGAAGAACAGGAGCCAGAGGCCGGAGAAGATCATCGTCGACGAAGCGAAGCTCTTCCGACTCGGTTTCCCTGCGTATTTCTTCTTCACGTACGCCACCGGCCGCGCCTGCTGATTCGCGAGGAACATCGTCACGGCTTTGTAGACGTGCAGCAGGAAGATCAGCAGCAGACCGATCTCGATCACCGGCAGCAGCGGATTCCCGTACTCCATGACGAAGGCGTAGCGATTGAACGCGGCAGGACCGAGGAACACGATCAGATTGCCGGCGATGTGGATGACGAGATAGAGGAAAAGAGCGACTCCGGTGACGCCGATCAGGATCTTCGTGCCGACGGAAGAGGAGAACACGCCGAATCGCGACGACATCAACAGAGGAGTTTACTGTTGCGTCACAAAGGCACGCAAGAAGCGCCAGCGGCTCGCGCGAGGCGCCGGAGGGAAGCGCGAAGCGCCGCCGAGTGCGCGCGAGCGGCAGCCCTGAGCCGTTGCGAAGCGCGAACGCGCTGAGCAACCGCGCCGGGGGTGGGGCCCCGGCGCAGCGAGCAAGCGGGCCCCGCGAGCATAGAGAAATGTTGACGGCCTTCAGCGAAGGCGAATAGCATCAGGAGTTTCCCGACGTCATGAAAATCCACGAGTACCAAGCGAAAGCGATTCTCGCGAAGCATGGCGTGCCCGTGCCGCGCGGCGAGGTCGCGTTCAGCGCGGCGGAGGCCGGCGACATCGCGCGGCGGCTCGGCGGATCGGTCGTCGTCGTCAAAGCGCAGATTCATGCGGGCGGCCGCGGCAAGGGCGGCGGCGTCAAGCTCGCGCGATCGCCGGGAGACGCGGAGAAGATCGCCGCCAACATGCTCGGCATGACGCTCGTCACGCATCAAACCGGTCCCGACGGGCGGGTCGTCGGGCGCGTGCTGGTCGAAGAAGGGCTGCAGATGCAGCGCGAGCTGTATCTCAGCCTGCTCCTCGATCGCGCCGCCAGCAAGCCGGTCATGATCGCGAGCGCTGCCGGCGGCATGGACATCGAGGAAGTCGCGGCGAAGACGCCGGAAAAAATCATCCGCGTGTACATCGAGCCGGGTGTCGGCCTCGTCCCGTTCGAGGCGCGGCAGCTCGGGTTCGCCATCGATCTCGACGGCGCGCAGGTGAACAAGTTCGTCCGGCTCGCGACGGCGCTGTACGAAGCGTTCGTCGCCACCGACGCGTCGCTCGTCGAGATCAATCCGCTCGTCGTCACGCAGGCCGGCGATCTGCTGGCGCTCGACGCGAAGATGAACTTCGACGACAACGCGCTGTACCGGCACGCGGACCTGAAGGATCTGCGCGATCTCGGCGAAGAAGATCCGCTCGAGATCGAGGCGTCGAAGTTCTCGCTGAACTACATCCATCTCGACGGCAACATCGGCTGCATGGTGAACGGCGCCGGCCTCGCGATGGCGACGATGGACATCATCAAGCTGGCGGGCGGCGAGCCGGCGAATTTCCTCGACGTGGGTGGCGGCGCCAACGCCGAACAGATCCGCAATGCGTTCAAGATCCTCATGTCGGACCGGAACGTGCGGGCCGTCCTCATCAACATCTTCGGCGGCATCCTGCGCTGCGACGTGCTCGCGCAGGGCGTGATCGGCGCCGTGAAGGAGCTGGGCGTGCGGGTGCCGATCGTCATCCGCATGGAAGGGACGAACGTCGAGGAAGGGAAGCGGCTGCTCGAGCAGAGCCGGATGAATTTCACGACCGCCGACTCGATGGACGAAGCGGCGAAGAGGGTCGTACAACTGGCCGGGTAGCGATGGCCCTCCGCCGCGAAGCGCCGGCGGGCATCCGCAAGATCTTGCGTAAGATGTCTTGCGGCACGAAGAGCTTCGCTCCGTAAAGCAGGGCGGGGACCCGATGCGTCCGCCCCGGGGCCGACGTGGTCGCCCACACTGTGGCCGCATATCAAGCACGTATGTCCGTTCTGATCGACAAATCGACGCGTTTGCTCGTGCAGGGGTTGACCGGTCGCGAGGGGACGTTTCACGCGAAGCAGGCGGCGGCGTACGGCACGACGGTCGTCGGCGGCGTCACCCCCGGCAAAGGGGGCACGACTCACGAGCAGTGGCCCATCTTCGATACCGTGCGCGACGCCGTGAACGAGACCGGCGCGAACGCGTCGGTCATCTTCGTGCCGCCGCCGTTCGCCGCCGACGCGATCATGGAAGCCGCCGATGCCGGCCTGGCCCTCATCGTCTGCATCACCGAGGGCATCCCCGTTCTCGACATGATGCGCGCGATGACGTTTCTCAAAACGAAACCGGCGACGCGCCTCATCGGTCCGAACTGTCCAGGCATCATCTCGCCGGGCAAGGCCAAGGCCGGCATCATTCCGCACAACATCGTCAAGGAAGGGCGCATCGGCATCGTGTCGAAGAGCGGCACGCTCACCTACGAGGCGATCCACCAGCTCACGCGGGTCGGACTGGGACAGACGACGTGCATCGGGATCGGCGGCGATCCGTTGATCGGCACGACGCACATCGACGCGTTGAAGTTGTTCGCCGCCGACAGGGACACCGACGCCGTGATCATGATCGGCGAGATCGGGGGCAGCGCCGAGGAAGAAGCGGCCGCGTGGATCGCGTCGAACTTCAGGAAGCCGGTTGTCGCCTTCATCGCCGGTCAGACCGCGCCACCCGGGCGACGGATGGGCCATGCCGGCGCGATCATCGCGGGCGGTACAGGCACGGCGGCGGAAAAGATGGACGCGCTCGCGTCCGCAGGCGTCAAAGTGGTGAAAAGCCCTGCCGATATGGGAAAAGCGATCAAAGAGGTGGTTTGATAACATACGCTCTAAGGACTTGAGAATGTCACCGACAGATATAGCGGTTCAGGAGCAGCGGGCCTCCGCGAATCGACAGCGCGTCGTCAACGATTTCAGCATTCAGGTCGCTACGGTCAACGGATCGGGCAGTCAGACGGCGAACCTCGTCTTGCTGCGTTCCATTCTGCTGATGGGCGTCCCGGTCTCGGGCAAGAACATGTTCCCGTCGAACATCGCGGGGCTGCCGACGTGGTACACGATCCGCGCCAGCAAGCGCGGATATGTCGGACGCAAGAAGGAAGTCGACTTCCTGGTCGCGATGAACGCCGAAACCGCGAAAGAAGACGTCCTCACGCTCGAGCCTGGCGCCGCAGTCGTCTACGACGAGCCGCTGAAGCTGAATGCGCTTCGCACCGACCTCACGTTCTATCCGGTTCCGTTCGACAAGCTCGTCGCGCCGGTGTGTCCGGACGCGAAGCTGCGACGCCTCGTCCGCAACATGATTTACGACGGCATCCTCGCGAAGCTGCTCGGCATCGACATGGCGCTGATGGAGAAGGCGCTCAACAGGCAGCTCGGAAAGAAAGGGAAGGCCGTCGCCCTCAATCAGGGCGCGCTCAAGGCCGGATGGGACTACGCCGAGGCGCACTTCACCAAGCAGGATCCGTACGTCATCGAAGCGATGAATGAAACGGCCGGCAAGATTCTGATCGAAGGAAACTCCGCGGCCGCGATCGGCTGCATGATGGCCGGCGTCACGGT
>Ga0066679_10000881_pt1 | contig 11283 bp, 11 predicted proteins | sample GraSoiAngelo_128_FD_62298 | JGI IMG/M metagenome (GOLD analysis project Ga0066679, IMG submission 62298) | Grasslands soil microbial communities from the Angelo Coastal Reserve, California, USA - 14_0927_12_20cm | ecosystem: Environmental > Terrestrial > Soil > Grasslands | place: USA... | reverse complement strand
GAGATCAATCGCACGCCGCCCAAGACACAAGCCGCTTTGCTCGAAGCGATGGAAGAACGACAGGTGACAATCGACGGCGAGCTTTACCGGCTGTCGCCGATGTTCACGGTGCTAGCGACTGAGAATCCGATCGAATACGAAGGCACGTATCCGTTGCCCGAAGCGCAACTCGATCGCTTCCTCCTGAAGATTCTGCTGACCTACCCATCTGCGGATGAAGAGCAACAGGTGATTGCGCGCTGGGACGCTGGATTCAATGCGCGCCGGTTGGATGAGATTGATATTCAACCGCTCGCTGATCCGGGCGCGATTCAACGCTGTCGCGCTGAGGTACAAAATATGAGGGTCGAGCCGGGGGTGCAACGCTATATCGTGGATATCGTCCGGCGCACGCGCGATCATGCCGCGGCCCATTACGGCGCCAGCCCGCGCGCGGCGGTGGCGTTGCTGCTTTGCTCAAAAGCTCTTTCTGCGATTCGTGGCCGCGACTTCTCAACTCCTGATGACGTGCGTGACGTCGCACGTCCGGTGCTGCGTCATCGTTTGACGCTGCGCGCCGAAGCTGAACTCGACGGCGCCACGCCTGATTCAGTCATCACTGACATTCTGCAAAGCGCGGAAGTACCACGCTAATGGGTTTCGTATTCAGCAAACTCTTCTATGCTTTGCTCGCGGTCGGATTGGTTCCGCTTTCGCTTTCGTGGAATCGCCCCATGTTACGCTGGCTCGCGTTCACCTATGACCTGTTTATCGTCGCGATTGCAATCTTCGATGCGCTGAACAGCAAACTTCCGTCGCGAGTAATGATCGAGCGGCACTTTGGCAGTCGCTTTGCGGTCGGCGCTGAAACTGAAGTACGGATTGAAATCGCCAATCACACGCCGCGCGATCTGTCGCTCGTGGTGAAAGATGAATTTCCGCCGCAGATGAAACTCGCGGGTGCACGCGAAGCTCGCCTGACTGTCGATGCGCAAACGGCTGCGTCATTCGCGTATTGGCTGACGCCGCCGAAGCGAGGCCGATTCGAATTCGGTTTGATCGCGGTTCGCTTTCCTTCGCGTTGGCGTCTGGCCTGGAAGCAGGCGCGAGTCGGTGCAGCAAACGCAGTGAAGGTTTATCCCAACATGCGGCGCGCCCGCGAGGCTGAACTGAAAGCGTTAGGCGCGCGATCGTTTGTGGCAGCGCGACGGAAGTCGCAATGGCGCGGCGAAGGACGAGACTTCGAATCGCTGCGTGATTACGTTCGCGGTGACGAGATGCGTCACATTTCGTGGACCGCAACCGCGCGACGCGGAAAGTTGGTGACGCGGCAGTATCAGATGGAGCGCGATCAAACGATTCTGATTGCGCTGGACGCGGGCCGGTTGATGACCGCGCGGATCGAAAACGAAACCAAACTCGATTCGGCGGTGCATGCGGCGCTGGCGCTGATGTCGGCCGCGGCGAGGGCCGGCGACAACGCGGGGCTCCTGGTGTTCGGCCGACGAATCCAAGCTTATCTGCCGCCGAAGCGTGGCGCGGAACATTTGGATGCGGCGCTGGAAGCCCTGTATGCGGTCGAGCCGGAAATGATCGAGCCCAGCTACTCGCGGGCCTTCGAATTCATTTCCGCAAACAGCACGCGCAGATCGCTCGTAGTCATCATCACTGACCTCGTGGACGAAGAAGGGTCGAGCGAATTGCTTTCGTCATTGAAATTGCTTCGTCCGCGGCATCTTCCGCTCGTCGTAACCATAGCCGATCGAGATCTGAAAGCCGTCGTGCGCGAAAGCCCCGAGAACGAACGCGAGATGTTCACGCAATCGGTTGCGGAAGAAATCATGCACCTTCGCGAAGCAGCGTTGCGTTTGGTTGAGTCGCAGGGCGGATTGGCATTAGATGTTACTGCTGCAGTACTCGCGCCGAAATTATTGGAAACGTACTTGAGGGTTAAGGAGCGCGGCCTGCTTTGAAGAAGAAGAGAAAAAGGGCAAGGGGTAAAGGCAAAGAAAATCAAATGCTGATGGGAGAAGTTTTGATGCCAGCAACTTCTAATAGCCACTACCCTCTTGCGACGGAGTTTGACTTTTACTTTACCCGTTACCCATTTCTTCCTGCTAGTAACAGGTACAAATACAACGCGATTCCGGTAAGCAGTCCGATTCCAATTTTGATCACCGCCGGAATTGGTTGCGGCGAGATGAAACCTTCGATAATTCCCGCGATGACCAAAAGCGGGATACAACCAACGATCAGACGCACTGCTTCCAGGCCGCGCGATTTCAGCGCATCAGCTCGAGAAAGATCGCCGGGCATCAGCAGCGCAGTTCCGATCAAGAGGCCCGCGCCGCCGGCGATAAAGATGCAGGAAAGCTCGATCACGCCGTGTGAAATGACAAAGCCGAGCAGCAGATCATTGCCAAAACCAGCTCGATAAGTTAGTGCGAGGATCGCTCCGAACATTGCGCCATTGAAGGCGATCACGTAAAGAGTGCCGACGCCGAAGATCGCTCCCAGAGCAAAGGCATAGAAAGTCACGCGAATGTTGTTCGTGAAGATTTGGCTCGAGCCGATCTGACTCGCTTCGTTCAAATCTTCCCACCAATGCGTGCGATGGTTGATTACCACTTCGCGAAAGAAGGGACTGATGCCGGCAAATTCCGAAAAATCCGGATCGTGCCGTGTTCCGAAAAAAGCAATCGCGGTGAACAGCCAGAAGACCGTGAATGCCGTGGCGGTATAGCGCCAGGTGCGACGAAACGTCCGCGGGAAATCGCGAGAGAAAAAGTCGCGAATGCGCTCGCCGCCCGTCGAATCCGCGCGATAAATCCTTCCATGAGCGCGAATCACCAGACTATTCAAATAATTAATCAGTCGCGGGTCGCGCGACTCAGCACGGGCGATCGCCAGGTCCGAAGCGGTGCGGCGATAGATGCGGCCCAGCTCGCGCACCTCTTCCCGATGAAGCTTTCTGAGCGTCATACGATCGAGAAGTTGCAGCAGCTCTTCGAGCCTTTGCCAGACTGTCTTGCGTTCCTTGATGAAGCGATCGATGGGCATTGTTCATTGCCGATTGCCGATTTCCGATTTTTGATTTCCGACCTACAATCAGAGTCGGGCGCTGAGATATGCAAACCGAATCGGCAATCAGCAATCAAAAATCGGCAATGCTCGTTGAGTGTGTACCAAACTTCAGCGAAGGCCGCAAGGTCGAGACTGTCGAACGAATCGCAGCATCGGTCGAATCACTTCAGAATGCGTTTGTTTTGAATCGGCACATCGATCACGATCACAATCGATCTGTGATTACCTTCGTGGCGAATCCTGATGCGATTGTCGATGCCGCCATGCGGGCGGTGGCGACTGCCGCGGAGTTGATCGATTTGCGCACGCACGCGGGCGTGCATCCGCGCATCGGAGCAACCGATGTATTGCCTTTTGTTCCGGTCAGTGGCGTCACGATTGACCAGTGCGTGGCGCTGGCGCGTGAGGCGGGCCGGCGAATTTGGGAAGAGCTGCGCATTCCTGTCTATTTTTATGAGCGCGCGGCTTTGCGTCCCGATCGTGTTCGCCTCGAAAACGTCCGTGGCCAGGGATTCGAGTGGCTGCGCGAGCACATCGAATCCGATCCGGATCGCGCTCCTGATATCGGCGATCGCAAATTGCACGAGACTGCCGGTGCGATTGTCGTAGGTGCGCGCCCGTTCCTGATCGCGTTCAATGTGAATCTGCGCACGAACGATCTGTCCGTTGCCCGTCGCATCGCCCGCGCGGTTCGCGAGCGCGATGGCGGTTTGCCGTTTGTGAAAGCGCTCGGTTTTGAATTGAAGAGCCGGGGCGTCGTCCAGGTCTCAATGAACCTAATTGATTACGAGCATACAGCGATTTCGCGCGCATTCGATGCTGTGCAAGAGCAGGCGATGCGTGACGGCGTAGAGATCCTGAGTACGGAAATCGTCGGGCTTTTACCGCGCGCAGCTTTGGATCGAACGGCAGCATACTTTCCACTATTGGAAAATTTTCGCGAGACGCTTCTGCTTGAAACTCTCCTGGAACAATCAGAAAGCAAATTCCGCTAATTAGGTCTTTTCGTTTCTCATCGTCCGCACGGAAGCGATACAAGCCGATGTATTTCTTTCCGTCGATTTAGATCATTTGGGCATCGCCTGTGCACTACTCACGCACGTTTCCTACTCGGCATACGCCTTGCACTCTGTCTGAATGAAAAAGTCTAAGACTCCCCCGACATTCATCCCGACAAAACTGAAACCATGGTTTTTCTAGGAGGAGGTAGTATGACCAAGAGATTGATTGCGTTTCTAGGAACGACACTGTTTTTGTTTGCGTTGACGGCCGCAGCAGTCGGCCAGGTGCAAACAACAACAGTGACAAAGGTACAGAATCCGGATGGCACATACACGATCGTTGAATACCCAGTCGGGAAGGAAACTGTCGTCGCCCTGAATCCGGTTGGCATTAATGCGACGGGAACCGCCACGATACTTCGCCGGGCTGACGGCACAACGATCAGACTGAATCTGGCGAGCGTGCCCGCCGATGTAGCTGGGTTGAATCTTTATGCGGTCGATCCGACCGGAGCGGTAAGCATGCTTGGACCAATCGAAATCGCCAACGGCACTGGGACGTTCACCACGACGGTTCCAATGACGCGGTTCATGCTGTTCGCATCACCGGACGCCGACATAGCGGCGTACGATCCAAACACAAGAGTGTTCTTCCGCAGCGCGGTCCCAAGCGGTCTCGCGGTGATTCCGCTGGGCCAGAACATCCCAGTAGGTGAGCAAGTGGCCGTGACCGCGGGATTGCCGGATTACACCGTGCCGATGCTTGGCATTCCAACATTCAAGGCCGGCGATGACACGAAGTTGAAGATCAACTTTACCGGAGCGATGGAAGGCTCGCGCGCCAACGTCTTCATCGAACCGCACAAGCACGGAAAGTCTACTGAAGTTCGGATGCGCTTTCACGATCTGAAGGAAGCGCCGAAGGGAACGGCGTATATCCTGTGGGCCGTCTCACCGACAGGTGAATATCAACGGCTGGGAGAGATTGTGAATGTGCGCGGGCGCAACGAAGCTGAGATCAAATCAGAAACGGCATTCGATGATTTCGGATTGCTGTTGACGGCTGAAGATCTCGGCCTGACCAAGGGAACGATCATTCGTCCGGCCGGACATCGAGTCGGCGTGATCGAAATCATCAGGTAACCTGTTCACCAAATCCAAAAATCTGCTTGCGGATTATGGGCCGTCGCGCGACGGCCTATTTTTTTGGTTGCCGGGCGCTTCCAGGTTTCATGGAACGATCCGGATCGAACCGTCGTATATTGACGCGGACGAAGGCTGGAGGGCGAGAACGAGAGGTCTCAGATAAAGAAGATGAAAGAAGCGAGTGACATTTTTAGAATTGTTGGAATTGTCTTACTGGTGCTGTTTGTTTTGGCTGTAGGAGTTCCGCTGGTGCTGGCCGCAGCCGGCGTTGCTTTAGGCATTATCGGCTTGCTGGTTGGGCTGGCGATCGCCGTGATCAAGATCGCAATTGTCGTGGCGATTATTTACCTCGTCATTGTGGGAATTCGCGCGGTGCTGAGATAACTCTCATGCAGCGATCTCAACGTAGTCGACACTGCTACTTGGTTCAGGGATCGTTAATCCATCCTCTTTCATACCCCGCAAATGCAAGTCGATCGCTTCGCGAATCTGCTGCTCAGTTTCTGCGATTGTCTTGCCAGTCGCTACACATCCCGGTAAATCGGGAACATACGCGGCGTAATTATTTTCAGCCTTTTCGATCACGATAGCGTAGCGCATTTTCGTTTCTCCCTAACGTTTCAATCCGGCCTGCTTAAGAATACTACTCAGCGTTCCGTGCGGTAAATCATCGTTCGGCTTTCCTGGAACCGTCACCCGCCCTTTCTTGGTTGCATGCTTGAACTGGCGGTGACTTCCTTCAGTGGCTATTAAGTACCAGCCATCGTCTCTGAGCAACCTGAGAACCTGGCGCACTTTCATGCGGAGTTTTTATCACACGTTGAATCTGAAGTTCACCACGTCGCCTTCCTGCATGATGTAGTCCTTGCCTTCCAATCTCAGTAAACCCTGGTCACGCGCTGCCGCATACGATCCCACCCGCGTCAAGTCGTCATAGCTAACTATTTCAGCTCGAATGAATCCACGCGCGATGTCTGAGTGAATCGTGCCGGCAGCGTCTTGCGCACGAGAGTCTTGCGGGATGGTCCAGGCACGCGCTTCTTTCTCTCCTGCAGTCAGGAACGACATCAAACCGAGCACGCGATAAGCGCTCTTGATCAATTGATCGACGCCGCTGCTGGTCACGCCAAGCGACTCGAGATACTCGGCGCGTTCAGATGGAGACAGGTCCACCAGATCCGCTTCGAGTTGCGCGCAAATCCCAACGCATTCTGAATTTTCTTCCGCCGCGACCGCGCGCACTGATTGAACAAGCTGATTCGCGTCCGTGTCGTTGAGCGTCGCTTCGTTAACATTGGCCGCGTAGATCGTCGGCTTCATCGTCAGCAGAAAATAATTACGCGCGATCGCCTGCTCGTCTTCATCAAGCGACACACTGCGCGCAGGCTTGAATTCCTCCAACGCAGGTTGCAGTTTGTCGAGCACTGCCAGTTCCGCCCGCGCAGCTTTGTCGCCGCCTTTCGCAGTCTTCTGAACTCGTTCGCGACGACGTTCCACCGTTGCGAGGTCAGCGAGCGCCAACTCAATCTGAATTGTCTCGATGTCGCGACGCGGATCGAGCGTCTCTTCAACATGCGGCGCCGATTCGTTTTCAAAGCAGCGCACGACGTGAATCATCGTGTCCGTTTCGCGAATCGCGTGCAGAAATTGATTGCCGATGCCTTCGCCTTGCGACGATCCACGCACGAGGCCGGCGATGTCGACAAATTCAACTGTAGCGGGAACGATCTTTTCGGTCTTCACGAGTTTTGCGAGCGGCGCGAGGCGCTCGTCCGGAACGGACACGACGCCGACGTTAGGCTTGCTGGTCGAAAAAGCGTAATTGGCGGTCACCGCTGTGGTCTGCGAAGTGACTGCATTGAAGAGTGTCGTCTTGCCGGTGTTTGGTAAGCCTACGAATCCTGCGCGAAGCATGCGGGCGAACAGTTCCTCCTGGCAGAATTCAGTTCAACATGACGACACACAGATGTCCAGCGAAGAACCGACAGAGAAAGCCGGCGCGATCAATTGAACTCTCGCCGGCTGTGGATGTTTGAAGATGAGCCGCAGCGCTTGATCTCGATGACCCGATCACTGATCGATTTTCTGCATCGTGATCGTAATCGTTGGAGACGCGCCCGCGGTCTTGCTGTAAGAAATCCAATAGCCGGCTTTCGGATAACGCACCATCCTAAAAGCCGAGCCATCAGCCCTTGCATCGGGTTCGCCGCCGACGACCGCCTTGGGCAATGGGATGTCACTGGCGCCGTTACTAAAGTCGATGGAAATCGCCATCACTGTCTTCGCTTTGTCGTAATAGACTTGGGCGCCCTGATTGTCGTTGAAAACAAAGATATCGACGTCGTCGCCTTTGTCGTGCGGACTTCCGAGTTTCTTGCGCGCTTCATCCGCAGTCATGCCGATGCGCACGCCTTTGAATTCGCCGAACAGCGGTTGCTCAACTCCATCGCCGCCAGCCTTGGAGCGCTGTGCCTTGGCAATTAACGGGGTTGTAGCCAAAAAGATGAACACGGCGGCTATCATGAAAAATAAGGTAGCGACTCGATTCGGAAAGAGTCTCAGATAAAGCAAAGACATTTACTCCTCCTTAAATCTGTTGCCGCGCTAGAGTTACGCGGCGGAAGGTTTTTACGCGTGGGTAAACAGTCTGTTTGAAGACCACCCGGCATTTCGCGATGACAATAAGACAAGGAGAGCGACAAGTCAATACTGTTGTATTGGGCTTGATTCTGGATGCGAAATACCATTGACTCCGTCGTTGGATTGGACTAGAAGCATCTAAGTCTATGCATAAACATTCGCCGCAGTTGTATCAAGAAGGAGGTATTGATCGTGAAACGAAATCACTTGTTTGTTGGCTTGTTGATAACCGCCGTAGCGTTCATTTCGATTAGTTGTGCGACTTCTCAAAACAACGGCAACCTGAACATGGCCGCCGCGGCGACGCCACAGCCGACGCCAGACAAGGCAGCGATTGAAGCTGAACTCATAAAGATTGAAAACGATTGGCCGCGAATTCTGAAAGAACGCGATGCAGCAGCAGTCCGAAAACTAGAAGCGGATGACATTATCCTCGTATATCCTGATGGTGCTGACGGCAACAAGGAAGAAGATGTTAAGGACATCGAATCGGGAATGCTTTCGGCCGACCCCCAGGAAATATCCGATATTACCGTCAAAGTGCTTGACAACGATTCCGCGATCGTTCGGTTGCGCACTACGGTAAAGAGTGACCGGTATAAAATTACGGATGGTAAATGTCAGACCATAATTCATGAATTTCGATCGGTGGATACGTTCGCGCGGCGCAATGGCCAGTGGCAACTGGTCGCTTCAGTCACTGTGCCCGTCAGGAATCCATCGCCGGCGTCCTCATCATCGCCGAGTCCAAAGCCGTCGCCATCGGTCAAGCCATCTCCAAACGGGAAGCCGACCCCGACGACGAAACCTTCGCCTGCAATTAAGCCCGTAGCAAAGCCTTCGCCGGTAATTAAGCCGGCCGCAAAGCCTTCGCCGCCGAAGGCTGTAGCTTCGCCAATCAAGACAAAGACGCCGTGAGAGCGATGTCGCTGAACTAGTCAACAGTCAATTTCTCTTGACTAATCTCGGCCTTTGTCATAGAAGCGGTACGCTCTATATCTTCAAACAAAGGAGTTCGAATCATGAAAAGATTTCTTGCGCTCGTGTCTTTTCTCGTGTTGGCGGCTGCGTGTACCAATCAGCCAATGGACAACAAGAACATGACGAGCAACGCGAACAGCGGTGACAAAATGAAAGCCGCCGGGCCGTCCGAGGCCGACATTATCGCGAAAGAGAAAGCTAGTTGGGACGCTTTCAGAAAGAAAGACGCCGACGCTTTCAAGAAGCTACTGACGCCTGAATACTTCGGAGTAAACAACAGCGGCGTCGAGGACACTGCGACTTCTATCGCCGCCATGAAAGACACGGAGATTTCTGACGTCACATTTGCCGACTGGAAAATGACGACCATTGATAAGGATGCGGTGCTGCTAACTTACACCGCGACCGTGAAGGCTACTTACAAAGGCAAGTCATTGCCGCCCGGACCTTATTACGAAGCGTCAGCTTACGTCAGTCGCAATGGCGAATGGCTCGACATTTACTATCAGGAGACGCTACAGCAAAAAATGCCGATGAGCGCGGCTACACCGGCGCCCGCGAAATCTCCATCGAGTCCGATGGCTAAAGCTGCCGACACCACGGATGATCCGGTAGCGAACGAAAAATTGGTTTGGGACGCGATTAAGTCGAAAAACTACGACGCGTTCGGTTCATATCTCGCCAGCGACTCGATTGAAATAGAGCCCGAAGGTCTATTTGATAAGGCTGGATCGGTCCAAGGCGTCCAGGGCTTTGACGCTTCGAAAGCCGAAGCCAGCGACTGGAAGACCGTGAAGTTCGACGACGACGCATCAGTCGTCACTTATAAGGTCAAAGTTCCTGGCATGAAGCCGAACACGGCATATCATTCGACGATCTGGGTGAAGCGTGATGGCAAATGGCGCGCTTTCTTTCACATGGGAACGCCGGCGCAAGATTTGACCGCAATGCCGGCTCCTGAAAAGAGCGCGAGCCCTGAAAGCAAGATGAGTCCCGAAAAGAAAATGAGTCCGACAAAGAAGCCGAGCCCATAGATGTAGCTCCAGAAAAACTACGAACTCTTTGAGGGGCGAAGCGACCAGCTTCGCCCTTTATTTTGGTAGAAAGTCAATTAAGGCCAGATACCGGGAATGGAAGAGAAACACCTGGGACAATGGCCGTCCGCGGTGACCTTCATTTGGCGGATCAGATAGCCGTAACGCTCGACCAACAACTCATCGCAGGACGGGCAATAGGTGTTCTCCCAACGTCCGACTCGGCCCGGAAGATTTCCTGCATAGATGTAACGCAGTCCTGCTTCGCGTCCGATCTCGCACGCGCGCATCAACTGCTCAGCAGTCGTGTTCGCGTTCTCCTGCATATGATAGTCCTGATGAAAGGCCGTCACGTGCCACGGAATGTCGGGCGAGACCGACGCGATGAAATCAGCCGCGCGTTTCAATTCGTCTTCTGAATCGTTGAAGCCGGGAATCACGAGCGTGACAATCTCTTCCCAGAAACCGCGCTCGTGGACCATCTTTACCGTGTCGAGAATATTGTCGACCACGCCGCCGAGTTGGCGGTAATTCCGATCGCTCATCGATTTCAGATCGATCTTGTAGCAATCCGTCCACGGCTGCAGATAATCGAGCACCTGTGGCGTCGCATTGCCGTTTGAGATGAACGCAGTGCGAAAGCCTTCCGGCTTCGCTTTCTTGAAAACTTCGATCGCCCATTCCGCCGTGATCAGCGGCTCGTTGTAGCTCGAGCCGACCATTGAAGCGCCGTATGCGTGGGCCATCGCGACAAGTCGTTCCGCGGTGACTGCATTCGGCGCTGAGACAGCCTTATCGTCGCGCAGGGCTTGAGAAGTCAGCCAGTTCTGACAGTACGCGCAGTGCAGATCACAGCCGAGCATTCCGAACGTCAGCGTGTCCGAGCCCGGCAGGCAATGAAAGAAAGGTTTTTTCTCCGTCGGATCGCACGCCAGAGCAGCAACGTAATTCACCGGCACACGCAGGTGCCCGTCTTCGTTGAAGCGCACCTTGCAGATGCCGCGCTTGCCGGGCTTTATCAGGCAGCGATGTCCGCACGCGTAACATTTCAACGCGTTATCCGGAAGATGCTCAGTCAATTCTGGCGCGCCGTCGGCGGTCATCTCGTCCAAAACTTCGGCGAGTGAAATTGCTGTAGCACTCAGCGGCATATTGATCTAATGCGGAAACTCCTATGAAGAATTATACTCTTTGGATGCGTGCCTGCGACTAGTTACTGTCTGGTTCGGCCGTGATACAATACGGCCGGTACTTAAGAGATGAATGTAGCTATCCACGAAGAAGCTGTAGCTAACCTGCCGATCAATATCGATCCCGAGATTATGAGCGGAACGCCCGTATTTGAAGGAACGAGGGTACCCATTGATGCTCTGATTAATAACCTCGCGGATGGCGTTTCACTCGATGAGTTCTTAGAA
>Ga0066679_10000879_pt1 | contig 11305 bp, 7 predicted proteins | sample GraSoiAngelo_128_FD_62298 | JGI IMG/M metagenome (GOLD analysis project Ga0066679, IMG submission 62298) | Grasslands soil microbial communities from the Angelo Coastal Reserve, California, USA - 14_0927_12_20cm | ecosystem: Environmental > Terrestrial > Soil > Grasslands | place: USA... | reverse complement strand
CCGCTTCGCCTGTCGCTCGACAAGGGCGAGATCAAGTTCGATCAGGTGCAGCTCACCGGCGTGAACACGCAGCTGCGGGTCGCCGGCGGCGTGGACCTCAACACGGAGCGCATCGCGGTTCAGGCGTCGGGCGACGCGGATCTCGGCTTGCTGCAGGGCGTCGACAACAACCTCCACGGATCGGGGCGCGCGGCATTGCGCGCGGCCATCAATGGGCAGCTGCGGCGGCCCGAGTTCTCGGGCACAGCCACGATTGCCGACGGCCGCATCCGCCATTTCTCGATGCCGGCGTCGCTCGACGCGATCAACGGCGCGATTACGTTCGACGCCGGCGGCGTGCGACTCGACAACGTGACGGCGGCGATGGGCGAGGGGCGCATCCAGTTCGGCGGACGGATCGGGTTCGACGGCTACGCGCCGAGCGATCTGAACATCACCGCGCGCGGCGAGGGCATTCACCTGCGCTATCCCGAAGGCGTCCGTTCGATCGTCGACACGGACCTCGCGGTGACGGGCAACGTCCGCGCGCCGACGCTCGGCGGCACCGTCACCGTGCGCAGCGCCGTGTGGACGCGTCGCATCGACGCGCCGGGCAGCATTTTCGATCTCGCGTCGCGGCGATCGCCGTCGGGCGGAACGGTCAGCGGCGAGACGCCGCCCACGTTGCCGCTGAAATACGACGTGCAGGTGATCGTGCCGTCCACGCTCCGCGTCGACACGAACCTCGTGCGTCTCCTCGCGAATGCGGATCTGAATCTGCGCGGCACCTACGATCGGCCCGCGCTCTTCGGACGCGCCGAAATCGAGCGCGGCGAGCTGATCTTCGAAGGGCAGCGCTACCGCATCACCCGCGGATCGATCGACTTCACCAACCCGAACCGCATCGAGCCGTTCTTCGACGTCGAAGCCGAGACCAACGTGCGGCTGCCGGGGCAGACCTATCGCGTCACGGTCGGCGCGGCCGGCACGGCCGAACAGCTGCGCCCGACGGTCAGCTCCGATCCGTGGCTGCCGACCGCGGACGTGCTGGCGCTGCTCTTCGGCGACGTCAGCCGGCGATCGACTCGCAGCGACATCGCGCCCGAACTGCGAGCGCTCCAGAACCCGACGCAGGCGCAGACCGACATCCTCGCGGCCCGCGCGACGCAGGCGATTACCGCGCCGATCTCGTCGGAAGTGGGGAAGGTCGTGGAGCAGACCTTCGGCGTCGACACGTTCCAGCTGACGCCGTCGTTCATCGACTCCTACGGCACGCAGACGTCGCGCGTCAATCCAACGGCGCGCCTGACGATCGGCAAGCGCATCTCGGACCGGGTCTACCTGACGTTCTCCCGCAGCCTTGGCACGACGCTCAGCGATCAGATCCTGCTGCTCGAGATCGAGCAGAACGATCGGCTGTCGTGGATCCTCTCGCGCAACGAGGACGCACAGACCTACGCGCTCGAGTTCCGCGTGAGGCACACGTTCTGATGATCGCTCGAGCGGCTGGGGCCGGATGGGCGGGAAGGGCAGGACGACGAACGGCTGCCCTGTTCCTGTTCTTCTCGGTGCTGGCGCGTCCGGTGTCGGCGGCCGTTGCCGATTTCATCGGGAAACCGGTTGGCGCTGTACGGTTCTTTCTCGAAGGGCGGGAGACGACCGACCCCGCCTTCGTGTCGATCGTCGAGACGATCGCCGGCGCGCCGCTGTCGATGGTGCAGGTACGCGAGTCGATCGCGCATCTGTTCAGTCTGGGCCGCTTCGACGACGTCCGCGTCGACGCGTCGCTCGAGAACGCGCGCGTGACGCTGCGCTACGAGCTCAGCCCGATCCATCCGGTCACTGACATCAGATTCGCCGGACGCACGGGCGCCGCCGGTATCGATATCGGCGCGCTGCGCCGCGTCGTCGCCGATCGCTACGGCGCGACGCCGCCAATCGGGCGCACGAGCGACATGGTCCGCGTCTTGTCGGATGCGCTGGCCGCAGACGGGTACTTGCATCCGTCGGTGTCGTCCGCGGTGCGGCTCGATCATGCGCCCGAGCGTGCAACGCTGACGTTCACGCTCGAGCCCGGCGCCCGTACGACGATCGGCACCATCGACATCACCGGCGCGCCGGGCCTGCCGCGAAGCGAGCTGTTGCGGCGAATCAATCTCGTCCAGGGCGCGCCGTTCCGGCGCGAGCGGCTCGCCTCGGGGCTGGAACGCTACATCCAGGATCGCCGCAAGCGCGGCTACTACGAAGCCAAGATCACCCCCTCGATTCAGCTCGCCGACCAGGACCGCGTCGCCAACGTCACGCTCGCCGTCGATCCTGGTCCGCACGTCCGCGTCGTCTTCACCGGCGATCCATTGCCGGGCGATCGGCGCAACGAGCTCGTGCCGGTCGAACGCGAGGGATCGGTCGACGAGGACTTGCTCGAGGACTCGACCAACCGAATCGAGGACTATCTGCGCAACCTCGGCTATCGCGAGGCGAAGGCGCCGCATACGCGCGAGCAGCGCGACGCGGAGCTCGTCATCACGTTCGCGGTCCGGCGCGGCCCGCAGTACCGCGTGGCGAAACTCGAGATCGCGGGCAACACGAACATCGCCTCTTCGGAATTCGAGATGGCGTTGAAGCTGCGAGAGGGACAGCCGTTTTCCGACGGCCGCGTCGCCGACGATGCGGCGCTCGTCGAAGATCTCTACCACCGCCGCGGCTACGCGTCGGCGAAGGTCCAGCCGACGACCGGGCCGCGACCGACCGGCAACACCGCCGCGCAAGTACCCGTGATGGTTCGTTTCGACGTGTTCGAGGGCGAGCGCATCGTCGTCGACAGCATCACGTTCACGGGCAACACCTCGTTCGACGACGCGGCGCTGCGCGGCAAGATGGCGCTCCAGGTCGGTGCGCCATACGTGCCCGGTCAGCTGCGCCAGGATCGCGACCGGGTTCAGGCCGTCTACAACGATCGCGGCTACGAGAGCGCGACCGTCGACGCGCGGCCGGAGTTCAACCCGCAGAACACGCGCGCGTCGATCGTGTTCACCATCCGTGAGGGACCGCGGGTGTTCGTCGATCACGTGCTCATCGTCGGGAACGTGCGAACCGATGCGGGCACGATCGAGCGCGAGCTGCAGATCAAGCCGGGCGATCCGTTCAGTCTGTCCAGCATCAGCGAGAGCCAGCGCCGGCTGATGGCGCTCGGCCTCTTCCGGCGCGCCCGCATCGGCGAGCTGCGGCACGGCAACGAGACGGCGCGCGATCTGCTGGTCACGGTCGAGGAAGCGGCCGCGACGACGATCGGCTACGGCGTCGGCGGAGAAGGACGGCTGCTCCCAGTACCGCAGGAGGAGGCGGGTGGCGCGGCGGCCGCGCGATTCCAGGTGCTGCCCCGCGCATTTCTCGAATACGGCCGGCGCAACCTGTTCGGGAAGCCGCGGTCGGTGAACGTGTTCTCGAGCGTCAGCGTGCCCTTGAATTTGAATCAGACGCAGACGAGCGGGCGTCTGACCGAATACCGGCTGCTCGGCACGTACCGCGAACCGCGGCTCTTCGATACGGCGACCGACGGTTTGCTGAATGCAACCATCGAGCAGCAGATTCGTTCGAGCTTCACGTTCCGCCGCGAGGGAATCACGGCGCAGGCGGCCCGCCGCCTGACGCGCGGTCTGAGCATGAGCGTGGCGTACCAGATTCAGCGCAACGAGCTGCTCGCCGTGAACGTGGCCGAACCGGATGTGCCGCTGATCAACCGTCTCTTCTCGCCCGAGCCGGTGCGATTATCGGGCTTCTCCGCGTCGATCATCCGCGACACGCGCGACGACGCGGTCAATCCCGGCTCGGGACAATACCTGACCGCCAACGGGCAGGTCGACGCCGTTGCCATTGGATCGCAGGTCGGCTTCGCGAAATCGTTCTTGCGCGCGCAGACCTTCCACACGCTGCCGCGTTCGAACGGCGCCATCCTGGCCGGCAACGCCATCCTGGGCATGGCCGGCGAATTCAACACCGAAAAGCCGATACCCGAGCCGGAACGATTCTTCGCGGGCGGCGACACGACCAACCGCGGCTTCGCGCTCGACACGCTCGGCATCCGCCACGAGCCGTCCGACACGCAGCGCGACACGATCGACAAGAACGGCTTTCCGATCGGCGGCGATGCGACGGTCGTGTTGATGGGCGAGCTGCGCGTGCCGGTGCGCGGCGGCCTCAGCGTGGTCGGATTTCTCGACAGCGGGAATGTCTTCCAGCGGGTGAGCCAGGTCGACCTGACCGAGCTGAGAGGCGCGGTCGGCTTCGGCGTACGGTATCGATCGCCGTTCGGACCGCTGCGCGTCGATCTCGGGTTCAAGACACATGTCGCCGAATTCCTGTGTCCGACGAGCGACGACCCGGCGAAGCGCTGTCCGGAATCGCGTCCGGCGCTCCACATCAGTTTCGGACAGGCGTTCTGAGGATCACGAACGTCACGGAACCATGATCAGGAACGCCACGAAAACCACGAACACACGAAACACACGAAACGTCGATTTGTACAAGACGGTTTTCGTGTGTTTCGTGTTTTCGTGTGTTTCGTGGCGAGCTTCCGTATCCGCTGCGGCAGAAGTCCTCGACCGTGTGCTTGCCGTTGTCGGTGGACAGCTGATCACGCTGACCGACGTGACCGCCGCGCGCGATCTCGGTCTGCAGTCCGCCGACAACCAGTCCGATCCGGTGCGCGCGATTCTGTCGAAGCTCATCGATCGCGAGCTCGTGCTCGCGGAGGTCGAACGCTACGCGCCGGCCGAGCCGTCCGCCGATGCCGTCGATCGCGAGGTCGCCAGAGTCCGGACGCGCTTCACCAATGCGGAGACGTTCGACGCCGCGCTCGCGCGATCCGGCCTCGACGAAAAAAATCTGCGTGAGACGCTGCGTCAGGATCTGCGCATTCAGGCCTACGAGGATCAGCGGTTCGCCGCCGCCGGCGATCGCCGTCAGGACGTGATCGCAGAATGGACCGCGGGCCTGAGGCGTCGAGGCGACATCATCGACCTGTATCTTGCGGGTCGCTAGCCAACCAGTGTCCAGCAACCAGCAACTAACGACCAACGACCAAAAATCCTGCTATCTGCGCGAGATCGAATCCCGCGTGGCTGACCATCGGCGCCACCATCGATCGCCGCCGCAGGTAGACGAGACCCCAGAACGCGCCCAGCAGGCCGGTGGCGATCGCCGCGTCCGCGCCCTGCAGCAGGTGGCCCGAGCCGAACGCGACGCTTGTCGCCGCGATGCCGAAGCCGCCGCCGCCAAGCCACACTTCGAACCGGTGCAGCAGGAACGCGCGCTGGATTTCTTCGCGCACGCCGCCGGCGAGGACGACGACGAGCGCGAGCAGCCAGGCGTCGCTCCGCGTGCGCAGCAGCGTCTGAAACGGATTGTCGGGCACGGTGTGCAGCGACGGCGCCAGCCGCTGGATGACGACGATGACCGTCAGGCCGATGCCGAGCGCGACGAGAATCATCGGCACGCCGACAGCCGCTTCCTGCAGCGCCGACTGCGTTCCGATGAACACCGCGCGCGCGCGCTCGCCGTGGGCGGCGAGAAACAGCAGCACGAGGGTGATCAGCGCAACCGTGTCCGCAATCGACAGTCCGACGACGTACCACAAACGGAGATGGCCCGGTGCCGAATAGGGACCGTAGCCGAACGCAGTGAATGTGGCGCCGATGGCGAGCTGCGTCGGGTAATCGGAGCAGACAAGAACTTCGATCAGCGCGACGATGCGTTCGACGAATGCAGGGGCTGGTTGCTGGTCGCTGGTTGGCGGTTCCTGGTCGCCGGGGAGTGGATGCACGCCAGCCTAAGCGTACTGCATCAGGGGCGGACAAGCGGGTCCGCCCCTTGGGTAGGATGGGGGCCGACTCGCGTGTCGGCCCCGCGAGATGTGCCGCGACCGTCGCTACGATTTCACGCGAACGGTGATCGGCTCCATGAGCCGCAGCGTCAACGCCGCGCCTTTCGGCAGGTTCACTTCCTTGCCGCGCGTCGAGAGGACGACCGCGGTCCCCGCGCCGCCGCCAGCCGCCGTTCCAATCGCCGCGCCCTTCTTGCCGCCGACCAGCGCGCCGATGAGCGCGCCGCCTGCCGCGCCGCCGCCAATCTCCAGCGCATCCTTTTTCTTCGTGCCCGGCGCGGTGCGGCCCACGGCCGACGTCCGGATGTTGTAGCGCTCGTCGACGCCGCGCGGCGTCAACGTGTCGAATCGCACGGCGACGTGCGCGCGTCCTTTCACTTTCCCCGAACGGGTCGCGTCGGTCACGACGCCGTTGACGGCCGATCCTTCGGCGAGCACCGTCTGTCCGTGCACGACGACGTTCCTCGCGAGATGCGCGTGTACCGCCTGCTCGACGCGGCTCGTGCTCGATCCAACGCCGGTGTCCAGCACGATCGGCAATTGGGTTCCGGCCGGAATCGTCACCTCGTGCAGGCCGGCTTCGGGCCGCGCCGCCGGCGCCGCGTCGCCACCGCTCGTCGCGACCGGCTTGGCTGCCGTAGAATCCGAAGCAACGCTCGCGCTCGCGACATCGCGGTTGCACGCGCCCGCCGCTACGCTCGCAGTCAAAATCGTGATGAGGAATCGCATGTATTGCCTCCTGCCGCCGCGTCGGTGCAAAGTGCCGGCCAGCCGGCTGAGGTCGCGATCCGCTTGCGATAGTTCAGCTTGCTAAAGCTTGCATTGGGCGCTCACAATGTAAAAATGACATTGTTGAGGCTTCGATGACAACGACGACGACCGCCGGTACTTCCATCGGCGTCACCGATGACACGCCCAAAGTCGTCGCCGAACGCGTGCTGATCGTCGAAGATGACTCCGCGGCGCGCGTCGGACTCGAACAGCTCGTCAAGAGTTGGGGATTCGTCGCGGAGTCGGCGAGCGACGGCGAAGAAGCGCTCGAGAAAGTCACGACGTTCCGTCCGGCGATCGTCATCAGCGACGTCGTGATGCCGCGAATGGACGGGCTCGCGCTGCTGCGCGCGCTGCAGACCCAGGACGCCGACGTCACCACGCTGCTGCTCACCGCGCAGGGCACAGTGGAGACCGCCGTCGAGGCGATGAAGGAAGGCGCCTACGACTATCTCACCAAGCCGATCGACATCCAGCGTCTCAAGATCCTCCTCGACAAGATCGTCGAGCGGCTCGAGACGATGCGCGAAGTGAAGGCGCTGCGCCGGCAGCTGCGCGAGCACGGCACGTTCGGATCGCTCATCGGCAACAGCCCCGAGATGCGGAAGATCTATTCGATCGTCGAGCAGGCGGCGCCCACGGGCGCGTCGGTGCTGATTACCGGCGAATCGGGCACCGGCAAGGAGCTCGTCGCGCAGATGATCCATCAGCTCAGCCCGCGCGCGTCGTTTCCGTTCGTCGCGATCAACTGCGCCGCGATTCCCGAGACGCTGCTCGAGAGCGAGATCTTCGGTCACGAGAAGGGCGCGTTCACCGGCGCGGCCGATCGGCGTCAGGGCTGCTTCGAGCTCGCCGATCGCGGCACGCTCTTCCTCGATGAGATTGGCGAGATGACCCCCGCCACACAGGTGAAGCTGCTCCGCGTGCTGCAGGAGCGAAAGTTCAGGCGGCTGGGCGGCAGAATCGAGCAGTCGGTCGACGTCCGCGTGATCGCCGCGACCAACGTCGATCCGCAGGAAGCGGTGAAACAGGGCAAGCTGCGCGAGGATCTCTTCTACCGGCTCAACGTCTTCGCCTTCCGCCTGCCGCCGTTGCGCGAGCGCAAGGAGGATCTGCAGCTGCTCATCCAAGCGTTCATCAACGAGTTCAACGCGCGCAACCAGAAGAACATCGCCGCCGTCGATCACCAGGCGATGCGCATGCTCGAGCATTACGCCTGGCCGGGCAACGTGCGCGAGCTCAGGAACGTCATCGAGCGCGCCACGATTCTCGCGTCGGGGCCGTTCATCGAGGCCAAGCACCTTCCGCCGGTCCTCGCCGAGGAGCCGCCGCCGCAGCACCAGCCGCAGGTCGCGCTCGCGCCGGGCACGACGGTCGAAGAAGCCGAGCGCCGGCTGATTCTCATGACGCTCGAGCACACGCGCGACAACAAGACGCGCGCCGCCGAAATCCTCGGCATCTCGCTGAAGACGCTCCACAACAAGTTGAACAAGCTGCGACTCAGGAAGAAAGCGGAGTAGAGGGCTGCCAGCAACCAGCAACCTGCGTCATGCGTCTGGGAATCAAAGGCAAGCAAGTCCTCGGCGTCACGTCGATCGTCGGCGTGGTCGTCGTCGTGCTCAGCGTGCTGCACCTGTCGCAGCTCGCGAGGGTGGGCCTCGACGAGAGCCGCGCGCGCGCCGAGCTGCTTGCCAACGCCGTCTATCACCGCGCGCGCGAGGTCGTCAACGCCGGCGCCGATCCATATCAGGCGATGCGGAACGATCCCGGCCTCCGATCGATTCTCGAGTCGAGTCTCTATTCCGAGAACGTGACGTTCGCGGCGATTGCCGACGTGAGGAACGTCGCCGTCGTCCACCAGGATCGATCGCTCGAGGGGCAGGTGCTGCCGCCCGGCGATCCGCTTCAGAGGCTGCTCGAGCGGCACGCGGTCGCACAGCTGCTGGCCATCTATTCAGGGCAGGGAAAGAATCTCGAGTTCCGGCAGCCGCTCGTGCTTGCGCCGAGCAATACCGAGTTCGGGTCGATCCGGATCGGCATCTCGACGCTGCTCATCCGCGATCAGCTGAGCCTCTCGCTGCGCCCCGCCGTCGCGACCGCGTTCGCGGCGCTGGCCGTCGCCGTCCTGGTCGCGACGCTGCTGTCGCAGCTGCTGCTGCGTCCGATCCATGTGATCAGAAGCGGCCTCACGCGACTCGGTCGCGGCGAATTCGGCGTGCGGCTGGACCTGAATCAGCAGGACGAGTTCGGCGAGCTCGGCACCTTCTTCAACGCGGTCAGCGAGCAGCTGTCCGCCGATCGATCCCAGATGGCGGGACAGGTCGCCAATCTCGAGCTCGCGGTCCAGCATCTCGAGGACGCCGTGGCGATTCTCAACCCCCGCGGCCTGCTGCTGTTCGCCAATCCGGCGATGCGGGCGCTCCTGCCAGATGTCGCGGTCGGCGCATCGGTCGACGACCTGCTGCCGAGCGATCACCCGGTGCGGAAGCTCGCCGAGCAGACGCTCGTCAACCGTCAATCGCGCGGGCCCGTAGCGATCGAGTGGGGCGAGGAATCGGAGCCGAACGAGCGGCTGGTGATGACGCACGCCATCAACGATCCGAAGGGCGATCTCGTCGGCGTCATGCTCGTCGCGCGCAACCTGGAGTATCTCAGCCAGGTCGAGTCGACGCTGCGCTATTCGCGGAAGCTCGCGGCGCTCGGACGGCTCTCGGCCGGCGTCGCCCACGAGGTGAAGAATCCGCTGAACGCGATGATGATTCACCTCGAGCTGTTGCGGCAGCAGTTCACATCCCATCGCCCCGCCATTGGCGCGCGGGCCGAGCTCGCGTCGGCTCGAGGCGAGCTGACGCGCGGCGACATCGTCGAACCTCGAGGCGCTGTCGCGACCGCGCCGGACCTCGATCCTTCCGAGGCATTGCAGCACGTCGACGTGATTGCCGGGGAGATCAAGCGCCTCGACGAAGTCGTGCAGGGGTTCCTCAAGTTCTCGCGGCCGGAAGACCTGACGCTGCAACCGGTATCGCTCGGCAGGCTGTTCGACGAGATCGTGCCGATCGTGCGCCCCGAAGCCGACCGGTTGAATGTCGCGCTCGCGGTCGAGTGTCACGACGTGCCGGATGTGAACGGCGATCCGGGCATGTTGCGTCAGGCGTTTCTCAACCTGGCGCTCAACGCATGTCAGGCGATGCAGCACGGCGGGTCTTTGCGCATTCATTGCTCCGCCGCGCGCGGCCGCCGCGTGGCGATCGCCTTCACCGATTCCGGGGTCGGGATCAAGCCTGAGCACCTCCAGAAGATTTTCAATCTCTATTTCACGACGAAGGAAAAGGGCAGCGGCATCGGTCTCTCGATGGTGTACCGTACCGTGCAGATGCACGACGGCGAAATCGAAGTACAGTCGACACCCGGAAAAGGCACCACGTTCACGGTTCTGCTGCCGCAGGCCTAGCCATGCGCGCGACCCGACTCGTGTTGCTGTTCGTCCTCTTCGTCTTCGGGTCGTTCGCGGCGTCGGGTTGCAGCCGCGCGACCGCGAAAACATCACCCGACAATCCGCCGCTCGACACGCCCGCCCCGCCGCCGCGCGACGTCGAGCCGATCGATACCGAAACGCCGGCGCCGGTTCCGTTGCCGCAGGAGCCCGCGCGCAACGCGCCCCGGATGCGTCCTGCACCGGCGCCGCAGCAGCCTCGAGAGAATCGGACCGAGCCGCAGAAGGCCGAGCCGCCGAAACCGGAACCGGCGCCGACGCCTGCGGTCGAGCCGCCGAAGCCTGAAGAAGCGCCGCGTCCTCCGACGACGCTGCAGACGATGCCGACGACCGCTGAGGGAGAAGTCGAGCGATCGATTCACGCGACGCTGCAGCGCGCCAACACCGATCTCAACCGCGTCGATTACCGCACGCTGAATGCCGACGCGAAAAATCAGTACGACACGGCGAAGGGCTTCATCCGGCAGGCGAACGAAGCAATTCGCGCGAAGAATCTGCTCTACGCAAAAAATCTCGCCGACAAGGCGGCCGCGGTGGCGGCTCAGCTCGCGGGACGCTAATCAGCTTTTAGCTTTTCGGTTCGCGGCTTTCAGCGCTCAGCTTCATCAATCAACTCTTGAGCTTTCAACTCTTCAGCTGATAGCCGATAGCTGATAGCTGATAGCTGATAGCTGATCGGTGATGGAATGTCGCTACACACACGGTTGGACTTTGCTTCTCGTCTGAGCCGTGCACCTCAGCGCATTGCGAGATTCGCGGACAAAACACACGAATCGATCGTGGCACCTCACTTGCTCCTTAGCAGGACAACCTCGTTCTTCTCGCAACCTGCGGGAAGAAAAAGAACCTTCCCATCAACCCTGCCTGTGCACCACGGGGGGCGTAAGAAAGAGACGCCTCCTGCCTGCCTGTACACGCGCCTTCGTCATGCGTCGAGTGCTTTACACAACATCAACGAGCTGCAACATCTTGCGACTGACCTAAAAGAGAGGCACAATTAGTAGTGTTTACACGCTTGACAAACAGGTCATGCGAGCGCATATTGGACGGCCGTAACGCGAGGGTCATCGGGCGCAGGAAACCCCCTCTTCCGCGTCGTGGCAGCACGAGGGTCCCAGCCTTCGCGAACTGGCCGCGTTACGACAAGCCAATTAAAGTTGACGGCCGGCTCTCCGGGGCAG
>Ga0066679_10000876_pt1 | contig 11313 bp, 8 predicted proteins | sample GraSoiAngelo_128_FD_62298 | JGI IMG/M metagenome (GOLD analysis project Ga0066679, IMG submission 62298) | Grasslands soil microbial communities from the Angelo Coastal Reserve, California, USA - 14_0927_12_20cm | ecosystem: Environmental > Terrestrial > Soil > Grasslands | place: USA... | reverse complement strand
GATGCGCTTCCCGACGATCCACACCACCTGCCTGCAGTACGGCATCGACATCCGGCGCGACCTGGTGCCGGTTGCCCCGGCGGCCCATTACCTGATTGGCGGGGTGCGCACCGATCGGTTCGCAGCCAGCAGCATCGACGGGCTCTTCGCCTGCGGTGAGGTTGCCAGCAGCGGTGTCCACGGCGCCAACCGCCTGGCCAGCAACAGCCTGCTCGAGTCGGTGGTGTTCGCCCATCGCGCGGCCCACGAAGCCTTGCGGCGCAACGCCGAGGCACCGCCTCCGCCAGCGGAGGCGGTGGACCCGCCGCGGCCCGCCGCCGGGGCCGACGACCTGCCCACCCTGATCCGTCTGCGCGAGCGCCTGCGCGACGCGATGTGGGAGGGCGCCGGGCTGGTCCGCGACGCTTCCGGGCTGGCGCGCGCTGCCGCCATCGGCGCGGAGGTCGCCGCCGCCACCGCGCCGTCCGCCGGAGTGCAGGGCATCGGCCTGTATCACTCCGCCATCACCGCGTCTCTCGTCTGCGCCGCCGCGCTCGGTCGTGAAGAGAGTCGCGGCGCCCACATGCGTACCGATCACCCCGAGCGCAGTGACGACTGGCTTGGCAACTGGATCATGCAGAAGGACAGAGGACCACGCCTTGACCGCCACGATCGATCGCCTCGCTGACCCCCTGGCTCCCGAGCGCCTCGACCCCCTGATCGGGGCCGCCCTCGCTGAGGACGTGGGTGACTCCGACCTGACCACCGAGGGCATCGTGCCGCCCGAGATGACCTGTCGCGGCAAGATCGTCTGCAAGCAGGACGGCGTCATTGCCGGTCTGCCCGTCACCCGCCGCGTCTTCCAACTGGTCGACGAGCGGCTGCAGTTCGACGCCAAGACCCAGGACGGCCAGAAGGTGCAGGAGGATCAGATCGTGGCGCGGCTCTTCGGCCCCGCCCGTTCCATGCTCCGGGCCGAGCGCGTCGCTCTCAACTTCCTGCAGCACCTCAGCGGCATCGCCACCCTGACCTCGAAGTACGTCAAGGCGGTGGAGGGCACCAAGACTCAGATCCTCGACACCCGCAAGACGACACCGGGATTGCGCGCGCTGGAGAAGTACGCGACCCGCACCGGCGGGGCGGTCAACCACCGCATGGGGTTGTACGACCAGATCCTCGTCAAGGACAGCCATCTCGCGCTCGCCAACGGCGTCAGCCCGGCGCTGCGCGCGGTCCGCAAGGCTCACCCCGAGGCGATGGTCAATGTGGAGGTCAGCAACCTGCAGGAGCTGGAGCAGGCCCTCAACGACAAGGCGCCGCGCATCCTGCTCGACAACTTCGCCCCCGGTCAGGTGCGCGAGGCGATGCAGATCATCCGCGGCCGCGCCAAGGTGGAGATCAGCGGCGGGGTGCTGCTGACCAACGCCCGCGCCTACGCGCTCGCCGGTGCCGACTTCATCAGCGTCGGGGCGTTGACCCATTCGGCGACGGCGCTGGACTACTCGATGAAGGTCACTCGGTACTGAGCGGTTCCGCGGACCCTTCGTAGCACCTGGGCGGGGAGGGGACCGTCGCTGCGGTGACCCGCGGTTCCGACGCCTCTGGCGTCGACCCGCTGCGCTCGGCTCGCCTGCGCGACGGTCTCCTTCGCAACGGTCCCTCCCCGCCCAATCGCCACCAACCGGTGCCGCTGCAACTCGTGCCTCGCTTGGGGGAGGCCGGGGGCACTCGCCTCGCGAATCGGGCGGTGCTCCTGCGGCTCGTGACCTCGCTGCTGCGGACGCCCTTGGCGTCAGCCTCCTCCGCTCGGCGCCTGCGCGGCGTCCGCGCGACGTATGGCCCCACTCACACGCAGCCGCCTGGAGGGCAGGCAGGTGCCGGCAGTGCAAACGCAGCGCTGGCCGGAAGGGTGGTTCCACGATGGGTGAAGGCGAGATCGAGCGAGGCGATCCGGAGCTTGACAAACCGTCAACAGCCTCGAACCGCACGGCGGGCGAGCGGCTGGCATACGGGGGCGGCAGGGGAGCGCGCGCTCCCTCTTGCGGGTGGCCGGAGGTATTGGCTAGTATCCCGATCGACTTAGTCAACTTAGCCCTTCGGGCCGCTCGGTCCGGAGGCGGGATGGAGGGCCCGGGGGGTTGCACATCGACCTCTACATCGCCCTGGCGGGTCTGGTCGTCGGCTTCACCGTGGGGCTGACCGGCATGGGCGGCGGGGCGCTGATGACCCCGATCCTGGTCCTCCTCTTCCGGGTGCAGCCGCTCGCCGCGGTGTCCAGCGACCTGGTCGCGTCGTTCGTGATGAAGCCCTTCGGTGGCGCGGTCCACATACGCCGGGGGACGGTGAACTGGACGTTGGTCCGCTGGCTGGTCGTCGGGTCGGTCCCCTCGGCGCTTCTCGGTGTTGGCCTGATCCGGATCCTCGGGCATGGCAAGCACCTGCAGGACGTGGTCCAGGGCGCCATGGGCGCTGCCCTGCTCCTCGCCGCCGCCACCATCGCCGTCAAGGCGGTGATCGGCCTGCGCCACCGCTCCCACGAGGGCCGCAGCGCGGCGTCGTCCACGCCCATCACCGTGCGGCCGCTGCCGACCCTGGCCATCGGGGCTTTCGGCGGCCTCCTCGTCGGCATGACCTCGGTGGGCTCGGGTTCGCTGATCATCGTCCTGCTCCTCTTCCTCTATCCCTCGCTGCGCGCGTCGCAGCTCGTGGGCACCGACCTGGTCCAGGCCATTCCCCTGGTGGGCGCAGCCGCCTTCGGACACGTGCTCATCGGCGACTTCCGCCTGGCACTGACGCTGTCGCTGCTCGTCGGCAGCATCCCCGGGGTCTACCTGGGAGCTCGCATCTCGGCCCACTCGGCCAGCCGGCTCGTCCGTCCGGCGATCGCCTTTGTCCTTCTGGCCTCCGGCCTCAAGCTCATCCAGGTCGGCAACATCGAGCTCGGGGCCATCCTGCTCGGCGTGCTCGTCGTCGGCCCGCCGCTGTGGATCTGGCTTCGGGCGACCGACGGGTTCCCGCTGCGGCCGCTGCCCCAGAAGGTTCACTACTGAGGCTCGCGTCGGTCCCTCGGGCGGCCGCCGTCAGTCCTCCTGTTCCCCGACCGAGTCGACGGCGGGCGACATGGCGCTGACCAGTCCCTCCTGCACCCAGCCCAGGGCGATGAGCATGTCGTACTCGGGGCGGGCGAGGGTCGCCTCGTCGACCGTCGACTCCCAGCCGTCGGCGTCGATGCCGATCAGCCCGCCGGCGACCAGGCGCAGGTGGTTGAGAGCCCGGATCCAGGCGAGCGTCTGGTCGTCCGCGAGGAGGATCCGGTCGCGGCCGGCGGCCAGCCCGCCGCGGACCAAGTCGATGTCGGCGAGGCGGGTGCTCTCGAAGTCGGGCCGCGCCAGGCGCTGGTACTCGGCCTCGAGCTCGGGGTCCTCGTAGGCCCGGGGCGAGCTCCTCGGCACCGTTCCCAGCTTGGCGCTCAGCCGGTCGACGATGTCGAGCAGGAGCTCGCGCTCGCGACCGTCGAGGCGCAGCTCGGTGCCGCCGCGACGGCGGACGATCTCCGCCACTCAGCCGTGGGCCAGAGTAGCCTGCAGGCCGAAGGCGTGGAGCTGGCTGACCGACACCTCGGCCTGCTCCCGCGGTTGGGAGGCGACGATCGCCTTGCCATCGTTGTGGATCTGGAGCATCAGCTTGGTCGCGGTGGTCTGGTCGTAGCCGAAGAGGCGGCGCAGTACCAGCACCACGTAGGACATCAGGGTGATGGGGTCGTTCCACACCACGACCTGCCAGGGGAAGTCTCGCTGCTGCTGCTGGCGGCGCACCGGGGCACGTTCCCGGGTCGGGGCTTCGACCGGCATGAGCACAGGGTAGTCGCCGCGACGGCGCCCGGCGACCGGTTCTCAGTAGAGGGCGGCGGCGAGTCGCGGGCGGAGCTGCTGCACCAGGGGATCGCCCTCCCCCTGCTCGGCGAAGACGCCGACGATGACCCGCCGGAGCAGGTCGCGGTCCTCGCCACCGGTCTCGCGGATCGCCTCGACCAGCCTCGGCAGGGCGGCGGCCAGCTCGCCGGTGTCGAGCCGGGCGAGCGCCGCCTGCACCGGCCCGCCGGCCCCATCGGCCCGCTGGAGCTGGATCCGGGCCAGCAACCCGGCGGCCACCGGGTCGTGCTCCACCGGCCTGAGCATCGCCTCAGCCTCGGCCACCTCCCCGTCTCGGAGGAGGAGCCGGGCGAGCGCGACTCGCGCCGGCGCGTGGTCCGGGTCGGCATCGACCGCGGCTCGCAGTGAGGCCGGATCGCCGGCGGCGACCAGCTGCTCGGCGGGGGAGGGGAGGAGGGCGTCGAGGAACCGATCCACCATCGCCCGCGGCTGAGCCCCCACGAACTCGGCGACCACCGCACCGTTGCGGAACGCCTTGACCGCGGGGATGCCGCGGATGCCGTAGCGGCTGGCAAGGCCGGGGTTGGCGTCGGTGTCGACCTTGGCGAGGGTGATGGCTCCAGCGCGCGCCGCGACCGCATCCTCGAGCGCCGGCCCCAGCAGCCGGCAGGGTCCGCACCACGCGGCCCAGAAGTCGACGACGACGGGTGCGGTGCGGGAGCGGTCCAGCACCTCGGCGGCGAACGAGCTCTCGGTGACCTCCACGGTCATGGCCATGGTGTACCCGCGGCGGGAGCGATCAACGCATCGGCCCGGGACGTCGGCACGGCGCCTGCCATGCCGACGCCCCGCGCAGTTCCCCCTCACGGTCTTTTAGCCGGTTGGTCCGGCGGCGTGAGAAGCCGGCGCCCCGACAGGCGCTCGGTCCGGTGGTTACGAGGTGGCTGTCGCCGAGCTGGAGATGTCGAGCGTCCCCGCCCAGGTGTCGCGGAACCGCTCCGAGACCACCGGGGCCGCGGGCACGGCCGACACGGTCTGCTCGAGCACCGCCCGCAGGGGCAGCTCGCAGTCGTGGCAGATGATCCAGATCGCTCCCGGCTCGCCCACCGCCCTCTCGAGACGGTGGCGCCTGCCGCACTCTTCGCAGGTGATGGTGATGCGCATCTGGGTCCTTCGTGCCTTCGCCGCGGTCGGCTCTCCGCTCCGACGCCCGCAGCGTTGCACGGGACCCGAGCAAGAAGCCATCACATCGGGTTGAGAGTTGTTAATGGCCGCTGGCGAGCGCGTCAAAGCCTTCAGCGGGGGCGCACCGCCGCCCCGCCGGCAACTCGGGTTCGAGTTCGACCGTGGTGGTACACTCCGGCCCTGTCGCGCATCGCGGCGGGTGTCATCGCGCCCGTCAATCGCACCAGCGCGCGACGGTTTGCGGCGTCGGTCCGCACCCGCCAGGCCGGAACCCTCACGGATACCAGCAGGCAGGACACTGAAGGAGCGCTTTGACAACGACCGAGACCATGGAAGCCGAGATCACCATGGAGGACCTCCTCCGTTCCGAGGAGCACTTCATCCGCGCCCTGACCCACGGGGACATCGTCGACGGGAAGGTGGTACGGGTCGATCCCGACGAGGTCCTGGTCGACATCGGGGCCAAGTCCGAGGGGGTGATCTCCAACCGCGAGCTGGCGGCTCGGGGTGAGCAGCCGGTCGCCCTCAACCCGGGCGACGAGGTCAAGGTTTATGTCATCCAGCCCGAAAACGAGAACGGTAACGTCGTCCTCTCCCTGCGCAAGGCTCGGGCCGAGGGCATCTGGCAGAAGGCCGCCGAGAAGGAAGAGGCGGGCGAGATCATCGACGCCGAGGTCCGCGAACAGAACAAGGGCGGGCTGATCGTCAACATCATGGGGCTGCGCGGCTTCCTCCCCAGCAGTCAGGTGGCGCGACAGTTCAGCGGCAACCTGATGGAGCTGGTGGGGACCAAGATCCCGGTCAAGATCCTCGAGGTCAACCGCAAGCGCAACCGCCTGATCGTCTCCCAGCGCGCCGCCCAGGATGAGGACCGCGCCCGCCAGCGCGAGGAACTCTTCGAGAAGCTCGAGGTCGGCGACGTGGTCAAGGGCAAGGTCAGCGGGCTGACCTCCTACGGCGCCTTCGTCAACCTCGGCGGCGCCGACGGCCTCATCCACATCAGCGAGCTGTCCTGGGACCGCATCAACAACGTCAGTGACATGCTCGCCGTCGGCGACGAGGTCGAGGTCAAGGTGATCAAGCTCGATCCCGAGCTCAGCCGGATCAGCCTGTCGCTGCGGCAGATGTCGGCCGATCCCTGGGACACCATCGAGGACCGCTTCCCGCCGGCTCAGGCCATCACCGGGGTGGTCACCAAGACCAAGAAGTACGGCGCCTTCCTGCAGATCGCGGACGGCGTCGAGGGGCTGCTCCACATCAGCGAGCTGTCCTGGGACCACGTGGAGCGCACCGAGGACGTTCTCAAGGTCGGCGACGAGGTGACGGTCATGGTCCTCAACGCCGACAAGGTGCGCCGCCGCATCAGCCTGTCGCTGCGCCAGCTGCAGAGCCGCGGCCCGGGCGCCGGCGGCGAGGAGTTCTACCCCGGGGCGGACTACGAGCCGGACGCGGAGGGTGACGGCGCGGCGGGGGTGCGAGACGAGGCTCCCGAGGCCGCCGCGGCGCCGGTCGCGGTCGCGAGCAGCGACACAGCGGACACCGTCGAGGCGCCGGAGGTCCCCGCGAGCGCCGATGTGGCGGACGCAGCCGATGACCCCGGCGTGGTCGCGGGCGCGGACAATTCGCACAAAACCGAGGCCCTCGATGTCGTCGCGGGCGCCGGGAAACCGGACAAAGATGGTGCGACCGCCGACGCGGCGGCCGAGGAGTCGAAGGCCGGCGACGTGCCCCCGGGCGAGCGCGAGCCGGTCGCGGCCACCGAGGACGAGACCGAGTCCTGACCCCTGGCGTGGCCCTGGCAGCGGCCGCCCGACGTCACACGCCGTCGGGGTGGCTTCACCCGGCTTGACAGGATTTGGTCGTCCGAACTGGTTACGTGTCGATCTCGGGTGGGCATAATGGGGGAGGCGCGGGTCCCCCCGGCCGGGGCCCCTGCCCGGCTGTCTCAGCCCGGCAGGACATCCCCACCGCGGGCGCCGATGCTCAGGAGAAGCACTTGTATCCCTTCGAAAGGTTCACCGAGAGAGCGAAGAAGGTCCTCACCCTGGCTCAGGAAGAGGCCGAACGGTCGCATCACTCGTACATCGGAACCGAGCACCTCCTCCTCGGCCTGCTGCGCGAGGGCGAGGGTCTCGCCGCCAAGGTTCTCAACAACCTCGGGGTGGAGATCAACAAGGTGCGCAGCACCATCGAGTCGGTGCTGGGGCGCAATGAGCGGATCATCATCCAGCAGATCATTCCCACCTCGCGTGTCAAGAAGGTGATCGAGATCTCCTTCGAGGAGGCGCGGCGGATGGGCAACAACTACGTGGGCACCGAGCACCTGCTGCTCGGGCTGCTGATCGAGGGCGAGGGGATCGCCGCCCACGTGCTCGAGGATCTCGGCTCCACCCTCGACAAGGTGCGCGGTGAGATCGAGCGCCTGCTCCACGAGTCCGGCCTCGAGGAGGAGGCCAAGGAGGCGCAGAAGAAGCCGAGCAAGACCCCGCTGCTCGACCAGTTCTGCCGCGACCTCACCGAGCTGGCGGTGAAGAACAACCTCGACCCGGTGATCGGGCGGGAGATGGAGATCGAGCGGGTCATCCAGATCCTCAGCCGGCGGACCAAGAACAACCCCGCCCTGATCGGCGAGCCCGGCGTCGGCAAGACCGCGATCGCCGAGGGCCTGGCCCAGCACATCGTGCTCGGCAACATCCCCGAGTCGCTGATGGGCAAGCGGGTGCTCACCCTCGACATGGGCGCCCTGGTGGCCGGCACCAAGTACCGCGGCGAGTTCGAGGAGCGGCTCAAGAAGATCCTCGACGAGATCCGTCAGTCGCGCGAGGTGGTGCTCTTCATCGACGAGCTGCACACCCTGGTCGGCGCCGGCGCCGCCGAGGGCGCGATCGACGCCGCCAACATCCTCAAGCCGGCGCTAGCCCGGGGCGAGATCCAGTGCATCGGCGCCACCACCCTCAACGAGTACCGCAAGTACATCGAGAAGGATGCCGCGCTCGAGCGCCGCTTCCAGCCGGTCTTCGTCGACGAGCCGACACTGGCCGAGACCATCGAGATCCTGCACGGCATCCGTCCCCTCTACGAGAAGCACCACCGGGTCAAGATCACCGACGACGCGCTGCAAGCGGCGGCGGAGCTGAGCGTGCGCTACGTCAGCGACCGCTCGCTGCCGGACAAGGCGATCGACCTCATCGACGAGGCGAGCGCCCGGGTGCGGATGAAGCTCACCACCACCCCGGACGACCTTCGCACCATGCAGAAGGAGATCCGCGACCTCCAGGTCCAGAAGGAGGAGGCCATCGCCGGCCAGGACTACGAGACCGCCGCCTCCTTCCGGGACAAGGAGAAGAAGCTCAAGGAGAAGTACGTCTCCGAGGAGATGGTGTGGCGCGACCAGCTCGGTCAGACCGTCCCCGACGTCAACGAGGAGCACATCGCCGAGATCATCTCGTCGTGGACCGGGGTGCCCGTCTCCCGCCTGGTGGAGGAGGAGACCAGCCGTCTGCTGAAGATGGAGGACGAGGTCCACAAGCGGCTGATCGGCCAGCACGAGGCGGTCAAGGTCGTCTCCCAGGCGGTGCGTCGCGCCCGCGCCGGGCTCAAGGATGCCAAGCGCCCGATCGGCTCGTTCATGTTCCTCGGCCCCACCGGGGTGGGGAAGACCGAGCTGGCGCGCTCGCTCGCCGCGTTCCTCTTCGACAATGAGGACGCGATCATCCGGCTCGACATGAGCGAGTTCATGGAGCGTCACAGCACCGCGCGCCTGGTGGGTTCGCCACCCGGCTACGTCGGCTACGACGAGGGCGGTCAGCTCACCGAGGCGGTGCGGCGGCGGCCCTACAGCGTGGTGCTCTTCGACGAGATCGAGAAGGCGCACCCCGAGGTCTTCAACATGCTGTTGCAGATCCTCGAGGACGGGCGGCTCTCCGACGCCAAGGGCAAGGCGGTCAACTTCGCCAACACCATCGTGATCATGACCAGCAACCTGGGGATCTCCAACCTCAAGGGGAACATGTCGCTCGGCTTCCAGCCGGCGATCCCCGACGAGCGGACCACCAGCGCCGAGCACGGCAAGATGCGCGACCTGATCATGGACGAGCTCAAGAAGGCGTTCCGGCCCGAGTTCCTCAACCGGGTCGACGCGGTGGTCGTCTTCGAGCGGCTCGACCACGCGCAGATGCGCCAGATCGTCGACCTGATGCTGGCCAAGGTGGCGCAGCATCTCGCAGCCCAGGAGCTGGTCTTCACCGTCACCGACGCCGCCAAGGACAAGATCGTGGAGGAGGGCTTCGACAAGGTCTACGGCGCCCGTCCGCTGCGGCGGGTGATCCAGCGGGTGATCGAGGACCCCCTCAGCGAGGAGCTGCTGCGGCTCAAGCACGGCCCGGGCGACTCCGTTGTGGTCGACGTCAGCGAGGGCGACATCAAGATGTCGCTGGTGCCGCGTGCGCCCAAGCGCGAGCGCAAGGAGAAGGCCGAGGCCGCTGCCAGCGCCGGTCCGCCCGCCGCCGAGTAGGCGGCCGCGGGGGGCGGGAGACGGGACCGGTTAGCTTCCCATCGAGTCGGTACCCTTAGCCGGCATGCCTCACGACTCCATCGTCATCCACGGCGCCCGCGAGCACAACCTCAAGGGCTTCGATCTCGTCCTTCCCCGCGACAAGCTGATCGTGCTCACCGGCCTGTCGGGAAGCGGCAAGTCGTCGCTCGCCTTCGACACCCTGTATGCCGAGGGTCAGCGTCGCTACGTCGAGTCGCTGAGCGCCTACGCGCGGCAGTTCCTGGGACTGATGGAGAAGCCGGACGTCGACCACATCGAGGGTCTGAGCCCGGCCATCAGCATCGATCAGAAGGGCTCCAGTCGCAATCCACGGTCGACGGTGGGCACGGTCACCGAGATCTACGACTACCTGCGCCTGCTGTACGCGCGCGTCGGTCATCCCCACTGTCCGAACTGCGGTCGCGAGGTCAGCCGGCAGACGATCGAGCAGATTGCCGACCAGGTGCTGTCGCTTCCCGAGAAGACCAGGCTGATGATCACCGCGCCGATGGTGCAGGGACGCAAGGGAGAGCATCGCGAGGTCCTTGCCGAAGCCAAGCGGGCCGGTTTCGTGCGCGCACGGATCGACGGCGAGCTCCGCGCCCTGGACGAGCCGATCGCCCTCGACAAGAAGTACAAGCACGACATCGAGGTGATCGTCGACCGGGTGGTCATCGGCCCCGAGCTGCGCCAGCGGGTCACCGACTCCCTCGAGCAGGCCGCCAAGCTCAGCGGCGGGGTGATCCTGCTGATCCCGGCCGATCGACCGGTGCGGCGCGAGCGCGCCGTCGAGCACGCCCACGGCATGGACGGCCAGCCGGTCGAGGGCTCGACGCCACCCGACGACGAGGACGAGGCTCGGCGGGTCCACGAACAGGCCCTTCATCACAACGAAGGCATCGGGGAGATGCTCTTCTCGCAGGACTACGCCTGCGTCTACTGCGGGATCTCGATGGAGGAGCCGGCGCCGCGCAACTTCTCCTTCAACAGCCCGCATGGCGCCTGCACGGTGTGTACCGGGCTCGGACTGCGGATGGAGGTGGATGCCGACGCGGTGGTCCCCGATCCGTCGGTGAGCATCATGGGCGGAGCCCTCTCCGGCTGGACCAAGGGACCCTCGCAGCGCTGGCTGATGGACGTGGTCGAGGCGGTGGCGCGCCGTTTCCGCATCCCGCTGGACCGCGCCTGGGAGGACCTCACCGAGCGACAGCAGCGGGTGATCCTCTACGGGCTGCCGAAGGACGAGACGGTGCGGATGCGCTACGTGTCGCATTCCGGTCGGGTGCGCTCCTTCGAGGCGCACTACGAAGGTGTGGTTCCCAACCTCGAACGTCGTTACCGCGAGACCGAGTCCGACTGGGTCAAGCAGGAGATCGAGCGGCTGATGATGCAGAAGCCGTGCCCGGCGTGCAAGGGACGGCGGCTGCGGCCCGAGTACCTGGCGGTGACCGTCGACGGCATGAGCATCGCCGACTTCTGCGAGCAGAGCGTCATCACCGCCCTGGCGCGGGTCGATACCCTGCGGCTGTCGGAACGCGAGCGGGTGATCGCCCGGCAGGTGCTCAAGGAGGTGCGCGAGCGGCTGAGCTTCCTCCACGACGTCGGGCTCGACTACCTCACCCTCGACCGCGCCGCGGCCACCCTCTCCGGCGGCGAGGCGCAGCGCATCCGGCTCGCCACCCAGATCGGGAGCAAGCTGATGGGCGTGCTCTACATCCTCGACGAGCCGAGCATCGGGCTCCA
>Ga0066679_10000875_pt1 | contig 11325 bp, 9 predicted proteins | sample GraSoiAngelo_128_FD_62298 | JGI IMG/M metagenome (GOLD analysis project Ga0066679, IMG submission 62298) | Grasslands soil microbial communities from the Angelo Coastal Reserve, California, USA - 14_0927_12_20cm | ecosystem: Environmental > Terrestrial > Soil > Grasslands | place: USA... | reverse complement strand
CGCTCAGCGGTGAAGTCATAGGTCAGATAAAGTTTGAGGGCGCCTTCCTGCACTTCCGAGCGAACGTCTTTGACGTTTGCTTTAACGGTTCCCCCGCTCGCCTGAACCGGAAGCGATAGCGTGAGTTGCGACACAGGCAACACTTCGAACGGGTTCAGCTGCTCGGCGATAGCGCGACGCACAAATGCAGTCACCAGCGTGCTGATGACCGGAGGCACATCGTCGAGCGCCACGTCTTGAACATCCAAAGCGCCAAAGACCGTTTGCTTGCTCACATCGTACGACAAATCGACGGTCGCTTTCCCTGTGCCCTTGAATTGCACGCAACGCGTTAAGACGCTGTAGTTGCCTGAGAATGCGAGCGGCGCAACGATCTTTCCACCGGTGAATCGCACGCCGGTTTTCGTGTTGCCGCTTTCAGGATTCAGCACGACGGTATCGTTGCATGACGCTTGAAATGAGGCCGGCTGAATCGCGGAGTGTGGTTCGAGTTGTGAAAGCTTAAGTTGCGGTGGACCGAGTTTGTTGAAGATCGTTCCCAAGAGCGAATCGAAAAACTTCTCTTCGATCGTGACGGCAACTGTGCCTGATGTGTCCGCGTTGCGATCGGGCGGCTTGAGCGGAACGCCGGGCAACGCGCGACCTCGCGGCGCGCCAAGAAAATAGGCGGTGGCCAATGCACCGAGAATCAAACCGCCGAACAGCGTCAGAAGAATCTTTTTCATTGCGGAGTAACGGAGGCGCCGGGCGCCGGAGTCGCGCTGGCGTTGGCAATCATCGCTTTGAGGATCGCGGCGAGCGCGCTTGTCAACGCGTCGATTTGCTGACGAACTTTCTCCGGTGGAACGTTTTCATAACCAGCCGGCGTCTCGAACATGCTCGCGTCGATATCGGTTTTGATATCGCGCATCTCAGCAACTACGCGCGCCGCCTTCATACCTTTTACGTCGCCGGAACTCTCGGCATTCATTTCCGCGCGCAACGGCAGGCCCGTCTCTTTATCGACATAAACGAAAGCTTCAGCCTTAACCTCGCCGGCTTTCGTGTTCGTGTTTGTCGATGTCGAGTAGCGATACTTTTCGGCAGTGCGGCCGTTTATCGTCTCGTCGCCGACGCGCTCGACGCCACGCTTGCTCTTGATGTCTTCGACCAATTGTCCGGGGGTGATGAGCTTTTGCAACTGAATGCCGGTCGCCTCTTTCGTCAATTCCGCATACTGTTTGCGCGACGGCAGAATTACGTAATTGTGATTTGCATGATCTAAATAGACCAGCGGCGAGCCGTCCGGCAACTTGAATTCGACCCGTCGATCGTCGCCGTTGCGCGCGACTTGTAGGGAAAGAGACGGAATGCCTACGCTCCGGTCGCCACCTTGAGTTTCCATGGTCAGCACGAGCGTGGCGCTGTACTTTTCCGGCTCGCGCGTATTGATCGATGGACCTGTGTTATCCGAACTAGAGTTGACGTTGTTGCTCGTTATGTTCGAGTTGGCGTTCGAATTCGAATTAGAGTTTGTATTTGAGTTCGTCGTGCTCATGGGTTTGCACGCGCAAACCAGGAGCATCGCCACAACTGCCGTTCCCATCCAGAACACGATTCGTCTTTGATTGTGCATAGTGACCCTCTATTCCAGGCTTCAAACATTGTGCTGCCTCGCAAATTACAATTTGCGGCGCGTTCGACGAGTTGAAAGGGGAACGACAAGAGCATAACACGCAAACAGATCGTGTCAGAAGCCCAACCGGCAGTGACGGCCCGCAGGCCCTTGCTGACGGACCGGCTGCCGCTCACTGCTTAATTTCATTTGACACTTGTCACTCGTTATCGTAAAAGGCGCTTGCTTTCCGATTTCAAACTTTGTCGATGGAGTGTCAATGAAAAACCTTCCGGTTCTCGTCCTGCTCTTCCTGGTAGTCGCGGCTTGTAACCTAACGAGCAAACTGAAAAGTAACGGCAACAACAACTCGTCGTCATCATCTTCGTCCGGCAATCCGTCGAAGATCGGAGACGATCCGGTTGAAAAACCTAATCCCACGGCGGCGCAACAAGCGGCCATCGCTAACGGCCAGGAAGCGAAATGGGATCAGCAAGGCATCACCTGGACGGTACCCGCGAACTGGAAGAAAAGTGATGTGCGCAACGAAAGTTTCACCTACAACGGCAATGGCGCGTTTATGACTGCTGCGATCTCGCCACTGCCGCAGATGGAAAATCTCGTGGATACAAGTCTGAAAGCAATGTTTGAAAGCGCCAAGACGCAACAGAAAATCGGCAAGTATGACGAGGTGAGATGGCTTGAAATTGACGGCGTGCGCGGCGTTGGATTCCGGGAATCGAAGCAGGAGATGGCCGACGATATTCGACGCCTCGAGTGGCAGGCTTATCGGAAGTACGCCGGTTCAACTCAGATGATTACGCTGATTCTTTCGACCAGCAGTGCGAATTTTCCGAAGCATGAAGATGAACTCTACGGGATTCTGTATTCAACGAAGATAGTTCACTGAAGCGGCAAAGGGCGAAGAGCCAAGAGCAAAAGGCGAACAGCTAAGAGCCGCTGGATTGTCTTTGACAAACAATATTGCTGAGGGTTCCGGAAGTACTCACACCCAAGAGTTCAAGCAGTTTTTGAACATCGCACGACGATCATTGTTCGAAGACGCTTCAATGCTTTGGTGTTTGAGTCTCTTGGCTTGTTTGCTTCATCTGAAATTGACGGGTTGTTGACTGATTGTGATTTGCTAAGTCGGAAGATTACCAACTTCGCAAGAACGCTGAAGACCTGAACACAAAAAGCAAGGACTAGGCTCAAGGAAATCGACCGCATTTGCGTGGCCATCCCTTTGCGCTTAGCCCTTTGCTCTTCGCCCTTAGCCCTTTGCTCTTAGCCCACTTAGTTCTTCTTGATAATGTTCCGATGAACCACCACATCAGACTTGGTGCGGTCGCGAGTATCGAACGAGACATTGTCTTTTGAATCGCGCGTGACCATCTGCACCCGGCTGGAAACGTTCTTTTCCTGTTCGGCGCCTTTTGCTCCATCATCAAGGAAACCCTGCACCTCCGCCGGCTTTGGTGCGTCGAACTTTTCACTGCCGCGCAATTCAGCGACGGCTTCGATCGCGCTCGCCTTCAAGAGTTTCGGCCACAGCTTTTTGAACAGCGCGCTCGAAGCGTAGACATCCGCGCTGTTGATCTTGCCATTGATCGCGAACACGTAACCAATCACATCAGTTCGCGTGTCGAGAAGTCCGCCCAGGTTTTTCACATAGCTCTCTGCATTCGCCTGCACGTCCTTATTTTCTAACGCCAACTGAAAACTAGTTGGCGACGCATCGGCTCTTACGTTCCCGCCGGTGTTTGCACTCAACTTGTCTTGCGCGACGCTAACTTCTTTCCAAACTTCTCCTTGCGATTCTTTCATCTTCGCTGCAAGTTTGACTTCGCGGCTCGCAACACTGTTCGACGATGAATTGAAAACCGCAGCAGCTTCGTTTCCGCGCTGGCTCCAGCGGCCATTCTCGACACAAAACGCCGAGATCGGAATCTTCCCTGAACGCGGCGGCAGAATTAGATCGACGGCCATCATGCGATCCTGTTGACCGCCTTTTACGATGTCGCCTGACTGAACATAGACCTCTTCACCCGAGACATTTTCGATCGATAATTCGTTGACCTCGCGCGTCTCGCGCACAATCACTTTCCTTTGCACCAAAGCTTCCTGCAAGGTGATGAAAGTCGCCCCCTTGATCTTGTCCTGGCCATGAATCAGAAACACGGAAAGATTTCCGTGCGTGAACGGCCCTTCGAGTCGATATTCACCCTTGTCCTGTTTTTGTCCCGCGTGGCCGCCCCAGCCTCCGGCAAACATTGCTATCGGCATCGCGATCATCGACACCAGTGCGAGCACCCAACCGATTCCATTCCTGTTCATAACTTTTCTCCCTTCAAACTGAAATCACTGCGCGCGCTGGGAAGATCGCCGGCAGCACAAAATTGACTCCGCGTTCGAGCTTGCGAAGTTTGCTTGAAGTAAGAACGGCGGTTGGGAACCTTCTTGCGTGAGTGAATCGAAACAAGTTGGAAGAGCCGGCTCACAAACTCCTCAAATCCTGGCGATCGGGAAAAATCCTCTTGCAAAAACATGTGTAATCCAATATAAGACCGACGTTTCCCGATCAATGGTCAGAGTGAAATCCCAGCAAATCTGTTTTACAACCTCGGCCATCTCTGATTCTCTTGACTCGAAAAAAGAACCACTGAACCATAGCGCGGTTGGGGCTGTCCGAACACAATTGGAAGTTTTGCCGGCCAACTGTCTATGGACCACCTGATAGTTTTTCGACTTGGTTAGGGCGTTTACGGATCAAAGCAACCAGGTTCTGAGGTGACAATTTCATTGTGTCGCTCGCGTCATCGGGACCCGTTCGTCCTGGTGGTTCTCTCTGTTCGTTGTTAGCAAACCACCCTATCTGACGAAAGCAACGGCTTTCGCTAATTCGTAGGAGTCGAAGCATGCGTAAGCACTCGGGTAGAACGGCCTACTACATTTCCGAGAATCTTGTGATAACTGAGCCGCCGGATCTGTTTGGCGCGCCAGAGCCTGAGCAACCCCCTACAGTTGCGCCGTTCAAGTTCGGCTGGATGTTTGACAGAGCACCCGGGCTCGCGCCTGCACCGCGACAAGAAATGATCGACAAGCTAGTTAAACTGGGCAAGGCGATGAATGATGCGCCGCCGGGAGGTGATACCACAATTCCCTCAGGGTACACGTATCTAGGCCAGTTCATTGCGCACGAAATTAGTTTCGATAAGACCGTGAGCTTGGACGACGAAGAATTATCGCCTGAGAGTTATCGTTCGCCATCGTTAGATCTCGACAGTTTGTACGGAATCGATCCTCAACAAGGCGAAAGCAGAATGCTCTATGACGATAAAAACCCGGCACGATTGAAAGTTGGGCAGACTTTTGCCGTGCCCAGAGCAAACTTTGAATTTGAACAAGACCTGCCACGCAACGAAAATACGGGAACGGCTTTGATTGGCGATGAACGCAACGATGAAAATCTGCCGGTCGCACAAACCACTGTCGCCTTCGTCAAGTTTCACAACAAGATTGTCGAAACATTGGCGAATAAAGGTTGCGCTCAGGATCAATTATTCAACTGCGCGCGCGTACAGGTAATCAAGCACTTCCATTGCCTGATCATCAACGACTTTCTTCCGCGAGTATTGCATGAGGACGTACTGAACTCAGTGCGGGCAAATGGTCCGTCGATTTTTCGGGTGTCAAACGCAGCCGATTCGTACATGCCACTTGAGTTTTCGGCGGCCGCCTTCCGGCTGGGCCATAGCATGGTCCGTGACAAGTATGAATGGAATCACTATCACTCTCATGACATCATCGGCGCTTCAGAGCCAGTGTCAGAGCTCTTCAGCCAGACAAACTTCAGTGGGTCGATCGGTAAGAATGGCGAGCCGCCGCGTCTGACCAGCGATTGGATCATCGATTGGCGGCGGTTCTTTGATTTCACCGGATTCCCCAAATACGATCCGCCACTGACAAGAAATGTGGCGAGTAAGATCGACACCACTCTTGGTTTCAATCTTAGTCGCATCCCCGGATTTCCTCCCCAGTCGTTGACTGGCGATCGCAGACTACTTACGTCTCGGAATTTGTTGCGAGGGTTCGCGGTTGGACTATTGAGCGGCGAAGAGATTGCCGGGAGAATCGGTGAACCGGAGTTGACGGCGGACGAGTTGGGGCCCGGTGCCGCTTTCGAGGGCCACACACCCCTCTGGTACTACATTCTTAAAGAAGCCGAAACGCGGGAACAGGGCAAGCGCCTGGGAAAAGTAGGCAGCCGCATCGTTGCTGAAACTTTGGTGGGATTGATTAACGCGAGTCCCTTTTCATTATTAAAGGACCCCGCGTGGCAACCGATTACTGGTCGCGTGGACCCTGCAACAAACAAACCCATATTTGAAATGGTCGACTTGTTGGATTTCGCTGACGTAGTCGATCCGGTCGGTGCGCATCTGAAAGAGCTTTACGGTTGATGCATTGACGGGCACTTGGCCTTCGGGCTGAGTTTTCAAAACGATTTTTTGTACTTCCCTGAAGCAGTGAACAGTTCTCAACCAAACTGAGGAGATAAATCAATGAGCAAGCTCATCAAGAATCTGCAAAAGACAAATGCGGCAGTGACTTTGGACACTTACAAAGGCGGGGACCTCGCCATCCGTATTGGATCATTGGCCGTAAAGGCCATTACCGGAGGTATGCAGAGCGACGACTGGAAACGATATATGGCACTCTTTGCCGATAACGACGAACAATTCGATCTGCTCACTATGGTGTCGGAGACTGATCCGGCATGGATGGCTCAGTCAAGGGCCTATATCGTTTCGAATGCGGTTTGCGACGCGCAAACGAACACCAAGACCGCTAATGGTGTCGATACCCGCATCGACACGAACTTGAACGAGGTGCCGGGCGGTAACCTGGTTCCTCAATGGAGGCCGTTCGATATTCCGAACGTCTAGCAAGCCGGACTCCCTTTAGTTTCTCTTTTGCCTTGACGAAGATCACCGAGGTTGGCGCCGCGTACTCAATCTGCGCCAATCGCGGTACCGCTGTGGAGTTACACAGATTGTGAGACGACCTGCGAATCGATCGGTGAAATCCGCCGGATCAAACAACTGGGAAGAGTTGTGCGCGCGTTATCTGCCAATCGTTTCGCTGAATTCTATTTGGCGTTTTAGTCGTCAGCAGCTTGAGACTGATCCCGATCAAGGTTGGAAACTTCACGTCTCGGCAACCGTGCTTAGTGCCGCCAGGGTCATGCGAGCCGTTGCCCCCTTTCTACACCGCCGCGAGATTCTATTTAAGGGCCCAAATTCTCTACAAGAGTTGGACAGACTAAACAGCGGAATATTCTATGGATACAGCCAGATTGGAAAATTCCTTACGATTTACCCTCGAACAACGGATGAGGCAGTTGCTCTCGCTCAGGATCTTCATCGGTTAACTCGCGGAATACCGGCGCCCAGCGTTCCCTTCGATTTTAGATTTGCGAGCCACGGCTGTGTCTATTACCGCTATGGCGGCTTCAAAGAGATTCAAGATCCATCCGGCGAGCACGAGTTTGCGCTCCGCGATCCGAATGGCAATTTCATTGCTGATGTCCGCGATGTAAGAGCGGCGCCTGATTGGGCGCCGGATCCGTTTAAGCATCGCCCGCAGAGGTCGCGCCCGTCCGAGCCCCCTGAAAAGATTCCCTTCAAAGCGTTTCGGGCACTGGGCCAAAGAGGCCGCGGCGGCGTATACCAGGCCATCGATCTATCGGTGGAACCGGCGCGACTCTGCATATTGAAGCAAGGACGGAAGCTCGGCGAACTAAGTTGGGATGGTCGCGATGGCTTCTGGCGCGTTCGTCATGAAGGCAAAGTGTTGTCTTCGCTCCAAGATTCCGGAGTGAAAGTGCCGCGTGTTTGCTCATCATTTTCTACGCACAAAAGTTACTACATCGCAATTGAGTTTATTCAGGGAGAAACTCTGGAACAATGGCTTACTCGTCGCCGACGGAGATTGCCGTTAACGGGCGCGCTGGAACGTAGTATCGAGATTTCGAAGTTGATTAGCAGCATTCACGCGGCAGGCTGGGTGTGGCGAGATTGCAAACCACGAAATATTATTCTGTCCAGCTCTGGTGAACTTCGGCCTCTCGATTTTGAGGGCGCCTGTCCAATAAAAAAGCCTGACCCATTGCCATGGGGAACCTCATCGTATATTTCACCGGAAGCGTCGGCTAAGTTCGAAGGGAGATCGCGACTGCCCGAGGATCTTTATGCGTTAGGAGTCGTAATATATCTTCTGCTCTCGGGCAGGACTCCGGATCACGTGGATTCCCAGCCGCTCGGCAAATCGAGACGCAACATACCTTCAACGGTGACAAAGATCGTGATGGACCTTTTGGATTCTAATCCGGCCAAACGACCACAAGCAGCAACCGTAGCAACATCCCTTAAAGCAGCACTCCTTAAGTTTTCGCGTGAAAAATATCAAGGCAAGAGCCCGACTCGCCGAGCGAGGTCGTTGAACCGCGCGTCCTTGCGCAAATCATCGTAGATTGGATCAGTGGTGAGATAGGCCAGGTTCGGCACGCGATCGCGATACGCTTGCTCCAACCCTTCAAAAGCTTCGTCAAGCTCGCCCAGTCCGATATGGACAAGCGCTTTCTCCAGCGGGGGAATGGATCGCTCTCTGGCGAACTCATCCAGTTCCTGGATCATCTTCAAAGCGTCAGTACGTTTTCCGGCTTTGCCATACGCGAGTCCAAGCGCCGCTGACGAATGAAGAGGATCCTTGGCGTGTAGCTTTTCCAAAAGTATGATCGCATCCCCAAACCTGCGCTGTTGGATCCTGACCCAAGCCAGCATGTGCAGTCCCTGCGCGTACTCGGCGTCTTCTTGAAGCAATTCATTCAAAGACTCGGCGGCCTCGTCGAAGCGACGCGCGTAATAGAGAGTGCGCGCATAGTTCATCATTGAAACGTGAGCATAAGGATCTAAAGACTTGCCGATCGCGGCTTCTCTAATTGCATCATCAGGACGCCCAAGAACTATAAGTAGATTCGCATACCAGAAACGTGCGGGCGCATAGTTTGGATCCAAATTAGTCGCCAGTTGATAATCTCTTTCCGCTTCTTTCCAGTCCCAGTTGTATTTGAGATTGATCGTGCCCATCGATGTGTGTGCTTCGGGAAGCGTTGCATTTAGCTCGATTGCTTTTCGGGCATTGTAGCTCGCTTTTTCTATCGCCTCGGCCGGCTTCATCGGGCCGTAGAGGACGCTGCTACTAAGCACGTAACAGTCCGCTAGCCCGGCATACGCTTCTGCAAACGACGGATCGAGATCGATCGCCTGATCGAAATACTTGATGGCGATTTGGATATTGTCGCGATCCCTCCTGGTCCAATAATATCGGCCGCGCATGTACGCGCTCAAAGCTTCCTGATTGTCGGTCTGATGATGCGTCAACGATTTCTTTTCGTTTCCGATTAACCACATCCCAAGCGCCGACGTGACATCGCGGGTGATGTCGTCCTGCATGGCGAAGGTATCCGCAGACTTCAGCGCAAAGGTTTTTTCCCAGCTGATTTTGCCATCCGAGGTGTTGAGCATCCGCATATGCAACTGCAACCCGTCGTTCTGCTTGAAGACGTCGCCTACCAATACTGCCTCGACATTCAGTTCGCGCCCCTGCTGGACGATTTGATCGATTTGTCTCGATCGAACTTCGGTCGGCATCTTCACCTTCAACCGCGACAAGTACGAGAAGCGATCGAAGAGACTTCGGCTCAAGCCATCGCTCAAATACTTTTTCTCCAAGTCGCCGCTTTCATTGACAATGGGGAGGACGGCGAGCGAGTGAACGGTCGTCGCCTTTCGGTATGCATAGTCGCCGCCGCCTATGAACAGAAGTAACAACAGAACCGAAGCCACCGCATAATATTGTAAGTACCGCCGCCAACCGATCACCGCAGCCCGTTCGCGACCCTTTCGCAAACGGCGCAGGTCAATCAACAACTCTGCGGCCGTTTCGTAGCGACTCTCCGCGCCCTTCTCAAGACACTTCTGACCAATTCCGGCCAAGGCCGACGGCAATGGTTCTTTGAAATGAGTTGGCTCAGTTGTGATGATCGCGCTGAAAGTCTCCTCGCAAGTTTCACGGAGGAAAGGATTTTTTCCGCCAAACATCTCGTGAAGCACGATGCCGAAACTGAAGACGTCGGTGCGACAATCCAACTTCTCGCCACGCGCCTGCTCTGGAGACATGTAAGCGACCGTACCGATTATGGGACCATCGTGCGACGTTTGATCGCCCGCCCCGAATGCGGCGGATTGGTTACGTCTGGCGAATTTCGCCAATCCGAAGTCGAGGACTTTTGCCTGCCCTTCGAGAGTAACAACAATGTTCTGAGGCTTCACGTCACTGTGAATAATTCCGCGAGCATGAGCCGCGGCGAGCGCACCGGCAATCTGCTCGGCCAGATCGAGAGCGCGATCAAATCCGAGCGGTTCCTTGCGCAGCAGTGATGCGAGCGTCTCACCTTCGACATACTGCATGACGATGAAATTCTGCTCGCCAATTTGCTCGAGTCCGTACACGGCGCAGATGTTTGGATTTTCCAATCTGGCGACTGCCCTCGCTTCTTTCGTCAACTGCTCGCGCGCCCACTTGTCGTCTGCAAGTCCATCAGAAAGAAACTTCAGTGCAACGTTCCGTTCAAGAGTGCGATCCTCTGCAAGATAAACCTCACCCATTCCGCCCTCGCCGAGCAAACGAAATATCTTGTAGTGTCCGATTGACCGGCCGACCAACGATTGCTTTTGACCAACTGCCAGGATCTTCATCCCGAGGTTCAATGCCGGTTCTTCAATAAAACTGTTCTCGCCTTCCGAAGCTGCTACCAACGATTCGACTTCTCGGCGCAGTTCGTTGTCTTCGCCGCACTCTTTGTTTAAGAACACGGCGCGGTCGGCAGCCGCAAGCTGCGCCGTCGCATGGAACAACTCTTCGACTCGTTGCCAGTTAAAGTTCACGCTTGATCTCCCGAGCCAACCACGCCTTCGCCATGTTCCAATCCCGCATCACGGTAACCGCAGATATTTTCAGGACTTCGGCTGTCTCGTCCACGCTCAGTCCACCAAAGTATCTGTACTCGACTACCCTGGCCTTTCGTTCATCAATCAGAGCCAGCTTGTCGAGTGCTTCGTCGAGTGCGAGCAGCTCGCTCGCTTTCGTTCCCGGAACCCCATCTACTTCAGACAAAGAAACCTGAATCGCGTCGCCTCCTCGTTTCAAACGCGCGCGGTCACGCGCGTAATTCATTAGAATGCGCCGCATGATTTGCGCCGCGATACCAAAGAAGTGGGCTCGATTTTGCCAACGCGTGTTTTTTTGATCGATCAAGCGCAAGTATGCCTCGTTGACCAGCGCGGTCGTCTGCAAAGTGTGATCGGATTTTTCTTTACGCATGTAGCTGTGGGCCAGCCGGTGAAGTTCGCGCTCGACTAACGGAAACAACTTGTCCAAAGCAGTCTTGTCGCCGTCGCTCCAGTCGACAAGAAGGGCGGTGATTTCGGAGGAGGACGACACTGCAAATCGGGGGCTTGGTCTACGCCGCCTGGGCTATGCCATCGACGTGAATTCCAATTCAAAGTTGCAAGAAAAAGTGCGCATCGGATTGATAGTTTGATTGCATCTCCGGTGCGTTAACGTGTGCAAGAGATAAATGGCTCGGCCTGATATCTCGAGTCGGG
>Ga0066679_10000873_pt1 | contig 11336 bp, 10 predicted proteins | sample GraSoiAngelo_128_FD_62298 | JGI IMG/M metagenome (GOLD analysis project Ga0066679, IMG submission 62298) | Grasslands soil microbial communities from the Angelo Coastal Reserve, California, USA - 14_0927_12_20cm | ecosystem: Environmental > Terrestrial > Soil > Grasslands | place: USA... | reverse complement strand
GATGTCGCCGGTCAGGAACACGAGGCGCTCCACCAGCTCGGGGCGGCGCTGGGCGAGCTCGCGGTGCAAACCGGGCCCGTCGAGCTTCGGCATCCGCACGTCGGTCAGGATCACGTCGAAGTCGGTGGCCTCGATCAGCGCGAGGGCATCGAGACCGTTGGCGGCGATCTGGACCTCGTGGCCTTCGGCCCGCAGCGCCGCGGCCAGCACGCCCGCCAGCTCGACGTCGTCGTCGACGACCAGCACGCGCCCCTGACGCGGCGGCCCCGCCACCGGCGCCGCCAGCGCCGTTTTCGTTTCCTCCGGCCGCCCGAGCGGCAGCTCGACGATGAAGAGGCCGCCGCCGCCGGGCGCGGTCTCCACGCGGATCGTGCCACCGTGGGCGGCGACGATGTCGTGGCAGAGCGCCAGGCCGAGCCCGGTGCCTTCCTCCGGTGACTTCGTGGTGAAGAACGGGCGGAAGACGTAGCCGCGCAGCTCCGGCGCGACGCCGGGGCCCGAGTCGGCCACCTCCAGGACGACCCGGCCGTGCTCGGCGTCGTGACGCGTGGTGAGCGACAGTCGCCGCGGCGGTGGTGTCGTGCGCAGCGCATGACGGGCGTTGGTGACGAGGTTGAGCACGACCTGGTGCAGCTGGTGCGGATCGGCCCACACCGGCGGCAGGTCGCGCGCGAGCGACAGGTCGACGCTGATCTCGTCGACCTCGAGCTGATAGGCCACCAGCGCCACCGTCTCCTTCGCGATCCGATCGAGCGCGATCTCCTCGCGCGTGGCCGGATACTGCCGCACCAGCGCCAGGAAGTTGCGGATCGTCAGCGCGCAGCGCTCGGCCGCCTGCTCGAGCAGCTCGGCCCGGCGACGCACGCCGTCGTCCGCCGTCGCGTCGCGCAGCAACGTGGCGCCGGCGATGATCACCGTCAGCGGATTGTTCAGCTCGTGGGCGACGTCGGCCAGCAGCGTCGCCATCGATGCGAGCTTGTCGCGCTGGTGCAGCGTGTCGCGCTGGCGCTGGCGCTCCTGGTCCGTCCGCTTGCGCGCGCTGATGTCCTTCAGCGCCACCACCACGCCGATCGTGCGGCCGCCGTCGCGCTTCGGCGTGCACGTGTACTCGACCGCCACCGCGGTGCCGTCGGCCTTCACCAGCAGCGCGTCGCTGCTCTGCACGACGGCGCCGGCGGCCAGCGCCGCGCACAGCGGACAGCCGGTGCCGCCGCCCGTCGCCTCCCGCAGCACGCCGTGCAACGAGCGGCCGACGAGCTCGGCGGCGGACCCGCCGAGCAGCGCCGCCGCCACGCCGTTGAGGAACGTCACGCGCTCCTCGGCGTCGACGCCGAGGATGGCCTCGCCGACGGCCTCGAGGATGAGCTCGGTGCGACGCGTGAGCCGCTCGATGGCCGCCGCCATCTCGTCGAACGCCTGGCCGACCTGGCCGAGCTCACCGCCAGTGTCGGTCCAGCCGGTTCGCGTGCCGAAGTCGCCGGCCGCCAGCGCGCGTGTCGCCGCCACCAGGTGCTCGATGCGGCGACGCAGGAGCCGCTCGCTGCCGACCACGGCGGCGAGCAGCACGAGGATGCCGATCACCGCGATCCAGCCGACGCCGTCGGCGAACGCGCGACCGGCGGCCGTCGCCGGCGCCGGCAGACCGACGACGACCCAGGCGCCGTTGGCGGCGTGCGCGAAGCCGAGGGGCCGGGCGACGCTGCCGAGCGCGGCCATCTCGACGACGCCGCTGCCGCGCGCGGTCAGCGTCCGCATGAGTGCGTCGTCGGCGCGGCGGGCCTCGGCCACGGGGGCAGGATCGGGATGCCGGGCCAGCAGGAGGCCGTCGCGATCGATCAGCGCGATCACGGCGCCCGGCGGCAGGTCGGCGGCACCGGCCAGCTCGTGGAGCCAGGCGAGGTCGAGCACGGCGAAGACGACGGCGGTGAGCCGGCCGCGGCGGTCGAGCACCGGCGCCGCGACGTCGACGGCCGGCCGGCCGGTGGCGCGATCGCGATGATATTCGCCGACACCGAGCTGTCGCCACTCCGCCGCGCTGCGGAACCACGGGCGATCGGCGAGGCGCGCGCGTGCGATGGTCGGATCGGCGGCGCAGTACACCGTGCCGTCGGCGTGCGCGGCGCCGAGATCGAGATAGCGCGGCAAGCGCCGGCGCAGCTCGGCGACGAGCCCGGTGCAGCCGCCCGCGTCGGCGCCGCGCACCTCGGGGAAGCGGGCGAGCAGCTCCAGCGTGCGCTGGGCGTCGGCGACGGTCCGCTCGTGGGCGGCGGCGGCAATGCGAGCCAGCCGGAGGGCGTCCTGGCCGGTGGTGGTGACGAGCTGGCGGCGTTGCTGGTGGGCGAGGTCGAGGACCAGGACGAGGGCGGCCGTCAGGGCCAACGTGACAATCGTCAGGAAGTAGCCACGCACGCTGACGCCGCGCCACGCCATGCGAGCGCGCGGGACGCAAGAAATGCACCAAGGCCGTGCCGCCGGTGGGTGCGTCGGAACGACGTACCGCGTCTGACGAGCGCGGGACACGCTGGCCCCACGGCGCGTCCACGCGATGACGAGATGTCATACGGTGCGACAGCGTGACAGCGGGCCGTGTCGACGCGCCGGGGGGAAAACTTTTTCTACTGGGGCGGCGTCAGCGGCAGAACGAAGGCGACCGTCGAGCCCTCACCCTCGTGGCTCTCACCTCGTCCACCGACAGCTCCTGCTTGCCGGCCGCGGCGGCGCTCGCGCCCGGCCTTGGCCCGCGCGGCCGTGGCGAGATCGAGGTCGAGCGTGACTCGGCTCAGCGCAGCAGCTCGCGGACGAACGTCTTCGCGGCGGGCGTGCTCCAGTCACGCGGACCGACGACGCGCCCGACCAGGCGCCCGGCGCGGTCGACGATGTAGATGGTGGGCGGCCCCCACACGCCGTACAGGCGCCCGGTGACATCGCCGCTCTCGTCGAGCAGGACCGGGGCGACGTAGCCGCGCTCGCGAACCACGCGGCGCACGGTGTCGGGCGACTCGCGGAAATCGATCAGCAGCACCTCGAGGCCCTGCGCCTTGAACTCACGATAGAGCGCGTTGACGGGAGGCAACTCCTCCCGACAATCGGGTCACCAGGTCGCCCAGTAGAAGAGCAGGACGACCTTGCCCTTGAGGTCGGCCAGGCGCACGGGCGTGCCGTCGAGACCGGGCAGCGTGAAGGCCGGGGCCGCCTTGGGCGGATCGTAGCGCTCGATGTTCATCGCGGCGAAGTCGGGCGCGGCCGACGCCGCCAGTGGCAGCAGCAGCGCCAGGACGAGCCCGGGGATTGCTCGACGTCTCATTTGACTCCGGACTCCTTGACGGCCTTCAGCACCTCGTCGGGATCGAGCAGGTCGAGCGGGTTGGCCTGGACCTTCTCGTAGCGCACGACGCCGTCGCGATCGATGACGAAGTAGGCGCGCTTGGCATAGCGGTAGATCGGGCTGGCCTCGTTGGTCTCGAGGGCGCCGTACTGCGGCAGCATCTGGCGCCGGAAATCCGAGAGGAGCAGATGGTGGATGCCCTGCTGCTTGCTGAAGGCTTCCAGGGTGGCCGCGTGATCGGCGCTGACGCCCACGACCTGGGCGCCGGCGGCTTCGAACTGCGGCAGGGCCGCGTCGAAGCCGCGAATCTCCTTCGTTCAGGTGCCGGTGAACGCCTGGATGAACGTGTAGATGACGACCGGGCCCTTGGCCGTGAGCTCGCCGAGCTTGACCGGCTTGTTGCCGGGGCCCGGGAGCGTGAAGTCGGGCGCCTTCTGCCCGACCTCCAGCGCCGGGGCCGCCGCCGGCAGCGCGGCGGTCAGCGCAGCGGCCGTCAGGGCCGCGACGACGACGAGACGCAGTGCGCGCATGGGGTCTCCTTCCCCGAGGATTGATTGACGCTATACAGTCTGCGCCTCGAACGCAACCGGCGCGGCCGGTCAGCGGTTCCCGGTCAGTTCGTTGCGGACCAGCGCGGCCCCGGCCGCCAGGCCCCGCAGCTTCTGGTTGCACATGTAGCGGGGCGACCAGCCGAAGCCGCAGTCGGGATTGAGGGTGAGCTTGTCGGCCGGGCACACCTGCAGCACCCGGCGGATGCGGCGCGCCACGCTCTCGGCCGTCTCCTCCTGGAAGCCCTTGACGTCGACGACGCCGGCGCCCAGCTCGCGGCCGCCGCCGTACTTCTGCCAGAGGTCGAGCTCGGCCATCTCGCGGCTGGCGAACTCGAGGACGAACTGGTCGGCGCGGGCGGTCAGCACGCCGGGAAAATACGGCTCGTACGAGCGCGGGAAGCGCGAGCGGCCGAAGCGGTTGCCGAAGCAGATGTGGAAGCCGAGGCGCGCCTTCACGCCCTCGGTGGCCAGGTTGAAGAGCCGGGCCATCTCGTCGCCCGACACGTTGCCGCGCGCGGGCTCGTCGAGCTGGATCCACTGCGCGCCGGCGGCGACCAGCGCTCTCAGCTCCGCGTTGATCACCTCGGCGAATCGCTCCGCCACCTCGACGACGCCCTTGTAGGTCTTGCCGGGATGAATCCGGGAGCCGAACGTGAGCGGGCCGGCGCACGTCGCCTTCACCGCCCGCGTGGTGTGGCCCGCGAGGTACTCGAACTCCTTCACGATGCCGAGGCCGCCGGGCGGCGTCTCGATCCGCCCCACCGCTTCGTACCGCGTCTGCTGGTCGTAGCCCCACGGCCCGACCTTGCGGCGCACCGGCAGCGGCTGGATGCCCTTGATGATCGCGTAGTAGGAGTCGACGTAGCCGTCGAGCCGCCGCACCTCGCCGTCGGTGATCACGTCGATCCCGGCCCGCTCCATGTCGCGGATGGCGGTGTCGGCGGCGTCGTCGAACATCTCGTCGAGGTCGCCGGGGCCGGCGTCGCCGGCCTCCCAGGCGCGCACGAGGGTGAACCACCAGCCGGGCTTGCCGTGCGAGCCGACGACCGACGTGGGCAGCGGGGGCAGAGTGCTCATGACGCTTTTCCTCCGATGACGCGCAGGACGCCGGCGTCGCGGTGCGCCTCGTCGAGCGGGCCGGCGAAGATGATCTCGCCGCGCTCGACGACGTACAAGCGGTTCGTCCAGGCGGGTACGTGGTGGATGTTGGACTCGGCGATCAGCAGGCCGCGACCGAGCCGCGTGATGGCCGACAGCGCCTCGCCGATGACGGGCACGACGGCCGGCGACAGGCCCTCGAACGGCTCGTCGAGGACGAGCAGGTCGGGGTCGAGCGCCAGCGCGCGCGCGATCGAGAGCATCTTGCGCTCGCCGCCGGAGAGCTGGGCGCCGCCGCGGGCACCGTAGCCGCGCAACCGCGGGAAGATCTCGTAGGCGAGGGCGATCCGCTCGGCCGCCGGGCGCCCGGTCGGCCGCGTCCACGTCGCGATCTCGATGTTCTCGGCGACGGAGAGATCGGCGAAGACGCCGCCGTCCTCGGGCGAGAAGCCGATGCCGCGGGCGGCGATGGCGTGGGTCGGCAGCCCGGCGATCGAGGCGCCCCGGAACGTGATGGCGCCGGCGGTCGGCCGCCGGTAGCCCATCACCGTGCGCAGCGTCGTCGTCTTGCCGGCACCGTTGCGTCCGACGAGCGCGACGACCTCGCGCTCGCGGACCTCGAGCGTCACCTTGCGCAGGATGTGGCTGGCCTCGATGAAGACGTCGAGGTCGCGGACGCCGAGCATCACGCCCGTCGCGCTGCCCGGCCGACGATCGTCGCCATCACCTCGTCGTTGGCCTGCAGCTCGGCGGGGGTGGCGTCGGCAAGCACACGGCCCTGGTGCAGCGCGACGATGCGGTCCGAGTAGCCGAAGACGATGTCCATGTCGTGCTCGACCTGGATGATCGACGCGATGCCGAGGCGGCGCGCCGCTTCCACCAGGACGGCCATGACGGCGTGCTTGTCGGCGGTGCTGACGCCGCTGGTCGGCTCGTCCAGCAGGATCACCTCGGGGTGCAGCGCGAAGGCGCTCGCCACGTCGAGCAGCTTCTTGTCACCCTGCGGCAGCGTGCGTGCCGGCCGCCCGAGCTGGTCGGCCAGCCCGAACAGCTCGGCCACCCCGGCGGCCTCGTCCCACGTCGCGCGCTCGGCGGCGAGCGAGGCGAAGAGCCGCGCGCCGCGCCGCCGGCGCGCCAGCACCGCCACCGCCAGCGTCTCGGCCACGGTCAGGCCGGGGAAGACGTGCACCAGCTGAAACGAGCGCGCCAGCCCCAGCCGGGCGAGGCGGACGGGATCGAGCCCGGCGACGTCCCGGCCCTTGAAGCGCACGGCGCCGCTGGTCGGCGCCAGCAACCCCGTCAGCACGTTGACGAGCGTCGTCTTGCCGGCGCCGTTGGGGCCGACGATCGACACGAACTGCCCGCGGCCGATCGTCAGCGTCACGCCGTCGAGCGCGCAGAACGTCCCGTAGAACTTCCGCACGTCGACCGCCTCGAGGAGCGTCACGCCGGCCGCTCGGGCGCCACCAGGCCCAGCAGCCCGCGCGGGAAGAAGACGACGACGATCGCGAGCAGCGCGCCGAAGACGAAGCGCCAGTAGGCGGTGAGCGACATCACCAGGTCCTGGAGGAAGATGAAGGCCAGCGCGCCCACCAGCGGCCCCAGGAAATGCTCGAAGCCGCCCAGCAGCAGCATGAAGACGAGATTGCCGGAGTGCGTCCAGTAGGCCAGCAGCGGATCGGCCAGCCCGGTCGGGACCGCCAGCAGCGTGCCGCCGACCGCGCCGAACACGGCAGCGATGACGAAGGCGTAGAAGCGATAGCGGCGCACGCTGACGCCGACGAACGCGGCCTTGTCGGCGTTCTCGCGGATGGCGCGCAGGCTCAGCCCGAACGGCGAGCGGACGATGCGGCGCATGGCGAGCGTGGCGAGGGCCAGCAGCGCCAGCGCGTAGTAATAGAAGGGCCCGGTGAGGAAGCCGACCTTGTCGAGCTCCGCGAAGGGCCGGCCGAGCAGCAGCGGGCGCAGCACGCGCAGGCCCTCGTCGCCGCCGGTGAGCGCGTAGAACTTGTAGAGGAACGAGTAGAACAGCATCCCGAACGCCAGCGTCAACATGCCGAAGTAGATCTTCACGTAGCGGACGCACAGGAGGCCGACCGGCACGGCGACCACGGCCGCCAGCCCGGCGGCGGCCGCCACGATCGCCTCGAACGACAGCACGCCGTAGCGCGTCGTCAGGCCGGCGGCGGTGTAGGCGCCGAGGGCGACGAACAGCGCGTGGCCGAACGACAGCAGGCCGGCGGTGCCGAAGAGCAGGTTGAGGCCGAGCAGCGCGATGCCGTAGGCGAACGCGGGCAGCAGCAGCGTCACCTGGTACGGCGGCGCCAGCAGCGGCGCCAGCGCCAGCAACGCCGCCGCCGCCAGCGCGAGGCCCCGGCGGATCACGGCGCGGCGCCGGCGAAGAGGCCGGCCGGGCGCAGCACCAGGACGCCGATGACGACGACGTAGATCGCCAGCATCTCGACCTCCGGCCAGGTGGCGATGGCGCCGGCCTTGAGCACGCCGACGATGAGGCTGCCGACGAAAGCGCCGCGCATGCTGCCGAGCCCGCCGATGACGACGACCGCGAACGCCTCCACGACCACGTCGATGGCCATCTCGTTGACGGCGGCGGTGGCGGGAATCACCAGGGCGCCGCCCACGGTGCCGAGCGCCACGCCAAGCGTGAACACGCGCGCGTACACGCGTCGCAGGTCCACCCCGAGCGCCGCGCTCATCTCGCGGTTCTCCGCGGTGGCCCGCACGATGCGGCCGAAGCGCGTGTGCGTCAGCAGCCCGCCCATGCCGAGCGCGACGAGGCCGCCGGCCGCGATCACCACCAGGTTGTAGACGGGCACGGTGGATCCGGCCACGGCCAGCCGGCCGTAGACGAGGTACGCGTTGCCGAGCTGCACGGGGGCGGTGCCCCACACGAAGCGCATCACGTCCTCGAACATCAGCACCAGCGCGAACGTGAGCAGGAGCTGAAAGCTCTCGTCGCGGTCGTAGACCGCGCGCAGGAGGCGCTCGACCGGCGGTCCGATGACCGCCAGCGCGAGGCCGCTGGCCACCAGGACGAGGAGGAACAGGGGGGCCGGCAGCCCGTGGCCGAGCGCCCACGTCACCGCCGACACGCCGGTGTAGGCGCCGAGGGCGTAGAAGGAGCCGCAGGCCAGGTTGAGGATCCTCTGCACGCCGAAGACGAGCTGCAGTCCCGCCGCGACCAGGAACAGTACGGCGGCGTGGAACGCGCCGCCGAGCAGGATGCTGACCGTCTGGGCGATCAGGGGCGCCGGCTCAGACCTTCCAGGAATTGATCCAGTCGTAGAGCCCGACGCCGGAGGGCTTCTGGATCTGCTTGGTGGTCATCGTCTCGACCGGATCGATCGTGACGAAGTCGTAGGCGTTCTTGTGCGTCGTCATCCCCTGGAAGAACGTGGCTTCCATGATGTGGTCCTCGCGGAACCGCCGCGGGCCCGACAGCGACTCGGCCTCGATGCCCTCCAGCGCCTGGATGATCGCGTCCGGCGCCGGCCACTTGCCGCCGGCCGCCCGGGCCGCGCGCTCCACCGCCGCCTTGTAGGCGACGATCGTGAAGTAGCCGTGGTCGGACTCGTAGTTCGGCCACTCCTTGAACTTCTCGTGGTGCCAGCGGACGAACTCCTTCTGCAGCGCGCTCGCCCGGGCCCAGTCGAAGTAGAGGCAGTTGTAGCCGAGGATCGCGCCCTCGGGGGTGAAGTCCTTCTTGAGCGCCTCGTGGACGCCGCCGCCAGTGGTGAGCACGAGCTTGCTCTTCGCGGTGAGGCCGGCCGCGTGGGCCTGCTTCAGGAAGATCGGCGTGTCGCCGGCCCAGAAGCACGAGAAGATCAGGTCGGGCCTGGCCTGCCCGAGCGCGGCCACGTGGGCGGTGAAGTCGGTGGCGCCGAGCTTGGGCCACAGCTCGCTCACGACCGACAGCTCGATCCCGTACTTCTTCATGATCGCCAGGAAGGCCGCCCAGTTGTCGCGGCCGTACGAGTAGTCGGGATTGATGCCGGCCACCGTCCTGAACTTCCCCTTGAGGTGCCGGGCGGTCAGCAGGGAGGCCATCACCGCCTCGCACTCGTTGTCGGTCGAGCGGAACGAGTACTTCGGCTTCGGCAGCGTCTCCTCGACGCCCTTCTGGGTGGTGGCGTCCCACGACAGCCAGATCGTCTTCATCTCCTCGGCCACCGGGCCGAGCGCCAGGCCCACGCCGGTGGAGATCGCGCCGGACACGGCGTCGACCCGGTCTTGAAGGCTCAGCTTGCGGAAGCGCTCGACGGTATCCTTGGGACTCGACTCCTCCTCGACGATGAGCTCGATCCGCCGGCCGAGGATGCCGCCGGCCGCGTTGACGCGCTCGGTCGCCCACTGCACGCCGCGCAGGCCCGACTCGCCGACCGGCGCCAGGACGCCGGCCTTCGCCGCCAGCACGCCGATCTTGACCGGCGCGTTCTGGGCGAGGGCGGGGGCGGCGTCGAGCCGCAGGGCGGCCGTGCCGAGGGCCCCGCCGGAGAGCGCGAGGAACTGTCGCCGAGTGGTCCGCATGCACGACCTCCTTGAGGCCCGAAACGCCGCGTTCGACGCTCGGAAGCGGCATATTCTAGCGCGACGTCGCGGGCCCGGGGGATGCTAGAATTTCCGAGCCGCACGGTACATCGCGTCGGAGAGGGAACGCATTGCACGTCAAATTCTGGGGCACCCGCGGATCGATTGCCGCCCCCGGCGACCGGACCGCCCGCTACGGGGGAAACACCTCGTGCGTGGAGGTCCGCGCCGGCGACGGCACGGTCATCGTGCTCGACTGCGGGACGGGCGCGCGCGAGCTGGGGCTGCACCTGGTCCGCTCCCTGCCGCAGCCGATGCGACTGCACCTCTTCATCGGCCACACCCACTGGGACCACATCCAGGGCTTCCCGTTCTTCGTGCCCGCGTTCCTGCCCGGGGCCGAGCTCAACGTCTACGCGCCGCTCGGCTTCCAGCAGAGCCTGGAAGAGGCGATGTCGGGGCAGATGGAGTACTCGTACTTTCCGGTCAAGCTGCGCGACCTCCGCAGCCGGATCCACTTCACCGAGCTGGAGGAGGGATTCTTCCGCGTCGGGGACGTGCTGGTCGAGACGCAGTACCTGAACCACACCGCCCCCACGATCGCCTACCGGATGTCGACCGGCGGCGGCAGCATCGCCTACATGACGGACCACGAGCCGTTCTGGAAGGCCGAGAACGGCACGCTGCACCATCCCGGCGATCAGCGGCACATCGCCTTCATGCGCGGCGCCGACCTCGTGATCCACGACGCCCAGTACACCGAGGAGGAGTACGTCAACCGCGTGGGCTGGGGGCACTCGACGCTCGAGTATGCGACCGACGTCGCGCTGGCCGCCGGCGTCAAGCGCCTGGCGCTCTTCCACCACGATCCCACCCACGACGACGCCTTCATGGAGCGCTTCGAGGGCGCCGCCCGGGCGCGCGTCGCCGCGCTCGGGCGCGAGCTGGAGGTGTTCGCCGCCCGCGAGGGCCTCGAGCTGAGCGTGAGCGGCACCGGCCGGCCGGCGCCGGCGGTGGAAGTCTCCGCGCTGCGCCGGCGCCTCATCGCCGGCTCCCGGGTGCTGGTCGTCACGCGCGACGAGAGCCAGGTGGCGTCGATCGAGGACGCGCTGGCCGAGGACGGGATGGTGGCGCTGCCGGTGCCCGACATGCGCGCGGCGCTCACGCGCGGCACCGAGCACCACCCCGACCTCGCCATCGTCGACACCGGCCTGCCGGCCGGCGACGGCGCCGACCTGGTGCCGGCGTTCCGCAGCCGCATCGGGCGCGCGAACTTCCCGGTGATCCTGCTGGTCGACGAGCCGCAGGCGGCCCCCCTGCACCGTCCGGAGATCGGCGCCACCGACTACCTGGCCAAGCCCTACAGCCCGCCGATGCTGCGCGCGCGTGTGCGGGCGTGGCTGGCGCGCACGCTGGTCGCCTCCACCGACTCCGCGCCGGTCGCCGGCGTCGGCGAGCCGATCGTGCTGCAGGACGCGCGCGACGACGCGGGCGCCACCCGGACCGTGCTGGCCGGCATGCTCGGCGGGGTGCCGCTCTTCCGTCGGCTCTCGACGGGCCAGCTCCACGCGCTGGTGGCGCAGGCCACCGAGCAGATCTATCCGGCCGGTCACGTCATCACGCGCCAGGGCGAGGCGCCGCAGCACCTGTGGGTGCTGCTGTCCGGCCGCGTCCGCGTCGTGGAGGCGACCGCCGACGGCCAGGCCGAGATGCTGCTGGGCGAGATCGGCAAGGCGGAGATCTTCGGCGAGCTCGGCATCCTGCGCGACCAGCCGCGCTCGGCGACGGTGATCGCGGTCGATCGCACCCACTGC
>Ga0066679_10000872_pt1 | contig 11336 bp, 8 predicted proteins | sample GraSoiAngelo_128_FD_62298 | JGI IMG/M metagenome (GOLD analysis project Ga0066679, IMG submission 62298) | Grasslands soil microbial communities from the Angelo Coastal Reserve, California, USA - 14_0927_12_20cm | ecosystem: Environmental > Terrestrial > Soil > Grasslands | place: USA... | reverse complement strand
CGCTCGAGCACTTCGCGGTCACGCTTCACTGGCAGATGGTCCATGAGATCACGCACGTGCTTTGCGAGCTGCTCATGATCGAGGCGCTCCTCCAGCGTCAGGGCCTCATCCGAGAGCTCGCTCAGCGCCTCGCCGTCGCTGTCGTGATGGCGGGAGAGCTCTCCACGCCAGTAGGCCGCTGCGAGCTTGCATGCCGTGCGGTACAGATAGCCTCCGAGATTGCCCGGGTCGTCGAGCCCCTCCGCACGGATCTTCTTGATCGCCTGCAGGAAGGTGCGCTGCAACAGATCATCGGCCGCATGAGAAGCGATGCGCCTTTGCAGGAATACCTGCAGCAAGGGCCGCCGATATCTCACGAAAAGTTGATTTTGCAGCTCGCTGCGCTCGGCAATGGCCGCCACGAGTGAGAAATCGCCCGGCGCGCCCCCGTCGAGGGTCTTTTCGGCGCGCTGCGTGGCGTCCGCAGCGGTTGTTTCTGTATAGGTCATGAGCGCTGTTCTCAGTGCGTTTCCGGCTGTCGGCACACGCGTGCGAGGCGGTGCTCGGTCGCAAGAAGACAGGCATCGGCCAGCGGCACGCCCTGCAGATAAGGCGGCCGTGACCCGGGCTTGGAGCGGCGGGCCGTCGCAGACATCCGCCCTCTCACGACCGTGGCCAGAAACTCGTCGGCGGTCAATTTAGCATAGCGCGGGCTCGACCAGATGCCGGCGAGCAGGCCGGCCAGGATCGCGGTGGAATTCGAGCTGCCCTGCTCGACCCGGTAGCGGGACGGGGGCGCGCTCGCTCCGATCACGCACGCGCTGGGCGCTCCGAGATTGAGTCCGGCGGGCGCCGGGCTGGTCCCGGGGGAGATCATGTCGTCGTTGCCGATCGGAATGGCCCGCACGATGCGCCGAAAGTCGTAGGCGGCAGGATAGCCCGCTGCCGGCTCGCCCTTGTTCGGGACGCTGGCGACGACGATAGCGGCAACCGCCGAGCCGGGGCGGTCGGCGATCTGCCGGAAGGCGGCGTCCAGCTCCGGGCTGGTGGCGTTCCAGTGCGCGCTGAAGCTCAGGATCCGTGCGCCCATCCGGGTCGCATAGTCCAACGCCCGCACGAGACGCGCCGGGTCGGCCTGGGTGCCGGCACCACTGCAGCCAACGACCCGCAGGATCATCAGCCGGGCGCCGTCCGAGCCGGGAGCGGCGATTCCCACCCGGTTGTTGCGCTCGGCCGCGATGAGGCTCGCCATCAGCGTGCCGTGGCTGATCCGGTCGCGACACTCGCCTTTGGGGGAGACATCGGGGCTGTTGTCGACGAAGTCCCAGCCGTGGAGATCGTCGACGTAGCCGTTGCCGTCGTCGTCTACGCCAGCCCTGCCGTGCGCCTCCGCTTCGTTCGTCCAGAGCTGATTGCGCAGGTCCTCGTGATCGATCCAGGCGCCGTCGTCGAACACTGCAACGGTGAGGGGCTTGGTGCGCGCACTCTCGCTCCAGGCGAGACTGCCTGCGACATAATCCACCCACCACAGATTGCCCGCCCGGTACGCGCAGTCGTTGGTCGCAGGATCATCGACGGGAGTCGCCGGCAGCAGGTTCGAGCAGGTAAGCGGCTCGCACGGAAATCCGGCGGGCAGCTGCGCGTGCGCCGAGCCGGAAGCGCCGAGCACACCCAGGCACAGTCCTGCTGCATAGCAATAGGGCACCATGCGCCCATTCTAGGCGGCGCAGGTGCCCGATACTGTGCCTCCATCGGCGCGCTGCGTACCGCGAACCCCGTAAACGCGCGCGCTGCAGCGCCTAAGGACAGCGCCTAAGGACTTTTAGTTGTGGCTGATGATCAACCCGTCGTCATCAAGCGTGATGGTGCCTGGTGCATTGACCGACACCAGCATGATGATGGCGGCGGCCGTACCGGTGGTCGGCCGCGGAAAGATCAAGATGTGCTCCCACTGGCCCTGAATCTTTGCCAAGCCGTACCAGTGCTCTTGGTCGTAGTACGGCTCCGCTGCCACGGCAAACCCGGACATGGCCAGAAACGGCGAGGTCGACTGCCCGCTCGGAAGGCACTCGAAATCCGCCGGGAGCGTGGTCATCCGGGTCCCTGGCCGGTACTGGAGCTTGACCCCGTTCCAATTCGCGGCCCACTGCGCTTGAGCCGTATTCTGGGCCTCCAAAACGTAGCTGCCGTCGGTCGCAAGCGGAGCCTGCGAGATCCTGTACTTGAGGCCGGCGGCGACGCGGGCTGCAAGCCCGGCGTGGGGCTCCGCGCAGTTCGCGGTGACAGTCCATTCGCTGAAGAAGTAAGCGGGGATGCTCGCTGCCGCGTGCGCCGGGGCGCTCGTCGCCAGGCTGACGATCAGGCATTGCGCTGCGGCGCAGGTGGACAGGAATAGCTTGCGGGGCATGGAGAATCTCCTCGGGAGTGGGCGGAAGCGAGTCCGCACCTTTCCACTGCTCCGAAGAGCCCGCTTATCTCAGCGCCGCGCGAGAGGCTGGCAAACTGGCGCGCCAGTAAGCGGGCAAAGGTCGCAGCTTTTGCCCGCGTGGCCGAAACAGCTGCTCAGGTGGCTGCTGAAACTAGCCGTGCGGCCGGCGTCAGCCAGGCTAAAGAGAGCTATCGGGCCAGCCGTATAGGGCAAAGGCCGCCCATTCGTAGCTCGGGCCGGCCCTGGCCCGTTCGAGCTGCGCCTTCCGCAACGCTGCCGAGGCGCTGAGGCGGTCGACCAGGAGGTGTCGGTAGAACTGCTGCATGAAGCTCGAGGTGGCCTGGTCGTCGACACGCCAGTAGCTCGCCAGCACGGATGCAGCGCCGGCTTGCAGAAACGCCTGCGCGGGCCCCAGCACCCCCTCCCCAGGTAGCAGGCGGCCGCGCGAGGTATCGCACGCGCTCAGCACAACCAGCCTCGAACTCAGTTTCAGGCCGAGGATGTCCAGCAGGCCGAACGCGGAAGGCGCCGCGTCCTTGCCGGCCTGAGGGGTGAGCGCAAGGGCCGACAGCCGAGGTCGTTGGGCATCGATGCGCGCATGAGTGGCAATGTGCAGCAGCTCGGCACCCTGGTTGGCCGCCCTGCGCAGCGCCCGCGGCACGGCCGCGCATCCAACCAGGGACTCGACGCGACTCGCGGAGCGTGATTCGTGCGCCAGTTTCGCAACCATCGCAACCTCGGCGCGGGCGCCGGGTAGAGGCGGCAGCGACTCGGTCCAGTCAGACAGCGTGCGTGCGGCCCGGCCCGTCGAGCTCGATTCGCTTGCAGCGTTGGCGAGGCATTTACGGCGCCAGTCCGAGACTCTGAAGACTGGATCGCCGATGAGCTCGATGCGTGGCGTCTCAGAGTGCGCAACGGCCGCGATGTGCACGTTCGTGAGAAACAACGCCGAGGGAATGACGGATGTCTCGGCATGCTGCACGACGAGTTGGTCGCCGGCGTTGGCCGACCATGGCAACACCGTGAATGGGACGGTATGCAGCGCGTCATCCGGAACAAAGATGATCCGCTTTGCGGCCAGGTTGCGGCCCAGTGGCCACAGCACCAGCCGGGCGAGGCGTGCGGCGGCGGCGCGCACATCGCCCGCCGGCGCCTCCGTGTCGCGCAGGAGGTCGCGTAATTGTTCAGCCGCGCTGGCGATCTCGCGGCGATCGCCGAGGTGCACGACGTGCAGCGCGCCTCCAGTGACGACGAAAGCAAACATGTCGCGAGAGCCCGCCGCGTACTCGACCAACGTCGCTTGGACTTGTTCGAGAGTTTGCGTCAGCCGCTTACGGTCGAGCGGTGCTTCTACACTGCGCTCACGCACCGCCGCCTGGTCGATTGCGTCGATCAGAGCACCGCGCCCCCGGCTCGCATCCGCTTGTGCCGCAAGCTGCACGACCTCCTGCAGGAGTTGTTGGTATCGGGTTGCCGCCGGGGCTTCGAGAGCGGCGGCGCGTGCCGCTTGATTGAGGGCATAACGCAGGCTGCGGGCGCGGCCGCGCTCGGACGTCGTGAATGCCAGCCAGGACGTAGCATCACTCTGCTGCGTTTGCGACGCGAACAGGTCCGTCAGCTCCGCGAACACCGTGTGTTGAGTTGCTAGGAAAGTCGCCCGTTGCTCCCCGTCGAGCTCGTCGATCGGAACCGCTTCGATGAGATCGGCGGCGACCTGCAGAGTGCGCACCGCGGCCGCAGGCTGTCCGGATCCGCGATAGCCGGCCGCGACGAGCCGCAGCGAAGTGATGGTTCGGTCGATGTCGCCGCGCGCGACGCTGGATTGCAACGCTTCATGGGCGCTCGGGACACTGTCGGCGGCGTACCCCGCGAGCAGCTTCGCCTTCACCAGCCCCAGTTGCGCCGTTCCGCGGTGCTCGTACGTTGGTGGAAATCTCGCTTCATCCGCGATGCGCACGGCATGTTCGAAGGCGGCTCGTGCGCCTGCGGGATCGTTGCGCTCGAGGAGCACCGCACCACGCGCGTTCGCCAGACGGACTTGGGCGCGCGAGTCGGCCGCGTACGACTGGGCGGCCTCAAGGCAGTGCTGTGCCTGCGCGGATCCGCCCTGCAGCATTGCAGCGTCTGCGAGCGACAGGAGCGAGTTGAACACGATGATCTTGTTTTGCGTCGCCAGAGGACCCGGATCGAGCGGTCGTGTGCACGGGTCTCTCGCGGCCGCGCTCGTGCCCGCAGTCGAGCGCGCGGCCACCGCCGCGAGGAGGCTGGGACAATCCAGGGACGCCGCCTGCTCGAGATAGCTCTCGGCGTCTGCCAGTGTGCCGACCTGCACCAGCAACCGGCCGGTGCGCGCGAGACTCAGACGCACTCCGGGGCAGTCTCCGAGGGTCGCGTACGCCTGCATCGCAGCCGCATTCGAATGCTCGCTGCTGCTGATGAGTCCAACCACTCCCTGCAGCCTCCCAAGGTTATTCCAGATACCGGCTGTCAGCTTGGGGTCGAGCCCTGGCGGCAGCCGCCGCAGCGCATCTGAATAGGCGCTCAAGGCAGCCGCGTAGTTCTTGCTCTCTTCCGCGAGTTGCGCGAGGTTCTGACTCGCAAGCGCGTAGCAGTCCCAGTCCTGCAGCTCGCGGCAGCGGTCGGCCGCCTGGGCGAATGCACTGAGCGCCAGATCGGGCTCATCGAGCAGGAATTCGAGATAGCCCGCGATGATGTCCACTCGTGGCAGCTCGCGCTCGCCGAAGTGGCTCGCGCCCTCCTCCTTGCGGGCCACCGACAACCAGTTGCGCACCTGGGGCGCCACGACGCGCGGATCACTGCCAGGCATGTCGAGCAGCGCCTTTGCTTCCAGGACCGCCAGCAGGCCGACCAGGATCGGATCTCCTGCGCCGCCGTAACCCGCGCTCGCTTCAGCCGCCAGCGCGTAACTGTCCCGCTTGCGGTCAAACCTCCTGTAGGCAAGCTCGGCCATCGCGTGGCGCGCCATGGCGGCGGACCGGTGCAGATGCAGGTGATCGAAGCCGCGAGCGGCGTTGAGGTAGTGGCGGAAAGCAGCGTCCCACTGCTGTGAGTGGACCGCACGGGCCGCGGTGAAGAGGTCACGCTCGGCCTGCGCTCGCACGGGGTTGGAAGGTGGAACCAGCTCGGCCGACGTGCAGACCTCACCTGTGATGGCCGGCGAATCTTCTGCACGGATGCGGACAGTGTGGGGCTCAGCGGGCCTCGCTGCGGTCGTCAGCACGATCGTGCCGAACCGCTCGACCGGTGAGGCCGCAGCCGTCCCCACCTTGTCATCGAGCGTGGCAACGGTGGAAACGCCGCGCTCTTCGACAGCAATGCGCAGCGTTCCGGCAGCCGGCGCGGCCAGGCTCAGCACCGCCTCCCGGGGGCCCCCGATCGGCGAGCACTGCCGGGCGAGCACTTGCTGAGGCGCGACGCTCTGGCTGCAGGCGGCGAGCACGCCACTTGCGACGGCGATCCCGAGCCATTTCCAGCTACGGTATATTCCGGTGCCCAGCGCTCGCCTCGAGGGATACATCATGGCTAACAAGAATATCGTGTCGGTCCTGCAGGAGGAGCGCACATTTGCGCCGCCGCCCGAGTTCGCCGCGCGGGCTCGCATCAAGGCGGCCGATCTGGAGCGGCTCAGGAAGCATGCGGCCGAAGATCATGTGGGTTTCTGGGCGGAGCTTGCCCGGCAGGAGCTCAAATGGCACACGCCCTTCACGGCGACCCTCGATGAGTCGAAGGCGCCAAACTACCGGTGGTTCACGGATGGCCGCCTGAACGTTTCGTACAACTGCCTCGATATCCATCTGGCCGAGCGCGGCCATAAGACCGCCATCATCTTCGAGGGCGAGCGCGGCGATGTGCGCCGCCTGAGCTACCGCGAGCTGCACGCGGAGGTCTGCCGGTTCGCAAACGCACTCAAGGCGCAAGGCGTACACCACGGTGACCGCGTGGTGATCTACATGCCGCTCGTGCCCGAGGCCGTGATTGCGATGCACGCCTGCAATCGTATCGGAGCGGTTCACTCGGTGGTGTTCGGCGGTTTCTCGGCGCCCGCGCTCAAGGATCGGATCGAGGACACGGGCGCCAAGGTGGTCATCACCGCGGATGGCGGCTGGCGCGGCGGCAATGTGATCGAGCTGAAAGCGGCCGCCGACAAGGCGCTGGCGTCCGGCTGTGCGAGCGTGAAGCGGGTCATCGTCTATCAGCGCACCGGCAAGCCCGTCGCAATGGACTCCCCGCGCGATGTGTGGTGGCACCACGTCATCGAGGGGCAGCCGCCGGTGTGCGATCCGGTGTGGGTCGAGGCGGAGCACCCGCTGTTCCTGCTGTACACATCGGGGTCCACCGGCAAGCCGAAAGGCGTTCAGCACGCCAGCGGCGGATACCTCCTGCAGGTGAAAGTCACGACCAAGTGGGTTTTCGACCTGCGGGATGAGGACGTGTTCTGGTGTACCGCGGACGTCGGCTGGGTGACGGGGCACAGCTACGTTGCTTACGGGCCGCTCGCAGCGGGCGCCACGGTCGTGTTGTACGAAGGCGCGCCTACAACACCCGACGGCGGGCGCCTCTGGAAGATCTGCCAGACACACGCAGTCACGATCTTCTATACCGCGCCGACGGCGATCCGAGCGCTGATGAAGCTCGGCGATCAGCTGCCGGCGAAGTACGATCTGGCGCGTCTGCGTCTGCTCGGCACGGTTGGCGAACCGATCAACCCCGAGGCGTGGATGTGGTATCAGCGCGTGATCGGCGGCGGGCGCTGCCCGATCGTCGACACCTGGTGGCAGACCGAGACCGGCGCAATCCTCATCTCACCGCTTCCCGGGGTCACGGCGACCAAGCCCGGATCTTGCACCGAGCCACTTCCGGGTATCGATGCCGACATCGTGGATGACCAGGGCGCTCCGGTGACACGCGCGGATGCCGGCGGCTATCTCGTGATCAAGAGGCCGTGGCCCTCGATGCTGCGCACCATCTGGCGCAACAACGACCGCTACCTCACGGGGTACTGGGAGAAATTCAACAACCGCTATTATGTCGCGGGCGACAGCGCGCATCGCGACAACGACGGCTATTTCTGGATCATGGGGCGCATCGACGATGTGCTGAACGTCGCCGGGCACCGCCTGGGAACGATGGAGATCGAGTCCGTGCTCGTCGCGCATCCGCGCGTCGCGGAAGCAGCGGTCGTCGGCAAGCCGCACGAGATCAAGGGCGAGGCGGTGTTCGCCTATGTGGTGTGCCGCGGTGAGCGGCCCACCGGCGATGTGAGCGCGCTCGTTCAGGAGCTGCGCAACTGGGTCGGCGAGCAGCTCGGGGCGATTGCCAAGCCGGACGACATCCGTTTCGCGGACAATCTGCCGAAGACGCGCTCGGGCAAGATCATGCGGCGGCTGCTGAAGTCGATCGCCGGTGGCGAGCCGATCACGCAGGATGTGTCCACGCTCGAGAACCCCGCAATTCTCGATCAGCTGCGCGGCATCGGGACGGCGCCGACGACGGCCGGGAAGCCCGTCCCGGCGCGCAGGCCTGCCGCGGCCAAGCCTGCCCCGGCGAAGAGACGCGCCGTGCCGAAGAAGGCCGCCGGCGCGAAAAAGACCGTCGCCAGGCGGCGCGTGGCGCCCAAGGCAGCGGCCCGCAAGTCCGCCCGCAAGACAAGCTCGCCCCGCAGCAAAGCCGTCAGGCGCAAGGCGCGGACCGCGGCCACATCGCGAACGAAGCGGCGCCCGACGCGCCGTTCCTCGGCCGCAAAGCGCTAGACATCAATTGGAAAAAGTGGCCTGCGGCGGCCTGCGGCCCTTTTTCGGACAGTAGCTCCGCTGCCGCCCGCGGCGGGGTCCCAGGAAATCGTCTGCGATTTCCTGGGGTGCCCATAAGGCGTGACTTTTGCCGGCTGCTTCGTGCCGCCTGCTCCGTCGTAAGTCCGACATGCTGCTAGCAGGCCGGTCGGGCAGGCCCTGGGCCTCGCAAGGCACGGAACTTGCGGCGGAGCCTTCCAGAAGCGACGCGAAAGAGGCTGCCATGGGCCAGGTCATACATGTTGCCTTCGGCATGGAGCGCGAATGGGAGCAGACCCACGCGAAGACGGTCGACGGACTGGTGGCCATCGGGCACCTGTTCGGCGACGACGAGGAGCTGATGCGTGCCAAGGCGGATTGCGTCTATCAGATCCTCCGACAGATCGTGGAGGACGTCCCGGCGGTGCAGATCACCACCAAAATGCCCGAGAACCTCTCGGCCGAGCAGCTCGATCTGCTGACGAGCGCGATCAAGGAAGCGGCGCTGAAGGGCATCGAGATAGCGATGACGCACTCGGTGCAGGTGCTGATGGGGTCGATCTACGATCTGTGCACGTCGAAGCTGCACGCAAATCCGTGTTGATTGCGCCGTGCTCAATGCACCGCCGGCGTCAGCCGCAAGCTGTAGGCAACCGTCACGTCGTTTCCCACCCACTCGGTGGATTGCCAGTCCCCCTGGCCCACGCCGAAGTCGAGCCGCTTCAGCGTCGTCTTGCCCGTCAGGTAGCCGGCGGGATGTCCCTGCTCGTCGGCGCTGCGGAACGTGAACGGCACGCGCGTCTCACGCGCGACGCCGCGAATCGTGAGCTTGCCGACCGCTTCATATCCGCTCGCGGTCTTGTTGATGCGAGTGGCGCTGAAGCGCGCCTGGGGGAATTTTGCGAGATCGAACAGATCCGGCCCGCGCAGCGTGTCGTCACGCTCCTTGTCCCCGGTGTCCAGTGAGCTCACCTCTACGGTGACCTCGAGGCGGCTGGCCTCGAGATTGTCCGGGGCGAAGTCCAGGGTCACTGCGAACTTGGTGAACTTGCCCTTGTTCTGCGCGCCCGCCTGCACGAAGGTGAACTCGAGCGAGCTTTTGGCCGGATCGAGTACGTAGCGGGTGAGCGCGGCGGGCGCCGCCGCCCACGTCGCCGCGGATGCCAGGGCCGCCAGCAGCGCGGCGCCGATTAAGCCGCCGGAACGTTCGCTCATCGGTGTTCCTTATGACTTCAGCGCGTGCGAGTGAAGGGCAGCATCCGTCGCAGGACGTCGTCCTTCATCATGAAATGATGCTTGAGCGCCGCGGCCGCGTGCAGGGTCACGACCGCCGCCAACACCAGCGCCAGGCTCTGGTGGGTCGTCAGCAGCGCCTCGTAGAGCGGCTTGCTCTTCGGGACGAGGTCCGGCAACTGGAAGAACCCGAACCAGCTTACCGGGAACCCACGTGCCGAGGACATCATCCATCCGGACAATGGCATCGCAAACAGAAGGAAGTAGAGTGCCGCGTGCGTAAACCGCGCCAGCGCGCGCTCGTAAGGCCGCAGTGTGTCCGGCAGTGGCGGCGTCGGGTTCGCCCAGCGCCACATGAGCCTGATCAGGGCAAGCCCGAGAATCGTGATCCCTACCGACTTGTGACGGGCGAGCATGGCGAGCTTCTTCATCCCGAGCGGCAGGTCATCCGCGATGCTGGCCAGAACGACCTGCACGATGATCAGCACGACGATGAGCCAGTGAAGGAATTGGGCGACCGCGCCCCAGCGGGTCGCGGTGTTGCGAATGACCATGCCCCTAAGCTTAAGGGTCTGGGCGCACGTCGCACAATCGGCGTGCTGGGAACCGTTCTGGTGGCCGTGTGCCTGGCCGGTTGCCCGACGCGGCCGCGCGCGCCCGGCGCTCCAGCGGAGCAGCCGGTATCCGGCCAGCCCGCGGCCGCACCCCACGAAGGACGTCCGTATGACGTCGTTTCCGCCGAATCGTCGCTGACAATCGTGGTCTTTCGCGGCGGTGCGCTGGCCCGGACCGGCCACAACCACGTGATCGTCTCGCGCGGCCTCACCGGCACGATCTACCTTCCCGCGGATCTGCTGCGCTCTACTTTCGAGCTGCGCATCCCGGTCGCTGAGCTCACGGTCGACGAGCCCGCACTCAGGTCGCAGCAGGGCGGCGCGGATTTCCCGCCCGACGTGCCGCAGTCCGCCAAGGAGGGGACGCGCCGGAACATGCTGAGCGAGGCGTTGCTGGACGGTGCCCGCTACCCCGAGATCCTCTTGCGGTGCGAGCGCCTCGAGCCCTCCGGGGACAGGCTGCAACTCCTCGCTCACGTACAGACTACGGTTCGCGATCGGGTGCGCTCGGTCACCGTGCCCGTGCGCTACGAGCTCGGCGAGGGCCAGGTGGTTGCATCCGCAGAGTTCGCCCTGAAGCAGAGCGATCTCGGTCTCACACCCTTCAGCGCGTTCCTCGGGGCGCTGCAGGTGCAGGATGAGATGCAAGTGAAGTTGCGGATCGTGGCTCGAGCCGCGAAGACGCAGGCAGGCCCGGCCCGCGGCCGCCGAGGCTAAAGCCGAGCTCCGACAACAGCTCCTGTGCCTGGTACACCTTGCGCAGCCCCTCCAGCATGATTGCCGGGTGCACGGCGATCGCGCGGTTCTTCTCAGGATCGAACCAGTAGGCGCCGGCTATCGAGTGGATGTTGCCGTCGAACATGAGTCCGACGAGCCTGCCGTCGGCATCGACGAGCGGACTGCCCGAGTTGCCGCCGACGATGTCGTTGGTCGTGGCGAGATTGAACTTCGTGTGCAGGTCGAGCCGCTCCTCGAGGCCCTGCCAGCTCTCGGGGACCTTGAACGGCTCCTGGCCGCTGGCACGCTCGAAGAGGCGCGCCAGGTAGGTGAACGGCTCGACCTGGCGACTGTCTTCCTCCCAGCCCTGCACCGCTCCGAAGTTCAGGCGCAACGTGAATGTCGCATCCGGCGGGATGCTGGTGCCGTAGACGCGGAAACGCGCGCGCGCGATCTTCTCGGAGGCCGAGTGCACCGGCGCCTCCACCTCGTCCTCATAGCGTTTGCGGACGGCACGCGCTTGCCGGTCGACCAGGCGCGCCAGCTCGATCATCGCATCGTGTGAAGCGTCGACCT
>Ga0066679_10000871_pt1 | contig 11339 bp, 4 predicted proteins | sample GraSoiAngelo_128_FD_62298 | JGI IMG/M metagenome (GOLD analysis project Ga0066679, IMG submission 62298) | Grasslands soil microbial communities from the Angelo Coastal Reserve, California, USA - 14_0927_12_20cm | ecosystem: Environmental > Terrestrial > Soil > Grasslands | place: USA... | reverse complement strand
ACCTTGGCAACTTTGCTCTCGCCGGCCCATGCGAAACCTTCGATCCGGTAAGCTTTCACCCGAATCTCTTCGTCATTTAAAGGGCGTAGAAATTTGGAATTTACGCGCATTCGGGTGATGGGTTGGCGCTCACCATTCGATTTCACCGCGACGTAAAGTTCCTGCTGAAAATATCCTTTGAAGGGCTCCTGCGCCACCTCAATTCGCGTGAGCCACTTCACGGAGTCCATTCCATACCAGCCCGAAACGAGCGCCCGCAGCGGAAAGCCATGCTCTCGCGGAAGAGGAGCGCCGTTCATCTCGTAGGCTAACAACGTCGTTGGCTCCATGGCTTTTTCAAGCGGAATAGCTCTCGCAAAATGCGTACCCGGCGGCACACCGTCGCCTCCCCCAGTGTCGGCCCCGTGAAAAATAACTGTAGTTGCGCCGGCCTGAACCCCAGCCTGCTTTAGCAGAGCCTGTAATGGCAAACCAGACCACACAGATGTGCTAACACCGGCGCCGCCAGAGAGATTTCCAGCGCACTCCAAAGTTATGGTCCGATGCTCTGATGCCGTCAGCAAAATATCTGAATATGACAACTTGATCGGCTTCGCTACCATGCCGGCAACATCAAGCGTCCACTTCTCTTCGTTGATTGTTGGAGTCGTGAAGTGGTTGCGGATGAAAGCATCACTATTCGGGGTTATGTTCGGGGTTATGTTCGAAGTTGTGTTCGGGCCCACGGCCACGCTCGCGGCTTCGGTGGAATTCACCGCTCCAAGCGCGTCCGGTGCGGCATCCGCGATAGCGGATATCACTTCCCCGCTCAAATGCGTTGCAGCCAAGCCGGTGGTGGCGAAAGCGCCGAGCAGAAACTCGCGCCGCCCAACACCCCTCGCGCGGCTTGTTTTTCCGTCAACCTGCGGCTTCATCACACCTGCTGTCAGGAACTCAGAAACTTAACGAATTATAACCATTTCAACAATTGAAGAAAGGCGCCGCGACGCGTGACCTCGCATCGTTCTGATTAAACAAATGGATTTTGAACACCCCCTGCTTTATGACTTCGCAAATTTAACTCACAGCAGGTCAAGAGCAGATCTGTTCTCGCGTTCCACTTGTTTTTGCGTGCATTGTTTTGGACTCTTGTCCGGACGCCAGCGAAGAAATTTCGTGCCATGGCGGAATCGTCCGCCGGTAAAGTGGTCAAATTGCACTTCGGCGACCAGCTTGCCATCGAGCGGTTGCCATTCGGCCGAGCGCTTCGAACTCCAGCGGCTCGGTCCTCCAGGACTCTTGCCGGTGAAGCCCGGCGGCTTGATCAGTTTTTTCAGCTTGCGCGTCAGAGCGGGCCTGTCTTTCGCGCTGATGGACGAAGTGAATCCGACGTGATCCAATCTGCCCTGCTTGTCGTATAGCCCCAGCAGCAATGACCCAACCAGCGGCTTTCTTTCAAGGTAGCGAAATCCCCCAACTACACAATCCGCGGTGCGCAGCTTTTTGATCTTCTGCATGCCGGCGCGCTTCCCTGCCTGGTATGCGAGGGCGCGGCGTTTGGCGACGACTCCGTCAAGCGCTACTCCCATATGAAACCATTTACGATCGGTAGCAAGCTCAAACGTGACCGGCGAAAGGCGAATCATTTTATTATTCTTCAAGTTCTCGGAAGCGAATCTCTCCAACGCCTCGCGTCGTTTTTCTAGTGGCAAGTCGATCATAGACTTCCCATCCGCATCTACCAGCAGATCGAAAACAATAAACACGCACGGCGTTTCCTCGCTCAATTTGTTTACTCGGCTCGGAGACGGGTGAATCCTCATCAGCAATCGATCAAAAGAAAGCCCTCCCTCAAACGGAATTACGATCTCGCCATCCAGAACAAATTTGGACGCCTTGAGTTTGGCTAATGCCGTAGCCAGTTCAGGAAAGTATCGAGTAAGCGGCTTGCCCGCCTTCGATTGCAGATCGATTTTCTTTTGATCGCGAAATGCAAGGCAACGGAATCCATCCCATTTAGGCTCGTATTGCCACTCGGGCCCAGTTGGAAGACTCGTTGCCGACAATGCCTCCATGGGCGGAAACTCTCTGGAAATTGGTAGCGTCATTTGAAGGTTCCAAATCGCTCCTGTATGACATTGCCTTTTACATTGCCGTTAGACTTGCCCGCAACTATTCCATCTCAAAAGCAAGCCACTGATATCCCCCACTTCGCTCGATCTGTAGTACGACTGAATCATGCGACTTGATCGGTTCTAAAGCCGCACGGAGCGAACTCACCGAGTCGATGGGCATCTGATTCAGGCTGTGAATAATGTCTCCTGTCTGCAAGCCGGTCGCAGAACTCATGAAATCCTGCACGCGCGCCACCACGACAATACCCAAAGGATTGCGCAACGGCCCTACAACAGAACGTAACTCATCGTTCAAGTCAAGCGCGAGCACCCCTAGCCTTGAGACCAGGTTTTCGCGCGCATTGGCCAAGTCTGGCAGAGCATCCATGGGATCTTTCATCTCAAGCGCAGCGATATACACTGTTTTTGGCTCCCTTCCGCGCAGAACTTCAAGCTTCAGCGATTCATCAAGCCGGTGCAGGTACAGAGCAGCGGTAAAGGCTGGCAACGTTCCGATCAAGCGGCCGTCCGCCCGCAACACAATATCTCCAATCTTCAGGCCGCCAGCATCTGCGGGACCGCCCGGCGTCACGTCATCGATCACGACGCCCCAACTTCGCGCAAGTTTTAATCCCTTAGCCAGATCCTCCGTGATGGTCTGCGCGCCCGCCTTCACCTCGATGCGATGCACGTGCCCATACTTACGCAGGCTCTCGTAAACGAAATGCACGATGCGTGCGGGGATGGCAAATCCCAGACCTTCGCTGCCACCCGCCTGCGTCAGAATAAAGGTGTTAATTCCCACCACGTACCCGTCCGCATCAACCAACGGGCCGCCACTATTTCCGGGATTGATGGGAGCATCGGTCTGAATGTAGACCACTGGTTTTGTAGGATCCGCCTGCCTCGCCACTGAACTGACCACTCCCATCGTCACAGAATTCTCCAGCCCCTCCGGACTCCCCATCGCGAACACCAACTGCCCCTGATGAACCGGCCTGCGGCTGCCGAGCGACAGTATCGGCAACCCAGTCTGATCGATTTTGAGCAAGGCGAGGTCCGTCTCGCGATGAAGGCCGATGAGTCGCGCCTCAACCATGCGCTGCTTTCCCACGGGTGCGAGCTGGTCGGGGAATTCCACAGAAGGCATGGCGAGCGCTACGCGAATACTCTGTGCGCCTTCAACCACGTGAGCGTTGGTTATGATGTAGCCGTTTGAGTCCACGATCACTCCCGACCCAATGGCGCGCTCGCGCGTGACCACCGCGGTTTGGCGGTGGTCGCTCTCCTCCACCGCGCCGTAGCCGGTGACCAGAATTTGAACCACGGCGGGCGACATCCTCGCGGTTAGGATTTCAATCGCGGAGTTTAATTGTTGCAGTACGGGCGACGCTTCGGTCGGGCCGGTTCCCATCAGCTTGGCTTTGCCGATATCGGGCTTGTCCGCTTTGGAGGCGGGAGGGGGTTGTTGCGAGGTGCTTTGTTGCCCAAAAGCTGGCATCAAAACACAGGCGGAGAAAAGGCATGAGGCAGCGAAGAGGAGCGATATTTGGAAACGCGCTCTAAGGCCGCAACTTGGGAAGAGCATACGGACACACTCCTTAACAAAATCGACTGAGCCATTTTAAGATGCGGATTGCGATTACGCCGGAGCCAGCAAGGATAGATCAAGATAGGTTTAGAACGAAAACGATTTCAGCACATACGAAACACCGATGTGGAGAATCAGGCTGCTTTTCCCGCTGGCAATTGCTTGCCGGGAGGCCCGATAGGTTTCTCCTGTAACAGCAGTTCCGTAGCTTGCACTCTCGGATGGCTGTGAAACCAATCGCGCACCACTTCATCACGAAGGTAGTTTGCAATGGAGAGCAGGCTCATGCCGAGGTGATGCGCCATCCAGCAGCGCACCAACTGAGGCCGGCGTGGTTGTGAATGCTGGCGGGAGGGGCTGAAATCAAGCGCCTCGTAGAAACCGTAATCGCCCAACCAACGCTTACGCTGCATCATACGCAGGTTGCGCAAGGCCGCCGGCGGATCAATCGAGAGCGCCAGTAAGGTTGAGTAGGGCGAGATCACAGGTCCGCTAAAATCTGGTTTGTGAATGGCTAATTGCGGAACGCCAAAGGCGAAGTAACGGTAGTTGCCAGCCTCATCCATCCGGACATATGCCGATTCGGAGATGCCCCAAGGCACGCCTTTGTCGTCAGCATAGGCTTGTTGTGACCGGACTGCGGCGATTGACGACCGCTCCAAGAGCGTGTTCGGGTAGAGACGCATCCAGAGGGTGGGCATCAGGTATTCGAACATTGTCCCGCTCCACGAGAGCAGGGCGATCATACCCTGATCTTCGGTTGGAGTGCGGCTCAGTTGAAACCAGCTGTCCTGAGGGATGTCGTCTTTCGCGATGGCAACGAAGTAGGCGATGCGCGCTTCACTGGACAGCAGGTCGTAATAAGAGTTGATGAGCAGATTCTTATCGACCTCGAACGCCACCGAAAGCAAACCGCGCCTGGGGTTGAAGAGAAATTTGAAGTCCATCTCATCGGCGAACTTTCCCGCCTCGTTGGAAATTTTGTTTAAGTCTTCTATAAGTCCCACGACGTTCGAGCGCGCCCCGGGAAGCAGGGACAAAAGTTTCTGGGATAGTGCGCTCTTCCCGGCAGAACCATTCGAGTCAAATGCTGCCTTGAGCTGATCGGCAAGGCGGTCAATAAACCCAGTCATCTGGTCAAGTGCAGGCAGAGACTGGGGACGAAGCTGACCTGGCAAATCATTGCTCGACAAATCAACGTTCGGCGAATCAACGCCCAATAAAGCAAACTCCGGAAGCAGCCACGGCGTGTAAAGTTGCACCGCCCGGCGCACTTGTCGAATTCGCTGCTCCGCCTGTTCTTGAAACCAGCGAGCCTCGGCGGCATGCTTTGCTCGAGAGTAATCCGGATTGATCTCGGCGAGAACGGACTCGGGAAGAGCCATGAGATATTGCAGCCAATTGTTTTGCCTCAGCGATTTTTCGATAGCCGAGAACTTACGGCGCGGCAGCGCGCCCAGGCTGGCCGCAACATAAAGACTATCGAGAATTCCCTCGCGCAATTCGGACTGCAACAAGGGCTGAGCGAGCAGCTTGATGCAGCCCCGCTCCAGTGTCCATAAGGAAGCAACCAGATTGCCGCTATCGACGCTTGAGACCACGGCTGGGGGAAGCGCCGCCAGCGATTCCGTGTCATACCAGTTCAGTAAGTGGCCTCGATGTTTCTGGAGTTTGGATGCGGTCGCCAAGGTTCGCAGCGTGTGCTGGGCAAACTCCCCCACCGTGAGATAACCAAATTCACAGGCAACTTGCCGGGCATTGAGAAGAAAGCCAAGGTTTGTTGGAGAGATGCGGGTCGCGACTTTCGGGCCTTCCTCCTGAACATTGTCGGGAACCAGCCAATTATGCTGCTCTGTGCTGAACTCGGCGTAGTAACGCCAGATGCGGAGCGCTGCGGTGCGGAGGAGCCATCGATTGCTCTCAGATTCCTGCCTTCGCGGAGCGCGCGGCGGACGGTTCAGCCATATCGAAATCGGCTTGCTGAGGCCCCACAGTAAAAGGATCGGCAGCGAAGCAGCAGTTGCGTTTCGATTCACCAGCCGCACCAAACCGAATAATCCCAATGCCAGCACTGGAGTCCAGTTCAAGTAAATGTCGAGCATGGTGCGTTTTTCGCCTGCGAGTTCGGCTTCGGCGGCAGTCTCCCATTCCAAAAGTTTCTGCCGTGTAATCATGCGGCGAACCATGGTTCGCACCACCGCATCCATAGACAGCAACGCCTGGTGCGCCAGGAAGGTCACAGTCAACCAGTTCGCGATACTGGCGTTTAAAAATCCGTTGAATGCGTCGACGACTGCAGCACGTCTACCGAATATTGCTGCTCGGCATAGTTCGTAAGCCAGTTGGAAGAGCGCAGGCAGAAATAGAATACCGATCGCTCCCAGAGTCCAGTATTCGGGCCGGCCGGGAAGATACATCCAGCTCAATAGGAACAATAGAAACAACGCAGGTTCGACGAGACTGCGGCGGAGGTTATCTAAAATCTTCCAGCGGGAAATAGGCGAAAGTGGGTTTGGCACTTTCCGTCCCGACTCGTCCGGAACCTGCGGAAGCAGCCACTCCGTAATCTGCCAATCGCCTCTCAACCAGCGATGCTTTCGCCGATTGTGAGCACTGTAGTGCGACGGATAATCCTCAATCACTTCGATATCGCTGACCAGACCGGCGCGAGCATAAGCGCCTTCCATCAGATCGTGACTGAGCAGCGCGTTCCGTGGGAAGCGGCCATGCAGCACGCTATGCAGCGTCTCAACTTCGTAAATCCCTTTGCCCACGAAGATACCTTCGCCATACAAGTCCTGGTAAACATCCGACGTGGCATGGGTGTAGATGTCGAAGCCCGTTTGGCCGGAATAAATGCTTGCCAGGCGGGATCGCGCGGTACTTTGCACGCTCACTCCAACCCGGGGCTGAAGGATGCCATAACCGGCAATGACTATGCCTTTATCGCGATCAATGATCGCCTGGTTCAGAGGATGAGCGAGCGCTCCCACCATCCGCCGGGCGGAGCCGCGCGGCAGCTCCGTGTCGGAATCCAGCGTGATGATGTAACGAACGCTGGACAAGATAGATAAATTCCCAACCTTCCGCGGAAAGCTGTCGAATTGGCCGCGCAGAAGATTGTTCAGGTCCATCAACTTGCCGCGTTTGCGTTCCCAACCCATCCAGAGTCGTTCGTGCGGGTTGTAGATGCGATGCCGATGCAGCAGAAAAAAAGAACCCGCGCCCTGGGCTTCGTATTTCTCGTTCAAACGCTGTATCAAAGTTGTAGCCAACTCAACTAACGGGTCTTCTTCCACCGGTTCGGACGGCGAATCGGGCAGATCCGTAAGCAGGGCGAAATGAAGATTTGGATCCTGATTGCCGAGGAATCGCACCTCAAGGGCGTCGACCAGACGGCGGACTTGTTTCTCATTCAAAAGAATGGTTGGAATCGCAACCATTGTGGCGCGATCGCTGGGCAGGCCTTCCGAGAAGTCAATCTTGGGCAGGATTTGAGCAGAGATCAGCAGCGTTGCCAGGTAGTTCATGATCTGCACGGCACTCTGTGAACTCGGCAAGAGCACTGCCACTAGAGAGAGCAGAACCAGCCCCAATGGAGTCGAGGGTTTCGTCAAGAGGAGGACAATGCAGGAAACGATCGTAAAAGTGAGTACGGCAATTCCGGGAAGATAAAAATCGTCCGGATGGCGGCGCAACCAACTGCGCGCGCTCTGGGCGAAGGGAGGATTGAAGCCCACCTTTTCCTCGAGAGCGCACGCACCATCCGCCAATAGATAATTTCCAACGTGAGAGTCGCGCACGGTTACGCGCGGGTCTTTATCGGGATGGCGGTGCGCCTCGCGTGCCAGATCAAGCGCGTGGCGGGCAACTTTAATTTCCGGGCAGTCCGAATGATCGGCAATATTTACAACCGTGCCCCGATATAGGTCGCGGCTCTCATAATCCATCCCGGCGTAAGCTCCGGCCGGATCTTCGCGCAAAACCTGGTCGAACACGATAAGCGGTTCGATTACAAGTTTCCACGAGATTTCCTTTATTTCCTGAAGGCTAAGAAGTAGTTGCTGAATACCGGATGCATCGGAGGGATTCTTGAGCAAACCGGAGCCCTCGTCCGCGATCCGTTCGAGCAGCGCCAGCTTCATCGCTGGAATAATCATCCACAACTCTGCCAGCTTGAGGACAGTCACTTCCTGGAAACCCTTAATGTAAAACGTGAAGGCCGATTCGCTGAACTTATAGCCGACGTCCGCGAGAAAGCTTTTAGCAAGCGCCGCTGCCCGGGAAACGACCGCGCCATCGGGAGTTCGAACCTGAGGAATTTTGTGCGGCGAGCTAAAAGTCTGGCGCATCTCCTCCAACTCGCCTTTGAGCAGAGGAACATTCTCCCGAAGCCGCTGATAATCGTCAGAGTCAATTTTTGCTGGAGCTTCAAGGGCCGCAAGCAGCGGCTGCAATGAGTCGGATAGCAACCGGCTACGATCACTGAAGTCTGTGGATTCCTGCTTTCCCGGCATCCAGGCCAGACCGCGAGCAAGTTTTGCGGCACTCGAACGCAAGACGAGATCGGGCGACGGTTCTACGGGAATTGAATGCAGGACATCTGCAAACTCTGCATGGACCGACTCTGCATGGACCACTTCCAAATCGCCGCTCTCGGTCATCTCGTATCGTTCCCGTAAATCTCTGTCGCCCATTAGTTAACTTCTTCTTCCTTGCCAACTTCGCGGTAAACATTCAAGCTAACGATAACTTGACGCTTGCATCTCAAACATTTCCGCATACCTGCCGCCGAGGCGCGACAGTTGATCATGGCTGCCCTCTTCCGCAATCCTCCCATTCTCAAGGACAATGATTCTATCTGCCGAGCGCACGGTAGAGAAGCGGTGCGAGATAAAAAGCGCCATTTTGCCCGCCGTCAGCTCTGCAAAACGCTGAAAAACCTCAAATTCGCTGCGCGCATCAAGCGCCGCCGTTGGCTCATCCAGAATTAAGATCTGGGCATCACGCAAATAGGCTCTTGCGAGTGCAACTTTTTGCCACTCGCCGCCGGAGATATCCACTCCTTCCTCAAAACGCCGTCCAAGCATCTGGTCATAGCCCTTAGGCAGACGCGCGATAGTGGCGTCAGCCAGGCTCTTGCGCGCCGCGACTTGCAGAAGTTCTGGATTCTTCAATTCCTCGACGCGCCCCACGGCGATGTTCTCAGCGGCAGTCATTTCATAACGCATGAAATCCTGAAATATCACGCCCATCTCGCGGTGCAGATCATCAAGGTCGTAATCGCGCAGATCGACGCCGTCGAGCAGAATCTGTCCCTCGGTCGGGTCGTAAAGACGCGTGATCAACTTCACGATTGTCGTTTTGCCTTGCCCGTTTTCGCCAATCAGCGCCAGCCGCTCCGCAGGGCGCAATTGAAAATTAATGTGGTCAAGAATCAGGCGTGAATTCCCCGGATAGCTGAACGAAACATCACGGAATTCAACTCCCTGCTTAATCGGCCTTGGCGCCGGCAGCGCGTTTGGCTTGGAACGAATCGTCGGCTCCATTTGGAAGAAGGCCAGCAGATCGGTGAGGAAAAGCGCCTGATCGCCAATGGCTGCGATCGTCGAAAAAATCTGCTGGATGTTTGTGCTAGCCTGTTGTATCGCGCCCGCCAAAAATGTAAGCGTGCCGATGCTCAACGCGCCGTTCACAGTCCGCCAGATCACAAAAACATACGCCGAGTAGTACCCCATGGTGCCAACCATGGAGAGCAAAGAACCCGCGATCAGCTTGCGTCGGGACAGCCCGATATTCTCGGCATAGATCTCATCCGATAATTTGGTAAAGCGGTCGATTAGGAACTTCCGGAGGCCGAAGAGTTTGAGTTCCTTCGCTGCTTCCTTACTTCCGCCAAGAATACGCAAGTAATCCAACTGACGTCGCAGCGGAGTCTGGCGGAAATTCTTGGCATAGCCCAAAAAGGCAAAATGGCTCTCTCCCATGAACGCCGGCACCACGCCGAGAATCAGCAGCAGCATGAGCCAGGGGGAGAAGAACATGATGGAAACAGAGAGCGTGATGGTAGTGATGACCTGCTGAATGAGTCGGCCAACCGCCTGAATCATGACCAGCCGGTCCGTCGCCTGTACCCGCGCCCGCTCCAGGCGGTCGTAAAAGACGGGATCCTCGTAAGCTGTTAGATCGAGACTTGAAGCGTGTTCCAGTACGCGAATACTGACATGCCGGGTGTACTTATCCGCCAGCAACGAATCCGAGTAATCGATGGTCCGGACCAGGACGCTATTGAGGACAGCCAGAGAAAACTCGGCCACTACCAGCCACCAGAATCGCGGCCCTACGGACTGATGGTTCGAAACGGCGTTTACGATCCCATCAATGATGAGTTTCGTGATCCAGAGGAGTAAGACCGGCAGCAGAGATGAAAATATGCGGGAGACGATCCCAAAAATCACAACCGGAGGTCCAGACTCCCAGACGATCTTCAGGACAGCCGGTACGTTGCCAAGCGCAAATATCCGCTCTTGCCATCCTGCCCAGAAATTCTTGCGGTCTGCCACCGTCGCTCCTGCCGTATTCGAGGGTCTTTGTGCGCCAAACGGACGAAGTCAGGATTAATGTTATCTGAAGTTTGACAATCTTCAAGCTCTGGACACACCGACGGCTCTACACAAGATGCCGAAAACGTCTGCAGGGTTTGCCAACGCCAGTTAGCATAAGCATCTCAGTTAGCCACGCATGCATACATAATGGAGCGCCGGGCGTCCCCGCCCGGCCCTACCAACTGGCGCCACGCCTTGCCCCTGTGTTCTCTCAGTTTCCCGGTGCCCTCTGTGGTAAGGTCTTTCACCGCGCGCAGCGACACTGATGATGTCGCGAGCCACCCGTTACTTGCCCGTCCCCACCGCTTCCCGCTCCCCAACCTGCTGGCGCCACATAGCGTAGTAGAGGCCTTTCTGATCGAGCAATTCGAAGTGCCGGCCAAATTCGACGATGCGCCCACGCTCCAGCACATAGATGCGATCCGCATGCATTACGGTGGACAACCGGTGCGCGATCAGGATCGTGATCGCTTCCTGATTGGTGGCAACCTCGCGGATAGTGCGGCTGATTTCCTCCTCCGTCAGCGAATCAAGCGAAGACGTGGCCTCGTCAAACACCAGCAGTTGCGGATGCCGCAACAACGCGCGGGCAATTGACAGCCGCTGCTTCTCTCCGCCCGAAACCTTCACCCCGCCTTCGCCGATCAGCGTGTCCAAACCGCGGTCGGCGCGCGAAAGCAAACTATGCGTCGCCGCCTGCTGCAATACCTCCATGCATTCGGCATCCGTCGCATCGGGATTGACGAACAGCAGGTTCTCGCGAATCGAGCCAGAAAATAACTGCGTGTCCTGAGTAACAAACCCAATCTTCTCCCGCAGCACATCCAGGTCCACCCGATCCGACGGAATCCCGTTATAAAGAATCTCACCGGCCTTCGGAGCGTACAAACCGACCAGCAGCTTTACCAGCGTCGACTTCCCTGCCCCCGATGGTCCCACAAAAGCGATCGTATCGCCGCGAGCGGCGCTGAACCCAATCTCATCCAAGGCCAGCACTGAGGAACTCTGATGTTGAAAACTGACACGCTCAAATTGCAAAGTCATCAGTTC
>Ga0066679_10000869_pt1 | contig 11350 bp, 6 predicted proteins | sample GraSoiAngelo_128_FD_62298 | JGI IMG/M metagenome (GOLD analysis project Ga0066679, IMG submission 62298) | Grasslands soil microbial communities from the Angelo Coastal Reserve, California, USA - 14_0927_12_20cm | ecosystem: Environmental > Terrestrial > Soil > Grasslands | place: USA... | reverse complement strand
CTGCAGGTTGGTCAAGCAAACGAAACCGTCACGGTAACCGCCGAAACCCCACTTCTACAGACAGAAACGTCGTCCCTAGGCCAAGTCGTCGAGCAGCGCAAGGCCAACGAGTTGCCCTTGAATGGACGGAATATTTACAACCTTACGGCCGTGGCTCCATCGGTGATTCCGCAAGGAAATACTACCGGCACGGTCGTTGGCAAGAACCCGTTTGACTTCGCCAATTATCAGATCGGAGGATCTTTCGCCAACCAAGGTGCGGAATATCTGGATGGCCAGCCACTCAACATTGGCTACATCAACTTGCCGCTGGTGGTCCCGACGCAAGATTCGATATCGGAGTTTAAGGTCCAATACAACAATCTTGGACCGGAATGGGGCAAGTTCTCGGGCGGTGTCATCAATTTGGTCACGAAATCCGGGACCAACGAGTGGCACGGCTCAGCTTATGAGTATCTCCGGAATAAGCTTTTCAACGCCAACCAGTTTTTTAATAAGAGACAAGAGATACAGCTCGGCCAAAAGAACGAGCCTCCGGCCTTCACCCAGAATCAATTTGGGGCCACGATCGGCGGGCCAGTGATCAAAGACAAGACTTTCGTCTTTGGTAGCTATGAAGGCTTCCGTTTGCGGACGGGTACAGTGTTCACGACCACAGTTCCGACTCTCGCAGAGCGGGGAGGCGATTTCTCCCAAGCCGGCCTTCCTATCATCTATGATCCGCTCACGGTCGATCCTAGTTGCCCAGCCACAGCCAACACTACATGTCCACGCACACCATTTTCAGGCAATATCATCTCTACGAATCGGATCAATGTTACATCTCAGTTCTTGTTGAAGTACATTCCGTCTCCAACGAACGGCGGATTGGTTAACAATTTCGTTAAGGCCGCCAGCACCGGCGGGGACATCGACGAATATGTGGCTCGGGCGGACCAAAACATCAACAGCAGGCAACGTATATTTGGTCGCTTTACTTACTGGAAATTGTTGAGCCTGGCGCAGGATCCCTTCGGCACCGGTCTTTGCAAGGACCGCTGCCAGGAAAACACTCGCAGCAAAAGCGTTGCCATCGGCTACAACTACGCGATCAGCTCAAGGACCATAGCTGATATCAATATCAGCGCCAGCCGGTTCCATTATCTGCGCCTACCGATCAACGCTGGGTTTGACATGACCCAAGAGGGTTGGCCGGCAGCCTACAATGCACCGGTGCCCAAGAGCGAGCGCACTCCGCTCACGCCCTGTTTCGGAATTAGCGACACCAACATCACTTGCAGCCAGGGACAGAGTTCCATTGATGACCACAACACACAATGGAATTTGTCGCCCCAGATCACGATGATACGTGGCCGCCACACCTATGTTTGGGGTGGCCAGCTTGAGATGGGCTATGACAATTACCTTCAAACCAATACCGGAGGGGGGCTCATTTCATTCAATGGTTCCTGGACACAGAGCCTTGCCAGAAATGCAAAAGGGGCCACGGGTGGACTTGATTTCGCTGACTTCTTGCTGGGATATGGGCTTGGGACTGGTGCGGCGTTCGGTAATCAGACCACTGGTTCTTTGGTCATTTCCGGGCCAGTTTCTGGGAAGCAGACTTATCGCGCGTTGTACTTCGGCGACAACTGGCACGCTACCAGTAAGCTCACGCTTAACCTCGGTCTGCGATATGAACTGCAAGGTCCGTGGTCGGAGCGTTTTGATCGCATGACGTATTTCAACCCAAGCGTCACTAACTCCTCTGTGACGGGTTGCAGCGGTGCCGCGGGCAGTCCATGCCCCGGCGATCTGTTCCTGGTCAAGACTGGTGTAAATGACAGCAGGAACAACCTGTCGCTTTCGAAGAAGGAGTTCATGCCAAGACTTGGCTTCGCTTACAGCTTCGATCGGAAGACGGTAATTCGCGGTGGATATGGAATCTTTTTTATTCCCAACTACGTCTCGTTCGGGACCAACCCATACATCGATCCGGTTAGCAGTGCTACCTCGCCTTTCTTCGCCAGTGTTGACCAAGGATTGACTCCTTCCAGCCGGTTGGGTCCTGCGAGTCCCACGGACACGAACGCCAGCAACTGCACGTTATCGGCACCCGGGTTTACTAACTTCACCTGTGCTACGCCGGGTCCATTCGGTACAACGTTGGTTCCTGTGCCCGGCCGCAACCCGCAACCCAACGTCTCGCTTTATGGCATTGCGCAGCAGCCTTTGTCAGCCACGGCGTATACGCGCCAGCAATATGGATACGTCGAACAGTGGAACATCGGCATACAGCGCGAACTGCCGGGCGGTTTCTTTGCCGATGTTGCCTATGCTGGCTCGCATGGCGTCCATCTCGAGCAATTTAATACCAACGTCAACCAGATACCCGACCATTTCATCGCTCAGGCGGCTGCGCAAGCGGCTGCAGGTCAGCCAGTGACGATCGCGCAGCCGGTGACAACGTATCCCTTTAGCGTGAATCTTCCTGGCAATTTGCAGCCGGGAAAGCTCATCCAGGGGCAGCTTGACCGGCCCTTCCCCCAGTATTCGGGGTTACAGTTTAACGGCTTCGGCTGTTGCAGCAGTAACTACAATTCGCTGCAGGCGACAGTGACGAGACGGTTCTCCGGTGGTGGCACCATGCTCGTTGCCTACACTAACGCCAAACTTCTATCCAACACAGATACACTTACATCCTGGCTGGAAGGTGGAACGAGTGGCGGCGTGGGCAGCATCCAGGATTGGAATAATCTGAAGGGTGAGCGCTCTGTCTCATCGCAAGACGTCTCGCAGCGCCTGGCTATCAGCTATGTACTTGACCTTCCCTTTGGCCGGGGAAAGAGGTTCCTGGGAAGTGCCACCGGAGCTACCGGTAGGCTGGTTTCTGGCTGGGGAATTGATGGGGTTACGACATTCCAGCGCGGCTTCCCGGTGAAGATCAGCTACGGTAAAGGGACCGCCCTTTCCGGTCTTGGTCTCGGAATCGGGACTCTCAGACCCAATGTTGTACCTGGCTGTCACACGTCAGTGTCCGCGGATGCCACGTCGAAACTGGGTGGATGGTTCAACGCCGCGTGTTTTACCCCACCTCCCGACTGGGGATTCGGCAACGAGGCGCGCGTCGATTCTAGCTTGCGCCAGGAAGGCATCAACAACTGGGATTTTGCGCTGTTCAAGAAAACCAGCTTCGGTCCGGACGAAAGGCTGAACCTTGAATTCCGCACCGAGTTCTTCAATCTATTCAACCGGCCTCAGTTCGGGCCGCCTAACGGGACTTGCTGCAGCGCGAACAACGCCAACTTTGGAGTCGTGACCAATACAATCAATGACCCTAGACTCATTCAGTTTGGTTTGAAGTTCGCATTCTAGCCGCGTGCATCGGTCCTCCGGGCCAGGCTTTGCCTGGTTCGGAATTTCTTGAAGTTTCCTTAGCTCTTGCTGATCTGACTGCTGGGCAATAACGGTGAGCAAAAGTGCTACTTGGGCGTCTTGCAAAGCAAAAGCCCAACGTGAGAAGAAGGGCATTCGCGAAATCAAGAGCTGGACGGCAGTGTGCTTGCCGCCGGGCAGATATATGGCGGATTCGACCTAAGCGTCCTCAGTGAGCACGGGGGACTTAGAGCATCTCAGACCAACGACACCCAATTCCGGGCTGTCGCCGAACGTTCAACCGCATCCAGCACTCGTTGCACCGCCACAGCATCGTCGAAATTGGGGTGAAATGGCTGCTTCCGTTCCAGGCTCGCGAGGAAGTCTCCCAGAGTGGCGATAAAGGTATGCTCGTAGCCAATGATGTGGCCTGGCTTCCAGAAATTCTCCCAATAAGGATGATCGGGCCCGGTTACCATGATTTTTCGGCTGCCCTCGAAGCGGGGTGCCTCGCTAGCGTCGAAGAACTCTAACCAGTTCATGTCTTCAAGGTTGAAACGCACCATACCCTTCGATCCATTCATCTCGAATGCATTGCGATTGCGACACCCAATCCCGTAACGGGTGGCCTCAAACGTTCCCATGCTGCCATTGGCGAAGCGGCACATCAGCACCACGGCATCGTCCACATCGCGATTCGGAAAAAATGTGCGAGTCATCGCGAAGAGCTGGGTAATCGGCCCGTTGAGGTAGAGGGCCGTATCGATCGAGTGGGCGAGCAAATCTCCGGTGGCGCCTGACCCGGCCTGGGCGCGCTGGTAGCGCCATCCTGAAGCTTTCGCGGGATCATTTCCTGATTGGTTAAGGTACAGAGCACGGTAATGAAAGGCTTCGCCCAGACGCCCTTCCTCGATCAACTTCTTGGCAAATGCGACGGCAGGCACCCGCCGGTAATTAAACCAGACCAGGTTGGGCACGTGATGCGCCGCCTTAGCCATGTTCTCGGCCTCTTCCAGCGACACGGCTAAAGGCTTCTCGCACAGGAGTATTTTTCCGGCTGCGGCGGCGGCGAGGGCGATCGGACCGTGAAGAGCGTTGGGCACGGCGATGTCAACGACTTGAACGTCCTTTCGGCTGACAATCTCCCGCCAGTCCGTGCTGACTTCCTGCCATCCCCAATGCGAAGCCATGACCTCCAGCTTTGCCTGATTGCGCGCGCAGATTACCCTCAGGCCGAATTCGAAAGGCGTCGGGAAAAAGCGACCGACCTGTTGAAATGCATTCGAGTGCGCCTTGGCGATAAAACCGGCGCCGATCATGGCTACGTTGAGCTTTTGCTTAGGCATCCCTGTTCACCAGGTGAGATCAATTCAACTAGACATGTCCGGGAGTTGTCTCTCGCCATAAATCCGTCCGGCTCTGAAATCAACCGTTTGCAAGACTTCCTCAACTTGCGATCGCGGCGGTCTCCGAGGTCGAGCGACGCTTGCAGAATGGCCTGCACGCGGCGTAAAGGATGACGATCCCCGCCTGTTCTCGGCAGTGCGCCTAACTGAGTATTCGAAGTTTTTCGATGCTGTTCAGGAGGTGTCGGCACAACTAAAACCCAAACATATTTGAAATTTTGATCTCCATCGGCTCTGTCCGATGATCTTGTTCTCGACGCAAGAGTCAAAGGAAGGGACCGATGGAGACTTTTGCAAAGCTGTTGGGCAGCCTGCTGGTCTTGATATATCACGTTTCGACCGCATCGTCATCGTTGGCCATCTGATAGTGTCCGAAGCCAGCCACAGGCAAATGCCGATCTTCACACCGCTCAATGAACTCCCAGGATGCTGATCACCTGCTGCGAAAAATCGTGGGCAGTATGATTCCACAGCCGGCTAAACAGCAGGGAATGCCTGTGTAGGCCGAGTACTATATAGCAGGTCGCTTTGGGTTTTCTCTACGCGTTGCATGATCGCCTGCACCTCATCCCCCTCAACCAGTTCGGCCGTCAGGGCTTGCGCCTTGCTGCTGAGCGGCCTCTCGCGCATGGGCTTCGAGGTCTCGGTAATAGTCAAAAGCCCGCTGACGTAGCAGCGTAGTCCCTCCCGGTACCTCCGCGTCGATGTATCCGGTGCACGGAGGCAGCTTCAATAGCCGACGCAGGTGAATGATGGGTGAAACCGGCGCTGGCCTTCGGGGTATTGCTAGCCGCGGCGATTTCATCGATCGCACACGGCAGCTACCGACGAAAAAACGTGTTTGCTAATACCAGTGTCAGCGCAACAGGAGGTGATAACGCCACCAGCCTTGACCCTCTCGCTTGTAGAAAACCGCTGGCGACTGCAGCAAGGATATAGATACCGAGCACGGCAGCCTGAAGCCGTGGTCCATGCTTCTGTTCTGCAGACGGGGTCCTTGGTTGTGTGAAATTGTCGGTTGAAGACGGAACGATTTTTGCCTGCAGCCATCCAACAAATCCGGAGACCATGCTCGTCAGCGTTCCGGTGATGTAAGTCGTGGCAATTCCTGGCACCCTAAGATGCCGTATCGCAGCGCTCTGAATACCCATGGCTACAGCCGATAACGCAATCAAGGGATATAGCGGTTCTCCGGCTCGCGCCCTGCCGGCTAGGTGCCACGTAAGGGTAAATAACGCAAGTATGATCCATTCCAGTGCGACGGCTCTGCTGGCGGCTCTGGACCACTCTCCTGGGGACGGCCGTTGGCCCATCAGCATTGCTCCCATCGACACGCCGAGCACAAACCCTGCTAAGGCGATGATCGACCGTAAAGCCGCCAACCCTTGCCCTTGGCCGACAGCCAAGCCCAAGAGCACGGCATTCCCTGTCATGTTGGCTGTGAAAACATGACCCAGGCCCAAATAGCTGATCGCATCAACCCCGCCGGCAGCCCAGGTTAGCAGGAGAACCATGGCATCCCGCTGTACGAAAAAGTCGCCAAAATTTCGGCCGCCAATTCTCGGGTCCGCGTGAGTGATGTTATTCATTTTTCTTCTCCTGTCGACTTGAGACTCCGAACTCTTCCATCTGCGGTCAACTACAGGCTGGGTCTCAGGAGCAGCTGCTCGGCTGCCGTGAAGGCGCGGCTTCGGATCAGCAGAGTGCTGACGAGCGCAGTCAGTCCTGAGGCGGCAAAAATCATGGCCAGCACCACAAACTGGTAAATGGCTGCGTAAACCGGTCTCGCGCCCGACAACAGCATGCCGGCCATCAGCCCGGGAATCCACACAATGCCCAAGGAGCGAAGCGAATCGATCGCTGGAATAAGGCTGGCTTCGAAAGAAGCTTGTACATAAGAGGCGACACTCTGATTGGGCCCGGCTCCGAGGGCCAAAGCAGTTTCGATCTCTCCCACATGCGCCAACACGTCCGCACGAAAGCGGTTCAGTGCCAATCCGTTGGTATTCATCGCATTTGCGATCAGCATGCTGCCCACAGGAATGAGCGACGTAACATCGGTATCAAGCACGCCTAACCACGTCATTAACACAATCACCGACCCGGCACCGCATGCGATCGAACAGGTCGATACTTGGAACGCACCGGGAATCCCTTTGGCGCGCCGCCTGGACGTAGCCCCGGCGGCGAAAACCATGGCCGCAAGCAAGAAAAAGCTCGTCCACCGCGGACCGCGAAGCAACAACACCAAAACCGAACCTAGGGCGACGATCTGCACCATCCCGCGCAGCAGCGCCACCAGGGTTTCGCGCTCCAGATGGATTTGCCGCTTGCGCGCCAGCAGCACCACCACAAGAGCGGCCATTGCGGCGGCCGCCGCCTGGGCCATGTCATGGGTCACGATAATGCATGTCAAGCGGCTGCCTTTGATGATTCCTTGAATCAGCGACTCCACTCCGAGTTTCGATTCATCGTCGAGGGCGGACGTCGGCTCATCCATCAGCAAGACCACAGGCGAGTTGGCCAAAGCGCGAGCCAGGCAAACGCGTTGCGCTTCTCCGCCCGAAAGGTTGGCCACGCCACGCGGTGTATACCCGGGCAGTCCAACTTGTCTCAGAAGCAGTTCAATGGCGTTGTCGGATAAGGTTTCACTGCGCTCGAGAGGGCCGAAGCGCAAATTTGCCGCAACCGTCCCTGGAAAAAGGAACGGCCGTTGCGTGACCATTCCTATTTTGCGGCGTAACTCGCGAGGCGGGATCTGGCGATAATCGATTCCCTCAAGAACGACTGTTCCACTTGTGGGTTCGTCCAGACGATTCAGCAATCGAAGAAACGAGCTTTTGCCAGACCCGCTGGGCCCAACGATGGCGAGTACCTCGCCCGCGTGAACCTGTACCGAAATCTCGTGAACAATCGCGATGCCACTGACCGCCCGGCTGAGGCGTTCCGCCTCCAAGATGATTGGGTTTAATGAGCTGCGTCGAGAGCTCTCCGGAGGAGTCATTCCGAACACATTATCATCGTCCCCCGCCCTGTAGATCACTATCGATCCCCGAGAACGTTTCCCTTCTCAGACCAAGAACTGCTTCGCTTTCTCGGACGCCGAGAAACGAGAGGATCTATTTGATGTCTGCGGCGCGAAAGGCGCTGGAACCTACCCGAGGTTCACTGCCGAGCATTGTACGCGGGCTTCCATCGGCGTCAGTCCTGCGTCCCTCTCGTAACAGTCCATGCCGCTGCGCTGGTCGAGATCTCCCTCGTTGAAGTAGCCCGCTGTTTGGCAAGGAAACCATTCCCGTCCGCCTTCGATGGCCAAGCTTTGAGTCTGCTTACTTCAAGCCATCGACTCCCCAGTGCGCACCTCCCATCGCGATCCCAATTTCAAAGGTGCTCCCGGCTTGCTAAGGGCTCGGGCACGAATCGAGCAAAGAACGCCATACCGATTCGTGATGTGGTCATGCCCGGGCCGTCACCTACAAGGCCCCGCCAGTGGGTTCAGGGCAGGCGAACTCTGTCCCACCCTCTGGGTCCACATGTGGAGCAGGGGGGTAGGTGTCATTCCACGAGCCCAGCGGCAGACTGGGCCAACGCTCTGCCGCGATCGCTAACCTCCGGGCACTATAATGTAGCGCCTGACTTCAGCGGCGCATTTTTTACGCTGCGCCAGTAGTTATCGACGGCTCTTTCGCTTCGACCAAAGGAACGTTGACCAGGTGTTCGCTCAGGAACCAGGCCTGAAGCTCATTGGTGCGGAGCACCTCACTCACAATCAGGTCATTCGTGCCATCATCGCCAAGTTCGGAAGCACGGCGTGCCAGAGTTCGGACTTGGCGAATGATGATTTGGTGAGCGTCGAGCAATCGCGATAACTGAACCGGGACCTCTTCCCGGCCACGAGGGGGCCGCTCGATTTGCGTAGTCTCAGCCACATCGGCGGCCAAGGCCAGGCTGACTCCGCCAAGCAGTTGAATCCGTTCGGCAATCGAGTCAACCAGCTCAACCTGCTCGTCATGATGCTTGTCATAGAGCAGATGCAACTGATAAAAGGTCGGGCCAGCAACCTGCCAATGAGACTTTTTGTATAGATCGCGAAGCGTCATTGTGTCCGCAAGCAGTTGGTTCAACTGTTCCGTCATCTCCAGTCGCACGGGTTCTTCGAGTTCGAGCGGTAGCATGTGGCTGACCGTTCCATAGGACTGGATTTCGCGGGCACGTTGATGAAGACGGGGTTGGGCGCTGATGTTCTCGGTGGTGTTGGAAACAATCTGCTTTCTTACCATTAGGCTTCTCCTTTTTCGTGACAGACCATTTGCTGACGCGGCCTCGTGCAGGGTGGGGTACTCGCCGACCAATCCGAGCGGAGAGGTCTCCCCAGAAGAAATACATTGGATCTAAGCGATGCATAGGATGATTTCTCGATTTCTAACATTACCCTCACTTCCAATCCGGCGCTAACATCCATAGGTGACCGCCAGTTTATCCGTCGCTTCTCCTCCAAGGTATTTTTGATGGCAGCGCGACTTTTTGAGAGAAGATGCTGTCCGGCTCACTGCCGGCTTTCGAACGATTGATTCTTTATCGATCCCTTCCGGCCCGTCAGGCTGGAATCCTCGGAGTCCATCTAAGAGACCTGCGCATGAGGTGCCAACATTCTCTGGCAATCGCCCATTCTTCCTGCGCGCGGATGGTCAGAACCCGAACCGCGGAATCCGACGCTGCAATGTCTGCATCAGGAGCGCGCTGCACATTGGCTGTCGCATTGAGTTTGAGGCCAAGAAAATCCAGCTTTTGACAAACCGCATCGCGCACCTCGGCCGAGTTTTCTCCCACCCCGGCGGTGAATACCAGCGCATCCATGCCTCCTAGCCCAGCTACCATGGCACCGATCGCGGCCCGCAGACGGTGCACGTAAATGTCAAATGCCAGCTTTGCTCGTGCATGGCCTTGCTTCATGGACGCCAGAATCTCGCGCATATCTCCGGAAATACCCGAAATCCCCAGCAGGCCTGATTCTTGGTTCAGAACATCGTCCATCTCCTGGGGCCGGAGATGACCCTGGCGTATCAAGTAGGTGAGAATTCCCGGGTCAATTGAACCGGAGCGGGTACCCATCATCAAGCCTTCGAGGGGAGTGAACCCCATGGTGGTATCAATGCTGTGGCTCTCGTGAATTGCGGCCAGCGAGCAGCCGTTCCCGAGATGGCAAGTAACTACTTTGAGCGAGTCGAGATCTCGGCGCAGAAGCTGCGCGGCACGCGCCGCGCAATATTGATGACTGACACCGTGGAACCCGTAGCGATGAATGCCGCTTTCGAACCATCGATACGGACCCGGATAAACGGTTGCCGCCTGCGGCATTTTGCGATGAAATGCGGTGTCGAACACCGCCACCTGGGGAACGGGGCCTAACAGCTTTTCAACGAGCTCCATGCCGTCAAGTTCAGCGCGATTGTGGAGGGGAGCGAAATGGGCAGCCTTGGCAATTTCCGCTTTCACCACGGGAGTAACCAGGACAGGTGCGTCGTAGTTCGGCCCGCCGTGCACTACGCGGTGTCCGACGACATCAATTTCAGCTGCCGAAGCAACAGCGCGTGTCTTATCCTGCCACAAGGTGCTGAGTAAATGCTCAACCGCTTCGGCGCGTGACAAAACTTGGACACTACTGCGTTGCACAGTCCCGCGCGAATTCTTTACCTCGGCCTCTGCGATATCGCCGTGCCACTCGATCTTGCCTTCCCAGAGAAACGCGGGCGGATCGTCAGCAACCGTCTCGCCAATCTCGTATAGCGAGCTTTTCTGACTACTGGAGCCGGAATTGAGCACGAGGACCTTCATGGGTCAGTACGGCCATGTCCAGTTCTTGACGTCCGGCATATCGTCGCCGTGTTCGCGCGTGTATTGCTTGTGCTCCACTAGCTTGTTTCTGAGAAGCTGCCGGAAGTGGGCGCTGGTGCCCTGCAATTTCGGCACCCGGTCCACGACATCACCGGCGAGGTGAAAGCGATCCAGGTCATTGATGACGGTCATGTCAAAAGGCGTGGTGGTCGTACCCTCTTCTTTATAGCCGCGCACGTGGAAATGGTCGTGACCATGGCGGCGGTAGCACAGCCGATGAATGAGCCACGGATAGCCGTGATAGGCGAAAATCACCGGTTTATCGGTAGTGAAGATGGAATCAAATTCGCGATCCGAAAGGCCATGCGGATGTTCACTCTGCGGCTGCAGGGTCATCAGGTCCACGACGTTAACGACTCGAATTTTCAGATCGGGGAAGTGCTGCCGCAGCAGATCTACTGCGGCCAAGGTTTCAAGGGTCGGGATATCACCTGCGCACGCCATCACCACATCTGGTTCGGTCCACTGATCGTTACTGGCCCATGACCAGATGCCTATGCCGGTGGTACAGTGGGCGATGGCGGCGTCCATATCGAGCCATTGCAGCTCCGGTTGCTTACCGGCCACAATCACGTTCACATAGTGGCGGCTGCGCAAACAGTGATCACCCACAGAAAGCAACGTGTTAGCATCCGGCGGCAAATACACCCGGATAATGTCGGCTTTCTTGTTCATCACGAAATCAATGAAGCCCG
>Ga0066679_10000866_pt1 | contig 11359 bp, 9 predicted proteins | sample GraSoiAngelo_128_FD_62298 | JGI IMG/M metagenome (GOLD analysis project Ga0066679, IMG submission 62298) | Grasslands soil microbial communities from the Angelo Coastal Reserve, California, USA - 14_0927_12_20cm | ecosystem: Environmental > Terrestrial > Soil > Grasslands | place: USA... | reverse complement strand
CGTCTGGTGGTCGAGGACGCGCGCGAAGCCGCGGCGCATGGTCCGGATCGTTGCCTCGTGCGCGAGCGCGTTGTCGCTCGCATTGACGTCGCTCCCGAACACCACGTGGTAGTTGAGGAAGTACGCGGTCCTGGCCGTCGACTCGCAGCAGAAGTTCGTCAGCGTGCCACAGATGATGACCGTCTTCACGTCGCGATCGCGCAGCACGTAGTCGAGGTCAGTGCCCGCGAACGAGTCGTACGCATGCTTGACGCGGATCACCCGATCACCGGTGCGCGGGTAGATCTCGTGGTAGACGTCTGCCCCCGCCGTCCCTTCCTTGATGGCGCCCGCCGCGATCGGCTCCCAGAACTCGTAGAAGTCGGCGCAGCAGTCGCTCGCGATGTTGTGCGCGCTGTAGATCACCGGCACGGCGAGCGCGCGGCACGCCTCGATCAGCCGCTTGACCCTGGGGATCTGTCGGTAGGCCTCCGGCACGCACATGGGATGCTTGGGGTTGACGAAGTCCTCCTGCAGGTCGACGACGATGAGGGCGCAGCGCTCCCGCTCGATCCGGAACGCCCAGTGCCGGTCCACGTCGTAGTCGCGGTCGGCGAATTCGAGGAACCGGCGCTCGCCCTCGAAGACGCCCGGAGCGCTGAGCACCTCCGGGCCGAGCAGCTCGTCCTTCCGTCTGCCGTAGACACCGAGGAACCGCTCGACGGGGTCTGTGAAATCTCGGCTCGCCATCGTTCCCTCCTCGATCGGTCGCACGTTCGCTCTGAGTCGCCCCGCACGTCAGCCGGTGAAGATGGCCTCCGGCAGCAAGGCCGAGACGACATAGTTCGGCACGTCGACGACGTTGCTGATGCGCAGGTCCACGGCCACGCTGCAGATGGCGTACGCCTGCTCTCGGCTCCATCCCCGATCCTGCAGCAGGTCGATCATGTTCAGCAGGGCGTTCCGGCAGGCCAGCGTCAGGTTCTCGCCATCGTTCACGCCGTCGTCCCGGATGGGCATGCCCATGGCGGCGACGAAGCCGCGAGGCGCGGCCCACTCCGGCGGCGCAAAGTAGCCGCCGTGCGAAAAGCGCGGCCCGCGCATAGCGCGAGACCCCGCGGCGCCCCTGAGCACGCGGAAGCGCACGCCGACGGTCGCACCCATTTCGACAGCCGTGACGCAGACCTCGCCGTCGCCCTGGGCGAAGTGACCATCACCGGTGGAGAAGAGGGCGCCGTCGACGGCGACGGGGAGCAGGAGCTTCGATCCCTTCGTGAGCTGCTTCACGTCGAAGTTGCCCCCGTTCTCGCGCGGTGGCAGCGTGCGGAGGCCTTGTGTGGCCGCGGGTCCGCGGCTCGGCACCGCGCCGGCGGCGTCGGGCGGGAAGACGAAGCCGCCGCGGCCGAGCAGCTCCTGCTCGCGCGCGCTCCAGGCGCGGACCTGGGCGTGCGAGGGCGCCACGGCGGACACGCCCATGAACGGCGCCCCGGGAATGCGGACCCGCGGGAGCTTGGGCGACGTCGCCCACCCGTCACGGATCTGCCAGTGGACCAGGAACGGCGTCGTGAAGACGTCGCGCAGGAACCCGAGCCCGGGGATGATCGCCGTGAACGCGTGCGGCTGGGGGAGGATGTCGAGGAACTCCACCTCCAGCACGTCGCCTGGCCGCGCGCCCTTCACGAAGACGGGCCCGGTGAGCGGATGGACCGCTCCGGCGTCCATGCCGGCGATGCCGGCCTCGGAGACGGAGGGGCCGAGCTGGCCGTCCACGCCATCGCGGGTCGCGAGAACCACTTCTTCGCCCTCATCGACGGAGACGATCGGCTCGATATCCGGATGGAACCGGTTGTGTCCGGTCGACGGCTCGTCTTTCAGGTGCTTGCTCCGATCGATCTCGACGCTCTTCACCTGCGCCTCCTGTGGAGTCGGGCCCGGCGGCCGAAGAGATAGCGCCGCGCGGCCCGGCTTGTCAAGCGTACCGGCGCGGCGATCTCTGCGGAGCCGGCGCAATTCGCGCTTGACACCTCGGGCGAAGGCTTCATATTGGTCCGACCACGCGCGGCGGGCTGTGCAGCGACCTTCGAGTCGCAAAGCGGTGACTTCACCTTCAAACTCGGGCAGGCGAACGGGGGACACGATGGCCAGACAACGACCGAATCGACGTGACTTTCTGCGGACCGCGGCCGTGGCCGGGGGTGTCAGCGTGTTCCCGGCGGTCCTCCGGCACCGACCGTCCTGGGCGGCGGCGAACACGGTGCCCGTCGGGAGCCTGCTGGACAAGACCGGGGGCATCAACATCTACGGGCTCCCGGCCATCGCCGGCACGGAGTACGCGGTGGCCGAGATCAACGCCAAGGGCGGCCTGCTGGGCAAGCAGCTGGAGCTGATCCAGTACGACACCCAGTCCGACATCGCGAACTTCCCGAAGTTCGCCAAGAAGCTCATCCTGGAAGACCAGGTCGCCGTCATCCACGGCGGCATCACGTCGGCGTCGCGGGAGAGCTTCCGGCCGGTCATCGACGAGTACAAGCAGCTCTACTTCTACAACATCATTTATGAAGGCGGCGTCTGCGACAAGTACGTCTTCGTGACCGGTGAGACGCCGAGCCAGCAGATGGGTCCGCTCGCGAAGTATGCCCTGAAGAAGTACGGGACCAAGGCCTACACCGTCGCCGCGGACTACAACTTCGGTCACATCTCCTGGAAGTGGTGGGACATCTTCTGGCGGAACGGCGGCGGGCTCGAGCCGGTCGCGGGAGCCAAGCGCGGCCAGCACGTGGGCAAGGTGGAGTTCATCCCGCTCGACGTCACGGATTTCAACGCCACCATCAATCGGATCCAGGAAGCCAAGCCGGACGTCCTCATGTCGTTCCTCGTCGGCGGGGCGCACATCAACTTCTACCGCCAGTTCGCGGCGGCGGGGCTCAAGAACAAAATCCCGATCATCTCGACGACCTTCGGCTTCGGCAACGAGCACATCGTCCTCGACGCGAAAGAGGTGGAGGGCCTGGTGGCCTGCTACCCCTACTTCGACGAGCTGGACAACGCCCAGAATCGCGCGCTCAAGGCCGGCATGAAGAAGAAGATGGGGAACCCGAGCTACTACATCGGCGACGCCGGCGCGGAGAGCTACAACGGCTGGCACTTCTGGGCCAAGGGGGTCCAGAAGGCCGGGAGCTTCGAGCGGGAGCCCGTCACCAAGGCGCTCGAGAGCGGGATCGAGTGGGACTCGCCGATGGGTCGCGTGAAGATGGACCCGGCGAGCCACCACACCATCTTCACGATGCACCTGGCTGCGGTGAACAGCAAGCGCGGCTGGAACGTCCTCGAGAGCTTCCCGAACATCCCACCGACCGAGACCATGCAGCTGTGCGACCTGATCAAGAACCCGAATCAGCACACGCAGTACCAGCCGAAGTAGCCGGAGCATGCACGGTCGCGCCCGGGCGGCGGCACCGCCGCCCGGGCCACCCGCCGCGCGCACGCTGACCCCATGAGCCTCGACACGGCGGTCATCATGGTGCTCGAGATCCTCAACTCGATCACGATCCTCGTGTTGCTGGCGCTCGGGCTCGCGCTCATCTTCGGGATGATGCGCATCGTGAACCTCGCGCAGGGCGAGTTCTTCACGGTGGGCGCGTTCACGGTGCTCGCGTCGACCCGGTACGCGCATCTGCCGCTCTGGCTCGGGATGCTCCTGGCGCCGCTCGTCGTGGCCGGGCTCGGCATCGCGATCGAGCGGACCATCATTCGCCGGCTCTACGGCCGGCCCCTCGACGTCATGCTGGCCACGTGGGGCGTGAGCCTGCTCCTGATCGGCCTGATCACGGTCACGTTCGGGGCCGTGACGCAGGGCATTCCGTTCGCGCTCGGGAACTTCAGCGTCGGGCGGTATCAGTATCCCGAGTATCGGATCGTCATGACCACGGTCGCGGCCGGGCTCATGCTCTCCGTCTACCTGCTCTTCCGGTACACGGCCTTCGGGCGCCGCGCCCGCGCCACGATCGCCAACCCCGACATGGCCTCCGCGGCCGGGATCAACACGCCGCGCATGTTCATGCTCACGTTCGGCCTCGGCGCGGGCCTGGCCGGCGCGGCCGGGGCCATCATGGCGCCCATCGTCGGCGTCGTGCCGACGATGGGCGTCCTCTACATCGCCCGCGCGTTCATCACCGTCGTGGTGGGCGGCCCCATCGTCCTCCTCGGCACGCTCTCGTCGGCGTCGGCCCTCGGCCTCATCGAGGCGCTGATCTCGCGCTTCCCGCTCTTCACGATCGCGACGGCGGGACACTGCACCCCGCCGCCGTGCGAGATCAGCATCGGCGGCTCGGCCTTCTTCGGTCAGATCGCGCTGCTGATCTTCGCCATCCTGCTCCTCCGGCTCCTGCCCCAGGGCATCTCGGGCTTCTGGAGACAGCGGCAATGAGGCGGGTGTCGTCCGCGGAGCTGCTGTCGGCGCTCGTGCTCCTGCTGCCGTTGCTCGCCGTCCCGTGGGCCTTCAAGCCCTACACGGCGAACGTGCTCGCCGTCTACATGATCTACGGGCTCCTCGCGATGTCCCTCGGCCTGATCTGGGGCGGGGCGGGAATCATGAGCTTCGGGCAGACGGCCTTCTTCGGGATCGGCGCCTACGCGTACGGCGCCATCGGGCTCAACCTGATCAACCGGACTCAGCAGACGCACACGGCCCTGCTGGGCGGCCTCGCCGCCGCCGCCCTCCTCGCCGCCATCGTCGGCTACTTCATGTTCTACGGCCGCATCTCGGACGTCTACGCGTCCATCATCACGATGGCCCTGACGCTCGTCCTCTTCGCCTTCGCCGTCTCCACCGGCGGCGACGAGTGGGTGATCGGCGTGGCGCGCCTCGGCGGGTTCAACGGCATGTTCGGCCAGGGGGAGAGCAGCCAGAACATCGCCAACTTCCAGATCCCGCCCGTCACGCTCTGGCTGCCCGGGATGACCGAGCCCTTCGCGTTCAAGATCAATCGGGAGAGTGCGGCCGGCTACTATCTGGTGCTCGGCGTGAGCGTCGCCGTCTACGTCCTGACGCGCGCGCTCGTGCGCTCACGGCTGGGGCGCGTGGCCGTCGCCATCCGTGAGAACGAGCCGCGTGTGGCGAGCCTCGGCTACGACACGCGCTTCTACAAGTTCGCGCTCTTCACCATTGCGGGGGCCATCGCGGGGCTGGCCGGCATGCTGTTCGCCGCGTGGGGCCGATTCGTGAACCCGGACCGGTTCGGCCTCGCCTTCGCGGCGAGCACGGTGGTCTACGTCCAGCTGGGTGGACGCGCGAGCCTCCTCGGCGGCTTCGTCGGCGCCGCCATCATCGGGCACCTCACGAGCTATCTCGCCGAGGTCGTTCCCTTCGCCACCATTCCCCCCGACGCCGGGCCCTGGATCACGTTCCTGATGGAGGCCGGCCGGCGCATCGTGCGCGAGGCGCCGCTGCTCGTCCAGGGCGCGGTTCTGGTGGGCGTCGTCCTCGTCCTCAAGGACGGGGTCACGCCGCCGCTCTTCCGGGTCCTCGCCCGTCACCGCCGCTGGGGGTGGTGGCTGCTCCTGCCCGCCGTCCTCGTCTATTTCGGCCACCGGGTCGCCTGCCAGCAGGCTAACCTCTGCGTGTTCTGACGAGAGGACGCACATGCCGGAGCCGATCCTCGAGGTGAGCGGCCTGACGAAGCAATTCGGCGGACTGCGAGCGGTCCACCTCGACCTGACCATCGACGCGGGTGAGCTGCGCTGCCTGATCGGCCCCAACGGCGCCGGCAAGTCGACGTTCTTCCGGATCCTCAGCGGCGGCATGCGCCCCGACGCGGGGACGGTGCGCTTCCGGGGCCGGGACATCACGGGATGGGACGCGTTCCGGGTTGCGCGGCTCGGGATGAGCATCAAGTTCCAGGTGCCGAGCGTCCTCGAGGAGCTGAGCGTCTTCGAGAACCTGCACGTCGCCGCGGAATTCCGCTTCGGCAATCGCGGCGGTCGGCGGCGGGCGGCCGAGATGCTGGAGGTCATCGGTCTGACCGAGCGGGCCGACCATCCCGCCACGTGGCTCTCCCACGGCGAGAAGCAGTGGCTCGAGGTCGGCATGGCCAGCGTCGGCGAGCCGACCCTGGTCCTGCTCGACGAGCCGACGGCCGGCATGACGGTGGAAGAGGTGAAGAAGACGGTCCGGCTCTTGCGGCGGCTCAACGAGACGGCCACGGTCATCGTGGTCGAGCACGACATGAACTTCATCCGGATGATCGCGCGCCGGGTGACGGTCATGCATCAGGGGGAGGTCTTCGCCGAGGGCTCGATGGAGGAGATCGAGCGCAACGAGGGCGTCCGCGACATCTACCTGGGCAAGGGGGCCCACTATGCTGTCCGTCGCTGATATCCACGTCGAGTACGGGAGGACGCCCGCCCTGATGGGACCGAGTCTCAGGGTGGACGCGGGTGAGATCGTCTCCATCATCGGCCGCAACGGGGTGGGCAAGACCACGCTCCTGAAGGCGATCATCGGGCTCCTGCGCGTGACGTCGGGGACGATCCGCCTCGATGGCGAGGACCTGTCGCGATCGCCCGCGCACGAGCGTGCCCGGCGGGGTCTCGGATACGTGCCCCAGGGACGCATGATCTTCGCCGGCCTCAGCGTGGAGGAGCACCTGCTGATCGGAGCCGACCTGAACCGCGCGAACGGCCGCGCCCTGCTGGAGGAAGTCCTAGAGGAGTTCCCGCGCCTGCGGGAGCGATATCGGCAGCGCGGGGACACGCTGTCCGGCGGCGAACAGCAGATGCTCGCCCTCGGCAGGGCACTCGTGGGCGGCCCCAAGGTGCTGCTGCTCGACGAGCCGTCCGAGGGCATCCAGCCGAGCATCGTCCAGGAGATCGAGGCGAAGATCGCCTCGATCAGCCGGGCGCGGGGGCTCGCCATCGTCCTCGTCGAGCAGAACATCGAGCTCGCCGTCGCGCTCGCCCGGAGAATTTACGTCATGGAGAAGGGCCGCATCGCCCGCGAGATCGCGCCCGAGCACGTCATGGACGAGGACATCGTCCGCGACTACCTCGCGGTTTGAAGACACCCACACCCAGGAGGTAGACTCATGCCGGTCAGAAAGCCATCGATCGAGGACCTGCGCAAGGCGGCCACGGCGTTCCACCTCACGCTGACGCCCGACGACCTCGCCTCGTTCCGGGGGTTGACGGACGGCGTGATCGCCTCGTACCGCCGACTGGACGAGCTGAGCGAGCCGCGCCCGGCCGTCAGGTATCCGCGAACGACCGGGTACCGCCCGGGTCCCGACGAGAACAAGCTCAACGCCTGGTACTGGAAGTGCTCGATCAAGGGCGCGCCGTCGGGGAAGCTCGCCGGCAAGAAGTTCGCCATCAAGGACAACGTCTGTGTCGCCGGCATTCCGATGATGAACGGGACGGCGGTGCTCGAGGGCTACATCCCCGACATCGACGCCACCGTGGTCACGCGGATCCTCGACGCCGGGGGTGAGATCGCGGGCAAGGCCGTCTGCGAGAGCCTGTGCTTCTCCGGCGGCAGCCACACGTCGGACCCGATGCCCGTTCACAACCCGCACAAGCGCGGATATACCGCGGGAGGCTCGTCGAGCGGCAGCGGCGCGCTCGTGGCCGCGGGCGAGGTCGACATGGCGATCGGCGGTGACCAAGGCGGCTCCATCCGGATCCCGGCCTCCTGGTGCGGCATCGCCGGCCACAAGCCTACGTACGGCCTCGTCCCCTACACGGGGGTGTTCCCGATCGAGCTGACGCTCGACCACACGGGTCCCATGGCCCGCACCGTGGCCGACGTGGCCGTCTTCCTCGAGGCGATCGCCGGCCCCGACGGGCTCGATCCGCGGCAGCGCGACGTGCGGACGGACAAGTACACCGAGGCCATCAAGGGCAGCGTGGGCGGGCTCCGGCTCGCCATCGTCAAGGAAGGGTTCGGCTGGGAGGGCGCCTCCGAGAAGGACGTCGACCAGATGGTGCAGGACGCCGTCCACAAGCTCGAGCGGCTGGGCGCGAAGGTCACCACGATCTCGCTGCCGATGCATCGCGACGGCATCCACATCTGGAACGCGATCGCGGTCGAGGGCGCCACGATGCTGATGGTGCGCGGCAACAGCATGGGCACCAACTGGAAGGGCCACTACACGACGAGCCTGCTCGACGTCTTCGCGAAGGGCTGGCAGTCCCGGGCCGACGACCTCTCCGAGACGACGAAGCTCGTCGTCATGCTGGGCCAGTACATGCAGGACAACTACCACGGCCGCTACTACGCCAAGGCGCAGAACATCGCCCGGAGCCTGCGCGGCGCCTACGACGAGGCCCTGCAGCAGGCGGATCTCCTCGTCATGCCCACGCTGCCCATGAAGGCCACGCCTATTCCGTCGCCCACGGCGAGCCGCGAGGAGTACGTCGCCCGGGCGCTCGAGATGATCCCCAACACCTGTCCCTTCGATGTCACCGGGCACCCGGCCCTGACGGTGCCGTGTGGGATGTCGGGGGGGCTCCCGGTCGGCATGATGCTCGTCGGTCGCCACTGGGAGGATGGCACGGTGCTGCGAGCCGGCCACGCCTTCGAGCAGGCGAAGTAGCGCACGCGCGCCCGTGCGCCCCGAGCGTCAGACGCTCGGGGCGCGCGTATGCCAGTCGGTCGCGCCCTGATAGGCGTGACCGAGCCGGAAGAGCGTTCCCTCGTCGAACGGACGCCCGATGATCTGCATGCCGACCGGCAACCCCTCGGCATCGAAGCCGACGGGGACGGAGAGGGCGGGCAGCCCGGCGAGGCTCGGCACACCGGTGAACTGCATGATGGCCGACAGCATGTCCTCTTCCTGGCCGTTCTCGATCACCACCGTCGTGGCGCCGCACGGCGTGGCGGTGAAGGGCAGCGTGGGGGTCACGAAGGCGTCGACGCGCTTGAAGCCGTCGAGGAACTCCTTCCGCAGCACGCTCCGGTAGCGCTGCGCCTGGAGGTAGTGAGTCGCCAGGTACATCTCCCCCAGCTCGAGCAGCGTGCGAACGTCCTCGCCATAGTCCGTCGCCCTCGTGCGGAGCCATTCCTGATGATACGTGCTCGGCTCGCACGACTCGATCGTGAGCTGGGCCGAGATATTGCCCTGGACGGACGGCATGGCAATCTCCTCGACCTCGACGCCGAGCGATTCGATCGTCTTGAGCGCGGCACGCACGGTGTCCCCCACCGCCCGCTGCACGTGGGCCAGCGAGTAGTCATGGATCAGACCGACGCGCAGGCCCCGGACCCCGCGCGTGAGCTCGCCCACGTAGTTGGGCACGGGGACCTGGGCGGAGTGGTCGTCGAGGGGATCATGGCCGGCGATCACGCCGAACATGAGGACGCAGTCTTCCACGGTCCGCGCCATCGGCGAGACCGTGTCCATCGTCCAGGCCAGCGGCACCACGTTGTGATTGCTGACCCGTCCGATCGTGGGACGGATGCCCACGATGCCGTTCACCGAGGAGGGCAACCGGATGGAGCCCCCCGTGTCGGTCCCGAGCGCACCGAGGCAGGTCCGCGCCGCGACGGCGGCGCCCGAGCCTCCGCTGGAGCCGGCGGGGAAGCGCTCCGGGTTCCAGGGGTTCCGGCAGGTGCCGTAGTGCGGATTGTCCGTGGTGCCGCCCCAGGCGAACTCGTGCATATTGGTCTTGCCGACGATGACCGCACCCGCGCGCTTGAGGCGAGCCGTGACCGTCGCGTCCTCCGCCGGAATGAAGTCGCCGAGGATCTTGGACCCCGCCGTCGTCCGGACGCCGCGCGTGTAGATGTTGTCCTTGAGGGCGACGGGGATCCCGTGCAGGGGACCCAAGTGGTAGCCGGCCCGGATCATCTTCTCGGCGGCCTGAGCGACCTCACGAGCCTGGTCGCCGCACGTCGTGATGTAGGCGTTCAGCTTCTTGTCCACGACGGCGATGCGCTGGAGCACGGCCTCGGTCAGCTCGACGGGGGACAGCGCCCGGCGCTCGAGGAGCCCCGCCGCCTCGCTGATGGTGAGGTTCTGCAGCTCGGTCCGCGCCATGGCACGCCTCCTAACGCTCCGGGAACCGCACGATCGGCACGATCGCCCGGTGCTCGGCGCGCGCCAGCTTCCGGCTCAGCTCGTTGGCCGCGGCCACCAGGTCCGCGAGCATCGGCGCGAGCCGCGCGCGCCGCTCGGCCGGTAACGGCAGGTTCGCCAGGGCGCACAGGCGGTCGATCGACTCGACGGCGACAGGCTGCTGTGGGTTCATGGGCGCCTCAGGTGAGGCTCGAGCGGACCGACGGGAACCAGCGGAGCAGCGGCGAGTCCTCGCAGAGGATCGTCTCGTCGCGCTGCGGGCCGGTCGAGATGAGGCAGAAGGGCACCTCGACCAGCTCCTCGAGCCGCTCCAGGTACCGGCGCGCCTTCGCCGGCAGATCGGCCTCGTTCTTGGCGCCGCCCGTCGGCGCGCGCCAGCCCTCGACCTCCTCGTAGACGGGCTCGGCCTCGGCCACGACGTTCTCGTCCTCGGGGAACTCGGTGAGCACCTCGCCCCGGTAGCGGTAGCCGACGCAGAGCTTCACGGTCTCGCACTGATCGAGCACGTCGAGCTTGGTGAGGGCCACCGTGTCGAGGCCGTTGATGCGCACGGCGTAGCGCCCCACGATCGCGTCGAACCAGCCGCAGCGCCGCGGCCGGCCCGTCGTGGCGCCGTACTCGTGGCCGCGCGCCCGGATCTCCTCGGCGATCGCGCCCGACATCTCGGACGGGAACGGTCCGCCGCCGACGCGCGTCGTGTAGGCCTTCGAGACGCCCAGCACACCGTGGATCCGCGTGGGCGGCACGCCGGTGCCGGTCGAGGCCCCGCCCGCCGTCGTCGAGGACGAGGTGATGTACGGGTAGGTCCCATGGTCGACGTCGAGCATCGTGGCCTGCGCGCCCTCGAAGAGAACGCTGTAGCCGTTGTCGATCCAGCGCGAGAGGAGGAGCGCGGTGTCGGTGATGTACGGCGCGAGCCAGCCCGCGTAGCGGAGGTACTGGTTGAGGATCTCCTCCACGGAGAAGGTCTGGGCGTCGTAGATCTCGCGCAGGACCCGGTTTTTCTGGGCGACGTTCAGCTCGAGCTTCTCGCGGAAGAGCCCCTCGTTGAGGAGGTCGGCCATGCGGATGCCGACGCGCGCCGCCTTGTCCACGTACGCCGGCCCCACGCCCTTGCCGGTCGTGCCGATCCGGCGCTTGCCGAGCATCGCCTCCGAGGCGCGGTCGAGCGCCGGGTGGTAGGGCATGATGAGGTGCGCGTTCTTCGAGATGAAGAGGTTGCCGTCGAGCGTGACGCCGCGCTGGACGAGCGACTCCATCTCCTCGATGAGCGAGCCCGGGTCCACGACGACGCCGCAGCCGATGACGCA
>Ga0066679_10000864_pt1 | contig 11378 bp, 9 predicted proteins | sample GraSoiAngelo_128_FD_62298 | JGI IMG/M metagenome (GOLD analysis project Ga0066679, IMG submission 62298) | Grasslands soil microbial communities from the Angelo Coastal Reserve, California, USA - 14_0927_12_20cm | ecosystem: Environmental > Terrestrial > Soil > Grasslands | place: USA... | reverse complement strand
GGAGTTTGCAGAGAAACGCAAGGAAGGAACGGTGTCGCGAATAAGGCCCAAGGAGGGCTGCCGATTGAGAAGCTGCAGCGCCCCCGCGGGGCGGTGCCGACCAGATTTCACCTCGCCGCGCTGCTAGAGGATGACCTAGGCGTACAATAAGGCCGCTTTTCTTGAACTGAAAAGGAAATTTCCGTGAAAACAATCAGAAGTTTAGCCGTTCCATTCCTCCCCTCGCATTTTGCCGCGCTCTTTTTTTGCGCCGCATGCGCCCTGCTTGTTCCGCCGAGTTCTGCCGCACAGGGTTTCACCGTCGAGCAGATCATGAGTTCGCCGTTCCCAGAGGATTTGACGGCCGCCGCGCGTGCGCCCCGGATCGGCTGGATCTTTGACGCCAAGGGCGTGCGCAACGTGTGGGTTGCAGACGCGCCCGGCTTTGCCGCCCGGCAAGTAACTCACTATTCCGACGACGACGGCATGGACCTCAATAGCCTCCGGCTCACTCCCGACGGCCGCACCGTTGTTTATTCGCGGGGCAGCGAACTCAACTCCGCCGGCGAAGTGGCCGATCCCACGAGCAACGTTGCACGGCCAAACCAGCAAGTTTGGGCAGCCGACGTGGATCAAGGCGAGCCGCGCCTGCTCGGCGACTTGAATTGCACGCGCGAAGGTTGCGAAGACATCGAGCTTTCACCTGACGGCACGATGGCTGTTTGGGCCGCCCGCGGGCAGCTTTGGGTCGCACCCGTTTCCGGCGCAGTGCCTGCGCATCAACTCGCCTTCGTGCGCGGGGAGAATGATTCTCCGCAATGGTCGCCCGACGGTTCGGAGATTGCGTTCCTCTCGCATCGCGGCGACCACAGCTTCATCGCTATTTACAATTTCGGGCGCGAATCGCTCCGCTACCTAGCTCCTTCGGTAGACCGCGACTCCATGCCTCGCTGGTCTGCCGACGGCAAGCAGATTGCGTTCGTCCGCATTCATGGACTCGAGGAGCGTCTTCCGCTTCTTCAGATTCGCCCTAATCCTTGGGCCATTTACGTCGCCGACGCTTCTACGGGCCAAGGGCACGCCATCTGGCGCAGCACAGAACAGCTCACCGGCTCTCTGCCAAATCTCACGGAGAACAAATCCTTTCACTTCGTGGGCAACCGCATCGTCTTCGCCTCGGAGCAGGACGGCTGGAACCATCTTTATTCCATTCCCGCGACTGGAGGGGCTGCGATGCTTCTCACTCCCGGCGAATTCGAAGTCGAAGACGTCGCCATGTCCCGCGATGGCCGTTCGGTGATTTACTCCTCGAACCAGGACGATATCGACCGCCGCCATCTTTGGCGCGTGCGCATCGAGGGCGGCAAACCCGAAGTCCTGAGCAAGGGTGAAACGATGGAATGGTCTGCCGCGGAGATGGCTGACGGCCGCACGGTGGTTTGCCTCGGCTCTACCGCAACGTCACCCGCTATGCCGTATCACCTAACGCCATCGGGGCGCGAGATGATGGCCGCCTCGGGACTTCCTGCTGAGTTTCCAGCCGCGCAGCTTGTTGTTCCCAAGCAAGTCATTTTTCCGGCTGAGGACGGGTTGCAGATTCACGGTCAACTGTTCGCCCCGCGTGGACGCACTGCGGCTGGTCCCGCCCTGCTTTTCATGCATGGCGGGTCGCGCCGGCAAATGATGCTCGGCTTTCATTACATGCAGTACTATCACAACGCCTACGCCGAAAATCAGTACCTCGCTTCGCGCGGCTTCGTCGTCCTCTCGGTCAACTACCGCACGGGAATTATGTATGGCCGCGATTTCCGCGAGCGCGAGAAAGGCGGGCCACGCGGCGCGGAGGAATATCAGGACATTGTCGCCGCGGCAAAGTATCTCGAGACGCTTCCGATCGTGGACGCAAAAAAAATTGGCCTGTGGGGCGGCTCGTACGGCGGGTTCCTGACCGCAATGGGCCTCGCGCGCAATTCGGATATCTTCGCCGCGGGCGTGGACTTCCACGGCGTGCATGACTGGTCCGCGCGCGGCATCTTCCGGGGCGGATCCGCGCAGGAGGGTGGCGGCCCTCCCGACCGCGCCGAAGCCATGCGCGTAGCGTTCGAATCTTCACCCAATGCTTCCATCAAGACCTGGAAGTCGCCCGTGCTGTTGATTCAAGGCGATGACGACCGCAACGTGGATTTCAGCCAGATGGTGGACCTCGTCCAGCGCCTTCGCGAGCAGAAAGTCCCATTCGAACAGATCGTTTTCCCGGACGAAATTCATGATTTTCTGCTATGGCGCTCCTGGGTGCGTGGCTACAAAGCCTGTGCAGACTTTTTCGAACGCATCCTGGTCAAAGGTGAAACGATCGCGAGCGGGAATTAGTTTTTTAGAAGACTCTGTTGGCGAGGTAGAGGGAAAGTTTCGTCAGAAAGAGATCCGCCACAATAATAAGTACGGACGAAATCACCACCGCCTGCGTCGTGGCTCGGCCAACGCCTTGTGTGCCGCCCCGCGCTGTCAATCCCTTGTAACACCCAACAGTGGCCAAAAGGAACCCGAAAACCATGGCCTTTGAAAAGCCCTGCATCAGGTCCGAGAATTCCAATATGTCGATCGCGCGCCGCCAAAACTCCACCGCGCTCAATTGCAGCGAAAACACCGATGCGACGCATCCGCCCAGCAGACCAACGAAAACCATCAGGGCCGTCAGCAACGGCACCATCGTCAGGGTTGCCAGAACTCGCGGCGTCACCAGCTTCCGGCTGGGGTCCGTGCCCATCGCCCGCATCGCATCCACTTGCTCGGTCACGAGCATGGAACCCAACTCCGACGCCATTCCCGAAGAGCAACGCCCTGCCGTAAGAAGGCCCGTGATGGACGGGGCAAGCTCGCGCACCAGAGCGAGAGACACCACGTCTCCCGTTAGTGAAGTTTGCCCAAACCGCACGAACTGCGCTCCGGTTTGCAGCACCATGACGCCGCCGATGAAGAATCCGGAAAGCAGGATGATTGGCAGTGAGCCGACTCCTACGTCGTCCATTTGCTCGAGCGTGTCTTGAAAATAATGCGGGGATGTCGCGAGATTTGTCAGCGCTCGAAAGGAAAGCTGCGAGTAATCCTGAACGGCGGCCACCGCCCGTTTCGTCGCGCCCTCCAGCACTTCGACGACCGAAGGGACCTCTTCCCGTTTCGCACGGTTGCCTGCTACCTGGAGCGGAGTGTCGGCCACAAGTCCTTATTCACACCCGTCATCATCCTCGAACTTCTCGCCGAAACAGCTATAGAGGAAGCGTAACTTTGCGCCAACCGTGCGTCAAGTAAGCGATTCTGCGTAGGTTTCGTAAACTCTGTCCGTACTCGCATGGTACCTACTCATTCGAATAGTGCCTCGCAAAGTTAGATCGGGCTTTTTCGGAATTGCTATGCGAACCGTTGTCAACTAAACAACGTCCTCCCAGAACGGCGTTCCGGGATCTTCTAGCGTCCGGTACTCTGTCTTCACCAGCAGACTATGGGCTATCCACCAGAACGCCGGCGTCGAGCCCGGCTCAAACTTCCACAGGTGGTTCGCGTGCGGCCTTCGGATGCTCATCTCAACTTCGATGACATTCTTCCTACGCTGAACGCCACGCGGGATAGTGTCTACTTCGCGTCGAAAAACACTACCTACGTCGAGGGCATGCGCGTGTTTATCACTTTTCCTTATTCCGACGCAACCGGCTCCCTTAATCGCGAATCGCTCGGCCAAGTGGTCCGCGTCGATGACCTGGGGCAGGGTCGACGGGGTATTGCCATCCAAATCCTCATGCCACTGTACGTCGGCGGCAAAGAAACCCAGCGCTGACCTAGCGCTTGCCGCGGCCTTCGATCAAAAAGAGAGGGAAGTCGGTGGTCACTGGCTTGGCACCAAGCTGCCGCATCATCAGAGCAATTTGACCTCGATGGTAGGTGGAATGGTTTACCAGGTACTGCATCGTCCCAGGCTGACATGCTTGGTGCGAACAATAAGCATCCTTGTCAGGGCTTCTTCGGTCACACAACTCACGAACTCGGTCCGCTCTTTTTCAACTTCTGCCCACTTTGATCGAACTGCGGCAACGTTTGGAAATCTATCCGGATAAAAAAGGGCGTCGTGTCGATCCCACAAATCGGCTAAGAATGCAGGGCTAGGGGAATTCTCTTTCCAATAAGTAAGCCAACCCCACTCGCCGCCGATGATGTGCACGAGCGTGTCTCGCGCGAACTGCTCATCGCTGAGCGCGCTGGCGGCTTGCAAAACTCTATTGTTCGCCCAGCAGTCGTACTCGAAGAGCAGGAGAATGTCAGCCTTCGTCATGGAGAACAGCGGCGGACCATTGCTTCGAAAATATTACCTTGGCCGGGTCCTTGATGAAACACCGAGATGTTTTCTAACTGACGTGCCATGGCTGCAACAAGTTCTGCGCTAATGTGTTGTTCGGCTTGTGTGAAGAAAGTCTCGTCGAGTGAGGGAGGTAATCGGCGCAAACTGCTTCTCCCGTCGGATTTGCTCGGTAATCACGTCAGCGTTGCGCTTATACACTTTGTAGGCCCGCGCGTAGTTCTTGGAACCAATCACCCTGTAGAAGCGACCGTCTACAAACTCGATGGCGCAATTGTTTTCAATCGCGATCCCCACACCGCCGATTCGCCGAATCATTTCCCGGAAGTGTTTTCTTCTGGGAATCCCCCGAGTCAGGCTGTTGTAGTGAGGACAGTGGATTCCGGTTATGAGCCCAAGGCCCTTCACCTTGATGTACTTCCATTTTCGGGGGTTGTAAAAAGACATCGAATCGGAGTGCCCGGAATCAAACCAGCAGATCGCACCCGCGCTGATGCCCGACAGCACGGTTCCCTTCTCATAGGCGGATTTCAGCAGCTTATCGACGCCCCAGCGGCGCCAGACGCGCATCATGAGCAGGGTGTTTCCACCGCCAACGTAAATGATATCGGCCGCAAGGATCTTTTTTCGGATCTGTTTTCGAGACGGTCGTTCTTTGGTGAGGAAAAGCACTTCGGTTTTGCACTTCAGGAAGTGTCCGAAGTATTCCCTCACGCGCTTCCAGTATCTTCCGGAGTTCGAACTCGCGGTGGGGATAAAGAGAAGCTTCGGATGTCTCTTGTTCGAGAGCCGGATAATCTCCCGGTCAATGAGGGCGGTTCCTCTTGTTCTGATTTCACCGCCGCCGATTGCAACGATAGCTTTGGGCACCGTTTCATCTTAGCCTCAAATTCGAAACTGCCTAACCTCAGGATTGGCCTGGCATTAAAGCTCCGCGGGTGGACGGCGAACCCTGGCCCTCGCTACACTGTCTCTTCCTCATGAATGAATTGCCAAAGAACACGCGAGGATAGAGGCGCGGATGCTCAAGTTCTATACCGCCGGCGAATCGCACGGACAGGCGCTTTTTGCGTATGTCTCGGGCCTTCCTGCGCAGCTTCCTATCGACATCAAATTCATCAACAATGAATTGCACCGCCGCCAGCTAGGCTACGGGCGCGGGGGACGCCAGAAAATCGAGCAGGACCGCGCTGAGATTTTTGCCGGCGTTCGTCATGGTAAGACCATCGGCGCCCCGATCGCGCTGCGCATCGAGAACCGTGATTGGGCCAACTGGGAAAAAATCCTTCCCGTGGAGCCATCCGAGGATGATCCTGGCGCTAAGAAGCTGGTGGCGCCGCGCCCTGGCCACGCCGACCTTGCCGGCTCGTTGAAGTTCAATTATCACGACGCGCGCTACGTCCTCGAGCGCGCCTCGGCTCGCGAAACCGCCGCACGCGTTGCCGCCGGCGCGTTCGCCAAGATTCTGTTGAAGGAATTCGGCACCGAAATCGCCAGCCATACCGTTCAGGTAGGCAACATTCGCCTTGAGCGCCCAGCTCCGTGGAAGAAAATTCGCGCCGTCGGCGCGGACCTGGATTCGCCGCTGCGCTGCACCGACGCCGCCACACAAGAAAAAATGAAAGCGGAAGTGGACGCCGTTCTCAAAGCCAATGACACGGTCGGCGGCATCTTCGAAATCGTCGCCCACAATGTTCCGCCCGGCCTTGGCAGCCACGCCCAATGGGATGAGAAGCTCGATGGCCGCTTGGCACAAGCGCTCATGAGCGTCCAGGCCGTCAAGGCAGTTGAAATTGGCGACGGCGTATCGATTGCCGGCGCTCACGGCAGCGACGTGCAGGACGAGATTTCCTACGACAAGGCAGCACATCGTTTTCGCCGGTTCACCAACCGGGCGGGCGGCCTCGAAGGTGGCATCACCAATGGCGAAGACATCGTCATTCGGGGCTACTTGAAGCCCATCTCCACGTTGCGCAAGCCGCTGCGCACCGCCAACTTGGTCACCAAGGAGCCGGTGCAGGCTGCTTACGAGCGTTCCGACTGGTGCGTGGTCCCCGCGGGCGCGGTTGCGGGCGAAGCCATGGTTGCTCTTGTGTTGGCGGATACTTTTCTGCAAAAATTTGGTGGAGACTCTCTCCTAGAGATGCGGCGGAATTTCGACAATTATGTCCGACAAATCGAGGAGTTCTAAAGCGCCTGCGGCCACTGCCACCGAGACGCCACCGGTGTCTGCGCCGCCGCGGAAAATCTATCCCATCGTCAAGTACGGCGATCCCATCCTCGAAAAGCCGGGAGCGCCGGTAACGAGATTTGATGCCGAACTCGAAGAACTTGCCGAAGACATGTTCGCCTCGATGTACGCCGCGCAGGGTGTAGGCCTGGCTGCTCCGCAAATCGGGAAGAGCATGCGCTTCGCCGTCGTCGACGTCACTGGGGGGAAAAATCCGGAAGGCAAAATTATTTTAGCCAATCCCGAGATCACCCACGCCGAGGGCGAAGTTCGGGAAGAAGAAGGCTGCCTTTCCATCCCCGGCTTTCGGGGCTACGTCATTCGCCCCCAGTTTGTCACCGTGAAAGCGCAAAACGTCAAGGGCGAGACTTTTGAAATTCGCGGAGAGAATCTCCTGGCGCGCGCCTTCTGCCACGAAATCGACCACCTCAACGGCATCCTCTTCATACAACATTTGGGCATGTTGAAGCGCGATCTCATCAAACGCAAAATCAAAAAACTCAAGAAACAAGGAGAATGGTGACTTCGACTACGAACCAGACATGGTAAGGGCGCAGCAGGCTGCGCCCTTCCCCGACATGCCATCAAAGCCTGCCTTCTCCCCACCCCGCGGGCCCTCCATTGCACCTATGCACCTAAGGAAGTCTGAACCCATGCGCCTTGTCTTTTGCGGCACGCCACAATTTGCCGTCCCAACTCTGAAATATCTGTTGGCAAAGCCCGATTTCAGAGTCTTGGCTGTTATCACGCAGCCTGACCGCCCGCGCGGTCGCGGGCAGCAAGTTTTCTTTTCTCCAGTGAAAGAAGTCGCACTGGCCGCAAAAATTCCCTTGCATCAGCCGGAAAAAATTCGCGTGCCGGAAGTTCAGCAACTTCTCGAAAAGCTTGCTCCCGACCTCATCGTCATCATCGCCTACGGGCAAATCATCCCTGCGCGCCTTCTTTCGATTCCCAAGCACGGCTGGATTAACCTGCACGCATCCCTGCTTCCGAAATATCGTGGCGCCGCCCCCATCAACTGGGCCATTGCCAACGGCGAAACACGCACGGGGTTCACCACCATGCGCATTGACGCCGGCATGGATACCGGCGACATCCTGCTTCAGCACGAAATGGAAATCGGTCCCGCCGAAAGCGCTCCCGAACTCGCCGCGCGAATGTCCGAGGCCGGTCCACCTTTGATGGAAGAAACCCTGCGCGGTTTAGCCGGTGGCACCATAGTTCCGCGACCGCAAAACCATGGGGAAGCCACCGTCGCTCCAATCCTGAAAAAGGAAGACGGCTGCATCGACTGGAACCGTTTCGCGCAAGAAATTTACAACCGCATGCGCGGCTTCGCTCCCTGGCCCGGCGCTTACACGACCTTCCGTGGCCAGACCTGCCATCTCTGGGGTCAACCGGTAGCTGAAGCTTCGTCTCTACCTGCAGTGCGCGCCGACCCATCCCTCCCCGCCGCGCATTCTGTTCCCGGCACTCTCTTTGGTGCAAAGAACGATTGGTTCGTCTCTTGCGGCAACGCAACTTTCTTGCGCCTGCAAGCCGTCAAACTCGAGGGGCGCAAACAAGTCACCGCCTCCGAATTCGCCAACGGCGCCCGCCTCAAGCCCGGCGAACGCTTCGGCGACGCGTGATTTTTTGCCAGACGGGTGAGCGTCCCCTCTTATACTTTTCCACCCCAGCAGGAACCCCGGCGGCGCGACCAAGGGCAACGCCATCGCGATCCGCAAAGACAGGCCAAGCCCCAGACAAGCGCGGAAAACCAGTGGTAGCACGCGGGAGGCGTCAAGGGCGAACCAATTCTCCGGTCACGCAACCGTTTCACGGGCGCGGGTTGTCAAATAACGAGTGAACGTTTCGGACGCGGTCATTTGCGCACGTCAAAACACTGAGGCATACTCCAATTCTGGGTGGTTTTTGGTGATTGACACGGATCGATCGACTGTTGGATCGACCGTCGGAAGGGGAGTCCATTCTTCATGTACATCTTTGAATCCTCACAAAATCGCGGACGAGCATTTGCCGCCGTATCTAAACTTCTGCGTGTTGCCGCGGCCTGCTTCCTTGCAGGGCAGCTGGCCTTTCCCCCACTGGGGTCCGCCGCCGACAACAAGCCAACCTCGACTCCGCTCTCCGCTCCGACCCCGGTATCCGCGAACGACCCTGTCTTGAAAGCGATGCAAACGGAACTCTCACGCGCCGTCGCCGAGCTCGGCAAGGCCGAGCAGCCTCCCTACTACCTCAGCTACACTGTCTACGATCAGGATTTTGTCGTGCTTTCCGGCGCTTACGGCAGCCTCCTGGGCAACACCAGCGCTGCTCGCCGCTTTGCGGACGTCACCATGCGCGTCGGCGCTCCCGACCTCGATAACACGCATGGCCAGAGCCGCTCGAGCGGCGTCACCTCCGGAACCCTTCCTCTCGGCAATGACCGGGAAGCCCTCGCCCGTGTCTTGTGGGAACTCACCGACCGCGAGTACAAGCGCGCAGTTCCTGCTCTCATGAACGTCCGCACGAACACCGCCGTTCGCGCGGAAGAAGAGGACAAGTCCCCCGACTTCTCCAAGGAAAAACCGGAAACGCATATCGGTGAAGCCACCGCCGCGCCTTTCGATCGCGCCTCCTGGGAAAGCGAAATCAAGCGACTCTCCGCAGCTTTCCGCAAGTATCCCGAAGTGTATTTCGCCAGCGTCGTGCTTCAGGTCTCGAATTCCAATTCGCGCATGGTCACAAACGAAGGCACGACTCTTGTTTCGCCCACTTCTTCCGCGCGCCTCGTAATGGAAGCGCAAACACGCGCCGACGATGGCATGGACCTTCTCCGTGTCGAAACTTTCCAGGGCCCCAACGCCACGGGTCTGCCGGCCGAAGCCGAACTCACTAGCAAAATCGAAAAAATGGCCGCAGACCTCAGCGATCTTCGCAAGGCTCCCGTCGCCGAACCTTATGACGGCCCGGCTCTTTTAAGCGGGCGCGCCAGCGCCGTCTTCTTCCACGAAGTCCTCGGCCACCGCCTCGAAGGCCACCGCCAACGCGATGAAGAAGAAGGACAGACTTTCACCAAGAAAATCGGCCAGGAAGTTCTTCCGAAATTCCTAAGCGTCGTTGACGATCCGACCATCCACGAAATTGCTGGCGTCAAGCTAGCAGGCTCCTATGGTTACGACAATGAAGGCACACCCGCCCGGCACGTCGATGTCATCAAAGACGGCGTGCTCAAGAATTTCCTGATGTCGCGCATGCCCATCAAAGACTTCAGCGTTTCCAATGGTCACGGCCGCAATCAGCCCGGCCTCATGCCCACCGGCCGCCAGGGAAACTTAATCGTCACTTCGACGCAAACGGTCCCCGAAGCCCAGATGCGCCAGAAACTCATCGACGAAGTGAAAAAGCAAGGCAAACCCTACGGCTTGTATTTCGATGACATACAAGGTGGTTTCACCATCACCACGCGCCAGTTGCCGCAGGCGTTTCAGGTACTGCCCGTGATGGTCTACAAAGTTTACGCCGATGGCCGTCCCGATGAATTAGTGCGCGGAGTGGACATCGTTGGCACACCGCTGGCCGCTTTAACTCGTATCCTCACCACCGGCGATCAGGAGCATGTCTTCAACGGCGTCTGCGGCGCGGAAAGTGGCCAGGTTCCCGTTGCCGCGGTCGCGCCTTTCATGCTCTTTTCCGAAATGGAAGTGCAAAAGCGCGCGCATCAGCACGAGCGTCCGCCGCTGTTGCCTCCGCCCGGCTTTGAAGACAGCGCACCTCCTGCAAAGACCGCCACGGAAACCAACGCGGGGGTGAAGCCATGACACTGCTTTACCGCAACTTGGCATTTGCGCTCGCTCTTTCCCTCACTTCGATGACGCATACTCTCCGCGCCTCCTCCGGTGACTCGAAACCCGCGCTCGACCCCGCGCTGGCTGCCGCTCACGTCGCCGTTAAAGGCGACGGTCTTCTCGAAGCTCTGCTCACAGAACTCGACCGTTCCAAAGCGCAACTCAAGATGGACCAGGTCCAGCCGCCCTATTTCATCGAGTATCGTGTCAGCGACGTCGAAGACTATTCCGCCGAAGCCGCTTTTGGCGCCCTCCGCGAAAATCAACACGGGCACTATCGTGTCCTGCGCGTCGTCGTTCGCATCGGCGACTACAAGCAAGACAGCTTCTACGGGCGCGGCGAAGGCGAGTCCATGATCCTCCCGCTTGATAACGACTCCATCGCGCTTCGTCGCCAAATCTGGCTCGCCACCGACAGCGCCTACAAGGAAGCCGGCCAGGCGCTCGCCGAAAAGCAGGCCGAACTCAAACGATTCAGCGTCGACGCGAATCCCATCGACGACTTCGCCAGGTCTGCGCCGCTTATTGCCGTAGAGCCTACCGTTTCGCTGAAGCTCGATGAAACCTCCTGGAAGAAAACCCTGGAGGACGTCACCAGCTTGTATCGCCAGTATCCTGACGTGCAATCGGTCACCGCGTCGGCGCGCTTTTCCGCCGTCAACGATTACCTCATCAATTCTGAAGGCACCGTCACGCGCTGCGGCAGAACCACCTATTCCGTGCAGTTGAACGGTTCCGCGCAAGCCGCCGACGGCATGCGTCTCAGCCGCAGCCCCGCATATGTTGTCGCGCGCATGGAAGAATTACCCTCACGCGATCTGCTGATGACCGACGCAAAGAAAATGCTCGATACCATCGTCGCGCTGCGTCAGGCCCCCATTGTCGAAGAGGAGTATCGCGGCCCCATCTTGTTCTCCGCTGATGCCGCCGACGACATCGTCGCCTCTCTCATCGGCCAAAATGTCGTCGGTCACAAGCCGGCCCTTGGCCG
>Ga0066679_10000862_pt1 | contig 11386 bp, 6 predicted proteins | sample GraSoiAngelo_128_FD_62298 | JGI IMG/M metagenome (GOLD analysis project Ga0066679, IMG submission 62298) | Grasslands soil microbial communities from the Angelo Coastal Reserve, California, USA - 14_0927_12_20cm | ecosystem: Environmental > Terrestrial > Soil > Grasslands | place: USA... | reverse complement strand
ACGACTGACCACTGACCACTGACTACTGACCATTGGCCACTTGAATGTTGCAGACGGCGATCGAAATCTCGCGCGCATCAGCGGTCGCAGCTTTCTCGGTTCGATCGGCTTTGACTTCCAATTCGAACTGGCCATTCGATCCGGTTCGCAATTTCTTCGGCACTTGAATGATCAACTCAAGCCAGCCGTATTTGTAAACTGAAAACGCTGAGAGTCGTTTGCCATTCAGCCCTACCTCGACGCCGACAGGCTTGGCTTCGAGATCAGAAAGCCGTGGAATCAAGTCGAAACTGATCGAGTCGACCGTGGGCGAATGAAATCGAATGCGCGCGTGCCTGCCCATGGACCGCGCCACTGGCGGCAGCATCGTGGCTTCGTACCAACCGTCGTCAAATATCACTTCGCCGCTCCGATCGAGACAGAGACCGTTACGCGTTGCTCCGGTCCAATCTGATGCGAAAAGCGCGCGGCGATCTCGATGCTCGTTATAAAAGGATCCGATCGGCGCGTCTGACGCCTTCAGCAAAATAAATTGACCGCTGCTCGGTTCCACGATGCCGAGATCCGAAACTTTGCCGAACACATAGCCCATCGCGATGTCGAAAGCGCGGCGCTCTTTCTGCGATAGTCCACGGACGTAGTCGAGAAAATCTGCTTCATGACTTCCGGCGTTTTCATCAGGATCGAGAAAATCCTCGACGCTCGAGCAAAGTGCGTAACGTGGTTCGTATGCGACGTGCTGAAAAAAGTCGAGGAATCGCGAGACTCGTTGAGTATCGCTCTCGCTGTGGGCGTATTCCATGGCGTGCAGCGTGACGCCGCCGCGACGCAACACGCGTTTCATTTCCGTCAGCGCGCGTTGCTGTTCTTCAGCCGTGAGAACATTCAGCGCATCGAGACTGACGACGTAGTCGAACGTTCCGTCGGCAAAGGGAAGCGAGAGCAGATCAGCTTGAAACGTAGCGTCGTATCCGTTGCGGCGAGCAGCTAATACAAAATCCGCCGACGCATCGATTCCGGTGAGCGTAATGCTCTTTCGTTTCAGGAGCGCCAGCGTTCCTGGCCCACAGCCCAGATGCAGCACCGCAGAGCCTGTGCGCACATTGTCGAAAACCCAGATTGTGCGCGCGAAACGGATATCAAACCGATCGAGTGCCTTGAAATAGCGCGCATCGAGCACTTCGTCGGAAACACTTTGAGGTTGCGGTGAATTTCCGTTCACTTCCATGATTACTTGCCGCGTTTCAACGACTCTCCCAGTTGTTCGATGCGTTGTTCCAACTCTGCGAGCGCGGACTCGACTTTGCGCCGCGACGTAGTTTGAAAAGCCGCGGCTTCGCTATTTTCGAGTGACAACTGTTTGAAGCTTACGCGCTGTTCGTTTTCAATCTGATCGCTGCGCGCACGAAGTTCAGTCGAAAGTTCCGAGAGATGCGCCGCTTGTTTCCGCTCGTTTGTTTCGATGAGCGTTGCCACTCGCTTCTCAGAATCCTCGAGCTGAATCCGGCGCGCTTCGGACTCGCCGTGCAATTCTGCGCGCATCGTGGAGAGATCGCTGTGCTGACTTTGAAAATCGATTCGTCTTGCTTCAGATTCGGTTCGCAGTTCAACTGCGAGAGCGTCAACTCTTGCGCTTAATTCCGTAATCGTATTCTCAAGTTTGCTCTGTCGATTTTCCGCTTCGTGCCGCAGAGAAGCAATCGCCGCTTGTTGACGCGAGAGCGCGTCGAGCGTGTCGCGAATTGCGTGATGAACGGCGGCGTTAAAGTTGACCTGCTCCCAGGTGAACCAACGGGCCAACGATTTCGCGCGCGACTTGAACCACAACTCGAGTCGCGACATTGCGCCGATGCGATTGCTAATGACCGGCGGCAAACGATCCCATGCGCGCGCGGTCGTCGTTAGATAGCCGCTGATTCGCGCCAATTCGGCCGCGCTCGACGTTTCGTCCGGGTTGGTAATTGCGCCCTCGCCGTTGCCTGCGAGATCCGTCGAGGCCGACGCGATCTGTTCGGTGCGCGCTTGAGAAATTACGCGTTCGCGGATCTCGCGCAAAACTATTTCGACTTCTTCATCAACCATCGTCAGGCTTTCATGGCATTTAGAGCGGACTCGTTCTCGCGAGCACCGATCGGATTCTGATTTGATTCTTTAGGTCGCACGGTCGCGCTGGCATTCAGATTCGCCACGCCTTCAAAGTGACCGGCGCTGGTGACGCGCAAGAAAAGCGCGCCGTCGATCCAATCGTATGATTCGCCCGCGCGGCTGTGAACCGCAAGCGACATCGAGTATTGATCGATGCCCAGCCAGCAGCTGAATGCGAACGTTGCTTCGACGGTTTCGCCGCAACGGACGAATCCGAGATCGATCTGCTGCTCGCCCGTGTTCGTTCCGTAAGTGTGAATGCCGTGTCGGTTCTTAATTAGAAAACCGACCACGGGATCATCCAAATCGGAATTGAAGCGCGCAAGCACGCGCAGCGTTAATGCTTCGCCGGTCTCAACGATCTCGACCGGCCGGCCGGTCGCATCGAGCAACTCAGCGCCGATGATTTCTGCGCTGCCGTCGCCATGACGATAGGTATAGCGGATCGGAACCACCGGCCGATTCGCGACGGACGAGTCTGGCGGCGGATTGATCGAAGCTTCGTAAGCTTCTTCGCGCTCCATGATGATCTTCTGATAGCGATTGAGCACATCGGCCGGTTTGCCGTCAATCACGATTCGTCCGGCCTTCAGCAAGATCGCGCGCGAACACAGCGCGCGCACCGCGGCCGCATCGTGTGAAACGAACAAGACAGTTGCGCCGCGCGTGTGCAGTTCCTTAATTCGGCGCAGGCAGCGATGCTGAAAGACCGCGTCGCCGACTGCGAGCGCTTCATCGATGATCAGAATGTCAGGCTCAACGCTGGCGGCAATCGCAAACGCGAGTCGGACGTACATGCCGCTCGAATAAGTCTTGACCGGCTGATAAAGAAAGTCGCCGATCTCTGCGAATCGCTCGACCTGGGGGAACAGCGCGTCGGTTTCGCGGCGCGAAAAACCCAGCAGAGAGGCGTTCATGTAGATGTTTTCGACGCCGGTGAATTCCGGATCAAAACCCGCGCCTAATTCGAGCAGCGCTGCGATCCGTCCGTCATGCCAAACCTCACCGTGCGTCGGTTCGAGCGTGCCCGCGATAATTTGCAGCAGAGTTGATTTGCCGCATCCGTTCGGTCCGATGATGCCGACGGTCGAGCCTTTCTCGATTTCAAAACCGATATTTTGCAAGGCCCAAAATTCTTTGTGGCGCCGCAAACGGCCGCGCGTCAAAGACTCTTTGAGGCGATCGCCGGGCCGCGCATACGTCCGGTATTGCTTCGATACATCGTCAACGCGCAGCGCCAAATTCATGCCGCTGAATGTATCAGAAACCGGGCGAAGAAATAAGAGCCAAGCGGTAAGGGCGAAGGGCTAAGAGCGAAGGGTCTAAGAGAAAGGAGCCATAGTTGTTTGGTGAACGAGCACTGTCCGCCCTTGGGAACCAAGCGAACGTGTGGCAAAGGCGAAGAGAAAAGTAAGGGCCAAGAGTTTTCACTCTTAGCCCTTTGCTCTTCGCTTTTTGCGAGGCCTTAACTCACGGACCGAAGCGCTGACGATACTCAGAAGAGTTCAGAAACGCCTTAACCATTTCCGATTGGATGAAGCTACCGCCGAAGTTATTTAACTTCCCGAGCCAGAAGTTGAAGCCCGCGGTATCGGGGTCTCGTCGGAGATACCCGAAGTACTCCATCGTAACGAACGCGGAGTTGAATTCGCGCGCCTGCAAAAACTGCGACTCGGCTACCATGCGCAGCACGCCTGCGCGTGTCAGCGTGGCACCGTTCAGCCCCGAGACAAGTGAATCGCGGAAGGCCTGCGTCGCCGGGAAGTTGCCCCGGATCTCACCGCCACCGAACTGCGTCGTATGGAAGTTAACATAGGCGCGTCCCGCACGAATGTTGGCGACCTGCGCGGCGAGCGTAGTGCCGTTACCCTCAGGCGCATCCCACTTATCACTGAAGTTGCCGCCGACACCACTGCCGAACGGTGTCACCACATGATCGTCGGGGTTGTTGTCATTGAATGGCGTGCCGAAGAAGCCCCAGACGACGGGACCGTTTACGCCGGGAGCAACTGATGCGCCGGCGTGAATGTGAGCCGCAACCAGGTTGTCATTGGCATCTGCGGTTTGCGAACCGGTGACATCGATGTTGTTAACCGTGGCATTCATTGTCAACGTCGTGTCTCCGGCGCCGAAGGTGAATCGCGCCGTGCCGTACGAGTTGTCGCGGCGCGCGCCGCCCGTCAAAGTCGGGTTAGTCGGCGGAACCTCTTGCGAGTTCGTCAGGTTAACCGTGAAGTCGGTCGTCGACATGTTGGCTGAGGTAAGCAGGTTGTCCACGAACTGATCGTTGGTCAGAGTCGACGGGTACTTCGTGACAAATTCAGGGCGGTTCACGAAGTCGTTGAAGTAAGCCACCTTATTTGCCTCGAGCTGAGCGTCGAATCCAGGTTGTCCGAAGACGAGGTTCTGCTGCAGCTGCTGCACATCCTTCTCGAACTGACCGTACAAGACGGCAGCCGGAGATCCCGACGCAGAACTTCCAAAAGCAGCTCTGTTCGCGTTGTAAGCCAGGGCGCCCGTTGTTTGAAATTCAATCGACAGGAAGAATGCTGCCGAGGTGTTGATACGCGACACTTCCGTGCACGGAGTTGGACTACAGCCGGTGATGTTGTTGGTCCAGAAAGCAAATCCACTAGCGTCCGGTTCGCGGTTGAGAAAGTCCAGATATTGTTGCCGGACAAAAAAGCTGGTGTCGTCGATCGGATTCGTAGTCGGCGCTACTGAGTCGTTGTCCGTGATCGTCAAGGTCGCCTGATTTGGACTTCCAAGTCCGACCCCGGCTCCGGCGGGATTCGAGAGGGCGAGGTTAAGCACCTCGTTACCTTCGACGAAAAGATCGTTGACAAGCAGGATGCGAACCGTCTTGCTGGTTTCGCCCGGATTGAATGTCACTTTGGCAAGCGCGATTTCGTAATCGCTCTTCTGCGAAGCATGTCCTGGCTGCGAGGCATCGTAAGTGTTGACGTTGACCGTCGCCGTTCCCGATGCATCGCCCCCGCGCGTGACACTGATGTCGATGTGGCCGCTGCCCTCACCGATCGCGAACGTATCGCTGGCGAACTGAATCAGGGAAGTCGCGGTCGCAGTTGTCGGATTAAGTTTGCCGAACAAACCGTGCTCTTCTGCCGCCGTCCCGGCGGTAAAGTAAAGTGTCGATGGATCGCCACCGGCGCCTCCGTTACCGAACGTGAGCGACCACAGTCCCTCGATCGAAATGGACTGGCCGGCTTCGTTCTTGAGTGAGTTGTCTACGCCGGCAACGAGTGCAACGCCGGTCGAGGGATTGTATGCGTTGATCTTTGAATTGGTGGCGGTAGAGAAATTTCCTACCAGAAGGGCGCCGCCGAAGATACCGAAAGACGACGGTGCGATTACCAAGCCCCATGGTGCGTCGACCGCACTGAGCGGTCCGTTGTCGATGCCGAAGGACAGGACACGGACACCATCGGTATCGAACTTCCTGACGAGGCCGAAACCATCGCTGTTCTGCACGAAGGTCCCCGCGGTCTTCGCGTAAGTGACATAGAGCGAGCCGCCGAGGTTCTGTATATTAAACACGCTGAAGCCCGCCGGAATCGTTGGGTCGACGAAGCCGCCGGAGACGGTAGTGTCAGCGAAAGTGCCGTTGAAGACATCTATGTGGTTGTTCCGAAAGTCGGCTGCGTAGAGCCGGTTGCCGCCGGAGTTAGAGCCGATCGCCAGGCCCGTATAGACGTGGGCGGCGTGGCTGGCGGCGATGACGGCCGTGGTCGACCCCGCGGCCGGGGCGTTCGGGTTCCAGCCCGTGATGTTCCCTGTGATCGAGGCGAAGAGGAAGCGCGCCACGCAGGGCGGAGAAGCGCAGGGTCCAGGCAGGACAAAGTCAGTCGCCGAAGGGTTGGCGACCGTCCCCGTCGGCAGCCCCGGGCTGCCCGGAATCGTCACCGTCGGCATGCTCGCGTTCAGAACGACAGGTGCGCCGCTCACGTCGCCGCGGATGAGCTGCGACGTGTTCGTCCCGTTGTTGGCGACCCAGAAAGGGCTGCTCGCGGTCATCGAGATGCCCCAAGGGTTGACGAGCAGCGGATCGAGAACCGGAGCAAAGCCTGGGATATCGGAGACAAGATTCGTCTGACGATAAACTGATCCGGGAGCGGGCATTGGAATAGCCGGGGCAATCGAAGTCGATTGTTGCGCGCCCGCGGGTGCGACGAACCGGCTTGGCGAGACGGTAACGATCAGAAAAGTTATGGACACCACCAAGCCCACCATTAGTGCAGGGCGTTTAATTAAGCTAACCTTCATTTCGAATCCTCCGATGTTCACGGTGAATTGATACGTCGATTAAGGGACTGAAAGGAAAGACCCTCATCACTTACGAACCCTATTTTCTTAAAGGGGAAGGCTCACTCTATTCGCATAAATTGATCTGAGTCAAGGAGAATCTGAGGGCGAGCCGCCAATCTTTTCGTGGAGTGGCGACTCTCTTCGTCAGGGTCACGCGCAGGTTCACGTTTTCTTGCAGGCGTCGGTACAATGTCTCAGCCATTAACCCGGTCTGCCCCTGTAGCTCAACGGTTAGAGCAGCAGACTCATAATCTGTTGGTTCGGGGTTCGAATCCCTGCGGGGGCACCAATCAACTGGCGAGTTCTCTTACACTTACATCATTGTGTTGTTGGGCCAATAGATGCTCAACCTCACGATGGCGCGAAGATGGCGCGATTTGGGAAGTGCGCGATCGGCGGGTCATGAGGTCAGTGCCGTCCGCGGTAGCGGATGGGTTTGACGATCCTGACACGCTCCTCCGTTTGAATCTCACCACCTTAGCCGGCTTCCTCCGTCCAAGCGTATTAACCGCGTGACATAGATTCAGTGCCGTTTGATGAGTGTAAGCACTCGTCATCCGCACTGAAGTGTGACCGAGAAGATCTCGAATGTCCCATTCGTGAACGCCATTGGCTCTTAGACGCGTTGCGAAGGTGTGGCGCGTATCGACGAGCTACTCTTAAAGGACCCGCAACTCTCCGTTACTCGGAACGGCGACCAATCTCTCTATGTGAAGATGGCCGACGAACAAATCCCGCAGGTCAATGCCTTGCTGGTCCAACACGGCTTTCGAGTAATGGAGCTTTCGCCTCAGCGCCAGACTCTCGAACAAGTGTTTTTGAGTCTTACTCAGGAAGCACGAATTCAAAGCAAGCCTTCAAGCGACTAACGACGCGCGAATGTGTATAGCCACGCGAGCCCGGGCGTGGTAGCGCGCCCGCATGCTGTGATTCATCACGTCGTTTCTTCACCACAGCTAACGAATAATTCAAGCGCTGGAATCGGTAAGAAAAAGTCGATGCGACGTCGATAGTTCTTCTCCAACCATTCCAGGGAAACGCACTTAATTGGATGAAGCTGCTGATGTCAGGACGCGAGAAAACAAAAGGCTTGTTCTCGAAATTGAAGAACCTACGTTTCGCCCCTAAATCCATCCTGACCCGTAGATCCGTGATCGTCCTAACGATCGCAATCCTGATCGGTTCATTCCTCGGGCTTTGGCGAATCAGGAATCAGGCCCAACGGCAGCTCGAAGAAGAACGCGCCAGGTTGGCATCGCAGGACATCGTTCCTTTTGAAAAGAAACTGTGTCCGGAGTTAGCCAGCAAAGACCTGACCATCTGGCAAGGTTTCAGAAACAGCAGAGCGATAGTTCGATTCAAAGACAATTATTTTGTGGCGACTGACGGCGGCCTCGTTGAGTTCGACACGGAGGGAAATCTCTTACGCCATTACAGCGTTCTTGATGGACTGCCCGAGAGTGATCTGCTGAGCCTGGCACCGCTGGGAGCGAAGCTTTTTATCGGCACGCGAACAAGCGGCTTGGTCGCGTTCGACGGCCAGGGCTTTGAGAGCTATCGATGGGCCGATCGTAGTGCTCAGGCGATCATGGCTCTATTGCCGGAGGCGAACCGGCTGCTGATCGGTACGATGGCAGGAGGGTTAATCGAATTTGATGGTCAGCAGTTCAGAGAGATCAAAGCCGGCGCCGATCGCCAACGCCTGATCGGTATCAATCATCTTTCGACACAGGGAGCGAGACTCTTCGTCGGCACCTTTGCCGGCGGACTTTGGATTGAACAAGGCGCGCGATGGTCTCAATTCACGGTGGGGAGTGGTCTGCTTTCCAATCGCATTGTTGGCGTGGTGGCCGATGGCGAGAAACTCTTCGTTGCATCTGATTATGGTTTGACCGTAGCGCCCTTCTCCAATCTTGCCGCGGATCAAACATCAGCGAAGAGTTTTCGCACAGTCGCGATCCTGCCGTCTTTGTCCAGCATGATTGAGTCAGGCTCAAACCTTCTGCTCTGCGAGGACAACGGTGAGAGCTTCATGCTCTCAGCCGACGATGATTTGGCTCACTTGCAGGTCAATCGTCTTCCCTGGAACAAACCTGCCGGAATTGCCGGAGCTAGTTTGAGCGTGCTCGGCCCGGAACTCTGGTTGTTGAGCAGCGCGGGAATTCAACGTGCGCCCATCGAAGATCTGGAAGTCTCCAACAAGTCTAGGTCACTGCCGTTTTCTTCTTTTGGCAAAATCAACGGCAATGAGTTACTCACCACCAATGTAATTTCAGCGCTCACCCTCGACACGTTGGGCAGGCTCTGGGCCGGAAGTTTCCGAAACGGGATTGACATCTTCAATTCAGGAGGAAAAAAGTTTGCGCATCTTGAATCTGATGATCTCCGCGAGATCAATTTCCTGACGGAAGATCGAGTGTCCAAAACAATGCTGGCCGCGACTTCTCAGGGCTTGCTGCGCTTCAATACGGAATTTAGAGCGATCGACCGTTGGTCAACAGCGGATGGGTTGTTGAGTAATTCAGTGCTGCAAGTGGGTATACCCGCGGCCAATGCCGCCGAAGACAAAACAGCGAGGGACAAACCCACAATCGCCTGCGCCACCAGCAAGGGTCTCTCACTTGGGGTGCCCGGCAAACTGCGCGGCCTCACCACAGTGCAGGGTCTGCCGAGCAACAGTCTCTACACGCTCCTGCTTCAAGGTCGCAGCATTTACGCGGGCACCCTCAGCGGACTCGCCTTGATCGAAGACGGCCGGGTCGTTCGCGTCTTCAAAGATAGCAATTCAAATCTGACAACTAATTGGGTCACCGCTTTATGCGTGGTGGGGTCTCGTCTTTTCATCGGCACCTACGGCGGTGGAGTTTTCGAGCTGACTCCGGCCGGCGAGTTACACAGCTTTGCTTCAGAAGCCGGCCGTTCAGTAGTCAATCCGAATGCGATGTGGACGGATGGCGCGCGGCTATACGCCGGCACACTCGAGGGAGTGATGGTCTTTGATCTTCATTCGCAGAATTGGACGCGCGTCACTGACGAACTGCCGTCACGCACCGTCCTCAGCATCACCGGCGATGAACATTTTGTTTACTTCGGCACTACCGGCGGCATCGCGCGGATCGCTCGCGCTTATTGGAACCAGCCAGCCTAACTAAGACTAACATCATGCAACGAGTCACACAGAAGCGCGCGCGCCAGAGGGCTTTGTATCTCGCAGTGCTCACCTTCATCTCCGTGATATTGCTGGCTGGTTTGTTAGAGCAGAGGGGCTCAGCGCAATCCGGCGTTTTGATCCCTTCAACCAGCGACAAACCGGACCCGGCGACTCTCTCATTGCAGGTGATGAAGGTGGACGTGTTGATTGACAACCAGCACGCTCGCGTGCGCGTTTTGCAGATTTTCGACAGCCATGTCGCGCAAGCGCTTGAAGGGAAGTACTTGTTCGCTTTGCCACCGCAGTCTTCGGTTTCAGATTTTGCGATCTGGGAAGGCGACATGCGCATCCCCGGCGTAATGATGGAAAAGCGCCGGGCCAACGCCGTCTATAGCCAGATCAAGCAGCAGCAAGTTGATCCGGGATTGCTGCAACAGGATGACGATCACGAAGGGACTTCGGCTTTCTCGGCCAAAGTTTTTCCGATCCCGGCGTACGGCACTAAACGGATCGAGATGGAATACACCGAGGTGTTGACGGTCGAAGGTTTGACATCTCACTTCACCTTTCCGCTGAAACCATCATTCGGAGATCCGCAGCGAGTTGGAGAGTTTACTCTGCACGTTCATGTCTTGAGCGATTACCCGATCTTGCGGCTCGCGCCGAGCGCCGGTGGTTATCCACTCAACGTGACGAAGTCCGAAGCGAACGAATTCGAGGGCGAGTTCCAGGCGCGTGGGCTGGAGTTGAAAGACGATTTCGCATTCGATTACCACATCAACGTTCCGGAGAGCGCTCTTTCGTGGATTACTTATCGGGCGCCGGAACAGATTTCGGCCTACGACCTCAGAGATCCGGCACTCGTGGCGCGCAACCCGGACGGCTACTTTGAAGCGCGAGCAATCTTCAACCAGCAAGGCGATGCGCCACCTAACTCCCAACCATCGCGCAACGTGGTTCTGTTGCTGGATACCTCGCTTTCTATGTATGGCGAGAAACTGCAAAAAGCGGTTGAAGCTCTGGATTACTTCCTGCACTCTTTACGCCCCGTCGATCAATTTGATCTGGTTCTTTTCAACGAAGAGCCAACCGTACTCTCCGCAACGCCGCTTAGCGCCTCAGCCGAAAACGTCGAGCGCGCGCTCGATTTCATAAAGAGTTCAACATTGGGCGGCGGCACGGATCTTCGCAAAGCGCTCACTAAATCAATCGAACTGGCCAGAGCCTTTCCGAAAGGAGAGCACAGCATCGTGCTCGTCTCTGATGCCAATCCCACTCTCGGAACCAGAAATCTGAAGCAGATAGTGTCGGCTCTCGACGCCGGAGGCGGACCTGCGGTTCGCGTCTTTGCTTTCGGATTGGGAAGCGATGCAAACGGCGCGTTGCTCGAAGCTCCGGCCAGGTCGGGTCATGGCTACTTTGCACGAGCACGCGAGACCGAGGACATTGCAACTGCTCTTAAAATTTTCTTTGAGCACGTGGGCCGTTCAAGTATTGAGAACCTGCACTTGACGCCGGTGCAGCGAGACAATCTTTATCAAATCTATGCGTCTGGTAATTACAGCTTCGATGGTTCGAGCTTCAGCTTCGTCGGTCGCTACAAACAACCGACACCGCAAACTACCGTCAGCGTGCAAGGTCAGTACGGGACAGAAACGATCAATCTCTCGCGCGATGTGAGCTTGCCGGAGTTTGCAGATACCCATGAGCATCTGCCACGACTTTGGGCTCGCGCGCGCGTCGATGCGCTGTTGCGCGAGATGG
>Ga0066679_10000860_pt1 | contig 11391 bp, 10 predicted proteins | sample GraSoiAngelo_128_FD_62298 | JGI IMG/M metagenome (GOLD analysis project Ga0066679, IMG submission 62298) | Grasslands soil microbial communities from the Angelo Coastal Reserve, California, USA - 14_0927_12_20cm | ecosystem: Environmental > Terrestrial > Soil > Grasslands | place: USA... | reverse complement strand
ATAAAGAGAGGTGGATGGACGCAGGCTGAAACTTACCGCGACCTGATCAAAGACAAAGAGGTAGCAATTTCACTCGAGCAACAGAGCCGCATGCGATTGGCCGACGAAGCGCTCGACCAACAGATTGCCGAGACGTACGCGCGGCATATAGCCGAACCGGCAAATGTCGATCTGGCGCGGCGCCTGGGCGCATTGAATGAGCAAAAGGAAGACTTCGAGGCAGCGATTCGCTGGTATCAGTATGCTGCCGATCTGACCAAAGGCGCAGACACCGGATTGGCTCGAAAAGTTTCCGATTTGAAAATCAAATGCCTCGAACGGGAAATCGCGGCACACGAGGAATTTCTCTCCACCCACAATGCAGCAGATGAACTGCATGCGAAAAAGTCCGAGCAACTGACGGCCGCCAAAGTCAAGCACGCAGAAATCCTCATCGACAGTGCGCGGGAGCGCGTCGCGCGGAACCCGACCGACCTCCAACTTCGATTCGAGTTGGGGGAAAACCTTTTTAATGCCAGGCGTTTCCGCGAGGCCGTGCCGGAGTTGCAACGCGCCCGGCAAAATCCGCATGCGCGCTTGAAAGCGATGAACCTGCTCGGTTGCTGCTATAGCGAACTTGAGATGCTTGACCTTGCAATGAAGCAATTGGAGGAAGCGTCGAAGGAAATTTTGTCCATGGACGCGATGAAGAAGGAGATCGTGTATAATCTAGGCCTCGTTTGCGAGCGGATGGGCGAACGGGAGAAATCGCTCGCCTGTATGAAGCAGATTTACGAAGTTGATTATGGCTACAAGGACGTGGCGCAACGGGTAGAAAGCTCTTACGAACAGAATATCCCGCATGCCTGATCGAATTTTCCACGCCTCAAAAGCGGAAGAGGACAAGAATCGCCAGTCTTGTCACACGCCGATTTTTATATGAATTTTGTGTTGAGAGTCGCGTCCAAGCTGATGTGACGATGCGATTCTCAAGTGCCGGCTCAGCCGGTGATTATGGAAAATCATTCTAAGGAGGAACCCCAATGAAACGAAAACTTATATCAATCTCACTAACCGCAGCGGCTGCGATCGCGGGCAGCAGCCTCGGCGTTATCGGAACCGTGTGCGCCCAAACCGAACCGGGGGCGCCCATCGGGACCAATCCCCATCTTCGCTCACAATCCACCGGCCAGGCGGAATCACCCGGCACCACCACCGTGAAAATGAGTCAGAAGGACGTCAGCTTCATTCAGAGCACGGCAGGGAACGGCCAACAAGAAGTTGAAAACGGGAACATGGCTGAGAGACAGGCAAAAGGCGCGGAAGTGAAAAACATTGCCTCGCGCACGGTGGCTGATCACACCAGAATCAATAAGGAGCTGACTGCATTGGCCAAGCGCAAAGGCGTCACGTTCAGCACCGGCGGTGTCAAAGCGCAAAGCCTCGGCAGCGGGAATTTTGACGCCCTCTATTTGAAGTGGCTTGATGAACGCCACAAAATGGACATTGCCGCGTTCGAGAGACAGGCAAAGAGCGGGGACGACAGCGAGCTGAAGTCTTGGGCGTCGAAAACCCTACCGACCTTGAAGCAACACCTGTCGATGGTCCAGCAGGCAGAGAAGCAAGCCGGAGTGCGGTAACCAACGGAAACTGCCTTTGCGCACGGCACGCCCCCGCTAGACGTCCCGCGTTTGTTTAATAACACTGTAATCATCAGCGATGTCCGCATGGGCCGGGGGCTGATTGATTCCAATCAACTGCGCACCGTGAAATAATTGTAGCCGCCGCTTTGTGAGCAGTGGGTTTCGCGCGTGTTTAGCAGATTAGTGCGGCGCTTCCCACAGGGAAGCGGCTACAGCTACGCTTCCACCGGCAATTCGACGTCCACCGGACGCTCCTTCTTGCTTAGAGCGCGGCGAAGCTTCGAGAGCGCGATGTTCTGCAACTGCCGAATGCGCTCCCGTGTAACGCCGAATTTCTTGCCGACTTCCTCGAGAGTCTTGGGTTTGCCACCGTCCAGACCGAAGCGCTGGAAAATGATCTTCTTCTCGCGATCATCGAGCACGTCAAGCAAACCGCCGACTTCGTTACGGAGATTTTTGTCACGCAACAGTTCGAACGGCGTCTGGGCCTCCTCGTCGCCGACGATTTCGCCGAACTCCGTCGAATCATCGTCGCTGATCGGCGCGTCGAGCGAAGCTGGACGAATCGAGACGGTCTTGAGTTGAGAAACTTTTCCGCTCGCGATGCCGATCTCATCGCCCAACTCTTCGTCTGTCGGTTCGCGGCCAAGTTCCTCGCTCATTTGCAGAGAGACGCGGCGCATCTTGGAGATCTTGTCCACCAAATGCACGGGCAGACGGATCGTCTTACTTTGGTTGGCCAGCGCGCGCTTGATGGATTGCTTGATCCACCACGCGGCGTAGGTGCTGAGCTTTCCGCCCTTCGCGGGGTCGAAACGTTCTACCGCCTTCATCAAGCCGATGTTGCCTTCGGAAATCAGGTCTAGTAGCGGCAGGCCAAGGTTCGCATAATCATGCGCGATCTTGACCACCAGGCGCAAATTAGACCGGATCATCAGGGCGCGCGCTTCGCGATCGCCCTTCTTAATCTTCGCGGCCAGCTCGATCTCCTGCTGCGGAGTCAGGAGCGGGATTTGCCCGATCTCGCGCAGGTAAATCTTAATCCCGGTATCGCTATCTTCAGCAGCCATATAACTCTTTTTCATCAAACATTTTGGGGGTTCGGATCGACAACCTCCCGTAAATTGTATTCGTCGATGCCTTATCGATCACGCGTTGTAGCATCCTGGGAAGTATTTAACAAGGTTAAATATTCGAATTTGTGACACCCTCCGGGCGCCTCTTGTTCAATCTTTTTTGGGGCCTCCCAAGTCCAAAATATTTACCACACTTGCACACCTGAATGCTATCCCACTTTAGAGGGATATTTGCGGCTTTTCCGGCGTTCAATTTTCTGCCACTCTGCCAAATCGATGCTGGCGAAAATTTATTCCGCTGCCCTTTACGGCGTGGACGCGTACGAAGTGGAGATCGAAGTGAACGGGGCGGGCGGCGATCCGAACATCGTCATTGTCGGTTTGCCGGACGCAGCAGTGAAGGAAAGCCGCGACCGCGTTACCACCGCGATCGCAAACAGCGGCTACTTTTGGCCACGTGGTCGCACCACGATCAATCTCGCCCCGGCAGACATCAAAAAGGAGGGACCAAGCTTCGATTTACCAATCGCACTTGGAATGATCGCTGTGACCGAAGAATTGGACAGTTCGCCGTTCGAGCACTTTAGCTTTGTGGGCGAGCTCGCTTTGGACGGTTCAGTTCGTGCTGTGAAAGGCGTGCTGCCAGTAGCCCTGGAAGCACGGCGCCGCGGCAAGCGCGCGCTGTTTGTTCCCGAAGCCAACGCACTTGAAGCCGCCATGGTCGATAAGATCGACATCTACGGTGTGCAAAATTTACGGCAGACATTCGCCTTTTTGCGCGGCGAAATCGCGCTTCTGCCTACACGCGCCGATCTGACCGGTTTCTTTGCGGCGCATCAAATCTACGACGTGGATTTCAGCGATGTGAAAGGCCAGGGCCACGTCAAACGCGCCATCGAAGTGGCCGTAGCTGGCGGTCACAATGTCCTCATGATCGGACCGCCCGGCTCGGGTAAATCGATGCTGGCCAAACGCATCCCGACCATCATTCCACCGCTCTCGCTCGAGGAAGCGATCGAGACAACGAAGATTCACAGCATCGCCGGTTTGCTGGATGCGGAAAAATCATTCGTCTCCACGCGACCATTCCGCGCGCCGCATCATACCATCAGCGACATCGGTTTGCTCGGCGGCGGCACATTCCCAAATCCGGGCGAAGTGAGCGTCGCCCACAACGGCGTCCTCTTTCTCGATGAGCTGCCTGAGTTTAAGAGATCGGCATTAGAGGTGATGCGGCAGCCGCTTGAGGACGGAAAAGTTACCGTGTCGCGCGCGGCAGGCAGCGTCACTTTTCCCTCCGAGTTTATGCTGGTCGCAGCTATGAATCCTTGCCCGTGTGGATACTTTGGCGATTTGAAACGCGAGTGCCGTTGCGGCCCGGTGCAAGTGCAGCGATATCGCCAACGCATTTCCGGACCGCTATTGGATCGCATCGATCTCCACATCGAGGTCCCCGCTGTCGAATATCGCGACGTCGCCAGCGAGCGCTCAGAGGAGAGTTCCGCAGCGATTCGCGAGCGCGTCATCCGCGCGCGGCAACGCCAGCAGGAACGCTTTCGGAACGACCCAAAAGTAAATTGCAATGCGCGCATGGCCACGCGTCAGCTGAAACGGCACTGCAAACTCAGCCAGGATTCGCAGGAATTGATTCGCGTGGCCATGAATGAACTCAACCTCAGCGCCCGCGCGTACGATCGTATCCTCAAAGTCTCGCGAACGATTGCCGATCTGGACGGCAAGAGCGACATCTCTCCTGAACATGTGAGCGAAGCGATCCAATATCGCACCTTCGATCGCACGTTGTGGGTATAGCAGCGATTTTATTTACGCTTGGAGAGATCGAGCGCGATCCGCGCGATGCTGTAGAACAATAATGCCGCCCCAATGGGCACCAGCCAGACGCCCAACCCGGGGTCGCCATCGTAGATGACAATTCCGCCGAGAAAAAAGCCAGCTGGCAGAAGAATCGCAGCCCAAATTAATGCGATAGAAACCGACGACCGAAGCGCAAAGCGTTCCACGAATCGCGCGGTCAGCCCAGCGGCGATGTTCACGAGCGCGAGCAGGGTTCCGTGCGCGTGGGCGAGCGTGAACATGAGTCGCCGCGTTTCGTTTCCAACATCGACATACCACCTGATCTTGAAACCGTGCAGCATTTCGAGCACTGCACCGAGTGATAAAAAGACGAGAAGCGACCACCAACCGAAGCGCAAATTGCGGTCAGCCAACTGCGCGTCGGGCAGCGCATGTTTTGAGGCACGACTCATTCTGCAAGAAAAATTGGTTTCTCGTCGCGCGCGCTCCGCAATCTTTGGAAAACATCTTTTCGGAAACGGCCGTCCGAATCGATGGCGGTCTCCGGTCGATAGCGTGCATTCACATTGCGCACTTCGCCCAGCCATTTTTCATAAGCGCGCGTCGCCGCTTCGCCCAGCGCAGCATCGGGCGCGGTGTAGGTAAACGAAAAGTCAGAGAACCCAGGCAGCGTTCGGAGCGATTTCCACGCATCAAAACGGACCGCGGCGTAAGAATCGGTCAACGTGTAGATCAGGTAAGGATACAGCCAGTCCCGCCCGGCGATTTTTTGCGCGCTCTCCCAGCCCATGCCCCAGGCAATGAGCGCGCGCTGCCCGGCATCCCCTTTCAAGATCCATTGCACGCCGGCAGCGATGGCTTGATCGTCCTCGGAAAGTTCCGGCACAGGTTGGTTATACCACGCGTGCAAATGCTGCGCAGCCCATCCGACCGTTTGATCAAGATGGCAAAGATTACAGGCGTTCGGCCGACCATAGGCAATGCTTTCGTGCACCGTCGGCGACGAGACCTGATGGCTGCGCATCGCGTGCAGCAATCCGAACGTTGTGCGCGGCATATGGCAGTTGTAACAACGGCTGCCGGATGACTCCGCGCTATGGTGAGTGTGCGCGACGAGCCTTGCGGTCATGTCTTTGTGACATTGCAAACAGGCGGAGTCCGAATCCATTTTTGGTTTTAACTGCGCGGTGCGCGCCCACGTTTTCGCATCGGTCTGGCCGGGTGAGTCGAGGTGCATCTCGTGGCATGAAATGCAAGAGAATTCGCCCCCGCGAAAACAGGGCGACGCCTGCACGGCGTTGAATTCGCGCCCGGTCACGCGAATCATCCCATCTCCCCAGAATCGGTTCTGAAAAAAATCCGGCTCGGTCCGGCGAATGAAATCCTTTTGTTCAGTATGATCCGGCGCGTTGGGTTGAACCACGAAGCGTTGCGAGAGATCGCCAGCACCGGGACGAAAAACCGCGCCGTACCGGTTGAAATCGATCTTGTCCGCCATGCCGTTGAAAGCCCAGACGCTGTGACACTGTCCGCAGGCGAGCCCGGATTCCGGACCTTTCAAACTTGCAGGATTGGTTACGGTCGGGTCCGACTTCGTTGTGAGATGAATTTTGAAACGGCGAAACGGATTACGATTGCCCTCGATGTGCTCGCGCCCCTCGCTATGGCAGGCTTCACACGCGATCCCGAACTCGGCCACCTGTGAATCCCATTTGTTGCCCGCGACAAACCGCGACTGCCCTTGGGTGACGTGGCAATCCATGCACGCGCCATTCCATGCGCCCGTAGAATAATATTCCTTCACATTCGGCGGAATCAGGAATGTCTCAGTCACTGGCGCCCACATTTTATCAGCGACGATGTAGCCGAAGGGAAATTGTTGCAGGGTCCGGCCCTCGCCGGTGTCCAGCCAAAGGATTTGCAAATTGTGCGAACCGGTCACGAGCACGACTTGCTGCGGTTCGGCATAGCTGCCGTTTTCTGGCCGCGTGCGGACAAAAAACTTATCGCCGCGACGCTCTGCTTTGTATTCGCGCCCGTTGAATGCAAGCTCGAGCTTGTCCATATCCGGCGGCAAACTCTCGGGCGTCGCCACCTGCGTCATGGTGCGATGAAACGACGCGTGCCAGCTCGCGTAATTTCCGGGATGACACGCGCGGCAGGCATTCGAACTCACATAACCGGCGATGTGCGATTGGATGGGGCGATTCTCCGGCGGTACAGATTCGCGCTGGAAATCGCGGAGCGAAATCAGTGTGAGAACGCTTGCGGCTGCAACCGCTACGATAACGAACAGCCCCTGCCACCAGGATCGAGACAACTTCCGCACAATTTCCGGGACCGATATTATGGGAAGGGATACGCGCGGGCAAACCCTCGTTTACGGCGAGGCACATGGTGGCCGCACGAACTGAGAAATTTTTGAATCCAACTCAGATGCGCGGCGCATCTCATAGGAAACAAGAATTATGAAACCGACATTCCCAACAATCATCAATTCTCTCCGCCGCGAGTCATTTGACGGCGGCAAGTGCAGAAGCCGACGCTCGCCGGTCACAGATTACAATTACCATTCTGTCGCCTTCGAAGAGTCGAGCGCACGTTATGTGCACGCTCGTGCACGATCGTTCTGGAATATCACAGGCGATTATTACAAAAGCGAAGCACGCCAGGATTTTTGGGGTGAAGCCTCGCTTTGGGCGGTTCTTGCGCTGACGGCATTTCTCCCCTTGATCAGCAACGCACATGCAGTGATGGAATTTGTGCGTGCGATCAGCAACTATTAATCAACAAGTCGTTCGACTCCTATTAGCTGCTTTATTGTCGGGACTTGTGGGTTGCGGGTCCGCAGCGCACCGCACCCTGGAGGAAACGTTCGAGCAAATCTACACGATTGAACCGACCGCGAACGTCACAGTCATCAATGGCGACGGCGCGGTCTTCGTTTACGGTTCGAACACAAATGAGATGCGGGTTCAAGCCATCAAGCGAGCATACACTCGCGGGCGACTAAAACAGATCGCTGTTAATGTCTCGATCCAGCCAGACTCGATTTCAATCAACACCAAATTCCCTCCCAAACCGAAATGGGCGCTGTTCGATCGCTCCGGCACGGTTGATTACACCATCGTCGTCCCGGCAACGGCCAATCTGGCGCGTCTGGAATTAGGCGCTGGTGAAGTTCTGTTGGACGGAATGCGCGGCCAGAAGGTGCACGCGCGCTTGGGGAGTGGGCGAATGTTTGCTCACAACTGCTTTAGCAATGTCGCGCTCACGCTGGATCGCGGCACGCTTATGCTGGCTTACGATTGGTGGGAGCTGGGAAAATTTTCAATCCAGGCAAATATCGCCCGCGGAAATGCCTCGGCCTTTTTTCCAGCTGATATTGTTTGTCATCTGGTTGCGGAAACGGGGCACGGAAAAATTGAAAGTGATTTCCGGGACTCAACCGAGCGCGGGGCCAAAGAGAGCACAAAGATCGACACGTTAATCGAAGGCGGAGGCGACGCCGCAGTTACAATGCGCGCGAAGGAGGGCGATTTAAGAATCGTGAAAACCAGTCTAACGCAATGATTCGGGATTTGATCAATCCACAATCCACGATCTAAAATCCGCAATCCGAAAATGCCTTCCTTCGATATCGTCTCAGAAGTTGACAAGCAAGAGCTCGACAATGCGATTAATCAGGCGCGCAAAGAACTGGCCACACGTTTCGACTTCAAGGGGATAGCCGCCGAAATTCTTCCCGAAAAAGACAAAATTACCCTGACCGCCGACGACGGCCCTCATTTGCATGGGTTACGGGAAATTCTTATCGGCAAACTCTCCAAGCGCAGCGTCGATCTGCGCAACATCGAACAGGACGAGCCGGCCATTTCATCCGTCGGTCACGCCCGACAGGAATTGAAAATTCGACAGGGCCTGGAAGGAAATAAAGCGAAGGAGATCATTCAGGCGATCAAGTCACAAGGCTTCAAGGTGCAAAGCCAGTTGCAGGACCGGCAAATTCGGGTCACCGGAAAAAAGAAAGACGAGCTACAGGCAGTGATTCAATTCGTGCGCAGCCGCGACTTCGGCGTCGCCACGAGTTTCAAAAATCTTCGAGATTAACTCGGCAGCGGCTTCGCTGCCTGCGACCTGCCGAATAAACTCGGCAGCGGCTACAGCTATCCGCCTTGCACTGGCGGCATAATGGCAATCTCTTCGCCCGGTTTCAGTTTGTGATTGCGATCGATAAATTCCACACCTGCGCCAATCAAAATGCTCTTGTCGTGGGACCGAAGCGCAGGTTGTTTGGCGTAGATTTGATCGAGCAGATCGCGCACAGTCGCGCCTTCGACAAGATCGACATCCAGCTCAAGCATTCCAACCAGATCGCGTAATTGCGCGTAAAACTGCACATGAATTTTCATTGCACTGATTTGGCGCGGTTACCTATTGCTCACACGACTGGCTTCACTAATCTGCACTCGGATGCGTGTCCATCACGATCAGCTCGAACTTCGCACAAACAGCAAAGGACTGTACGAAATCACCGATGACGTGCAGTCGCAGATCGACAGGAGCGGCGTCCGAAATGGAACAGTGACGCTTTTTGCTCAACACACCAGTTGTAGCATCGTCATCATGGAGAATGCCGATTCAACTGCGCGAGACGACTTGGAAGAATTCTTCAATCGACTAGTGCCTGAGGACGCCGATTACTTCAGGCATGGTCCCGAGGGCAGCGACGATATGCCATCGCACATCCGCATGGTCTTGACGCGGACCAGCGAGACGGTGCCGGTTGTCGATGGGGGAATGCAACTCGGAACTTGGCAGGGCATTTTCCTGTTCGAGCATCGGCGCGCGCCGCACAGGCGAAACGTGTTGGTCACAATCGTTGGCGAATAGGTAGATTGCCCGGACACTCTCGATCGCTACTACGGAGACGATCTCGGTTATGCCTTTCAATTTTTCCTGCGTATCCGCCCGTCCCTGCACGATCACGGCGCGCATGAACACTCCGAGCGCGTCTCCGGAATGGAAAAATAAGTGACGATCGAGGCATAGTCAGCGCTGCCGTACTGCGATTGAGATTGCAAGTTTCAGCAGAAATGTCTCTGATGGCGTTTGGCGAACCTCTTTTGGTTGTGAAGTGAATGTCCTAAATAAGCTCGGATTCCTTCGCGTCGCTCTCGCCGCAGCCGTTGGATTTTCTCTGGTTTTAACATCGAATGCATTTGCTCAGAAGCCGGCACCTGCGGGCGTAGCGGAAGTCGAGCGCGTGATCGTGACCGGTTCGATGATTCCGACCGCGGAAGAGGTCGGTCCAAACCCGGTGTTCAGCATCAACCGCGACCTGATTAACAAATCCGGCGCAGGCACGACGGAACAGCTGCTCCAGAGGCTGCCGGTGATGAATGGCGCCACTATTCCAGTCCAGAACAACGCAACAAGCCAAGGCGGCCCAGCGGGAACCGCTGCGCTGGCGCTGCGCGGGCTGGATCCTGGCGCCACACTGGTGCTAATTGATCATCGCCGCGTTGCGCCGTTCCCTGGCTCCGCCAACTCCGCGTACGGTTTCGTTGATCTAACTACCATTCCCATCACGGCGGTCCAGAGCATTGACATTTTGAAGGACGGCGCTTCGACCACCTACGGCTCAGATGCAATTGCCGGCGTGGTGAACTTTAACTTCTATAAAGATTATCGCGGCGCACAGGTGACCATCCAGTACGGCGACACGCTAGACAAAGACGCGGCCGAGTACAGGGGGGACATCCTGTTTGGAGCCGGCGACGACAAGACCAGTATTACTGGTGACATTTTCTATTATAGGCATCATGACATGTTCAACCGTGACCGGGGGAACTCCATTAAGCCGCCGTTCTCGAGCTCGAACGCTGTGCCGTGGAATCTTCAGCTGCAAACGGAGGCTGTTTTACATCCGTTTGATGTCAATGGTAACCCGGAGCCACCCCCTCTGCTACCGCCTGACGTGATAGGGAGGGTAAGTTTTTTTGGCACGCCGCCGGATAACGCCAGCGGGTTGGTTCCAGCGGCCAACTACGTCTTCCACCACAGTCGTCCAAGGTCCTCCTTCGGTATTCTCCCGGGATTTAACTTCAACCTCTATGCGGGCTCGTATCCGAAGCAGGAGCGCTGGGGCGGATATGCGGCTTTCGAACACAAAATCTGCGATGATCAGTTGCGGATTTTTGGCGACTTCTACTATGTGGATGCAAAAACGCACGATGAACTTGCGCCAACTGCCACGGGCCCTTTCGAGACGCCTGGCAGGCTGGCGCTCTTCGTCCCCCCCAATCATCCGTTCCCTGGTGGTGTTCCGCCTTTTGGTGGGCCGCCCCCTGCGGAAGTTGGGATGAGTCCGAGCGCATTCAACCCGTTCAATCCATTTGAGCAAATCATCTCAGGCAGCACTACTGCGCGCATTTTTGATTTCGGCGATCGCTTTGTGGATAATGAGAACATCGCCGAGCGTTTCACGGTCGGCGCAAAAGGCGACAAACTTTTCAACGGAACCTGGGGCTACGATGGCGCGTTCATGTACAGCCAAATTCAGCAGATTTCGCGGTTCCAAGGCATCAATATTCCGCACTTCCAAGAGATTCTAAACGCGGCCGATACGATTTTTGATCCCGCGTCCTCGGAATTCATCGGACAGACGATTCCATATAATCCGATGGTCGATACCCAGCATGTCGCGTTTCCGAGCAACACTCCGCTGATTGACTTCGCGAGACTGCATACCAAGGACCTGTTTACGTCAAAACTCGCCACATTGGACTTGAACATTTACACCACGGATCTGTTTGATTTACCGGCTGGGGGCGTGGGGCTCGCCTTTGGCGGTGTGTTTAGCCGGGAAAGTTACA
>Ga0066679_10000859_pt1 | contig 11392 bp, 13 predicted proteins | sample GraSoiAngelo_128_FD_62298 | JGI IMG/M metagenome (GOLD analysis project Ga0066679, IMG submission 62298) | Grasslands soil microbial communities from the Angelo Coastal Reserve, California, USA - 14_0927_12_20cm | ecosystem: Environmental > Terrestrial > Soil > Grasslands | place: USA... | reverse complement strand
AGCAGCAGCTGCAGCTCATCACACTGCTGAATCATTAGGAGATGGGGGCCCCCGACGGGGGCCCCCCGATCCGCGGCACCCGGGCCGGCCACCGCAGCCGCGAGAACCCTCGATCTCGAGGGCACCGCGCGCTCGGCCTTCCGCTTCACTCACGCCACGGCGCCCGAGCGGGACCTCCGAGCCGCCGAGCTGATGGGCTATCCGGTCGCCGGCCTCGGCGAGCCCCGAGCGACGCGAGGCGCTGCCGCGCGCTGCTGGCGTGGTGACGGGGCGTCGCCCGGCTAGTCCCCGATCGCGCGGGCGAGCTCGAAATCCTTGGTGGTGAGGCCGCCGGCGTCGTGGGTGGTGAGGGCGAGGGTCACCGTGTTGTAGCGGATGTCGATGTCGGGATGGTGGCCGGCGGCCTCGGCGAGGCCGCCCACCCGATTGACGAACGCCAGCGCCTCCCGGAAATCGCGGAAGCGATACGTCCGGCGGAGCTCGCCGCCGCCGCGCTCCCAGCCCGGCGTGCGCCGGAGCGCGGCGCTGACGGCCGCCTCGTCCAGCCGGCTCATTCGCGCACGAACTTCTGTAGCGAGCGGATCTCGCGCGGCGGCGTCTCCTTGCTGCCCTGCGCCGTCCACGCCACCTCGGCCACGTAGAAGTCTCCGCGCGAGTCGACGGCCACGCCGTGCGGCGCCACGAACTCGCCCGGTTTCTCGCCGGCGAAGGGCCCGCCGACCCGGGCGATCAGCTCGCCCTTGATCGACAGGATGCTGACCCGGGCGCCGATGTTCGGCACCTTCTCGTTGACGGGCAGATGCGTCGGCAGCTCGCCGACGTAGAACGCGTCGGTCCGGGGATCGGCGCCGAGCCCGCACGGCCGGTGCAGGTTGTTCCACTGGCCCAGGTACTGCCCGCCGCGGTCGAAGATCTGCACGCGCGAGTTCTCGCGATCGGCGACGTAGACGAGACCGGCGGCATCGGTGGCGATGTTGTGCGGGATGTTGAAGCAGCCGGGGTCGGTGCCCGGCTCGCCCCAGGACAGCAGGGGGCGCCCCTTGGGATCGAACTTGTGCACGCGCGAGTTGCCGTAGCCGTCGGAGATGTAGACGTCGCCGGTCTTCGGGCACACGGCCGAGTGCGTCGGCCGGTTGAACGGCTTGCCGCCGTGCAGCGTCGAGGGCTGGTCGGGATCGCCGAGGGTGAGCAGCAGCTTCCCGGCCGGCGTGAACTGGCGGATCGTGTGGTGCAGATCGTCGGTGAGCCACACGGTGCCATCGGGCCCGATGCCGATCCCGTGCGCGCGGCGGATGAGTCCCTCGCCCCACGAGCGGAGAAACTTGCCGTCGCGATCGAAGACGATGACCGGGTGCTGCCCGCGATTGAAGACCCAGACGTTGTCGCTGCCGTCCACGGCGACGCTGGTCGCTTCGACGAACGACCAGCCGTCTGGAAGACGGCCCCATCCTTCCACCGCGCGATAGCCCATGACGTCTCCCTCTCGGTTACTTGCCGTACTGCCTGGACAGGTATTGCACGATCGTCTTCGCATCGTCGGCCGTGATGTTCGCGCCGTAGACGCTCATCATCTTGGCCACCACACCCTCCCACTGCCTGGCGTCGCCGCGCGGCTGCGTGACGACGTAGTCGGTCGAGTGGCAGCTCCGGCAGGCGCGCTGAGTCGTCTCGACGCCGGGGCCGGGCGCGAGATCCGAGAACACGTGGTCCGGGGGCAGCGTGATCGACTTCGTCTGGGCGGCCGCGAGCAGCGGCAGCCCGAGCAGCAGCGTCACGGTCACGGCGACCCGTCGGGCGTGCATGCTACCCCGCCTGCACCTCGATCGATTCGATCACGTTGCGCAGGTAGCCGGCCGGATTCCACAGGGCCTCGTAGCCCTGCGACTCGCCGATGCCGTTGAGCGCGCGCACCATGAGGCGGTGCCGGCCCGGGCGGGGCGGCGTCCACGTTGCGCTCCACTCGCGGAACGAATATCGGCCGAGATCCTGACCGGGCTGCGCGCGCCGCCAGCTGACGCCACCGTCGTCGGAGACCTGGACCTCGCGGATCCCGTAGCCGCCGTCGAAGGCGATGCCCTTGAGCGCCGTCGGCCGGCCGACCTCCACGCGGGCCCCGCCGGCCGGCGCGGCGATGAAGGAGCGCACGGTCATGCGCGTGATGGGCACCGTCCGCGCCGGCGCCATACCGGGCTCGACGCAGCCGCAGGCGGTGTCGGGAATCCGGTAGGCCGGCTTCATCCAGAACTTCTCGAACACGTGGTCGATCACCTGGACGTCCGTGAGGTGCTTCACCCAGTACGTCGCGTACCAGCCCGGCACGATGAGCCGGACGGGGTAGCCGTTGAGCATCGGCAGCTCACCGCCATTCATCTGGTAGGCGATCAGCACGTCGGGATCCTCGCCGGCGCGCGCCACGTCGAGGCTCTTCACGAACTGCGGCACCGTGGGAAAGGCCGGACGGTCGAGGCCTTCGAACGTCACCTGCACCGCGCCCTGGCGCACGCCCGCCGCCGCCAGCACGTCGCGCAGCCGTGCGCCCACCCACTCGGCGTTGCCCATGGCCCCATCGCCCCACTGGCCGCCGAGCACGCGCGGCGTGAACCGGCCCCGGCTGTTGCCGGAGCATTGCGCGACGGCCGTGAGGGCTACGCGCGGAAACTTCGTCCTCAGCTCGTCGAGCGAGAGCTCGAGCGGACGGTCGACGCGGCCGCCGACCCGCAGGCGCCAGGCGCCGAGGTCGACGCTGGAGGGCGTTGGAAAGGTGTGGTAGCGCACGAAGAACGCGTCGTTGCGCGTGAGGGCTCGGTCGAAGTACCGCATGGGCGTCTCGAGCTGGGCCGGCCGCGACGTCAATAGTATTAGGTCGGTCTTCTCGGGATAGCGCACCAGGGGCCGGCCGTCCAGGATCGGATCGGCGGCGCGCGCCGCCCCCGGGGTCGCCACCGACGCCACCGCGGCGGCGGCCCCGAGCCCGCTGAGGAACCGGCGACGGTCCAGACCCGGCATGGGCAGGACTATATCAGGCCCCGGCGTTCCACCCCCTTGGGCCGCCCGGGCCGTATACCTTGAGTGAGAAATGGACGAGCGCGCGTTCACCCGAGTGACCGAAGAGTACGCACGGCGGCTCTACGCCGTCGCCGTTCGCATGCTCGGCAACCGCGCCGACGCCGAGGACGCGGTCCAGCGCGCGCTCCTCAAGTGCTTCGCCGCCCGCGCAAGTTACTCACCCCGCTGGGCGGTGTCGACGTGGCTCTATCGCTCGCTCACGAACGTCTGCATCGACGAGCTGCGGCGGCGGAGAGTCCGCGACGAGACGACCGCGGTCGACCCGGAGGCGGCATCGCCGGCGGTGCACGCTCGCGCGACGCGGCGGGGAGTCGGGGGCGCCGCCTCGACTCCCCCGACGTCGACGGACCGCATCGACCTGGTCCGGGCGCTCGACGCCGTCCCCCGCGAGGCGCGGCTGCTGCTGGCCCTCCATTACGTGGACGGCCTCGGCTACTCGGAGCTCGCGGCGATCCGCGGCATCTCGGTCAACACGGTGAAGAGCCAGCTGGCGCGCGGCAAGGCGATCCTGAAGCAGGCGCTGCGCGCGGGAGGACATGATGGATCGGACTGACGCAAGGCTGCGAGAGCTGTTCGCCGTCGAGACGCCGCCCGGCCTCGGCCGCCGCCTCCGTGAGGCGCTGCGGAACGAGCCCGCGACGCTGGAGACCTTGCTCGACCGCTTTCACGTGCAGGCGACCGAGCGCGGCGTGTCGCGGCTCGCCTACGGCCGCGGGCACGACGTGGCGGCCGGCCGCGGCCGTCGGCACGCCGAGCAGGCTCGCCACGAGCTGGGCGAGTACCTCGGCGGGCGCCGCACGTTCTTCACGGTGCCGGTGGATCTCGCGGGCGTGGGCGAGTTTCAGGAGCGCGTGCTGGCGGAGGCCGAGCGGATTCCGTTCGGGGAGGTCACCTCGTATTCGGCGCTGGCGCGACGCATCGGACATCCGCAGGCGGCGCGCGCCGTCGGCAACGCGCTCGGCGCCAACCCCGTGCCGGTGATCGTGCCGTGTCATCGCGTGATCCGCGGCGACGGCAGCTGGGGCCACTATGCCTTCGGCGGGGCGCTCAAGACACGGCTGCTCGAGCTGGAGCGCACGACGCCGGTGCTGATCGGCTGCACCAGCACGCGTATCGTCTGCCGGCGCGGGTGCGCCCACGAGCAGCGCATCGGCGAGGATCGCCGGGTCGTGTTCGCGTCGGTCGCCGACGCCGGTGAGGTCGGCTATCGCCCCTGCAAGGTCTGTCTGCCCGATTGAAGCTGGGGGCTCCGAGATGGCCCCCAGACCCCCCAACGCTCGGGCCGTCCCGGCACAGCCGTGACGGCCTCGATCACCGACGCCCAGAACAGGATTGGGCCGGCAAAGCCGGCCCTCGGACGCGGGCCTGATTGAAGCTGGGGCCCGACGTGGCCCCTCGCCCCCCAGTGCTCGGGCCGTCCCGGCGCGGCCGGGACGGCCCTTGATCACCGGGCGTGATAGGCTCGGGGCCATGCTGCGGCTCGCGACGGTCGGGCTCGCTGCGATGCTGCTGTGGCCGGCGACGGTGGGGGCGCAGTATCCGCTGTTCGACGCGCACATTCACTACAGCCGGGCGGACTGGGACGCCTACACGCCCGAGCGGGCGCTGTCCATCCTGGCCCGGGCCGGGGTGCGCCGCGCGCTGGTGTCGAGCACGCCGGACGACGGGACGCTCAAGCTCTACGAGAAATCGCCGGCCGGCATCGTGCCGGCGCTGCGCCCGTACCGCACGCGCGAGGACGTGGGCACGTGGTCGCGCGACCCGGCCGTGGCCGCCTACGTCGAGAAGCGGCTCGAGCGCGGCATCTACCGGGCGATCGGCGAGGTGCACTTCGGCGAGGCCGACGTGACGGCGCCGACGCTCAGGCGGTTCGCCGAGCTGGCCGCCGCCCGGAAGATCCTCCTCTGGTGTCACGTCGACGACGCGACGGTCGAGCGCGTCTTGACGACGTATCCGGCGACGAAGGTGCTGTGGGCCCACGCCGGGATGTCGGCGTCGCCGGGACGCGTGGGTGAGCTGCTCGCCCGCTATTCGACGCTGTGGGTCGAGCTGGCGATGCGCACCGACGTGGCGCCGGGCGGCGCGCTCGACCCCGAATGGCGGGCGCTCTTCGTCCGCCATCCGGACCGCTTCCTGGTCGGCACTGACACCTGGGTCACGTCGCGCTGGGAGAGCGTGCGCGAGGCCTCCGACGCCGTGCAGGCGTGGCTGCGCCAGCTGCCGCGCGAGGTCGCCGAGCAGATCGCCTGGCAGAACGGCGATCGCCTCTTTCCACCGCCCTGATCGTGGGTCCGCGCGTCCTCATCGTTCCCGGCTGGGGCGACTCGGATCCCGGGCACTGGCAGAGCCTGTGGGAGAAGGCGAATCCCGAGTTCCACCGAGTCGTCCAGCGCGATTGGCTCTATCCCATCTGCGCGGACTGGGTCGAGGCGCTCGAGCGCGCGGTCCGTGGTGCCGGGAGCCCGGTCGTGCTCGTCGCCCACAGTCTCGGCTGCCTCGCCGTCGCCCACTGCGCGCGCGGCCGCACGTTGCCCGTTCGGGCCGCGCTGCTGGTGGCGCCGCCCGACGTCGAGCGGCCGGACTTCCCGCCGGTGGTGGAAGGCTTCGCGCCGATCCCGCGCGAGCCGCTGCCGTTCGCCAGCATCGTCGTCGCCAGCCGCGACGATCCATTCGTCGCCTTCGAGCGCGCGCGCGAGCTGGCGGGGATATGGGGCAGCCGGCTGGTCGACGTGGGAGTGGGCCGGCACATCAACACCGAGGCGGGCTTCGGGCCGTGGCCGCTCGGTGAGCAGCTGCTCGCCGAGCTCCGCGGATGATCAGGAGACGGTGGCGAGGAGCCTCCGGTCGGAGTCATAGCGGAGCCGGGCCTCGGCGTCGGTGCGATCGGCCCACAACACTTCGTCGACCTCGTGATCGTGCTCGCCGACCTTGGCCAGCGGCCGCATCAGATACCACCGCACGGTCTTGCGGATGCGCCGGCCGCCACGCTGGAACCAGTAGGTCACCGGCGCCATCTCGCGCACGATCTCGCAGCGGTACCCGGTTTCCTCCTGCACCTCGCGCAGCGCGGCGTCGACGCTCGACTCGCCGGGCTTCAGCGCGCCCTTGGGCAGCGTCCATACCGGCTGGTCGCGCAAATCGCGCGCACGGATGAGCAGCACGCGGCCCTCGGTGTCGAGCACGAGGCCGCCGGCGGAGAATTCCAGACGTGGGCTCGCCTGGCGAGGCGACATGCGTTCATCATACCTGCTGAGGTGAGCCGGCCGCGATGACCGTCGATCTGCTGGAGCACTTTCCCGCGGGCGCCACGCCGCGCCCCGAGCAGGCGCGCCTGCTGGCCGGGCTCGCTGACGCGCTGGCCGAGATCGCCGACGATCCGCGGGCGCCGCGCGTGCTGCTCGTGGAGGCGCCGCCCGGCATCGGCAAGAGCCATCTCGCGATGACGCTGGCGCGCTGGAGCGGCGACGCCTACCTGCTGACGTCGCAGAAGCACCTTCAAGACCAGTACGAGCGCGAGTTCGGCGGCGAGCTGGCCCTGGTCAAGGGCCGCGACAATTACCTGTGCGAGCGCTACCCGGGTGCCGCGGTGCCGACCTCGCGCGGCCTGTGCCGACGGGCGCGCGGCCCGGCCTGCGGGTGCCCGTACGTGCGCGCCAAGCAGGCGGCCATCAACGCGCCGATCTTCTGCACGAACACCGCCTATTTCGCGACGCTGCGGCACTGGCATGCCGAGCACCTCCGGCGGCGCCGCCTGCTGATCGTCGACGAGGCGCACAACCTCGAGAACCAGCTCGTCTCCGTCTTCACCGCCCGCTTCTCGCACGACGAGATGCGCGCGTGGTTCGGACGGCCCCTGCCGCGTCTGGCGCTGGCCGACGAATACCGGCCGGTGCTGGCCGAGCACGTCGAGCGGCTGGAGACGCGCCGGCAGGAGATCGTGCACGCGCTCGACGGCGTGCATCCGCCCGAGCTGCCGGACGACGTCGTGCTCGCGGCGCCCCCGACCCGCGAGGAGCAGGACCTCCTGGAGCAGCGCGAGCAGCTCGACGCGGCCCTGGCACGGCTGACGTTCTTTCTCGAGGCCGAGGACCGCGAGTGGATCGTGCGCTATCCGGAGGCGCCGGCCGCCGCGCTGTCGCTGGTACCGTTGACCGTGGCCGCCATGGCCCGCGCCCTGCTGGCCGACTGCGCGGAGGTGACGGTCCTGTCGTCGGCCTATCTGGGCCACCGCGACGTGCTGGCCGAGTGCTTCGAGCTCGAGCCGAGCGACGTTCGCGTCTTCACGATCGGTTCGCCATTTCCGCTCGCGCAGCGGCCGATCGTCTACCGGCCCGTCGGGGCGCTGTCGCGCGCCACCACCGCGCGCCTGGAGCCGGCGCTCTTCGCCGAGGTGGCGGCGATCCTGGCCGCGCACCCGGATCAGAAGGGGCTCGTCCATGTGGCGTCCTACGAGATGGGGCGTCGCCTGGTTCACGACCTCGCGGTGCGCGCGCCGCGCGAGTCGCGGCGCCTGCTGTGGATCGATTCGGCGGGGGGCAAGCTGCCGGCGCTCGACCACCATCGCGCCTCGCCCCTGCCGACGGTGCTCGTCTCGCCGTCGCTCCGCGAAGGGGTCGACCTGCCCGACGACTTCCTGCGCTTCCAGGTCGTCACCAAGCTGCCCTACCCCGATCTCGGCGACCCCTGGACCGCCGCCCGCCGCGCCCGCGATCAGCGCTGGTACGCCATCGAGACGGCCAAGGCGCTGCTGCAGGCCTACGGTCGCTCCTGCCGCCACGCCGACGATCACGGCGTGACCTACGTGCTCGACGCGCAGTTCGCGCGCTTCCTGCAGCATTATCGTGTCCTGCTGCCGGCCTGGTTCCTCGACGCCGCCGAGCCGGCGCTGCGCCATCTCGAGCGCGAGCCCGGGTGCTAGGATGGGCGCGGTGACGGATCCCCGGGACGTCGAGAGCGTGATGCAGGCGGTGCGCTTCCAGTGTTACCGCGAGAACATCTACGGCGCGCTCGAGCTGGTGGAAGCCGCCCACGCGAGCCATCCCGACCCCCGCTACGCCGCCGAGGCGGCGCGCATCCGTTCGTGGCTGACGCACCTGGGCAGCCGCGACGCCTACATCGGCGCCCAGGAGTCGCAGTACCGGCGCCTGCGCTGGCGCGCCGGGCTCAAGCAGCTCGAAAAACGGATCCGCATGGCCCTCGGGCGCAAGACGCGGAAGATGGTGGAGCGGCGCGGGCGCGATCCGGAGTTCGTCGAGCTCGAGCGCGAGATCGCCGCCGCCCGTCCCACGCTGGTGCTCGACGCCGGCTGTGGCGAGGGGGCCGTGGCCATGGCCGTCGCCGCCCGGCACCCCGAGCTGCACGTCGAAGGCGTGGAGGTGGCCGCCGCCAACGTCGAGATCGCCCGCAAGCTCAACCGGTTTCCCAACGTCGCGTTCCGCGAGGGCCTGGCCGAGGAGGTCCATCAGCTCTTCGGCTCGGGCACCTTCGACCTCGCCTACTCGTTCGCGGTGCTCGAGCACGTGCGCGACGTCGAGGCGACGATCCGCTCGATCACGACCGCCCTGCGGCCGGGAGGGCGTTTCTGCTTCGTGGTGCCGATGCACGAGTTCCGCGTGACGGGGCCGCTGCCGGAGTACACGCCGATCCACGGGTATGCCGACCACTGCCGCGTGTTCTCCGAGCGCGAGCTGTACGCGCGCTTCGGCCGTGAGAAGGACTTCCGGCTGGTGAAGATCCCCGGCCGCTGGAAGCCCGGCGAGTTCCCCGACACCGTCGAGCCGATCGAGTTCGGCTCGTTCTTCGTCGGCTACACCCGTCCCTGACCGTCCGCGTGCCGCAATGGCCGGAAAAACAGGCGCCCCGACGCCAATGTGCCCAAGGCTCGGGCGTCACCCCGTCGTCGCCGACGTTCGCATGCCGACATAACCTGCGGCCGGAACGCGCCATCTGCGCGGCGCTGCACGCATCGCCTCGCTGGCACGACGCCTGCTACCCACCGCGCACCGCGGGGGCAACGACGTCCCCGACCAAGCGCCGTTGCTTCGCAAGGCAACGGCGCTTTCATTTGCCGTGTTGCGGCGCGATGACGAACAGATCACGAGGAGACGACGGATGGCGAAGCGAGTTCTGCTGGTGCTGACGACGAACGACGACGGCGCGAGTGCCACCCGGGACGTGGCGGGGGTCGCCCGCGCGGCGGGCGGCACGGTGCGGGTGATGTACGTTCATCCGCTGCCACGCCCGCGCGTCGATCGATATGGCCGGATCGTCGCCGACGTCGATCGGGAGATGGCGCGACTGACGACGCGAGCGCTGACACGCCTCGAGGCCTCGACGGCCGACGTGCGCGACGTCCCGATCGAGCGCGTGGTTCGCTTCGGCCGGCTCGGCCGGGAGCTCGCCATCGAGGCCGCCGTGTTTCGCGCCGACCTCGTGGCGCTCGCTGCTCCCCCGCGGCCGTCGCTGCGCCATCGGCTGCAGGCCTGGTATCTGGAGCGGATCGCCCTCGGGAGCGCGGTGCGGCTGGTCGTGCTCCCGATGCCGGTCGCTCGTGGAGAGCGCGGCGCGGCCGAGACGACCGTCGTCGCCGCGCTCCGGTAGGCGACTCCGATGAGCGTTGACGTCGTCCGCCGCTCGCTGATGCTGCACGGCCGGCGGATCTCCTACCTCACGCTCGCCGCCGAGATCGGCGGGCCGCTGATCGTGCTGATCCACGGCTCCGGCGTGAGCGCCCGCTACTGGGTCGAGCAGCTCCGCGGCCTGGCGCCGGCGGGCCACGCCGTGGCGCTCGACCTGCCCGGTCACGGGCAGTCGGACGACGCGCTCGACCCGAGCGCCGAGCACTATGCCGACGTCGTCGGGGACTTCGTCGAGGCGCTCGGCGTCGGACCGGCGATCGCGGTGGGCCACTCGCTCGGCGGGGCGGTCGCGCTGGCGCTCGCGGCCCGGCGCCCCACCGTGGTCCGCGGACTCGTCCTGCTGTCGGCCTGCGCCCGTCTGCCCGCGACGGAGAGTCCCGCGCAGTGGCTGTTGCCCTTCCTGCCCGGGCCGCTGCGCAAGGCGCTCTTCTTCATGACGGCCAAGCGGTTGCTCTTCGCGCCGTGCGCCTCGGCCGGCGCCATCAGTCTCGGCATGCAGGAGCTGCGCGCGTGCCGTCCCCAGACGCTGGCCCGTGATGTCGCCATCGCGCGCACGATGGACCTGACCGAGCCGGCGCGGATGCTGCGCCTGCCGACGCTGATCCTGTGCGGCAGCCGCGACCAGGTGACGCCCCCCGAGCTCTCGCAGGAGCTGAATGCGCTCGTCGCGGGATCGCGGCTGGTCGTCATCGAAGGCGCCGGGCACATGGCGCTGATGGAAGCGCCGGCCGTCGTCAACCGCGAGATCGCGGCGTTCGCGGAGGCCGTCACGAGCGCCTCGCGCGTCGCGGGCCACCGTCCCGTCGTCGACCGCCGCGCGGTGTCGCCGCCGCGCCGGCTGCTGGCCCGTCTCCGCGCGCTGTTCGCGACCTCCTGACCCGGCGCTACGCCTGCGACGCCCGCGCGGCCGAGCGGCCGGCGATGCGACCGAACACCGCGCCCGCCATCAGCCCTGCCCCGCCGGGGTAGTTGTGATAGAAGAGGCCGCCGACCAGCTCGCCGGCGGCGAACAGACCGGGAATCGGCCGCTGCTCGCAGTCGATGACCTCGCCGCGCTCGGTGATCTTGAGCCCGCCGAAGGTGAAGGTGATGCCGGTGGTCACCGCGTAGCCGACGTAGGGCGGCGTGTCGAGCGGCTGGGCCCAGTTGGACTTCGGTGGCGTGATGCCGCGGGTGCCCTTGCCGTCCTTCACGGCCGGATTGAAGGGCACGTCCTTGGCGACCGCGGCGTTGAACTCGCGCACGGTCCGCGCGAAGCCGGCCGCGTCGATCTCGAGCTTGCGCGCCAGCTCCTCCACCGTGTCGGCCTCCGCCTTGGTGACCTCGCGGATCCGGTACTCCTCGCGCAGGATGTCCACGACCTTCTGGTCGAAGATCTGGAACGCCGTGCGGCGTGGCTGCCCGAGCACGGCGCGGCCGTACTTCACGTAGGTGTAGTTGCGGAAGTCGGCGCCCTCGTCGACGAAGCGCTCGCCGCGGAGGTTGACGATGAGCCCCAGCGGATAGGAGTGCTTCTGGAAGTTGTCGCCGACCTTGCGGTCGCCGTGCCACGGCGCGTTGAGATCCCACTGCACGGAGTGGCAGCCGCTCCAGTGCCCCCACGGCAGCGCCCCGATGTCCAGCGCCATGCGGATGCCGTCGCCGGTGTTGTAGGGCGTGCCGCGCACGCGCGCGAGCTCCCAGTTGGG
>Ga0066679_10000854_pt1 | contig 11419 bp, 10 predicted proteins | sample GraSoiAngelo_128_FD_62298 | JGI IMG/M metagenome (GOLD analysis project Ga0066679, IMG submission 62298) | Grasslands soil microbial communities from the Angelo Coastal Reserve, California, USA - 14_0927_12_20cm | ecosystem: Environmental > Terrestrial > Soil > Grasslands | place: USA... | reverse complement strand
CGATATATATTGTCTCCATAGCGCCTCCTTTCAGTCTCATGTCGAATGAGCGACTGGCCGTGAGTCTAGCACTCACGAAGGAGGCGCTGCTTCATAACATCAGTACCGGGAGCGATAGCGACCGGGTTGAACTTTCCGCAACCTCGATATTTACACGATGACCCGGTCGCTACCGCTCCCGGTACTGATGTTATCTTGCTCCTGCTTCCGGCGGATCGTCCGGCTCTTCCTCGTCATCGTAAATCCCACGTCGCAAGTCTTGCTGCACCTCGACCGATTTTTTTGCGGCTGGATCCAGAATCTGCTGCAGACCCATTAGACCAGCCGTTCGCGCACCCAACTGCTTACGCCGTTGAAACTCTTCTTCATCCTTCACGTCATAGGGCTTGGTGATTTGATTCAACAAGAGCAACCCGCCGATTATCACCAGCGCGATGATTCCGAGTCCGATCCAATCAATCGCGCTCATGCAGTGACTTTCATTTCGCGCTCGATGATCGCGCGAACGCGTTCCAAATCCTCCGCAGTGTCGACCCCGATCGAAGGCGACGCCGCTTCGACCACGCTTATTTTTACGCCGCGATCCAGGGCGCGAAGTTGCTCCAGTGATTCTTTTCGTTCGTTTTCTGATTGCGGCCAACGAGCGAACTGCAAAAGAAACTCGCGGCGATAAGCGTAGAGGCCCGTGTGCTTACGAAAACTAAAAAGCAGCGCCGGTTCCGCTCCGAGCGCTGCTTCGATCGAGCCGTATTTCTCCACGGCCTGATTAGGAAACGAAATCGGTTTGCGCGAAAAACCATTCGCATAGCCGTGCTCATCAATTGTCACTTTAACGACAGAATGATTTAGAACCTCGGACGCGTCGGTGATCGGCTCGTAAGTCGTCGACATCTGCGCGTCCGGATCTTCGGCCAATGCTTTTACCGCACGATCAATCGTCACGGGATCTATTAAGGGTTCATCTCCCTGAACATTGACAATAATGTCCGCGCGCAGATTATGTGCGACCTCGGCGATGCGGTCGGTCCCGCTTGGATGATCGGCGCGCGTAATCATCGCATCAAAGCCCGCCGCGTTGACCGCATCGACGATTCGCGGATCGTCAGTCGCAACAATCGTCCGCGAAATGGTTGATGCTGCGCACGCGCGTTGCGCGACCCACACGATCAGCGGTTTTCCCCCAATATTCAGCAAAGGCTTGCCCGGAAGACGCGTCGAACTGTAACGAGCGGGGATTACTGCGACTGCTTTTGGTTGGGAATTTGAACCCGTGTGAATCACGGGATTACACCTTAACGCGTGCGGGTAAGAGTGTCAACGCGGAAAAACGATCCACAGATTTCACAGATTACACAGAAAGACAGTTGGCCACAAAGAGGCACAAAAGGCGCAAAGAAAATTTGTCGGCGATAGATCGATTCTTCTAATTCGTTTTGTGCTTCTTGTGCCTTTTCGTGGCTATCTCTTTTTCCTGATCTGCGTAATCTGTGGATTGCCTACTTCTCGCTGATCACAAACGTCGGCACCATGCCGCCGCCGGCAGTCACGTTGGCGAGTTCATTCGAGGACAAACGCGTGAACGCCGATCCGACCTTGCCGTTAAAAAGCAGTGGATCGAGATCGACCAGTTGCTCGACAAACTGAATCGTATCGTCGGGAGTAAGCGCGGGAAATGTCTCGCGCGCCGTCGGCACGCGCTCCTGCACAAGATAATCACCATTCGCGAGCGCGTTGTGAATTGCTTCGTCCCAACCAATCTCGTCCGTATTCCAGCCAATGTAAATTCCATGCCCGCCGTAGTCATCGTTCGGCTTTAGGACGAGGCGATCACGTCGCTCGTCGATGAATTCAAGCAAGCTGATTTCATCGCCGTAGTAATCCGTTTTCCCCGAGCGCACGCGCCGGGTCCAGGGAACATGACCGGAGATCGCTTCGCGCTCTTCAGGTGTAAACATCGGCGTGTAGCGCGCATCTGTGAGCACTGCGAACAATGCCTTCTTGTGAATTATTTTTGAGCGAAAGCTGTTGACCATGCACACCGACCCGGCGCGATAAGCATCGAGCAGCGCCGCTTGCTCGCGCATGATCGGCAGATATTCGTTCACCAGTAGCCGCTTGTAAACAATGTCGATTTCGAAATCGCGAGCCCGCAGCCGGCCGCTGGTGAATTCAAGTTCGTCTGGCGAGGCGATAATCGATGGGCATCCTTGTGATTCAAAATACTCTCGGAACAGCTCGAACTCCTTCTGCGTCGGCATGCCTTTGAGATCGACAATCGCGATCTGCGGTGCGCGATCCGGTTTGCGACCGAGAAATTCTTCGTGACAATCGAGCAGAACCTTCAGCATTAGCGGCCGACCTTCGAATCTGCGCACGTTGTACGTTTCCGCAAAACGTTTCATCACTGGAAGTTGCTGGAAAATCTCAAAGGCTGCATCGCCATATGCAATTCCCGCAGGACTTTCGCCATTCAATTCCACGAAGCTGTACGCCTCGTCCGTCAAGAAAGAATCTAGTCGCGCCGTCGGAGATACAGCGCGATAGCCCGGATCAATTTTCACCAGCTCGCGTTCAATCTCCGTGAGACCAAGTTCGGCCAGCAGCGTCTCGTCAGAAACTGCGGCGTCTTTGACCTTCTCGATCGCACTCCAGACCGTTTCGCACACCCGCACGACTTGAGTGAAGTCGTCTTCGCTGACGAAATGCGGGCGCAAATAAGGAGACAGACGACGGCCACCGAAGATCAGCTTGGCGTGCTCGAGTCCTTCATCAAGCAGCTTCAGCGACGATTGGGCCAGGTCGCGATCGTTCAGCAGTTCGTGATAATGAGAAACGGCTTCGTTGAGCATTTGAAGGAGCGCACGCATCCGGCGTGCGATTCGCGGGTATCTTGTCCGCCTGTTCATCCTTTCCTGAAATTACTTTTTTCGCGGTGCATTCACGTTGAGCTTAATCACCACGCCGTCGCGAATTAGATCGTCGGCTTTGCCGGGATACAGCAGGCTCCAATCTTTGCGATTGATTGCAAATTCGGAAGTCACTGAAACGCTGTCCGGCGTAATTTGAATCGTCGCCGGAAAACTGATCGACTTCTTCACGCCATGCAGATCGAAGTTGCCGGTGATAGTGTGCGTGCCGCCGCCGGAAGTGTTTGGCTCGATCTTTGTTGAAATGAACGTGGCCTTGGGAAACTTCGCCACGTCAAAAAAGTCCGGGGTCTGCAGGTGTTTGGTCAGGTCCGGTTCATCCGTCACAACCGAATTCGTCTCAATATCGATCGAGACGCGGCTATTCTCAGCGCTGTTATTCACCAGACCGATTGTGCCGGTGAAGCGTTTGAAAGATCCATTGTGGCTTCGCGTCACCTTCGCGGCGATAAAATCAATCTTCGAATTGTCGGGTGAGATGTTGAGCATCTCACCGCCGGCAGGCTTTGACGAGTTTTCCGGCGCCGCGTTCGAAACCGACGCCTTCGGCTTGTTTGCCGCCGGATTCGCGCACGCGAACATCAATAACGCCGCGAACAGAACCAGCAAAGTTAGAAATCGCATCTTCTCTTCCCTCACCTGAATCTACAAATAGGACAGCCACCAATCCTTTCGTCGAGCCTTCACGCCGGCGAACCATTTGCAAAGCGGATAGAGCAAAAGCACTCCGCCAATCCACGAGAGATAGACAATGACGAGACTGAAACCATTGCCGTGTGGCGGATTTGTGAACCAGTCAATCGGCGTCTGAAACAACCAATGGACGGGCTTGTGGAATGTCGCGTGCAGCACAACGGCGATCGTGTGCGACGTCACCCATTGCAAAACATAAAAGAACAGCGGCACGCGCCCAAACGTCACGAAGAAATTCCGACTCGATGTTCCGATCGACTGAGTTGCTGACGCAATCGCGTTCCGGCCTGGCTCAAAAAAATGGAGCGCAATGATCGCCGGGCCAATCGTCATCAACAAGTAATCGAGCGACGGCGGATATTTTGTCGTGTTGATGAACGAGAGAATCGTAAAGACGAAATTCTTCTGGTGCGACCAGTGTTGCGGCTCACCGTACTTGTCGATTGCGCGGATCAATACGAACAGCATCGTCGCCGCGCCGCCGATAATTAGTAGCCAACGTTTGCGGCTCGCTGATTCTCTTTTGTATAGCGCGCCGAACGCGTAACCAACGGCCATCACGCCAATCCACGGAATCAGCGGATACAAAACGAAGACGAGCGGGCTTGGAAATTTTGGGCCGATCGGAAAGATGCCGGGCTGATGAAATAGCATCCAGAGTTTCGCGCCCCAACTCGGCACCGGCGTGCCCGGCCCCCGCCACGGTGTCGCCGGAAAACGATCGAAATAGTTATGAACGGCGATCATCAGCAGACCGAAAGCGGCCACCACCCTCAAGGGAAGATGAATTAGCGCGGCAAGCACGATCATTGAGAACCCGATTACCCAAATGACTTGCAGGAAAAGCAGAAAGCGCGGATCGAGATTGAAGAACGCGGCGGCTCGCACGACTGTGACTTCGAGAATGATCAGCCAAACTCCGCGCGTGATTAAGAATCGCGAAAGCTCGCGCTTGCTTTTTCCGCGAGCTAATTGCAAATACGCTCCGGTGCCCGCGAGAAATACAAACACGGGCGCGCAGTAGTGTGTAATCCAACGCGTCAGGAACAGTGAGGTCGTAGTCTTTGAGAGGTCGAGCGGATCGAATAGCAGCGCGCCGGAGTGAACAAAGTCGCGCGTGTGGTCCAGCATCATGATCACCATCACGATGCCGCGCAGCAGATCGACGGAATCGATTCGTTTGCGCGAAATCCTTGCCGGCTCAGGATCCAACGGCCCCGCGCCGCTCGGGGCGGCGTGAGGGTCGAGATGATCGTGTGTCGCGCCAGGCATGTTCGCAGTTGTTCAGGAAACTGCGGGAGTCTATCGCACTAACCAAGCAAATTCGAGCGAAAGATTGTAAAAAGTTGTGAAGCGCTGTTCCGATCAGAGTTCAATCTGCTGCGCGGAAATGACTGGGGCGAATGACCGAATCTTGGTGATGGTCTCGTCGTTCAGTGGACCATCGACCTCGATCACCGCCATCGCTTCACCACCGCGCTCCTGACGACCCAGATGAAACGCGCTGATATTGATGCCATGATCGCCGAGAATCGTGCCGACGCGGCCAATGACGCCGGGCACGTCGCGATTGTGCATCACCAGCATGAATCCGCGCGGAACAGCTTCAATGCGAAAGCCGTTGATTTTCGTAATGCGGCCTTCGCGATATCCTTCCGCCGTCGTGAAAACGGATCCCGACGCCGCCTGCTCGCCGGCGGCGGAAACGACCGACGTTCGCATGGCAGATACTGCGTTTGAACCGCGCACGTACGACGTAGTGACTGAAATCCCGCGCTCTTCGGCGATAAGGAATGCATTTACGATATTGACGCGCGCGCTTACATCGCGCAGCAGTCCCGAAAGAAACGCGCGTGTAACTGGAGCGGCGTCAGCATCGACGAGCTCGCCGGCGAATACCAAACGAACTTCGCGTATGGCGCTGTTTGTTAATTGCGCGTGAAAGCGTCCGAGACCTTCGGCCAGAGCAAGATAAGGTTGCAGCGTCGTCAACTGTTTCTGATCGATGGCGGGAAGATTCACCGCACCGCGCAAGGCTCCTGTCAAAAGAAAATCCCGCATCTGTTCAGCGACGGTAAACGCGACACCTTCCTGAGCCTCGGTCGTTGATGCGCCGAGATGCGGCGTCACGATCACTTGATCGAGAGACAGCAATGGGTGATCGGAAGGTGGTGGTTCCTGCTCAAAGACATCAAGCGCCGCGCCCGCGATCCTGCCCGACTCAATCGCATCGTAAAGCGCACCTTCGTCAATTAGTCCACCACGCGCGCAATTAATGATGCGTGCGCCCTGCTTCATTTTCGCTAGCGCCTGCGCATCGATCAGCGCGCGCGTGTCTGCCGTCAACGGTGTGTGAACGGTTAAGAAATCGGCGCGTGCCAAAACGTCGTCGAGGGAACCGGTTTCTATTTCCAAATCGCGTGTCTGGTCGGAAGCAATAAAAGGATCGTAAGCGACGATCTTCATCCCCAGCCCGTGGGCGCGACTAGCAACCACGCGCCCAATGCGGCCCAAGCCGACGATGCCAAGCGTCTTGCCTTGCAACTCGGTGCCGATGAAATTCTTTCTTTCCCACTTACCGGATTTCAAACTGCTGTTCGCCTGCGGCACGCGTCGCGCAAGCGCAACCAACAACGCGATCGTATGCTCGGCGGTTGTGATCGTATTTCCATCCGGCGCGTTCATTACCACAATGCCGCGCGCCGTCGCCGCGGGCACGTCGATGTTGTCAACGCCGACACCCGCTCGGCCAATGACGCGAAGATGCTTCGCGGCGTCGAGCAAATCGGCGGTGACTTTCGTTTCGCTGCGAACGATTAGCCCTTCTGGATCGGCAAGCGCTGCGCGCAATTCGTCGAGTGTTAACTTGAGCGTCTTTTCAACGGCGAATCCTGCAGCGCGCAACGGTTGCAGACCGCTTTCGCTAACGTCGTCAGAAACGAGGATCTTTCTTTGCTCCACGGGCATCGATAAAAACTGATTTGATTTTAGTTCAAAAGCTGCGCGGATAGATTAGCAGATATCCCGAGATGATCAGGGAATTCACGATCAGTGCGTAAGCGCCGGCAACAATATCGTCAGCCATGATTCCGAGACCCGACTCGAGCGCTTCCAGCCGCCGGATTGGATACGGCTTCCAAATATCGAACAAGCGAAACAAGATGAAAGCCGACAGAATGCTCCACCAGGTCGGCAGCCAGAACGGTCCGGAGAGCAGCGCGATCATCTGTCCGGCAACTTCATCGATGACAACGATCGAAGGATCCTTTTTTCGAATTATTTTCTCAGCGCGAGATGCGGCCCAAATTCCTGCCATGGTGATCAGGAAAATTACCAGAAGCATCAGCGCCAATTGAGGCGTAAAGATATAAAGGAGACTTAGCCGTCCACGCTCGGCCCTGGCTTCCAGAATCTGATAGAGCCAGGTCCAGATTGTGAGATAGAGTCCAACGCCGACGAGCGATCCGGCTGTACCCGGAGCGATCGGAAAGTAACCAACGCCGCAGGTTGCGATCGCTAACGCGAGGTAATCACCCGCGGTGCGGCGTTTCCGCGATGCGATTTCGTTTGCCGAAACCGCGACGGCAGGATTCAGTTCGTCGCTGGATTCTTTTACCGCAGTCAGTGGTTCGTTGTCAGTGGTCAGTTGTTTCTCTCTCATCGACGACAATTCGTTAATTAGGCACTCATCAAGGGCGAACGACTGACAACGGACCACCGACGACTGACAGGCTAGACTATCCTTCCCACCAGATCATATTCTTGCGCTTCGGTAATCAAAACATCCACCAGTGTGCCAGGCAAGGGTTCGAATTCCTCGGGCGCATCATTAATCAAAACGCAACCATCGATATCAGGCGCCTGCGTTTCCATGCGGCCCTGCCAGAGCAATTCGCTTTCATTAGATTCACCTTCGAAAAGCACGCGCACGATTTCGCCGATTCGTGCTTTGTTTTTGCGACGCGCGATCTTCGCTTGTTCTTTCATCAAACGCCCGCGCCGCTGTTTTGCAATCTTCGGCTCAACTTTATTCGGCAGATCGAACGCCGGCGTGCCTTCTTCATCAGAATAAGTGAAGACACCGACGCGATCGAATTCGACGTTTTTCACAAAGGCCAGCAGCTCGTTGAAATCTTTTTCGGTCTCGCCGGGAAAGCCGGTTATGAAAGTCGTGCGCACGGCAATGCCGGGCACGCGTCCGCGCACGCGCTCGATCAAACGCTCGAGCGATGCGCGATTGCCGCCTCTCTTCATTGACTTTAGAACATTTTGAGAAGCATGCTGCAAAGGCATGTCGAGATACTTCACGGCCTTCGGCTCTTCGGCCAGCACCTCGAGAAACGAATCGCTGACGTGCGTCGGGTAGGTGTACATCACGCGCACCCAGTCAATGCCATCAGTGTGCGAAAGCTCGCGGAGCAGATGCGCGAGCGCATCCTGTTTGCCGAGGTCTTCACCATAGCGCGAAGAATCCTGCGCGACCAGAATCAATTCTTTCACGCCTTCTTCCGCCAGCTGATGAGCTTCCGCGACGATCGATCCGAATCGACGGCTGCGAAAGTGTCCGCGCATCTGCGGAATGAAACAGAAGGCACAAGGACGATCGCAGCCCTCGGCAATTTTGAGAAAGGCATAATGAGAAGGCGTGGCGAGGACGCGTGGCGTAGATTCATCGTAGAGATATGTCGCGCTCTGATTGCCGAGCGGCACGACCGGCAGCGATCGGGTATTTGTATTTGGATCGCAGACACTAAGGATGTCGTTGATTTGGCTCGTGCCGATGAACGCATCGACTTCCGGCATCTCAGCTTTCAGTTCATCGCGATACCGCTCTACTAAACAGCCGGCGACAATTAATCGCTTAGCCTTACCATCTGTTTTCAGGCGCGCGGCTTCGAGAATTGCGTCGATCGATTCTTTCTTCGCGGAATTAATAAAGCCACACGTATTCACGACCACGGTATCCGCGTCTTCTGCATCCGCAGTTATTTGATAACCCTTTTGTTTGAGCTGGCCCATCATGACCTCGCTATCGACGAGGTTCTTCGGGCAGCCCAGACTAATGAATCCAACTTTATTCATATGATCCATTTACCACAAAGGACACAGAGAGAACTCAATATGGCTTAATAACCAAGCCGATTTCTCTTTGCTGATTTGTTTTTTCTTCTCTGCGTCCTCTGGGGTTAATTATTCCTTCGACTGTGCTCAATTCGCGCCAACAGATCGTCAATCTGCGCGCGTTCTGAATCGGACAACTCATCGTCCCCGAATCTTACTCGATTGTACGCATTCGTAATCGCCTGCGCTTCATTCACGCCAACGGCGGACGCAAACTCCAAAGGCGTCTGATACAGCTCGCGCTTGATGCCCTGCTTTTCTAGCGCCTTCAACAATCGTTCGTAGAAATCAATGCGCGTAACTTCAGTTTCACTTCCGACTCGCCACACCTTGAGCCCTCGCCGCCAACCAAAGCGTCTCACGCGACGTGTTAGGAAAACCAGAACTACCAAGCCGGTGATTGAGCTAAGCACGATCGTGATTGGGTTGACGAGCGAAGGTAGCTTGGCGCGGGCTTGATCGAATTTGCTCACTGACCCGCGCTGCAAATCAACTAACTGCCTTCGCAGTGAAGTTACCAACGAATGCTGCTCGTCCTTGTCATAACCAACGACGTACTGAAACCACATCAACTCAAATGCTTCAGAATATTTGCTCAGCATCCCCGCCAGACCGGATCGCGTTTTCGCGACGCGGCCAGCCGGCGGTGTCGGATCGAATGTCACCCACGAATTCGTCTCCGGGAAATAAACTTCGACCCACGAATGCGCATCACTTTGCCGAACTGTGAACGCGCCCGCCGCTTCGTTGTATTCACCTGGCAGGAAACCGTTGACTACACGCGTCGCAATGCCTTGCGTGCGCAGCATGACCGCCATCGCCGTCGCGAAGTATTCGCAGTGACCTTGCTTCACATTGAAGAGAAAATCTGAAAGCGGATCGGGACCACCGGCTTTCAGGTCCAGCGTGTAGACGTAGCTTTCGCGCAGGTACGATTCGACCGCGCGCGCGGCGTCGTAGCCATTTCGCGATTCGCTCTTTTGAATCACGTTTCTCGCCAGTGCCGCAATTCGTGGATCGAGATTGTTTGGCAGTTCAAGGTAACGAGCCGCGGTAATTAGGTACTCCAGGCGGTCGGAGCGCAGGGCATTCGCGCCGGGCTCGGTCGTGTCAGAGTAGACTTTGTAAACAACTCGCTCCTGATCGTGCGGACGCGTCTGAAGTCCGCCTTCGGAATCGACCCAAAGAAATGGCAGTTTGCTCTGCACCGCGATTGCGCGCGGCGCGCCGAACAGCACGGGTGTATCGACCGGCTCCAAGAAAAAGGTCTGCGTCGTCAGCTGCGCGAGGCTCGCCGTCGTGCCAATTTGAAAGAGACCGCTTTCACTCTCTTTCTTTTCTGATCGTTCGGCGACGCGCGATTTCTTCCAGGCCTTTCCCGTGAACTCGTCGAGTGCAATGCCGCGCCAGCGCAGACCGTTCGACGGCATCGCACCCAGGTTGTCGATGCGCACATGCATGAAAACTTCGTCGTTGCCTTTGAGTTGTCCAATCTGTCCCAGCGTTACGTTGTCGGAAAAGCCGATGAAACCTGAGACACCATTGCCACCGCGCCGTAGCGCGCTTGACGCAGTGCGCGGTGCGATCAGAAAGAACGGCAACGCAAGGACAACGATTAAAGCGAGAAGACCAATTGATACAAGTGGCAGTCGACGCGTCTCTAGATAGCGCCTGCGCCATAAGCGCATGGGAAGTTTTCTGAAAAGCGTTGAATCCGGCGGCACCAGCAGTCGCGTCTGGGTAACCGTGACCTTCTTTCGCGCCTTCTGAATTTCAAACGCGACCACGGTGGAAAGCGCGCATAGCAGGTAAAGAACGAGGGTGGCCAGGAAGACTGGACTCGCGGTTAGTCCGGCGGCGAGCAATACTTCGAAAAATGAAATCAGATAAAGAAAAAACCAGTCGCGATCGGCTTTGCGTTGGAGGAGCTTGACGGCGGAAAGAAAAAGAATCAGGTGCGCCAGGACGGCCACTTCAATGGTGCCGTGAGCAGCGCCTCCCGCGCTCGAGCTGATTCCGCCGCCTTGAGCCAGATCACCGGTGTCACCGAATCCGTTCAGCAGAAGCGGTGTGAGCACGCGCCAATCGAAATAAAAGATGGGAATCGAAATGAGAATGACAACGAGCGCAATCCGCTCAGTCAATTGCCGGCGCGTCCCTTCTAGTTTGAACGCTACGATCGTCACCAGCGCAAACGCGATCGTCAGCGAGACACCAGCTCCGCCCGCGACAAATAACGCCAGCGCCGCGGCGCCGATCGTGGCGTAGGACGTTAGGCGGAAGTACGTGTTGAAATTCATGACGCTATTTGACGCTCCAGTTTAACTGAAGGCCTGCCGCTTCCGAAGTTCGCGGTGGTATACTCTCGGCGAACAGGAGCATGTCGTGTCCGCAAACGCTGAGAAGATTCTTCAAGAAGCTTTGAATTTGCCGCCGCAGGATCGTGCGGAAGTGCTGGAGCGTCTGCTTGCAACCTTTCAGGAAGCGCCCGATCCGGAACTTGACAAGCTCTGGGCACTAGAAGCTGAAGATCGTTCGGATGCATATGAACGTAGCGAGTTGGGCAGCGTTTCCGCCGAAGAAGTATTTGCTCGAATCGATCGTCAGCGCGGCAAATGAAGGTTACTTACCTCGACGCAGCCGATGCGGAATTCCAAGAGGCGAGAGACTACTACAAC
>Ga0066679_10000848_pt1 | contig 11431 bp, 13 predicted proteins | sample GraSoiAngelo_128_FD_62298 | JGI IMG/M metagenome (GOLD analysis project Ga0066679, IMG submission 62298) | Grasslands soil microbial communities from the Angelo Coastal Reserve, California, USA - 14_0927_12_20cm | ecosystem: Environmental > Terrestrial > Soil > Grasslands | place: USA... | reverse complement strand
GAGCGCTATGCGCTGCGCGCGCTGCAGTCGGTCGGGCTGCGCAACCTGCACTACCTGCCCATGTACTGCGTGCCCGCCCTGCACCACCCCGTGACGCTCACCGCCGAGGAGGCCACGCGCTACCGCGCCGACGTCTCGCTCGTCGGCAGCCGGTATGCCTACCGCGAGCGCCTGGTGCGCGAGCTGGCCGCCTATCCACTGCGCGTGTGGGGCGGCGGCTGGACGCGGGGCGCCGATCCCGCGCTGCGCCGGCTGGTCGCCGGCGGGGCGGTGTTCGACCGCGCCAAGCTCTGCGTCTATTCGGGCTCCACGCTCGCGTTGAATCCGCACCATCCGATGAACGACATCGTCGGCGTCAACACCCGCGCGTTCGAGCTGGCCGCGGCCGGCGCCTGCCAGGTGGCGGATTTCAAGGAGGACCTCACCACGCTGTTCAAGCCGGGCGAGGAGGTCCTCACCTACCGCGACGTCGGCGAGCTCAAGCGCCTGCTCGACCATTACCTGCAGCGGCCCGACGAGGCGCGCGCGATCGGCGCCAACGCCCGCCGCCGCGCGCTCGCCGAGCACACCCTGCGCCATCGCGTCGAGGAGATGCTGGCCGTCATCCAGGACCGCTTCGGGAAATGAACACCGAGTCGCTGGCGCGCCATCTGGCCTGCATCGACTGCGGCGCCGTCCACGCGCTCGGCTACCGGCTGCAGTGCGACAAGTGCCGCGGTCTGCTCGAGCTGGTCTACGACCTCGATCGCCTGCGGCGCGACGGCCCCGGCGGCCTGCGCGGCGCCGGCCTGTGGCGCTACGCCGCGGTGCTGCCGATCGCCGATCCGGCCCAGCGCGTCACCCTCGGCGAGGGCGCCACGCCGCTGCTCGACTGTCCGCGGCTCGCCCGGCAGCTCGGCGTCCGGCGGCTCACGCTCAAGTACGAAGGCCCGAATCCGACCGGCACCGTGAAGGACCGCTCCTCGGCGACCGCGGTGTCGGCGGCGCTGCAATTCGGCTTCGCGGCGACGTCGGTCGTCTCCTCGGGCAACGCAGGCTCGTCGATCGCCGCGTACTCGGCCCGGGCCGGGCTGCGCTCGCTGATCTTCGCCTACGAGCGCACGTCGGCGCCCAAGCTGCTGCACATGGCCGCCACCACGCCCGATCTCGTGATCTACCGGGGCGTCTACGACGACCTCATCACCCTCTGGGACCGGCTCGTCGAGGACCGCCTCTTCTTCGACTGCGGCGCCTCCCGCAATGCCTACAAGCACGAGGGCAAGAAGACGCTCGCCTACGAGATCGCCGAGCAGACCGGCTGGGCGCCGCCCGACGTGGTGGTGGCCCCGCTGGCCGTCGGCGAGACGTTCGTGGCCGCCGCCCGCGGCTTCAAGGAGATGCATGCGGCCGGCTGGATCCCGCGCGTGCCGCGCATGGTGGCCGCCCAGGCCGCCCGCGCCAACGCGGTGGTGCGCGCGTTTCGCGCCGGCGGCGACATCACGCCGCTGAAGATCGGCTACACGGTCGCCGAGGGCCTGGCCGCCGGCGATCCCGGCCGCAAGGGCGCCTGGGCGCTGCGCCTGCTGCGGGAGACCGGCGGCGTCGCGGGCGAGGCCGAGGACGAGGAGATCCTCGCCGCCCAGCGCACCCTCGCCCGCACCGAGGGCATCTGGGCCGGGCCGACCGGCGTGGCGGCGCTCGCCGTGCTCATGCGCCTGCTCGCCGAGCGCGCGCTCGACCCGGCGCAGGACATCTGCGTCGTGGTCACCGAGACGGGCCTCAAGACGGAAGCGCCGCCGCCCGAGCGGGCCGGCGTCGCATTCGACGAGGCCTCGCTGCGCCGTCTCGTCGTCGAGCGTCTCGGTCGCCGCTGAGCGGCCGCGTGGCGTGCCGCTTCCCCGCGCGTTCTACCTGAGACCGCCGCGCGTCGTCGCCCGCGCCCTGCTCGGCTGCGTGCTCGTCTCCCGCAAGGGGCGCACGCTCACGAGCGGTCGGATCGTCGAGACCGAGGCCTACCTCGGTCCGGAGGACGCCGCCTCCCACGCCGCCTTTCGCCCGGGCAGCCACGCGCTCTTCTACGGCGATGGCGGCGTCGCCTACGTCTTCCTGAACTATGGCATGCATCACTGCCTGAACGCGATCACCGGCCCGTCCGGAAGGCCGGGCTGCGTGCTGATCCGCGCGCTCGAGCCGCTGGACGGACGCGCGACGATGGCCCGCCGGCGCGGCGTGGCCGCGACGGCGCCGCGACTGGCGTCGGGGCCCGGCAACCTCACCCGCGCGCTCGGGCTCAGCCTGCGCGACAACGGTGCCGACCTCACGCGCGGGTCGCTGACGATCGAGCCGCCGCCCGGCCGCACCACCTTCCGCATCGCCGCCGGCCCGCGCATCGGGATCACGCGCGACGTCGCCCGGCCGCTGCGCTTCTGGATCGCCGCCCACCCCGCCGTCTCACGCCGCGGCTGAGCGGACCACGCAACCGATCACCCACATGTGGGTGGCGTTTACACACGGGGCGGGGGCCCGGCCCCGCCGCGGCGCGACGTTGGGCGTGCCGGCGGCCTGGGCACGCGGCTTGCCGTCAGAGGAGCCCGTGCGACGTGGAGGAGCCATGAACAGGATGCTGAAGTCTTTCGGTGTGCTGGCGGCCGCGGGGCTCGCCGTGGCCGGCTGCGGCATGATCACCGTGAACCCGATCGCCCAGTACGTCGACGACGCCTCGACGACGACGGCGATCAAGACCCGCCTGGCGACCGAGGAAGGCATCGGGTCGATGACCGGCGTCGGGGTGCGGACGTCCCACGACGTGGTCTGGCTGACCGGCACCGTGGCCAACGAGGCCGAGCGCCACCGCATCGAGACCATCGCCCGCCGCATCGCCGGCGACAACCGGGTCGTGAGCGAGCTGCAGGTGGCCGGCAGTCCGTCGGCCTCGCCGACCGCCCAGACGCCGGCCGCTCAGACGCCGACAGCCCAGAAGCCGACAGCCCAGAAGCCGAGCACCCAGACGCCGACCGCTCAGAAGTAGTACGACGCGAGCTCTTCGGCGACCTCCACCACGCCGCCGAACCGCCCGCGCGCCTCGGCGGCGAGGGCCTCGACGTCGGCATGATACTCGGCTCCGACGTGCGTGAGGATCAGCCGGCGCACGCCGGCCGTTGCCGCGACCTGGCCGGCCTCCGCCGCCGTGGAGTGCGCGACGAAGCGCCCGGGCGCGCGGTCGCGCTCGAGATAGGTCGCCTCGTGCACGAGCGTGTCGGCGCCGCGGGCGAGCGCGGCGACCGCCGCGCACGGCAGCGTGTCCGACGAGTACACGACGGCCCCGGCGCCGGCCGCCTCGACCCGCACCGCGAAGTTCGGCATCGCGCCGTGCGCGTTGGGCGCCGTGCTCACGGTCAGCCCGCCGCCGGTGAAGGCGACGGCGCCGAGGGCCAGCTCGATCGGCGCCAGGACGATCGGGAAGGCCCCGGCCCGATCCCACAGGCGGAACACCGTGAGGAGCGTGCGCAGCGGTTCGACGTGCTCGGGGCGGCAGACCACGGTGAGCGGCGCCCGGCGCTCGAGGATCATCGACTGGCGCACCAGCGACGGCAGGCCGTAGGAGTGATCGACGTGCAGATGCGTGACGAGAACGTGCGTCAGCGCGAGCGGATCGACGTCGAGCCGGCGCAGGCGATGGACCACGCCGCCGCCGACGTCGGCGAGGATGGCGGCACCGGCCGCCTCGAAGACGAGCGACGTGTTGTCGCGCGCGGCCGAGGCCAGCGCGCCGGCGGTCCCGAGGAAGGCGAAGCGCGGCCGCCGCGTCACCGGCCGCGGCGGAGCGCGTCGGGGTCGAACAGGTCCTCGGCCAGGCCGGTGTTGACCGCCACCGAGCGCACGACGACGAGGACGACCAGCTTGCCGTCGACGAAGGCTTCCTGCCGGTGCGGGAAGTAGAAGCCGTTCGCGAGCGGGCGATGCTCGCCGAAGGCCAGGTCGACGAGGCCCTCGCGGCTCGCCAGTCGCTCGCGACGGATGACGCGCACGACGCCGTACTCGCCGTCGAGCCACACCGACGGCGCATCGCGCTCGCCGGGCCGGGCACCGATCACCGTCACGCTGCGGCCGCCCGCGCGCGTGACGTAGCTGACGTCGTCGCGGACCCCGAGCGCGCGCCACTCGGCGAGCACGTCGCCGGCGGTGCGCTGGAACGGCATCAGCAGGTGGGTCCGGTCGCGGTCACGCTCGGCCGGCGCCGCCTCGGACACGCGGCCGTCGCCGTCGCGGACCCATACGCGATCCTCCACGGCCAGTCGGACCTCGCGGCGGCCCTCCATCACCTGCTCGACGCGCTGGCGGCGGGGGATCTTGAGCCACACGCGCTGCTCGCCGCTGCCCTGGGGGTGGCGGCCGTCGGGATGGTAGAGCGTGAACGACTGCTCGATGGCGACGTCGCTGACCTGCGCGCCGGCCAGCCGTGCGACGAACGCCTCGACCGCCGCCGTCGCATCGGACGCCGCCGCCGCCAGCGGCGCCAGCGCCAGGGCCAGCAGGACGGCGAGGCGTCGGCTCACGCGTCGGTTATACGGGCCGGGCGCCCGCCAAGTCAACGGCCCGGGGGTGGGCTAAGCCCGCAAAAGTCCGGCAAAAATTTGACAGGTCTGCAATCCGCTTCGTATGATCGGAGGGTACCCTCGAACGGTGCCTTCGAACCATATCCAAAGGAGCGCGCTTGTCTACCTCCGACTCCTTGAACACCGGGGTCCTCGAGATCCTCTGGAACGCCGGGCCGATCGCCAAGGTCGTGCTCGGGGTCCTGCTGCTGTTCTCGATCGTCTCGTGGGCGCTCATCGTCGAGAAGTGGTGGCAGTTCCGCCGCGTGCGGCGGCAGACGCTGGGGTTCGTGAAGATCTTCCGGGAGGGGCGCCGGCCCTCGCTGGTGCAGTCGGCGGCGCGGAAGTACCGGGACAGCCCGCTGGCCCAGCTCTTCGCCGCCGCTTACGCCGAGATCTCCGGCGTACCCGACGTCATCGACCACGTGATCGACGACGGCGACGAGGGGCTGCCGTCCGAGCGGCTCGACGCGGTGCACCGGGCGATGCGCCGCGCGGCCGGTCTGGAAGTGGCACAGCTCGAGCGCTATCTGCCGTTCCTCGCCACCACCGCGAGCTCGACGCCGTTCATCGGCCTGTTCGGCACCGTGTGGGGCATCATGTCGGCCTTCCACGGCATCGGTACGCAGGGCTCGGCGAGCCTGGCGGTGGTGGCGCCGGGCATCTCGGAGGCGCTGATCGCGACGGCCGCCGGCCTCGCCGCCGCCATTCCCGCGGTCATCGGCTACAACTACTTCATCAACCGCGTGCGGCACTGGGCGACCGAGATGGACGGCTTCATGCTCGACCTGCTCAACGTGCTCAGCCGCCCGATGTCGAAGCTGGGACGGTCGGCGAAAGATGGCGTTTAACGCCGGCGCGCCCGACGGCGAGCGGCGCATCGGGACGTCGCTGGCCGAAATCAACATCATCCCGCTGGTCGACGTCGTGCTGGTGCTGCTGCTGATCTTCATGCTCACCGCGCCGATGATGTACCGCGGCATCGACGTCAACCTGCCGCGGGCGGCGGCCAAGCCGACGGCCGTCGAGGAGCGTCTCGTGCTGACGCTGACCAAGGACCACGCGCTGTACCTGAACGACAAGCGCATCGCGCCGGGAACGCTGGACACCTCCCTGCGCGCGGCGTTCCAGAACCGTACGGACAAGACGCTCTACCTCAAGGCCGACTCCGGGCTCGCCTACGGCGCCGTCATCGAGACGATGGATCAGGTGCGGCGCGCCGGCATCGAGCGCCTGGGCATGGTCACCGAGCCCGCCCGGGAGCGCTGACGTGGGCGCGGCGGGTCTGCTGCTGATGGCGCCGCGCCTGCGGCTGCGAACCGGCCCGGCGCTGCGCGGGGGGCCGCTGCCGGTCACCGCGACGTTCCTGTCGCTGCTGACCCACGCCGCGCTCGCCGGCGCCGTGATCTACGGGGCGAGCGCCTGGAGCGCGCGGCAGCCCAAGACCTACGTCGTGAACCTGGTGCCGGCGGTGGCCGCGGTGGGCTCGCCGCAGGGCCATACGTCGTTGCCGCCGCGCGCCGAAGAGCCGCCGCCTCGGCCGGCGCCGCGCACGCCGAGCGAGCTGCCGGAGCGCCAGGCGCCGCGGCCGGCAGCCCCGACGCTGCCGGAGATGCCGGCGCGCGCGCCGGCATTGCCCGAGCGGGTGCTGCCGGACCGGACGCTGCCGCCGCGCGCGCCGGGGCTGCCGAAGCCGTCCGACAAGGAGCTGCCGGCGGTGGCGAGCACGCCGCCGCCGGCGCCGAGCCCATCGACCGCGACGGGCCGCGCGGAGACCCCGCCCCCGGCGCCGCTCGGACGCGCCACCGGCTCGGCCCAGGGCAGCGGCGCCGTGACGGTCAACGTCTCCGACTTTCCGTTCGCCTACTACCTGGCGGCCGTGCAGCGCAAGATCACCGAGCGGTGGGAAGGACGGGCGCTGCAGGGCCGGCAGCCGGTCGCGGTGTTCGAGATCGGCCGCGACGGCCGCATCGTCGGCGGCGTGGCCATCGAGAAGACGTCGGGAAACCCCTACTACGACCAGATGGCGGTGCGCGCGATCAACGACGCCGTGCCGTTCCCGCCGCTGCCGGACGAATTCGCACCGCCGACGCTGCGGATCCACCTCGGCTTCAACTTCGCTCAGGATCGAGGCTGACCCATGACAGTTCGCCGGTCGCTCGTCGTCGCGCTCGTGGTGTCCCTGCTGGCGCTGCCCGGCCTTCCGCCGGTGGCGCCGCCGCCGGCCCGCGCCCAGGGCGTGGACGTCTTCCTCAACGTCACCGGCGGCGGCAGCCGGAAGCTGAACATCGCGATCCCCGAGTTCACCGTCGTCGCCGGCAACGACGTCGCCGGCGCCGGCAAGCAGCTCGCCTCCGTGGCCGGCGCCGACCTCACGTTCTCCGGCCTCTTCAGCGTGGTCGCCGGCACCGGCTCGATTCCCGCCAACAATCCCGAGTTGCTCCGACAGTCGTGGGCGGAATTCGCCGCGGCCGGGGCCCACGCCGGGGTGCACGGGCTGCTCGCGCTGCGCGGTGAGCGCGCCGAGATCGAGATGCGGCTCTACGACATCACCACGCCCGCCCACCGGCTGATCGCCACCCGGAAGTTCGAGATGCCGGCGGCGCAGATGCGCCGGCTCGCCCACAAGGTGGCCGACGAGGTCGTGCTGCAGTTCACCGGCGAGCCGGGCATCGCCGACACCAAGATCGCCTACGTCGTGGGACCGGCCGGCGCGGCCAAGGAGATCGTGATGGCCGACTACGACGGCGCCGGCGCGGCGCCGGTGACGCGCAACGGCTCCATCAACCTGATGCCGGTGTGGAGCCCCGACGCGCGCTCGCTGGCGTTCACGTCGTTCCGGCAAGGGTATCCCGACCTCTACCGGGCGTTTCCGTTCGAGCGCCGGCCCGAGCAGACGCTGGCCGCGTTCATCGGCATCAACAGCTCGCCGTCGTTCAGTCCCGACGGCAAGAGCCTGGCGATGACGCTCAGCAAGGACGGGAACCCGGAGATCTACGTGCTGAGCCTCGCCAGCGGCACGATGCGCCGCCTCACCCGCCACGCCGGCATCGACACCGAGCCGACGTGGTCGCCGAACGGGCGGGAGATCGCGTTCGTCTCCGATCGGGGCGGCGTGCCGCACATCTTCGTGATGGACGCCGAGGGCGCCAACGTTCGCCAGATCACCTCGGGCGGCTTCCACACGCAGCCGCGGTGGTCGCCGCGCGGCGACATGATCGCCTACACACAGCGCGCCGGAACACACGACATCTGGGTCGTCGACGTCGACGGCTCGAATCCGCGGCGGCTCACGAGCGGCGGCGACAACCAGGGCCCGACGTGGGCCCCGAACGGTCGTCACCTCGCATTCCAGTCCTCGCGCAGCGGCCGCTGGCAGATCTATGCCATGCTGGCCGACGGAAACGCCCTGACGGCGCTCACGCGGGGCTCGGCGGAGAACACAAGTCCTTCGTGGTCACCTCGACTGCCGTGATACGATTTTCACTGCTGCGGGGCGGGCACGCAGGCCGACAAAGGAGGGGACATGCTTAGCCGCTGTTCTCATGTTCTCGTAGCGTCGCTGCTGGTCCTCGGTGTCGTGCTGACGGGGTGCGCCAAGCGGCCCGCCACGACCCAGGCGGCAGCGCCCGCGCCCACCGGCGCGGCCGCGACCACGCCCGGCTCGAGCGCGCAGGCGCAGCCTCCGGGCGGCGGCGCAACTCCTCCCAGCGGTGGCAGCAGCAGCGGCGGCACCCAGAGCGGCGGCGCCTCGACCGCGCGGCCGGCGCCGAGCGAGTTCGTGTCGATCGCCGAGCTGAAGGACATCCACTTCGATTTCGACAAGTACGACATCCGGCCCGGTGATGCGAAGATGCTGGACACCAACGCCGGCTGGCTGAAGTCGAATCCGAACCACCTCGTGCTCATCGAGGGACACTGCGACGAGCGTGGCACCAACGAGTACAACCTCGCCCTCGGCGAGCGTCGCGCGAAGTCCACGATGAACTACCTCGTGTCCCAGGGGGTCCAGGCGAGCCGCATCACGATCATCAGCTACGGCGAGGAGCGGCCCCTCTGCACCGAACACAACGAAGAGTGCTGGGCCAAGAACCGTCGCGCGCACTTCCTCGTCAAGCCGCGCTAGGACCCGCTGATCGGGCGGCGGGGAGGCCCGGGCGCCTCCCCGCCGTGTGGCTTCCCGCCGTCGCGCTGGCGCTCGCCGTCGCCGGCTGTACCAGCGTGGCCGACGTCACCGGCACCGCCACGCAGTCGGACCTCATGCAGCTGCGCGGCGAAGTCGCCGCGGCCCAGCAGGCGGCCCAGCGCGCCCGCAGCGACGCCGAGACCGCCGCGCTGCGCGCCATCGACGCGCGCCTGCGTACGCAGACCACCGAGAACGAGCGCGAGCTGACCGCGCTCAACCGCCGGCTCGACGGGCTCGCCACCTCGCTGACCGAGCTGAGCGCGCGGCTCGAAGAGCTCTCGGCGCGCACCGAGGCGCTCGGCCGCCAGGTGCGCGGCGGGCCCGCGGCCGCCACCCCAACGCCCGCGCCCACACCACCGCCGCGCACCGCTGCGACCGCCACGCCGCCGCCGACTGCGCCACCCACCGCGGCCTCGCCGCCGCCGGCCGCCCCCGGCGCGCGGCCGGCCACCAACGGGCTGCAGCCCCAGGACATCTACCAGGCCGCCTACATCGACTTCAGCAAGGGCAGCTACGCGCTGGCCATGGCCGGCTTCCGCGAGTTCCTGCGCCGCTACCCGGAGCATCCGCTGGCCGGCAACGCGCAGTACTGGATCGGCGAGGGCTACTACAGCCAGGCGCGCGTCGCGGCGAACGCGGGGCAGGCCGACAGGGTCGCGCCGGAGCTCGAGCAGGCCGTGCAGGAGTTCCGCAAGGTGCTCGCGAACTATCCGCGGAGCGAGAAGGCGCCGACGGCGCTCTACAAGGAAGCGCTGGCGCTGCTGGAGCTGAAGCAGCCGGCCATCGCGCAGCAGCGGCTCGAGTACCTCGTGGCGAACTTTCCGCAGGCGGAGGAGACGCCGCTCGCCCGGGAGCGGCTGGCGACGCTGAAGACGCAGTAGCTCCGTCAGTCCTTTTCGAGACCGAATACCCAGACGACGGCCACGTCCTGCTCGGGCGTGGAGTACACCATCACGGTCCCGCGCGGGTCTTCCGTCCGCGCCGAGGTGACCATGACGCCGGCCTCGGACGGGCGCGGTCCCGACGGGGCCCACTGCCACACGCCGAGCGAGACCAGCAGCGCGGTGGCCAGGGCGCCGCCGAGCGCCCAGCGCGGCCGCCACATCGACTCCCACCACGACCGCCGGACCGGGACCGGCCGCGTCTGCCGCCGGTCCTCGATCCCGCGCACGACGCCCTGCCAGAAGCCGGTCCAGTCGGGCTGGGGCGGCATCAGAGTGCGCCGCAGCAGACCCCGGAGGCGGCGAAGCTCCTCGGCCTCTCGCTGGCAACCCGCACAAGAAGCGAGGTGGGCGGCCGTCGAGCGCGCCGTCTCCGGGTCCAGGGCCTCGTCAAGCCAGGCCCCGATGCGTCGTCGAGTCCGATAGCAGGTCAACACAGCGGTTGGACGGTCGGTCCCCCCCTCGCTATTCTCTGGGCCTGATGATAACCGGACAGCCCGTGGCCATCCCCGCAGGCGCGGGCCTCGCGCTCGAGGGCGCGCTCGCGATGCCCCCGGAAACCCTGGCGGGCGTGGTCGTTTGCCACCCCCACCCCCTCTACGGGGGCGACATGGACAACCCCGTGGTCCTCGCGACCGCCGCCGCGTGCCTCGACGCCGGCCTCGCGACCATGCGCTTCAACTTCCGCGGCGTCGGCAGCTCCGGCGGCGCCTGGGACGAGGGCCGGGGCGAGCAGGACGACGTCCGCGCGGCGCTCGCCTGTCTGCGCGAGCGGCTGCCGCCACGCTCGCGGCTCGCGCTGGCCGGCTACTCCTTCGGGGCCGCGATGGCCGCCGCCGTCGCCGGCGCCGGCGAGCGCCTGGCCGGCCTTGCCCTCATCGCCCCGCCGCTGGCCATGCGGCCGTGGGAGCCGCGGGCGCCGTCGGGTCTCGACGGTCCCTGGCTCGTCGTGGCCGGCAGCGCGGACACCTTCTGTCCGGCCGAGGCCCTCGCCGCGCTCGGCGGCACGCTGCCCGCCGCCACCGTCACCGTGATCGACGGCGCGGACCATTTTTTCTTCACGGGGATGCCGCGCCTGCGCGCGGCGCTCAGCGCCTGGGCGGGTACGCTGGCGAGACGAACGAGCGCGGCAGGCGATCAGGCGTCGCCGTGCCGGCCGACAGGATGACCCGCAAGCCCTCCTCGACCGTGAGGCCGGTGAAGACCACGTCGTGGCGCGGGACGACGACGACGTCGCCGAGATAGAGGTTGTTGGTCGGGACGAAGACCGTCACCATCTCCGCATTGCCGCCCGGCGCCTCCAGCGTGAGCTCGCTGGTCACGAATCCGAACGCCCACGAGCCCTCCCGCGGATGCTGCACCAGCACCACGGCCCGGAACGAGCCCCGCCGCTCCGGCGAGAACGCGTCGATGAGCATCTTGATCGACGGGTAGAGCATCCGGAACACCGGCACCTTGAGGAGGATCGCGTCGCCCCACGCCAGCACGCGGCGGCCGACCACGTTGCGGGCGACGGTGCCCATCGCCAGGATGATGGCGATCGCCGTCAGGAAGCCGAGACCGGGCACCACGCGGCCGAACAGCTGGAAATACATCGGTGCGAAGAAGTCGTCGATCTTGCTCCAGAAGATCCACAGGATCCACGCGGTGAGGAACGCAGGGAGCGTGACGAAGATGCCAGCGATGAATCGGACCTTGAGCCAGTTCTTCATCTCGGACCGCTCGGTCAT
>Ga0066679_10000840_pt1 | contig 11466 bp, 7 predicted proteins | sample GraSoiAngelo_128_FD_62298 | JGI IMG/M metagenome (GOLD analysis project Ga0066679, IMG submission 62298) | Grasslands soil microbial communities from the Angelo Coastal Reserve, California, USA - 14_0927_12_20cm | ecosystem: Environmental > Terrestrial > Soil > Grasslands | place: USA... | reverse complement strand
TCGAATAACGGACTGCGCGCTTCTGAACTCAACTCAACTTCGCAATACCCTCGTTCGCGAAAAGCCCCGTCATAGTTTTCACCCGGCGTAATCCGCTCGATTAAGTCGACGGGCGCGCCAAACGCCAGCGCCATCTGTTGATGTCCGCCGCAGACGCCGAGTATCGGCTGACGCGCCGCGCGGATCACATAAAAAACTCCGGCGAGCGATTGCGAAGAATAACGATCCCAGGGATGGCTTTGACCGCTCAGGATGATGTGCGAAGGTTTGAGTGTCTTGACGAACTCCGGCGTTATGTTTTGAAACGGCTCGGTCACCACGCGCATGTTAGGCTCGATGCGTTGCAGCGCGGCGCGAATCTCTCGCGGGCTGGAACCGACGCCTTCAATTGTGTTGTCAACCAATAGGATCATCTGTAAGAATTAGTCTCGCTACGTTCGGCACAACTCTACTAAATTATTCCGCGAGTGGCGAACGTTTCTGATGCTGGATTAACGTGAGCTGAAGCTGAAAGTTTGACTGACGAACTTCTCAAATATCGCACTGAGTTTCCGATCCTGGACCAGACTGTCTATCTGATTTCGCACAGTCTCGGCGCGATGCCGCGGGCAACGTACGAACGACTGCACGAGTACGCTGACCGTTGGGCGACGCGGGGCGTGCGCGCGTGGGCCGAAGGCTGGTGGGACATGCCGGTGACGATCGGAAATCAGATCGCGCGCATTATCGGCGCCGGCGAGAACACCGTGGTCATGCATCAGAATGTTTCGATCTGCCAGTCTCTGGTTCTTTCATGTCTACTGCCCCAGAAAAATTCGACGCGTAACAAGATAGTTTATGAAGAGCTGAACTTTCCGTCGGTGATGTACGTGTACGAAGCGCATGCCCGCGCGCACGGCTTGCGAATTGAAAGAGTGAAGAGCGATGACGGTATCACCATGCCGTTGGAAAGAATGCTGGCGGCGATTGATGAAGAGACTTTGCTCGTTCCGATATCGCACGTTCTTTTCAAGAGCGCCTTCCTGCAAGATGCGAAAGCGATCACGGAACGCGCACATGAAGTCGGCGCGCTGGTCGTGCTCGACACTTATCAATCGGCCGGGACCGTGCCGTTCAGCGTTAAAGAATTGAACGTGGACTTTGCAACTGGCGGTTCCGTCAAATGGCTTTGCGGCGGGCCGGGCGCGGGCTATCTTTACGTGCGACCGGACTTGATCGATCAACTGCAACCGAAGACCACCGGTTGGATGGCCCACGAGCATCCATTCGCTTTCGAAACTGAGATGCATTACGCGCCCAACATCACGCGATTTCTGCACGGCTCGCCGGCAATTCCCGCTTTGTACGCGGCTGAATCAGGCTACAAGATCATCAATGAAATTGGCGTCGACGCGATTCGTAAAAAGAGCATTCGTCAAACTGAATATTTGATCAAATTGGCGAAGGAAGCAGGTTTTCACGTTACCAGTCCGCAAGATGCCGCGCGGCGAGGCGGCACGATTTCAGTTTGGGACGACAACGCCGCGGCGATCGCGAAAGAATTAATTCGGCGCGAGTTCATCGTCGATTATCGGCCGGGCGCGGGCGTGCGCATTTCGCCGCATTTTTATACGAAAGACGAAGAACTTGAATTGGTCATCGCTGAGATGAAAAAGATTCGCGACAATCGCGAATACGCGACCGCTGAGAAAGCGGGAGCCGCGTTTTGAAAAATGCCTAACGACTACGGCAAAAACAATCCGCTCTCGTACAACAAATATCTCCGCGTGGCGGAGCTGATCGATCTGCAGACTTGTCTGTCTACGCCGGCGCAGCACGATGAATTGCTTTTCATCACGGTGCATCAGGCATACGAGCTTTGGTTCAAGCAGATTCTTCATGAGATCGACGCGGCGATTATTTCGATGAAAGAAGATCGCATCGCGGAAGCCGTGCAAGCAATGCGGCGAATTGGTGAGATCGAGAAACTGCTCATCTCGCAAATTCACATTCTCGAGACGATGATGCCGCTGCGGTTTCTTAGCTTTCGCGACGAGCTGAATCCCGCGAGCGGCTTTCAATCGATGCAATTTCGCGAGATCGAATTCTCTTCCGGCCTGAAGGATGAGAAGATTCTGCGGCAATTTGCGACAGACGACTATGCGCATAGACGTCTGCAGGCGCGGATGAACATGCCGTCGTTGTCCGAAACTTTTTTTGCGCTGTTGCGACGACGCGGTTTTGACACGCCCTCGAGCGATTCGCCGCGCGATGCAAAGGAGCGTCGCAGTAATTACGGCAAACGGCAGCGCGCCATAGTTGAACTCCTCACGCATCACGAACAGTTTCATAGAGAGTACGATCTGGCGGAAGCGCTGCTCGATCATGACGAGTACTTTTCACTTTGGCGTTCGCATCACGTCAAGATGGTCGAGCGAATGGTTGGGGCAAAGCGCGGCACCGGTGGTTCGGAAGGCATCGGCTATTTGCTTACAACACTCGATAAAAAATTTTTTCCCGAGATGTGGGAAGCGCGCACTTATCTCAGCACGGAGCACGATGATAAGGGATGCCCGTTTGCGAAATAGCGCGTGCTAGAATATTTGGATTGGAAAGGAGTGGCTCGCATGTCCAGTAATGTTCAATACGTCGTTGACGCAAACGGCGAGAAAACCGCGGTGATCCTTCCACTCGACGAATATCGAGAATGGCGTGAGGACCAGCACGTAATCAGAGTCGCCGAAGAGACCAAAGATGAGCCAACTCGTCCGTTGAGCGAAGTACTTGACGAGCTGCGCCGTGCCGGTGAGATCGATGTATGAAGTCGTCCTTACTTCACATGCGCAGCGCGAACTAAACAGGCTCGATCGACCGGTCAAAAATAGAATTCTCTCAGCAGCGATAGCACTCACTAACAATCCGAGACCACCAGGTTGCATTAAGATAAGAGGCGAAGAAAACCGATGGCGGATTCGTGTAGGCGATTGGCGCATTGGTTACGAGATAGATGACCGGTCGCAACCGTAACCGTCATAACGATCGGCCACAGGCGCGAGTTTTACCACTGACAATGCCTGTCGAATTTCCCGAACGCTTCAACATGGCCGATTACTTCCTCTATCACAATTTAGAGGAAGGGCGCGAAGACAAAGTCTGCCTTTACTTCAAAGATCAAAGCTTCACCTATGGCGAGGCTGCGCGCATGTCGAACGCAACGGGCAATGCGCTGCGCATGCTGGGTGTCAGGATCGAAGATCGCGTGCTGATCGTTTTGCCGGATTGCCCCGAGTTCGTCTGGACCTGGTTTGGCGCCGCGCGCATCGGCGCGGTGATCACAATGGTTAACCCGCTGCTGCCGGCGGATGATTATCGATACTATTTGAATTACACGCGGGCGCGCGCCGCAATTGTTCACGAAGCCTTTCTCAGACCTTTTGCCGAGGCTGTGGCTGATGCGAACTACTTGCGTTCGGTGATAGTCGTGCGGAACGAAGAAGCGATCGACGGCGAGCTGATCGATTCACGCAGCAGCCTGAAATCGTTTTCGTTTTCTGAAGTCGTCTCTACCCAGCCAACCGCGTGCCGTGCCGCCGAGACGCATCGCGACGACATCGCCATCTGGCTGTTCACATCCGGCTCGACTGGCCATCCGAAAGGCGCAGTTCATCTTCAGCACGACCTGCCTTATAACACGGAAGTTTTCGCGAAGCGCTCAATGAGCGTTAACGAAAACGATCTGACGGTTTCCGTTCCCAAACTTTTCTTTGGCTATGCGACGGGAACGAACCTGCTCTTTCCGTTTGCGGTGGGCGGCGCAACGGCGCTTTTCTCTGAGCGCTCAACTCCGGAAAAGATGTTCGAAGTGATCGAGCGCTATCGTCCGACGATTCTCACGACAGTGCCGACTATGATCAATTCGATGTTGAATGCCGAAGACGCCAGTTCGCATGACTTATCAAGCATTCGTTTCTGTTATTCAGCCGGCGAAGCTCTGCCCGTAGAGCTTTATCATCGCTGGAAAGAAAAGTTTGGTGTTGAGATTTGCGACGGCATCGGCTCGGCCGAGATGTTTCATATCTACATCACGAATCGCCCCGGCGATGTGAAGCCGGGCAGCCTCGGCCGCATCGTCGAAGGTTACGAAGCAAAGATTGTCGATGCTGAAGGAAACGAAGTGCCGACCGGCGACATCGGCACCTTGAAAATCAAAGGTGACTCAGCCGCGTTGTGTTATTGGAACGCGCACGAGAAATCGAAAGCGACTTTCGCCGGCGATTGGTGCACCAGCGGCGATCAGTTTCACGTTGATGAAGAAGGCTACTACTGGTATCACGGCCGCACGGATGACATGCTGAAAGTCGGTGGCGTGTTTGTGGCGCCGAGCGAAATCGAAAACTGTCTGCTGCAACACGAAGCTGTGCTGGAGTGCGCAGTAGTGGGCCAGGCAGACAGCGATGGGTTGGTCAAACCAAAAGCGTTCATCGTCGCTCGCAACGGCCAGCCGGCTAATGAAGCACAGGCTAACGCGATTAAGGATTTTGTAAAGACGCGCCTCGCGCTTTACAAGTATCCACGTTGGATTGAGTTTGTTGATTCGCTGCCGAAAAATGATCGCGGGAAAGTAGAGCGAAAGCTATTAAAGAATCTCGAGTAAGCTCCCTCTCCCTCTGGGAGAGGGCTGGGGTGAGAGTTTACGCGAGTGCTCCACTAGACCCTCACCCTAACCCTCTCCCAGAGGGAGAGGGAACTCTGTACTTATCGCAGTCTTCCCTCCAAATTATAATCCCGCAAACGCCGATACAATGTCGAAGGTGAAATGCCGAGCACTTCCGCGGCTTTGCCTCGATGCCAGCCTACACGCTCAAGCGCGGTGATAATCTGTTGCTTCTCAATGTCGCGCAGCGAACCCGTCACTGCTCCTGAGTCTTCAGCGCCGGGCGTTGCCGTGGCAGATGGTTGCGCCGCGACGTAAAGCATCGAGCCGTTGGTGCGCGCGATCTCCGGCGGCAGCTCGCGCGCAGTAATTTTCCCCTCATTCGATAACAACACCGCGCGCTCAAGACAGTTGCGAAGCTGACGCACGTTGCCGGGCCAGCCATACGAACGCATCTGGGCCAGCGCGTCAGGCATAACCTCCGGCGGATTCGCGCCGCCGAGTTGTTTCAGCATGTGATGCATCAACGGCTCGATGTCCTCAGGCCGTTCACGTAGCGGCGCCAGGTGAATTTGAAAGCTGTTGATGCGATACAGCAGGTCCGCACGGAACGCTCCGTCATTAACCACGGTATCAAGATTTCGATTCGTTGCGGCCACAATGCGCACGTTCACTTCGACCTTACGCACCCCGCCAACCCGGAAGAAGGTTCGCGTTTCGATCGCGCGCAGAAGTTTCGCTTGCAGATTGGCAGGCAGCTCAGTCACTTCATCGAGGAACAAGGTTCCGCCGTCGGCTAACTCGATCAACCCGAGCTTGCGGGCTTTCGCTCCTGAGAACGCACCGGCTTCATAGCCGAATAATTCTGATTCAAGCAAAGACTCCTGGAAGGCAGCGCAGTTCAGATCGATGAACGATCCGTTGGCGCGACTCGACAGCCGATGAATTGCCTGCGCGATCAATTCTTTGCCGGTGCCTGACTCGCCGGTAATCAAAACGGAAGCGTCCGAGGGCGCGACGCGCTCAACCAAGCGAATCGCTTCGGCCATCGCTTGCGATTGGCTCACGATTTCCGGCATCGCTGATTGTCTTTGAATTTGCGCGCGCAACCTTTGGTTATCAACACGCAGGTTTCTTTTTTCGGCTGCTTGCCGGACTCGTACGTCCAGCTCGTTTATGCTATAGGGCTTTGTCAGGTAATCGTAGGCGCCGAGTCGCATTGCTTCGACCGCAGTTTCGATCGTTCCCTGGCCGGTCAGCATGATGACTTCCGGCGGATTCGGCCGTTCATGCACGCGCCGCAGCAGTTCCATCCCGTCAATGTGCGGCATGTTGATGTCGCACAGCAGAACATCGACGTTGCTCTCTTCGAGTTTGCGCAGCGCCGCTTCACCATCGGGCGCAGCCTGCACTCGATAACCGAGCCGCTGAAGCTCCTTTTGCAACACGAGCCGAAGGTTCGATTCGTCTTCGGCGATCAGAAGTCTTGCATCACGCTGTTCGTTCACTGTTATTACCCCGCACTTGGAAGGATGGTACTAATCAGTTGCGACTGGCAATGTAATCGTGAAGGTCGTGCCGGCGCCGACAGTGGATCGCACGTCGAGGCGTCCTCCATGATCACATAAAATACCATAACAAACGGCCAGTCCCAGACCGGTTCCCCGGCCGACGTCCTTGGTAGTGAAGAACGGATCGAAAATCTTGGTCATGTTTTCTGGAGGAATTCCAAATCCAGTGTCCTTAACTTGGATCAGCACACGCGAGCCATCTTGGGTCGCGCGCAAAGTCAATGTTCCGCCATTGGGCATCGCATCAATCCCGTTCGTTGCCAAAGCGACCACAGCTTGCTGCAACTGACCGACATCGCCGAGCACCATCGGAAGATTTTCAGCGGCCTCGATCTCAATACCCACGTTGTCGCCGCGCTGTTGGTGTGTAACCAGGCGCGCAGTCGCCTTAATCACGTCAGTTATGTCTACGGGCACACGCTGGCCCGCGCGCAAGCGGCTGAAATCGAGTAAGCCGTTCGTGATCGATTTGCAGCGGAAAGCTTCGTCTCGAATCAAACCGAGATATTCGCGCAAGTCTTCAGCGTCGGGCGAATCACCGAACGCTCCTTCCTCAATTCTTTTCTCCAGCGATTCAGCGCACGCGGCGATCGTTGCCAGAGGGTTGTTGATTTCGTGAACGACTCCGGCTGCGAGACGTCCGACGGCAGCGAGCTTCTCTGCGCGGCCGACGGCGCGTTGGGCTTTCACGCGCTGCGTGATGTTTTCGCCGACGGTGATCACGTGACTTACTTGATTACTCTCGCGCGCTCGCATCGGAATTTTACTGATCAGCCAGTGATTGGTGTCGCCCTTGCCAGTCACGGTTTCCTGCTCGACGCGATGAATTTCGCCAGTGGCGAAGACTCTGCCGAACTCGTGCGCCAGAAGTTCGCGATTTTGTTTCGTGAGGACCTCAAAGACGTTCTTTCCGAGCACCTTCTTCCGCGGCAGTCCGAGTTCGCCCAGCTCACGATTGCGATTCCAGGCCACAATTTTGTAGTCACGATCGATCGCGTAAAGCGATAATGGCAGCGTATCGATAATCGCTTCCGTAAAGCGCTGATGCATCTCAGATTCGATTGTGCGTCGATCGACCTCTTCGGCGAGCGTTGCGGCGGATTCGCGGGCCTTCAAATAAAGCGTCGAGATATGCGCAGCGAATGCCGCCTGTTGAGCTGCCGTATCGAGCAAATGAGTTTCCTCATCCGTACAGTCTTCGATGGACGCAAATGCGACGATCAAGGCGCCGAAGTTGTGCCGGTTGAAGCGGATTGGAACGACGTATTCGATTGCATGCTGAGCATCGCACAGAAAGAAGTCGCGTTTCTTCGTTAATTTGGCCGCAACGACAGAATCAAGCGAATCGATCCATCCGTTGAGTCGCGGCAGATCGACGAGCGACTGATTGCCCGCGCTTCCTTCTCGATCAAAAACACAAACTGCCAATCCCTTGCCATTGTTCTTGATCGCGCATGCAGTTTGTTCGGCGTTCGTGCCTTCGTAGATCGCCCCGGCGACGCGTCGCGAAACCTGCTCGGGATAGAGCGTTTGCAACAGGCCTCGTCCCAGATCGGCGAGGAAACCCAGTTCGCGATTCGTGCCGATAAGATCCGATTCCCGCTGCGCAAAATTCAAATGAGAGTTGACCCGCGAAATCAATTCGCCGGGTGACGAAGGCTTGACGATGTAATCGTCAGCGCCGGCTGTGAACGCATCGACTTTGCGGCCTTCGCTGTCGTTAGCGGAAAAGATAACCAGCGGCAGTTGTCTGAGGTTCGGCTGGGCGCGTAGCAGACGACATAGCGCGACACCATCGACGTCTGGCAGTTCGACATCGACCATCACTAGATCGCAGACCTGCTTGCGCAGAAGTTTTAGCGCCGACGGCGCATCCTCGACAGTAATCGTGCGGTGGCCGGCGCCTTCGAAAATGCTGCGCAGACCTTCGCGCGCAGATCGGTCGTCATCGACGATTAGCAAAGTCGCGCCGGGTGTTGGCTCTAATTGTGCAACGGACATTCGTTAAATAATGCGTTCAATCTCCGACAGTGGAGTTCGGGAAAAATCCGAGGAAAGGCGCAGCAGTCGACACCGTCTACTCGATTGGCAGTGCGGTCTAGGACAAGGCGCTGGATTTGACGGTCGTCAGAACGGCAACCGCTTGCGGGATAGATGATTGTGGTCCCGCATTACCACTCTTCCAATTTGACTGGTCGAGGGGCGTATTGTCAAGAAATTTCCGCGAAAATTAGTTAATTGAGCGCGTGGCGAGCGAGCTGCGCGGGGGTTGTTCGAAATTAGTGCTTGCGGGTTTGGAGGCCGGAAAAATGCTGGATTTGTGGTTCGACTTTGCCCGATACATCGCCCGATCAGCCGCAATTAACAGTTGATCGAGCGTCTCGCCGTCGGTTCCGTATAGCGAGGCGCCGACACTGATGCCAACCCGGGCCTGGCCCTGGCCGCGCACTTCGATTGAAAAGCCCGAGACCATGCGCTCAATTCGCTCGCGCAGTTCCTCGACCTGATCTAGTGGGACGTCGGGGACAAGGGCCACGAATTCGTCGCCGGCATAACGTGCGAGGAAATCATATTCTCGTAACTGGCCGTGAACGAGATGGGCGACTTCGTGCAGCATCCGATCCCCGAGCTTGTGACCGAACGTATCGTTCACGAGTTTGAAGTCGTCGAGGTCCAGCATAACCACCTGGAAGGGGCGTCCGGTGCGTTGCGCGCGCGCAACTTCTTCATCGAATCGTACCTGCAGGCTGCGAGCATTGGGCAGTCCGGTCAGCGAATCAGTCAACGCATTCGATTCTGCGCGTGCGTGACTCATTGCGTTGGCCAACGCGTCGGATGCCAGTCGCGTCACGGTTTCGAGCAAGCGAATTTGATCGTCGCTATATTCTCTCAGCGACATTGAGTAGATCGACAGCGCACCCAACAAACGTTCATCTTTGAAGAGCGGCAACGCCGCCATCGAGCGATAGCTATGATCCGATGACGATTCGGCTGGTGAGAATTCCAGGCTCGGATGAATTCGATTTACCGCGCGCCGATTTGCCAGGGCGTAGCCAGTTCCCCCTTCTCCGAGAGCGATGCAGCGACCGCGCATCGATTCAGCATTCAAACCAACCGTTAGGGTCGCGCGTGCATGGCCTTGCTTCTCATCGAAAATGTAGACGACACAGGTATCAAACGGCACGATGTTTCCAACGCGATCGACCAAAACCGATAGGGTGTTTTCAACCCCGAGCGACGAGCCAAAAGTGCGCGCCATTTCGTAGAGCGCATACACTTCACGATGGGCGTTGCGAATTTGATCGTACGCCGCAAACGAACGATTGTCCGAGTGTGAACTCATTTCGTCTCTCGATGGAACAATCGGATTGCGCGGCGTGTTGAGGTGGATTTCATCGGCGAGACCGAGCGCGGCAATCTGAGCTTCAAACTCCGGCAAGTTCGTAATGAATAGATCGACTATGCGGGAATCGAAATGAGTGCCCGCGCCTTCGTTGAGTAAGGCAATCGCCTGCGGTCGCGACATGCCGGGGCGGAAGGGTCGATCCTCTCGAACTGAATCGAAACAATCGATCACCGATAACACGCGCGCGGTGATCGGAATCTGCTCGCCCTTCAACCCATCAGGATAGCCGCCGCCGTCCCAATGCTCGTGATGATGCCGAACGATGGGAACTACCGGATAAGGAAAATTGCAGCGGCTTAGGATCTCGGCGCCGACGACGGTGTGAATCTTTGTCTTCTCGAATTCAGCGCGCGTCAGCGTGCCGGGCTTGTTGAGAATGTGATCGGGAACCGCGAGTTTTCCCACGTCGTGCAGCAGCGCGCCGGCCTTCAGAGCAGCTAACTCTGCGTCAGACAAATCCAGGATTTTGCCCAGGCCTTCCGCATAAATCTGCATGCGACGAACATGGCAGTGCGTCGTTTGATCCTTAGCGTCGATCGCCGTGGCCAACGCCTCAACCGTGGCGAGGTGCAAGCGGCTTAGTTCTTCAGCTTCGCGCGTCCTGGTGTTAACTCGCTTGAAATAGACTTTGTAAGTCGCGAACGTCGCCGCGATGATGGGAAAACCCAAGAGCGCGTATCCCCAGCCGAAATGCGAAATTGCCGAGTAAGCGACTGCGGCGGCGGTAGCGGACGCCAAGAACGACCACCAGGTCCAGAGATAACCCTCGCGCCACAACTTGACGATCGATTGTCGTCCTTTCAGCGCGTAAATCGTCGAGACTGTCATACCATTGACGCAGTAATGCGTTAACGCGAGCAATGCCAAACACGAAATCAGGGAATCAGGGCGAACGGCTGAGTTGCCGAGTGGATAAACCGAAATGGCAGCATAATGACTCAGCGCAAGGTAAAACACATTGCCTGAAATGAAAACTGTCACGGCCATCATCGCAGGCGCCGCGATCCAGCTCGAGAGTTTTTTCGAAGTGCCACGCGAGCTGACAAACACATCTACGACGCCGACCAATACCGCTGCGGGCACGCCTAAAATCAGCACCGCGAGAAACGTGAAGACGTCACCGGCAGTGAAGCTCGATTTTGTATTTGGGATGCGGATGGGATGCGCGCTGGTAACGACGGCGAAAAGCGCGAACGCGGCGAGCTCGCCACTCTGAATCTGAGTGAGCGAAAGGCAGCGCGCGATTGCCCACACAAACACGACTGCGCCGGCAGCGACCATGAAAATCCAATAGGTCTTTGCCGCGCGATTGTAATCAGACATGTCGAGCAGCTTCATTGGTTCGTCCTAACCCGGCGAATGGTTTGGCAAACATCAAAACCGTCGAACACCAGACGTTGAATTCGCATCACGCGAATGAGCCTGCGCCGAAAGCAAAACGCCAGAGCAACCTGGCTGTTCGCTTTCGGCGCATGACTGGGCAAGTTGACGGAGCCGGCACGCATCCGTCACCTGGGGTGTTGCAGTCGAAAATCTTTGGGGCGGCCTGCGACAGGTGAAATCGCGAATTCAAGGCGGCTAGCGGGCCCAGTGCGGTGGGCCCGTCCAGCGGTTAACGCTACCTAGCCGCAATCAACGCATTACAAAGCCTGTGCCGGTGAGGAAAGCGCGAGTTTATTGGAGTTTCGCGGCTGTCGGGCGCCACCAATTCCGATTGAGTTCAATGTGACAGGTCAGAGTGAGAGAACAGGAATACGCCGGCGTTCCGCCTGCTTATGTCCGTCACCGTGCGCGGCGTAGGAAACAAATGCGCGAGGGCGGTTGCGTGCCCAGATGAAAGTTGACAAACATTCTCG
>Ga0066679_10000838_pt1 | contig 11466 bp, 11 predicted proteins | sample GraSoiAngelo_128_FD_62298 | JGI IMG/M metagenome (GOLD analysis project Ga0066679, IMG submission 62298) | Grasslands soil microbial communities from the Angelo Coastal Reserve, California, USA - 14_0927_12_20cm | ecosystem: Environmental > Terrestrial > Soil > Grasslands | place: USA... | reverse complement strand
CTCGATCTGGGGCACGAGCAGCGCGTGCGCGCTCTGCCGGGCCACCTCCAGAAGATCCGGCCGGTCGAGGAGCGGCGCGGCCTCCGCGAGCACGCCCTCGTGCACGTGACCCCACAGGTGCGGTGACGACTCATCCGGGTTGTTGAGGAGAATGTCACCCTCACGGCACTCCGCGATCTCGTCGCACCATCTCTCGAGCGTTTCTCGAAGGACCGGGGTCAGGCCGACGCGCATGAGGTCGAGAGCGGCGAGCACCTGGATGGTGCGAACGTCGGGCGGCGCTGGATTCTCCGTCGCGAACGCGAACCCGCGTGCCAGCGCGACCGCGACACGAGGATCGCGAAAGACGAGGTGTGCCTTCGCCAGCGCTCGCACGGCCCGGGCGTGCCAGAACGTGCCGCCGGCGAACGACGTCGGACCGTCGGTGTTGATCACTCCATCCCAGTCGCGGATGAAGTTGTGAAAGCGTCCGTCGCCTCGCTGCATGTAGAGGACAAACTCGACGAGGCCGGTCGCCCACTCTCCGAGACGGCGATCGCCGGTGTCGCGGTAGAGATCGAGGAGGAGCACGACGGCACGGGCAGCGTCATCGACGCAGGCGACGCCCTCAAAGCCCTGATCGCGCGCCGCGAGCCCGTGGTCCTCGTCGTTCGCGTAGACGCTCAGGGCGACGGCACGCCGCCCGGCCGCCGGAACGCGCCGCGTGAGCCGCGCCAGCTGCCTGATCACCTCGTCGGCCAGGGCTCGAGGCTTGCGATGATCTCCTTCACCGAGAAGTCGGCCGCAGCGATGCACGAATCCGCGGCTCCGTAGTACATGCGGATCCGGTCCGCATCCAAGGGGACGACGCCGCAGGAGAAAATCGTGTCGTTGAAGAGCCCGAGGCGCTCGTACGCGGTGCCGGGAGCGAGGATCGGAGCCGGGGATCGTGCGAGCACCTTCCGCGGATCGTCCGCGTCCAGGAGGAGGGCGCCCATCGCGTAGCGGTGATTGCGATTCACCCCGTGGTAGAGCTCGAGCCATCCCTCGCGCGTACGAAACGGGACGGCCGATGCGCCGGTGCGCAGCTCGTCCCAGTGATCCCAGCGAGGGAGGCAGAGCGTTTCGTGGCCTCCCCACTCGGTGAGGTCGTTCGAGAACGCGACCCAGATGCCGAAAATCCGGCTGAAGGACTGTGGCATGGGACGAGTGAGCGCGACATATTTTCCGTTGATCCGCTCGGGAAAGATCACGACGTCCTTATGGTCCGGAAGAAAAATGACGCCGCGGCGCTCGAACCTGGCGAAGTCGCGCGTGGTGGCGAGGCTCGTGGTGATGCCCCAACGCGAGACCGACACGTAGGTGATGTAGAAGACCCCGTCGATGAGCGTGATGCGCGGGTCCTCGACGCCGTACTCCTCGATGTCGTGGTGCGGCGCGATCGCCGGCGTCTCGTCGACCGTGAACTTGATCCCGTCGCGGCTGCGGGCGAGCCGCAGATGACTCATCTGCGCGAGGTAGTCGGTGTAGCCCTCGTTCGTCACCCCGAGCACGCCGGTGCTGTTGCGATACCGGATCGAGCGGGGGTCGCGAAGGTCGAGGCCAGGCAGGTCCTTCGGGACGTAGGCCACCACCACACGCGGCCGGTCTCCGTCCCCGTCGAGGAAACACATGCCGATGACATCGTGCTTGGTGTACCCCTTGGGCAAGGGCCGCAGGACCGGGTGCGGCCCGTCGAGGTCCAGGGTCATGGCACCCGGCGGCGGGTCGACGTCGCTTCGCGGTCTTTCCGCGATCCGCAGGAGGAGGATGGTCTCTCCATTCAGCTGCGCGGTCCCGGCGTTGAAGACGGAAACCACCTCAAGCTGTGGGAGCGACGGCTTTACGTCGCGCGCCGTGATGAGCGGGTTCTGCTCCAGCCGGCGACCAAGCCCGGTCGTGCGATTGATGGGGACCGTCGTCATGCGCTGTGAATGGGACTGTCGGTGTTTTCCGGCTCGAGCAGGGAGCTCACCGCCAACGACGGCTCCAGGACCTCGCGGGTGAGCGCCAGGACACGCCGGCCGACGTTCGGCCAGGCCATCTCTTTACCAAAGTCGTACGCGCGCCGCTCGAGCTCGGCCTTGAGCGCGGGATCGTCAAGGATTGCGAGCACGGCTCGGGCGAGACCGTCAGCGTCGCGCACGTCGACGAGCAGGCCTCGACCGTCGGCGAGCGCTTCGGCGGCGTGGAGGTAGCGGGTCGAGACGATCGCCTTGCCCGCGCCGAGCGCGTACGCGAGCGTCCCACTCGTGATCTGATTCAGGTCGAGGTACGGCGTCACGTACACGTCGGTCGCCAGAAGATAGTCGACGATCTCGCGCTGCGTCAGGTATTGGTTCACGAAGCGCACATGGTCGGACATCCTCGAGCTCTCGATCTTGTAGACGAGCTCGTTCCGATATTGCTCGCCGGCCTTCTTCAGCAGCTCAGGATGAGTCTGTCCGACGATCAAATAGAGAGCGTTCGGGTGACGGGCGACGACTTCGGGCATCGCCGCGATCATGTACTCGAGGCCCTTGCGCGGATCGACGAGGCCGAAGGTCGACAGGATCGTGCGGTGATCGACGCCGAGCTGTCGCTTCAATCGATGCCGTCCACGCGGCTCGATCGCCGGCATGCCGTGCTGGATCACGACCGGGCGCTGTTTGATCCCGTACACATCGGCGAGCAGACGCGCCGCGGTCTCTGCCATGACAACGACCCGCGTGCTGTGCTCAGCGATACGGCGCACGGTTTCGCGGATCTGCGGCTCAGGCTGGGGCAGCACGGTGTGCAGCGTTGTGATGACCGGCTTCTGGAGGGTTTCGAGGAACGGCACGCAGTGATCCTCATAAACGCCATCCCGCCAGACGCCGTAGAGACCGAATTCGTGCTGGAGATTCACGGCGTCGACCGATGATTCATTGATCGCGCGCGCTGCGCCGCGGTAGCTCTCCTTATCGCCTTGCTTGATACGCCAGCGGACGTCCGGGCCGTAAGGGCGGGCCGTGTTGGGCTCGTCGATCGCGGCAGCCACACAACGTACCGTTGGGTCGGCCGCTTTTACGGCCGCCATCAGATCTGCGGTAAATGTCGCGATTCCGCAGCGCCTAGGAATAGCGGAAGCGACGAAGGCAATCCTCACTACACCATTCTGCGGTGTCAACGCTTCCTTGATTGGCAACGTCATGCCTGGGGGACCAGACACAGGGAAATCGCCACCTCCTACGTCGAGCAGAAAGCGTGCCTTTGGCGGCTTATTTCCCGGTCGAGACCTCGAGGTTCGCATTCCGCCATGCCGTGAAGCCTCCGTGCAGATTGGCCACATCGTGCCCGGAGGATTCGAGGATGCTCGCGGCGAGGCTCGATCGGACCCCACCGGCGCAATAGGTGACGATGCGGCGATCGAGCGGGAGCTCGCCCGAGCGTCCGCGGACACTTTCGTAGGGGATGTGGATCGCACCCGGCACGTGTCCGGCCTCCCACTCGGATTGTTCGCGCACGTCGAGCAGGATCGCGCCCGCGCCTCGCAGTGCCGCGGCGCCTCGAGCGTCGAGCTGGTCGATGTGCTTGGTCTCCTCATCCTGCACCGGATCGGGAGACGCGTAGCCGCGCACGTTGTCGTAGCCGATGAGCGCGAGCTGCTCTCGAAGGCGCTCTGCTTGTTCGGGATCCGTCGTGAAGATGACGATCGGCGACCCAAATGGAACGGTGGCGCCGACCCGAACCGCGAACGAGTCGTTGCCCACGACGTTGAGCGTCCCGGCCCGGTGTCCGGCACCGAAGAGGTGCGGTGGACGCGGGTCGATCCGCACGATGTCCGGTCCGATCTCGCGCAGGAACGGCAATCGCGTTCGCGCCGCGACCGCTGCACCCTTGCTGTTCATGTCGCGGACGCTCGGGTAGTACGCGGGTGCGACCGGCAGCCCCTCGGAGATCGCGGCGCGGAATGTCTCGAAGTCTCCCGACGCAAGCTGCGCGATGTGGTTGTGCTGTCGTTCGAATCCCAAGGTCGTCCAGCGAGACCCCGCGACCTCCGCCGCGCAAGCGCTGCCACCTCCGTGGGTCGGAAAGACGGCCACGTAGTCGGCGAGCGTGAGAACGCGCTTGCGCAGCGTCTCGTACGCCGCGCGCTCGAGCTCTCCTGCGCGCTTCGGGCCGAAGAGGTCGACGCGTGCGATGTGCCCGACGAGGAGAGCTCCGCCGGAGAAGAGGTACTGCGGATCGTCGGCACGCCGGAGGTCCGACACCAGATACGCGATGTGCTCCGGTGTGTGTCCGGGCGTCGCGATACACCGGACGACGAGTTCGCCCACCCTGATCTCGTCGCCGTCGGGATGCGCTGCATGCGGATACCCGAAGCCAGCGAGGCTGCCGGCGTGGACGGTGATCGGGCGCAGCACCGCGAGAGCGTGCGAGCCCGAGACGTAGTCGTTGTGGACATGCGTCTCGAACGAGTCGGTGATCAGGACGCCGAATCGGGCGGCGGCGGAAAGGTAGGTCTCCACCTGCCGATCGGGGTCGACCAAGAAAGCGACGCCGGCGTCCGGGTCGGCGACGAGGTAGCTCGCGTGTCCGAGCCCAGGGTCGAAGAACTGCTCGATCAGCAACTCGCCCGCACTCTATCGCGCGCCCCGTTACGGTCGCGGCTGCTGGCGGACCGCCTTGGACTCCTGCTTCAACACTTCTTCGCCGGGACCGAGGTCTTCTTCCTGTCGCGCGATCACCGTAGGAATGCGCTCATCGACGCTCTTGCTCTTCGCCTCCGCCTGTTCGAGCGAGTCGTCAGGGCGTGGGTTCTCTTTATTCATGGCGCCAACGGACGGCAAGGCTCGTGCCGAGGGTCTCTAGACGCCGACGCCGGCAAAACCGAGCGCTCGCGGAAGGAGCGAGCCGAAGATCCACCCGGCGGCCGACGCGGCGAGCACGAGGGCGACGATCTCGAGGCCGGAGCGCACCGGATTTCTTAAGGTCAGTCGGGACTTCGCGACGCCGAGGAAGAACATGGCGACCACGGAGACGGCGACCGCCGTGATCAGCGCGACGGGGACCGGAAGGAAGAAGAACGGCGCGATCGGAACGAGCGCTGCGATCGCGAACGCGCCGGCCAGGATGAGCGCCCCCTGGAGCGGGCTCCCGCCCTCGTCGATGATGAGGCCGAGCTCTTTCTCGACCATCGTCTTAAGGAGCACGTTCGGCGACCGGGCGAGCTCGGCCGCCGCCTGGCGGGCCGAGGTCTCCGGAAGCCCTTCCTGCTCGAGCATGTAGGCGACCTCGGCTTCGGACTCGTGCGGCCGCTCAGCAACCTCCTGGCGCTCCTTTTGGATCTGCGCCAAAAAGATCTCACGCTGGCTCCTCGAGCTCATGTATTCGCCCGCGCCCATCGAGATGACTTCGGCGATGGCCGCGGCGATCCCAGCGACCAGGACCGCGTACTGGCTGCTGGTCGCGGTAGCCACGGTGATGACGACGGTGAGGATGCTCGTGACGCCGTCTTGCGCGCCGAAGATCGCCTCGCGGACTTCGCTCAGCAGGTCGGCTTCGCGTCGCTCGTCCCGTAAATGTTCCGCCAACCAGGGCTTGCTGAGGTAGTCGTGCGCGTCCGTCGCCCGCTCGGCCATCGTCACGAGGGTACCTCCCCGACTTCGGGGACGTGCCGCTCCTCCGGCGGCCGCAGCTCGCGAAACGAAGCGAAGATCAAGAGGTCGTACGCGACCTTGAGGGCGCCCGCGAGGAAGAACGGAAGGCTAAGCGCGGCCACGCTGAACGCCCATCCGGTGACCGCCGGCGCGACGGCCGAAGCCGTGCTGCGCGCGACGTTGGTGAGGCCGGCCGCCGCCGTGCGCTCGTCGGGATCGACGACGGCCATCGTGTAGGACTGCCGCGTCGGCACGTCCATCTGGGAGATGCTCATCCGCGCGAGGAACATGGCGGCGGCGAGACCCGCCGTCGGCATGAGCGGAACCAGGACGAGCAGGACGCTCGAGGGCAGGTGCGTGAAGACCATCGTGTTGATGAGCCCGATGCGCGTCGCGAGCCAGCCGGCCGCGAGGAGGGACACTCCCGAGAGGATGTTCACGAAGAAGAAGAGGATCGCGAGCTGGCCCGGATCGAAACCCCACCGGACGAAGAACCAGTAGGCAACGAGAGACTGCACGACGAGCCCGCCCGCGAACGCGTCGAGTCCAAAGAGCGCACCGAGCTTCGCGACGGTGCCGGCCGAGCGATGGACTCCGAGGAAGCGGCGCTCGCCTTCGACCCGTGCGGCCTCCACTTTGTCCGAGAGGCTCTGAAAGATGACGAGGTTGAGCAGACCGATCACGGCGTAGAGGACGAAGAGTGGCCGGTACGCATCGGCCCCGACGAGTCCGAGCGCCGCAAAGGCCGCTACGGTCCCAGCGAAAAGCGAACCCACTGCCTGGGCGATGTTCGCCACGAAGGCATAGATGGAGAAGAGCCACGTTCTTCGCTCGGCAGGCGCGGTCTGCGGAAGGATCGCCTGCTCGACGGTGAGGAACGCGCCAACCTCGGAGCTCGTGGCGGAGATCGTTCCGGTGAAGGCGCCGAGCAGCAGGACCGGAAATGTCGAGCCGAATGCGAAAAGGAGGCCGCCCGCGATCATGAGCAGCGCCATCGTCGCGACCGTGCGCCGGCGCCCGTACCGATCTGCCACGAGCGCCCATAGGACGGTCATGAGCGCCGACCCGAAGATCGCTGCGGAAAGCACGAGGCCGACCTGGATCGTGTCGAACCCGAGCCGCGCGAGGTAGATCGCGATGACGACGGTCAGGTAGCCGTACGCGAACGTCCGGAGGATGCGGGTGGCGAGAAGCTTCTTGCCGTCGGTCGAAAGCCAGGCGAGCGGCGCGGATATCCCCTTAGATCACGCGCCCTGGCCCGCCACCTTTGGCGACCAGGGGCAGACCGGAGCGCGACCAAGCGGTCACGCCGCCGTCGAGGTTCTCGGCCAGAAACCCGCTCTGACGCAGGCCCTTCGCGGCGCGGTCGCTTCGTGACCCGCTGCGGCACACCGCGACCACCGTCTGCGCCTTCGGGATCTCCGTCAGGCGCGCCGCCAGCTGCCCGAGCGGGATGTGCTGCGCTCCCTCGATGTGTCCGGCATCCCACTCGTCCTGCTCGCGGACGTCGAGAAGATGCAGGTCGGAACGCCGCTTGCTGACGTCTTCTGGCAGCACGGGCCAATTCTGGCGCACGGAGGCGACATGGACGCAAATGCGATGCGCGAACGACTCGAGCGCGAACGCGCCGACCTCGCGGCGACGGTCGAACGCATCAAGGAGCGCCTTGCCGTGCCGCAGCGGGACAGCGGTGGAGACATCGCTCTTGTCGACCAGCATCCCGCGGACGTTGCGAGCGAGACCGAGGCGCGCGAGCTCGACCTCGCGCGGCAGGCGATGTTCGACGGTCGACTCGGGCTCATCGACGAGGCTCTGCGGCGCCTGGAGCGCGGCGAATACGGTCGCTGCATCGTCTGCGGACGAGAGATACCCGAGGCGCGACTCGAGCTCGTCCCCGAGACCCCGTACTGCGTTGAGGACGCGGAGCGCGAGCAGCAGAGCTCGCCGCGGTAGATCTTTCGGCACAATGACCCGGTGAGGCCGCCGTACCCGGTCGAGATCCCACCGCTCCTTCCGCTGTTCCTGAATAAGCGTCGCGCGAAGATGACCTTTCCGCTCCAGAAGACGGAGGAGCTCGGGCTCGATCGACCCACGTTCATCTGGGCCATCAATCTCTCGTACCGCGGCGACCGCGGGGCGAGCGCCGAGCCCGGCGACCTCACGAGCGTGTACGGAACGGTCCCGGGTCGTTGGCTCCCGATGGCGGCGGCCGCGCGTGGCGCAGGGCTCGCCGAAGAACGCGACGGCCGCTGGTATCTCACAGAGAAGGGCCGCGGGCTCGCTGCGGCGATGCATGAGGCTGCGCGCGCGCACTACGCGACGCTGACGCCTATCCCAAAGGGAGAGCTCGCGGAGCTCACGCGGCTCCTCGATCGCGCGTTTTTCGCCGGCGCGAAAGCGAAAGAACCGGCGAGGCGCCAGCACACGCCATTCGCGTTCAGCTATCGCGGGGAAGAACCGCCTGTCGGCTCGTTCGCGCAGCTCGACGCCGCGGTCTACGGACTCTGGCAGGTGCGCGACGACTCCCACATGGCGGCGTGGCGCGCGTCAAGCTTGTCCGGCCCGGAGGTCGAGGTCCTGACAAGGTCGTGGCGTGAGGAGGCGGCCGACGAAGCTGCGCTCACGGATCTCTTGCCGCACCAGAGACCCGAGGATGTCAGGGCGGCGGTCGCTCGGCTGCGCAAGGAAGGCCTCATCGAGCGTGACGCACTGAGAACGACCGCAAAGGGCGCGGCCGCCCGTCAGGCGATCGAGGATGAGACCGATCGCCTCTTCTTCACGCCCTGGCCGGACGAGGTCGGCGCGCGGAGCGCCTGGATCGCCGAAAAGCTCATCGAGGTAAATACAGCTCTGTAAATAGAGCGCTCGCCTAGCTGTGCGGCAGGCTTTCCGTGCGGCGGACGCTTGTCTTCACAAATGGCACGCCATTTGCCGTCTTTCGTTACAGGATGCTGGACCAAGAAACCGCCCCCGCCAGCCGGCGCGACGCCTTGGGTGGCCGGATCCTCGTCGTGGACGACGACCGCGACGTCGCGCACCTCGTCAGCACCGTCCTGGAAGAGGCCGGCCACGAGGTCAAGGCGATCACCGACGCGCGGCAGGCGATGGATACCTTCAATGACTTCCATCCCGACCTTGTGACGCTCGATGTGCTCATGCCCGCCGTCGACGGCATCAGCCTCTGTCTCCAGCTCCGTCGTAACTCCGACGTCCCGGTCCTCTTCCTCTCCGCGAAGGACGACCCGCCCGATCGCGTGGTGGGGCTGCGGATCGGTGCGGATGACTACCTCGGCAAGCCGTTCGACAACGACGAGCTCGCCGCACGCGTCGAGGCGCTGCTCCGCCGCGACCGCGCTCACAACGATCACTCGAAGGATCGGCAGCTCCGGTTCGGACGATTCGTCGTCGATCTCGCCAGCATGCAAGCGATCGCCGGGGACAAGCAGCTGCCGCTGACCCCGACGGAGTTCAAGCTGCTGCGCACCCTGGCCGGCGAGCCCGGCCGCGTGTTCACTCGCGACGATCTGCTGGTCGGTGTTTGGAGCTACGAGCCCGGAAGCGACACGCGTCTGGTCGACGTCCACGTCGGCCGTCTGCGGAAGAAGCTCGAGCTTGCCGAGGTCAGCGAGCTGTCGATCGAGACGGCGCGCGGCTTTGGCTATCGGCTGATCGAGCGCCAGAACTAGCCGCGCGTCGCGCGCGAACCGCCGTCGCGAGCTCGGTCAGCACGGCGACCGTCGAGTCCCACCCAATGCACGCATCGGTGATGCTCTGCCCGTAGACGAGCGGCTCGGCGTCGGCGTCCTGGCGCCCCTCGACGATGAAGCTCTCGGCCATGACGCCGACGATCCCGTCTTCGCCGGCCGCGATTTGTGCCGCGACCTCGCTCGCGACGGCCGGCTGGCGCCGGTGATCGCGCTCGCTGTTTCCGTGCGAGAGGTCGATGACCAGATGTGGTGGCAGCGACGCTGCCGTCAGGGCGGCAAGCGTCCGGCGCACGCTCGCTGAGCCGTGGTTCGGGCCCGGCGTCCCGCCACGGAGCACCACGTGCGCGCTCGGATTGCCTCCCGTCTCGACGATCGCGGCCAGGCCCTGCTCGGTCACGCCCATGAAGCTATGCGGCTCGCGAGCCGCGCGCACGGCGTCGATCGCGACTTGCACGCTCCCGTCGGTACCGTTCTTGAATCCCACCGGCATCGAGAGACCGGATGCGAGCTCCCGATGCACTTGGCTTTCGGTGGTGCGCGCGCCGATCGCGGCCCAGGCGACGAGGTCGGTCGTGTATTGCGGGGAGATCGGATCGACGAACTCGCACGCCGCCGGGAGTCCGATCTCGATGAGATCGAGCAGAAGGCGCCGCGTCAGGCGGAGACCGTCGTTGATTCGGAACGAGCCGTCGCGGTGCGGATCGGACACGAGCCCCTTCCAGCCAACGCTCGTCCGCGGCTTCATGAAATACGCGCGCATGACCAGCAGGACGTCGTCCCGCAATTTCTCGCCGAGATCGTGTAGACGCCGGGCGTAGTCGAGAGCGGCGGCAGGATCGTGGATCGAGCACGGGCCGACGATCGCGATGAGACGGTCGTCAGCCTGCGAGAGGATGCGGATCAGCTCCTCGCGCCAGGTGGCGACGAGGCGCGAGCCGGTCTCGGTGAGCGGCAGCTCCTCGAGGATGATCGCCGGCGGCACGAGCGGCCGGTAGCCGGTGACGCGGAGGTCGCGGGTCTTCATCGCACTATTGTTCCCGACGTGCCGCTCTACGGCTACCGGGGAAAAATGCCGAAGGTCGCGCCGGACGCCTTCGTCGCGCCTACGGCGGTGCTGATCGGCGACGTCACGGTCGAAAGCGGCGCGTCGGTCTGGTTTGGCACCGTGCTGCGCGGTGACATGGACCGCATCGTCATCGGCGCGCGTTCGAACGTGCAGGACAACTCGACGATCCATACCGACGAAGGTGAGCCGACGCTCGTTGGGCCGGACGTGACCATAGGGCACAACGCACTGGTGCACTCGAGCGTGATCGGGCGAAACGTGCTCATTGGGCAGGCCGCCGTCCTCGTCGGCGGCAACGTGATCGGCGAGGAGACGATCGTCGGCGCCGGCGCGGTGCTGCCGGAGAAGTTCTCGCCCCCGGCACGAACGCTGGTGCTCGGCGTGCCCGCGAAGGTCGTCCGCGAGGCAAGGCCCGAGGATGCGCGCTGGACGGTGCGCGCGGCGGAGCATTACACCGAGCTCGGGGCCTGGTACCGCGAGAACCTGAAATAGCCACCCTGAGGCTCACCGGCCACGACCTGACCATCGCGGATGTCGTCGCGATCGCGCGCCGCGGCGTCGCGGTCGGGCTCGACCGAGCCGCGGAGCGCCAGGTCGGGCAGGCGGCGAAGGTCGTCGCCGAGATCGCACGGGCGGACGATCCCGTTTACGGCATCAACACCGGTTTCGGCGACCTCTCGACGATGCGCATCCCGCACGACGAGCTGCGCGCACTCCAGCGGAATCTCGTGCGGAGCCATGCCGTCGGCGTCGGGCCGCCGCTTCCGGAGGACGTCGTGCGAGCGATCCTCGTGCTCCGAGCCAACACGCTCGCGGCCGGCAGATCGGGAGTGCGGGCCGAGATCATCGACCTCCTCTGCGACATGGTGAATCGCCGCGTGCACCCGGCGATCCCGCGGCACGGCAGCGTAGGGGCGTCCGGCGACCTCGCGCCGCTCGCGCACGCCGCCCTCGTCCTGATCGGCGAAGGTGAAACGATCGATCAAGGCAAGCGGAGCCCGGGCGGCGATGCGCTGAAGGCGGCCGGCCTCAAGCCCGTCGAGCTTGGCCCGAA
>Ga0066679_10000834_pt1 | contig 11474 bp, 7 predicted proteins | sample GraSoiAngelo_128_FD_62298 | JGI IMG/M metagenome (GOLD analysis project Ga0066679, IMG submission 62298) | Grasslands soil microbial communities from the Angelo Coastal Reserve, California, USA - 14_0927_12_20cm | ecosystem: Environmental > Terrestrial > Soil > Grasslands | place: USA... | reverse complement strand
CGTAGGTTCGTATCCATGACTTTGTCCCAACCGTCTTCGGTGATTTGATCGACTGTCTCGGGAACAGCAAGGCCTGAGTTGTTCACGAGAACATCGACAGCGCCGAATCGTTCGATAACGTGTCCGACCAATAAATCAATGTGATCGCGCTGCCGGATGTCGAACGCATAAGCAAACACGCGTTCGTCTCCGACATTCTCGTTGACCTTTGCGGCTGTTTCATTCAATACCTCCTGACGTCTCGAAGCAATAACCACGCGGGCCCCGGCGCGTGCGAGTGCTTCAGTGAAGGCGCGACCAATGCCCGTGCCGCCGCCAGTTACGAGCGCAACTTGATCTGTGAGCGGCTTGGTCTTCAACATCACTATTTCTTCACCAAAATCGCCGAGGATTGCGCCGCCAATTCGAGCTTTAACATTCCGCTTGCGACGGAGACATTCTTCGAATTGCCTAGTCGATCAATCAGCGTCACGCCGTTTCGCAGGCTCGTGTCGGCCACGCTGAATTCAATCGCGGCCGACTTCTTATCGTTATTAAAAGCCACGATCACCGACGCCGTTGCCGTATTGCGCGCGTATACGTACTGATGAGGCGACGTAAAGAGATTCAGCAGGTTTCCCCGGCGCAGCGGCTCGAGGTCAGCTCGTAGTTGCCCCAGCAGCTTCTGGTGCTCGAATACTTTTTGCTGACTCGCATTGCGCGTTGTGAACGCATCGATACCGTCAGCGGGGAAACCGCCGGGAAAATCCCTGCGATTATCGGGATCGTCGCCACCGGCCATCGCGATCTCGTCGCCATAATAAAGCTGCGGCGTGCCACGCATCGTCATGATGAGCGTCTGCGCCATCTGCAAACCTTCTATCGTCGCGCCAGGCTCGCTCATGAACCGCTTCACGTCGTGATTTCCGATCAGCGGCGCCAACACACTGGCATTTGGATAGAGCGGATCGCTCGCGAGAGTCTTCGGCAATTCGCGAATGTCTCTGCCTTCCGCAAAGGCGCGCCGCAGTGGATACATCAAAGGAAAATCGAATAGCGTGTCTAATCGATCATCGATGCCGTCATATCGCGCGCGTCCTCCCTGGAAAAACGAAGTGTGCGCGACATCGCCGTCCAGAACTTCGCCGACGACATTCACTTTCGGATATTCGCGCTTGATGGCCGTCATCCACCGACGCCAGAACGTGCGCGGCACATATTGAAAAGTATCTTGCCGGATCGCATCGACGCCGGTGACGCCGATCCACCAAAGAGTGTTTTGAATCAGATAGCGCGCGACCTCAGGATCGTTCTGATTCAGATCGGGCAGGATATCGATGAACCAACCATCGAGCGTTTCGCGCGATACTTGCGGCGTCGCGTGCGGATCGCGCACCGACCAGGTCTGCCAAACATTCGCGAGATGCTTGGCCTCAGTTCCATTGAACCATGTCGGTGTCGGCGGATCTTTCGCCCATGGATGATATGGCCCAGTGTGGTTTGCGACTTCATCCTGAATGATTTTGATTCCCAGTCGATGCGCTGTTTCGACGAGTTCGCGCAATTTTGCCAGCGTGCCGAAATGCTCTTCGACGCCGTAAAAATCGACTGGGCCGTAACCGTGATAATCCGTGATCGGACGTTTAGGGCCGCCCGGCTGCTCGGGATACTCCTCGCGCTCGTTCAGGTGATTGACGTTGTCGTACCATGGTGTCAGCCAAATCGAAGTCACACCTAACTGCTTCAAATATGGCAGGTGCTTGATAACACCTTCAAAGTCGCCGCCATGGTAGTAACGAGTTTTGGAGCGATCATAAAGACCCGCTGACTCGTCAGGATCATTGTTCGACGAATCGCCGTCGCTGAAACGATCAGTCATGATCAAATAGATCACGTCGTCATTAGTGAAGCCCTGAAAATTTCCGGCTCGAGAGAGCGGCGGCAAAACTTCAAAGTTAGCGTCGCTCGATCCATTTCTGGTTGTTACCTGCAGGTGATAATTTCCAGGCTTTGGCAGCCGGCCAATCGACACGTCGACGAAGAGATAAGTTCCTGCCGGGTTAACTTTGACGGGACCGACTTGCAGGGCTGCATTCGAAGTTGTTACGCGCGCGCCTTTAAGATTATGACCTCGAATCAGCAAGCGCACCGGATTGATCGAACTGCCGGCCCACCAACTCGGCGGCTCGACTTTCAAAACTTCGGGCGACTGCGCGCGCGCGATCATACCCAACGGCGCAAGACACGTTGTCAGCAAGAGCAGTCGCAGGATTATTTGTGCTGGAGCTCTCATTCCTTGTCGTGATCCAACTTAATGCTTTCAACTTCATGACGCCGAACGCGGCCGTATGTGTCGGTCATTTCTCTCAATCGCCCGGCGTGCTGTTCCGTTAACGCGCCTTCGCGAAATCTCCACATCCAATTTCCCTGGGTACTGTTTGGCAGATTCATGCGCGCTTCTGTTCCTAAGCCGAGCAGATCCTGCAACGGCAGAATCGCTGTGTCGGCCACGGATGCCAGCACGGCGCGAATGAAATCCCAGTGAATCTCGGCGCCGTCACTATTGAGATACTTCAAACAGAGAGCTCTTTCGGCGGCGATCTGTTCGGCCGAGCGCGTCGAACCGGCTCCGGCAACACTATTGAACCAGCCAACGGTTGTGTCGTTGTCGTGCGTGCCCGTGTAAACAACGACATTGTGATGGTAGTTGTGCGGCAGATCGATATTCTTCGTGTCGCTGCTAAACGCGAATTGAAGAATGCGCATCCCAGGAAAACCAAAACCGTCTCGTAACTTCTCAACATCAGGAGTTATCACGCCGAGGTCTTCAGCGATGATTGGAAGTTCACGCAAGGCCTTTCGAATCGCCGTGAATAGTTCCCTGCCAGGGACTTCGACCCAACGACCGCGCTCCGCCGTCGTATCGCCGCCGGGAATTTCCCAGCAGGCCGCGAATCCGCGAAAGTGATCGATGCGCGCGATGTCAACCATTTGCAAAATCGCGCGCACACGTTCAATCCACCACTTGAAACTGTCAACCAGCATGCGCTCCCAGTTGTAGAGAGGATTGCCCCAGAACTGACCCGTGGCGCTGAAATAATCGGGCGGCACGCCGGCGACGACCGTTGGAATGCCGTTGTGATCCAGCTTAAATTGTTCCGGATTGGTCCAAACATCCGACGAATCCTGCGCGACGAAGATCGGCACGTCACCGATCAGACTGACGCCGCGCTCGTTACAATAAGCCTTCAGCTCGAACCATTGCTTGAAGAAAAGAAACTGCGCGAATTTGTGCGCCTCGATCTGATCGTGGAGCTTCTGTTTTGCCAGAGCCATCGCGGCTGGCTCGCGGCGCACGATCGACGGTTCCCACTGGTGCCATGCTTTTCCGTCGTGCTCAGTCTTCAGTGCTCGAAACAGCACATAGTCGTTTAGCCAGGAAGAGTTCTGTTCAGCGAAAGTTTCGAACTCGCTGCGAAATTCGGTGTCGGTCGTGCGCTGATAACGCGCGAACGCTTGGGCCAACAGCTTATCTTTGATTTCGTGCGCGCGGCCGAAATCAACTCTCTCAGCATCCAGAGACGCAATGTCGTCAACCTCTGGTCGACTAAGTAAGCCATCCTCAAAAAGTTTTTCCGGACTAATAAGCAGAGTATTCCCCGCGAAGGCCGAGTAGCACGCGTAAGGCGAATCGCCGTAACCCGTTGGACCAAGCGGCAGAACCTGCCACAGACTCTGGCCGCTAGCCAGGAGAAAATTTGCGAACCGATACGCAGCAGGTCCCAGGTCGCCAATGCCAAAGCGGCCCGGCAAAGATGTCGGATGAAGCAGAATGCCGCTGGCTCTGGGAAAGGTCATCGATTATTTCATCCGAGCGTGAACGCAACCGCAGTCTTTGCGGGAACACTGATTTCGCCGCTCGCGCTCACACGGCTTTTGCCTCCGAATATGGGAACGAACTGCACTTTATCGCTGACGTCTAACGAGGACACGGGAATTCGAATCTTCTTCTCATTCGATGAACGATTAAGCGCGATGATCACAGTCTCAGTTCTGTCCTGCCGCGCATAGACATACGCATCGTCGTCATAGAACAGGTCGATGAGTTTTCCGTGACGCAACGCCGAATGCGCGCGTCTCAACTCGATCCAATCGTGCGTCCACTGCCACATGCGCTGCTGATTCATTGTTCGTCCGGCGGCCATAAACGCATTGCGCTCGTCTCCGGGAAAGCCGCCGGGAAAGTCACGCCGATTGTCGGGATCGTCTTTGCCTTCCATCGCGATTTCTTCACCCGAATAGAGCTGTGGCGTGCCGCGCACAGTCAACATAAAAGCCGTGTGCAGCATTGCGCCTTCGAGCGTCGCGCCTTCCAGTGACATAAACCGACGTGTGTCGTGATTGTTTGTAAGCGTCGTCAGCTTTGCCGGATCAGGATAAAGCGCATCATATTTCAACTGATCACGCAAAGCGCGCATGGACAGGCGATCGGTAAAGACTGCAAGCGAAATGCTCCAAAGCGAGAAATCAAAATCTGAATCCAGCTTTGTATCGATGCCGTCCCAACCGGTGTGCCCGCCGATGAAAAAAGCAGTCTGCGCCGCGTCGCGCTCGAAGACTTCGCCGACCATCCACATCCGCGGATATTGTCGATGCAAAGCGTTTTCGAGATCGCGAATGAACGGACGAGGAACGTATTGAATCGTGTCCTGGCGAATGCCATCGATGCCGGTAATGCCAACCCACCACAGAGCGTTCTGAATCTCGTAGCGCGCGACTTCCGGCTCGTCCTGATTCATGTCGGGCATGTCATCGCTGAACCAGCCATCGAGCGTATTGCGAACTTCTGTCAGATTCGCATGCGGCGACAACAGTGCGCTGTTTTGAAATTTGTCGAGCTGATGATTCTGCACAGTCCCGTGGAACCAATCGTCGAGCGGCGAGTCGCTGGCCCACGGATGATGCGAGCCAATGTGGTTGGCCACCTGATCCTGAATCACCTTCAAGCCGAGGGCGTGAGCTTTCTCAACCAGCTCGCGCAGAGTTGTCATGTCGCCAAAATGATCTTCGACGCCGTAATAATCCGTAGCGTGATAGCCGTGATAGTAAGTGCTCGGGCACCACGGTTTGTCACAAGTCTTGACACCATTCCAGTTGTCATACCACGGCGTCAGCCAAATCGCAGTTACGCCAAGTTCTTTCAAATATGAAAGACGGTTGATTACGCCGCGAAAATCTCCGCCGTGGTAGGCGCGCGGATTCTTTCGATCGAAAGCTGCGGCTGGCGCGCCTGGGGGTGAATTGTTCGAAGGATCGCCGTCAGAAAAACGATCGGTCATGATCAAGTAGATCACGTCATCATTGTTGATGCCCTGGAAATTGCTGGTTCGATCCAGCGGCGCGTTCAAGCGAAACGGAATGTTCGCTTGGCCGCGGGGGGTCTCGATAATTAACGGATAATCTCCGGGATTGGCCGACAAGCTGACGCGAACATTGACGAATAGATACGTTCCGCTGCGATTTACTTTGATGTCAGAGACAACGGTCTGTGGTCGAGTCGCCCGAACGCGCGCGCTAGTGAAATTCGTTCCACGCACCAGCAAACGCACCGGGTTGAGCGTGTCGTTCACCCACCATGACGGCGGTTCGACCTTCGAGATCGTGGGCGTTTGAGCAGCAGCCGGGGTAAATCCTCCGAGCATCATCATCGCTATCAGCGCGACGATTAGTTTCGCGGGTCCCAACTGCAGTGCGAATACACCCCGATCCCCATTACGGTTTGAATTTTCTGACATGACTGACCAGCAGACGAATTTGCGGGCGCGTCAGCTTCTTGCCAAAAGCGGGCATGCCGCCTTTGCCGTGCGTAACGATCGAGATCAGACTTCCGGTGCCGGTGATGTTCGAGTGTTTCTGCCACCACTCAGCGTCAGTAAAATCCGGCGTGTTGTAAGTGTGACCGAGCGGCGTATCACCGCGACCATCGGCGCCGTGACAACGCGCGCAGTTATTCCTGAACAGATCGACTGCTAACGAAGAACGTTTTTTGGGTTGGCCATTCGTCGCGCGTGACTGAAGAATCGCTTTCGGGCGCGATGCGAATGCCGGTAACGCGAGTAAAAGAAGTGCGAATAAGAAAAGAGCCGGGCCCGCAACCATCAACCGCTTGACGAATTGATTCATGCCGAAACGTCATTACTCCTTTTTCCTCAGTCGCCCGGCACTCGGCTCAGATCGTGCAGATGCCAGTAGACACTTTCATTGCTCATCTCGGGATGCTTGCGCAAGAATTGGTTAGCCAGAGACAACGCGCCTGGATCATCTTTCAAGTCGGCGAAGATTTTCGCTTCGCGTTTTGCGTCATCGTTTTTGCCCAACTTCCGATACACCAACATCAAGTTGTAATGCGCGCCGAGATCCTCCGGATCGATAGCGAGAATCTTTTCGTAGCAATCGAGCGCGCCTTTGTAGTCGCGCTTGATTTTGCACAGCTCGCCTAACTGCTGAAGCGTAACGCGATCCCGCGGAAATGCCGCCAGAACCTGTTTGAAATTATTCTCAGCCTGCTCAAGCTGACCGCGCTTGACGAAGATGCGTCCCTGTTGGAAAAGCGCCCTGGCCAAAGCTGGATTAGCTTTGACTACACCATCGAGAATCGTCGCCGCCTCATCATATTGTTCGAGTTCGATGTGGGCCATCGCCCGATTCGTTAGGGCCATTGCGCGATATTTTTCATCCAACTCAGCCGCGTGCGTGAATGCTTCAATCGCCAACGGGTACTGACGATTGTCGAACATCGCGATGCCGTAATTGTTCCAGCGGCGCCAATCGGGAAGCGCTGTCTTGTCGCTTGGATCGGCAGGCTTGCCGGTGTTTGCCCCAATTTGCATTACAAATTCACCGGACGCCATGTTGACAATTGGGTATTCAATTGACTTGCCGAGCGCGTAATCGCTAAACACTCGCGTGAACCGGCGATAGCGAACGCGCGCAGTCAAGCGCAACGATCCAGACAAGTTCTCGGGCACCTTGAATTGATAGCGCGCAATATCCGATCGGCCGGAATTGATTTGATTGTTCTGCGCAAAGATGCGCGTGCGCCAGATGTGATGTTTGTCGTTGTAAGTACCGTCAGCTTTGACGAGATACGTTTTGTAATTGTGCGCCGACTCGTCGAGATAACCATCGGGCTTGATAAAGCCTGAGCGATAGAGCTGTTTGCCGGACGCATCACTGACGATGAATTCGACAAACGCTTCGTAGAAGTCGCGCAGTTCGGGCGGAAACGAATGACCGATGTTCTTGTTTGTAATGACGACTTCCGTCGTAAGCACGTCGCCGCCGGCGATCGTGAAGTTGTTGCGATTCAACGGCGCGATGAATTCCTGTTTGCCGTTTGCTTCGCGACGAAGCGCAAAGATATCGATACCCAGCTTGTCGTCCTGGAGAAACCTCGTGACTGCATCCAACTGATCCTGCCACTTGTAATATGTCGGAATCGCGGTGTTGGCCGCGGCCCAGCGGTGCGAAACCAATGTTCCGTTTTTTGCTGAAACGTCAAACAGCGGCGCCGCGTCTCGCTTCATATGACATGAGTTGCAGGTCTCTTTGTCGCGCACGTAAAACGGGTGCGGCGACTCTTTCGAAAACGACGACTGCTGCAACTCATCAGCGACCATGAACGCCCGCAGGAATTTGTAGTCGTTCAACTCCTTGGGCACTTGCGATTTGTGACACGCGCCACAGAACTCTGGCGACTTCAGCAGCGGTCGCATCATGGCGCGACGATGCGACGGCACATCGTTAAGAATTTGCTGATCAGTAACGCCGGCCAGCAGACGCGTGCCGTCTTCTTTGACGAGCAGCGCCGGTTCGCCCATCACATAACCGCCGATGCCCCGGCCTGTAACTGATTGAATCGAGTGGCACGAGATGCACGAAACGCCATCATCGTCGAACGGCCGTTTGACGTGCGAGTTCTTGGTCAGCGCGCCAGAGAATAGCGCCGCCGGGTTGTGACACGATTCGCAATGTCGAGTGAATTCAATTCCCTTCTGCGTCTGCAAATCCTTGACGTTCTTCTGATAAAACGGTTCGCGAAATGCATTGCCGTGCGCCGATTGCCGCCACTGCGCATGCGCGTCGGTGTGACAAGTCCCGCAACGCTTAGCCGCCACAAACATCTCGCCAGGAATAAACGTGCCCGTCGTCGTGGTTGCGTTGCCGGGTGAAAATGGATTCGCGCCGAATTTGAAATCGTAGGTCTTCGAGATTTGACCTGTGTAGCTTTCATCTGATGGTTTGTCACCATCAGGGATCGCCGCGAGCTCGACGGTTCGCGTTACACAGGTAATCGCAACCACGATCAAGACTGAAAGCGCCGCGATGAATGCGAGCGTGCGTAGTCGCAAGTTTCGTGCGCGATTATCCGAAGGGGTGTGGCGAGACATCTCCAAAAGAATCCTTTCAAGCTGCGAATGCTGCTTCAAATGGTGCAGCTAAAATTCGACCTTGCCGTCGACGATCAACTTCGAAACATCAAACTTAAAATTGGTGATTGAATTCGCCTGATTGTCGGTCAGGTTTATTGACAGTTCCCTGCTTTGAGTTGTGAGCAGCGGAGCGCCTTTGTCGTCGAGCCGCGGAAAAAAGAAAATCGCTTCCTCGCCCGGCGCTTTTGGCGGAACGAAATGAATCAGTGCGCGACGTTCGCCTTTGTCATTCGCGATGTAAACGTATCGCTGCAAGTCGGAAAGCCGGCCGCCTTTGAAAGTTGAAAAGACTGCGTCAGCCCCGGGACTGTTCTTCGACTTTGAGCTCAAGCTGATGACGTAGTTGTCCGCGCACGCGGGACAGTCGAGCAAACCTCTTACCTGCGCATCAAATGTGGCGCGCTCCTTTTCGCTCATCCTGGTGTCGGCCTGAAGTTGTTTCAGTCTCGACATCGCCTCACGCACCGGCAGAGCCGAACGCAATCGCACCGTGAAGACAAAATCAATCGGGATGTCCGATGACACGTTCGTCTGCGCGTTTGCGGCAGTGGTATCAGTTACGCCTGCGTTCGGCGTGTACGAGCCGGCGGCAACTTGTCGCTGCTGGTCATAACGAAGGCGCAATTCCTGCTTACTCACCCAAACCGAATCATTGAGAATCGCCTCAGCGTCAGCGCGCGTCCATTGATTCATCGGCTTCTTGATCAATTCCTGCTGCGCCAATCCAATTGAGGACGAGACGAACAACCCGATCAGCAATCCAATTAATTTCTTTCGTAATAACATTATTCGATACCTGAATTATTGTGGCGCCTGCCCGAGCAACTGCTGCGTGCGCAGCTTCTCATCCAGAATGCGCTCCTTCTCAACCTGTTTCTCCAATGCTTCGAGCCGTTTGAATTCGGCTAGTTCAGTCTGCGCCTTATCGTTCTGTTTCAAGCGTGAATACGCAAGAAACAGTTGATAGTGGGCCTGTGTCAGCGTCGGCAATTTGCCAATCACTTTTTCCAAACGCGCCACCGCTTCCGTATATTCACGCCGCTTCAACGCGAGCCGCGCGTAGTCGTAAAGCACCGGAATTTCGTCGGGCGACAACTGCAGCGCGCGCTTCAACGGCGCCTCGGCATCGTCGAGCCGGCCCTGCTCGATCGCAACGTAGCCGAGACTTGATAATGCATCGACATGATCGGGATGCGCGGCGATGAATTTCTCCAGGATTTCCCGGGCCTTTTCGAAGTCTCCGGCCGCGCGATGCGCATAGCCGCGCAGGTAATCGATGTTTTCTATCTTCGGATCTAGTTCCGCCGCGCGATCGAAATCGATCGATGCCGCGGTCCATTCGCCCTTGCGATAGTTTGCGTTCGCGCGCGCGTAAACGTATGCCGCCTCTTTCGGATTGATCACGACCGCCTTTGTGTTTTCATCGATAGCGCCGTCCCAAAAACCAATGCGGGAATACTCGCGCGCCAGCATGAAATGAAAGTTCGCATTCTTCGGATCGCGTTGGATTGCATGCCTGAATTCGAGCACCGAGTTTGGATGATCGTTTTGCGCACTGGCGATTAACGCCAGACGGAAATGCGTCTCGGGCGGGCCCGGATTCAGATCGGCAGCTTCGGCTAGATACTTCGCTGCTTCCTGATTCCGATCGAGGTTGTAAAGCGCTATGCCTAAATCGTAGAGCACTTCGAATGTGTGTGGCGTTAGTTCGTTGACCCTTGCGAACAGACGCGCGGCGCGCTCGTACTGCTTCGTCTCAGCAAGCACAGAAGCCAAAGTGAAAAGCGATTTCGGATCAGATCCGGCCGCGCGTTCGACCAATTCAGCAGCAGCGTCAGCTTCGGAGGTGTGGTTCGCTCGATAGGCGACATTGAGAAACGCGAGCGCCAATTGCGGATCGTTCTGGTCAGCCTGACGGGCTCGCGCGAAGTGCTCTGTCGCTTTCGCGAAATCACCAGCGTCGGCATAAAGCGCGCCGAGGTTGTAATGCGCCTGAACGTGATTCGGATCGGACTTCAGCACGCGCTCGAACTCGGCAATTGCTTCGTCGCGCTTGCCATGCTCGGCCAGCATCCGGCCCAGGTTATTTCGCGCGCTGACGAAATTCGCATCCAGCCTGATCGCCGTATTGAATTCTTTGGAAGCTTCGTCAGTCTTTCCCGAGCGATCGAGAATGACGCCAAGCACGTTGTGTGTCACCGCAGATCGTGGCCCGGCAGCTACAGCAGCGCGCGCCTGCGTTTCGGCTTCAGCGAGCGAGTTTGATTGCAAAGCCGCGACAGCCGCGTCGAGCGAAGCTTTGGCGGTGGCGTTAAGCGCTTCGCCATTTGGCTGGCTCGCTGGAGCCCTGCGCGTTGTTTGCCGCTGCGCGTAAGCCGAAAGCGAATCTGAAATAAATAAGCACGCGCAAATCACCGATGACGAAAGAACCGTCATCGTGGTGTTGCGAACTATTTTCGGTTTAGACAAACGAAACATTCGCGTGTGCGTCCACTTCTACTTCGGATACGTGGTGTTGCGAAAATCTTTGTTGATCCGTTCTACGATCGCGAATTCACGATTAGCATCTTCCGTCCGCCCTAATCTTCTGAGCGCAAGTCCCAACTGGTAATGCGCGTCAGAACGATTTGGTTCGAGCGATACAGCCGTTTGAAAGGATTGCGCGGCATCGGCGTAACGTTCTTTCAAGGCCAGCGCACGACCCAGGGCCCAATGAGCCTCGAACTCCTTCGGGTCTAACCCGACCGCATGCTGCAAAGCCGTCAGCGCTTCGTCAATCTTTCCCTGCTTTACCAACAACGCGCCAAGGCCAAGCTGGCCCATCACTGAATTCGGATCATCCTTGATCAGGGATTGATATTCCGCCATTGCGGCGTTTGAATCGCCGGCTAGTTCCAATGTCGTCCCGAGGAAAAATCGAGCTTCGGCGTGTTGCCGATTCAGCTTAACCGCCGCCCGAAAACTTTTCGCCGCATTCGCGTAATCCTTCATCGCGTACTGGAC
>Ga0066679_10000833_pt1 | contig 11485 bp, 12 predicted proteins | sample GraSoiAngelo_128_FD_62298 | JGI IMG/M metagenome (GOLD analysis project Ga0066679, IMG submission 62298) | Grasslands soil microbial communities from the Angelo Coastal Reserve, California, USA - 14_0927_12_20cm | ecosystem: Environmental > Terrestrial > Soil > Grasslands | place: USA... | reverse complement strand
GTTTCGTGCCGCGGCGTGAGACTTCGCAGCAGTTCGTGCCCGAGCATGCCGTCGCCACCGAGGATCAGTAATCGGCTCACGTCCGCTCCCGTCACGGCCGCGGGGGCAGAGGCGCAGGGCCTGTGGGCGTGAGCTCCCAGTCGGAGTGCGGCCCGCGTGCCGCGCGCCGCGCGAGCCGCGCATTGCGATAGCGCAGGAACAGCCCAGCGAGCAATGGATAGCATACGGTCACCAGCGAGAAGAAATACATGTAGAACACACTGAGCAGCACCGACATGAACAACGGCGGATAGATCAGCGTGTAATAGAGACTGCCGCGTTTGGCCTGCACATGCACGTAGGCGCAGACGAACTGCAGCAGACAAGCGATGATTCCTGCGCCGAGCCAGCCGAAGTCCGAGGCCAGTGGGCTGTAGAAGGTGGTCGCATTAAATGCCTCGTTCTTGATGCTGATCGGGTAGACGCCCTGGCCGATCTCCGGAAAGAGTACCGAGCGGAGGACCGTCGGCAGTAGCGTTGCGGTCGTGAAATATGGCGTGTAGCTCGGCCGGAGGCTCTCCGCACCGTAGTAGAGATTGTTGAGAGGTGAGACGAGATAGGCGAAGGCTATCAGCACGCCCGCCGGAGCCTGCGCCATCCACTCTTGCTCGCCCGCAAGGGCTTCCTCGTCGACGGACGTACCTCGAAAACTCCCCAGCACCCCGAACGCGAACACGACGACGACACCCATGACGGCCAGCCGCCTGATCATGCGAAAGCTTGCATTGCGCCGGAGCATCGCAACTGCGAGGCCCTGACTGAGCAGCACCAGAATCGCACCCCGGCTGATCTCAAGAGCGGCGGTGAGCATGAGGAGCACGGGCACGATCAGATACCTGCGGCGCGAGGTCTGGCAGTAGAGCAGCACGTACCCGCACAGCACGAACGCCCGGATCATGTTGAGAAGACCGGTCAGCGTGGGTACACCGAAGTCGCCGTAAGACTTGTTGGCCCCGCGCAGTACCCAAAAAAAAGGGAGTCCGCCGCTGTAGAGGATCGAGATACAGTAAACGCTGCCCCAGGCGAGCAGCAGCAGGTTCAGGTAGCGCGTCAGCACGGCCGCATCCCAGCTGGCCCGCTGGACCGCATCGACCTGGGCGCCCGGCTCACGGCGTCTGGCCAAGCGTTTGACCACCGCGTAGATCAGCAAGAAGGAGACGACGTTGCCGAGGATCATCCACTGCACCGTCGGGTCCGGATCGACCGTGAAGGAGACGGGAATCTCCGCGTCGAGCACGAGGACCGTGCCCCAGCAGACCCCGAACACCAGGTCCGGTCGCGAGAAGTCGAACGAGCGTTTCACCGCGGCGCGACCATGTTCCACAGCCGCGGCAGGAGCTTGCGCTTCACGCGCACGGAGTGGGCGAGCTTCCAGAGCGGGCGCGAGTAAGTCAGCGCAAACATCAAGCGGTACGCCGGATCCACAGCGGCGATACGGCGCAGCGCCGCGCGCGCCTGCGAAACCAGTCCCGAGTGCATGAGGTAGCGCGCCCGGTAGTACTCCCCGCGTGCCGCCGCAAGCTTGAAGGCGCGCGGAAAACGCTGCGTGATGCCCGGATTCTCCGCCTCGAGCTGCTCGAGTGTGAGGAAGCGCTCGACGGCCCAGCGGGCGATCTGCCTGTCCGTGAGGGTGCCGGCGGCGATGCGCATCGCGGCGAGGGGTTCCGCGAGGACGCACACCGTGCCGTGAGCGATGATCCGCAGAAACAGATTGTATTCCTCAGAGGCCGTGATCTCCGGGTTGAAGGTGAGGCCGTGGTGCTGCAGCACCGAGCGCCGGATCAGGGGGGACACCATGTTGATGTCGTAGTGCACCAGCTGCTGCTCGAGCATTTCGCCGGAGGGATACTGCGGCCGGACAAGCCGGATCACCGAGCCGTCGGGATTGAGCTCGTGGATGCCGGTGTAGCAGAGCACGTGCTCCGTCCCGTCCAGCGCCTGCAACTGCCGTGCGAGCTTGCTCGGATACCAAAGATCGTCGGTATCGATAAAACCGACCCAGCGCCCTTGCGCGACCTCGACAGCGAGCTTGCGTGCCGCGCCGAGCGGCACTGTCCGCTCGCCGCGATAGTAGTGCACGCGCGGGTCCCAATAGTCGAGAGCGATGCCCGCGCTGCCGTCCGTCGAGGCGTTGTCCCAGAAGATGAGCTCCCAGTCGGCAAACGTCTGAGCGAACACGGAGTCGAGCGCCTCCTTTAGATAACGCTCGCCGTTAAAGCAATTCATGATGACCGAGACTTCAGGCACGGCTCCCTCTCGCGAGGAAATCGCACGTGGCGCGAATCACGGTGCGCTGCTCCTCCTCAGTGAGCGCCGCGTGCAGCGGCAATGTGAGCAGCTCCTGCCCGAGCTGCTCGGCGCCCGGCAGCGCATAGCTGCTGCGGAAACGGGCGAGGAGGTGATTGGGCTTGTAATGAACCCCGCACTCGATGCCGCTCGCGCGCAGGTGCGCCATGAGCGAATCACGGCGTCCGTACAGCACGCGCAGAGGGAAGATATGCGGCACTATACCCTCGCGCGGCACGTGCAACAGACGCAGCCCCGCGACCGGCGCCAGTGCCGCGCAGTAACGGTCGCGCAGCTCACTGCGACGCGTGGCGAAGGCGGGCAACCGCGTGAGCTGCACACTGCCGATCGCGGCCATGAGATTGCTCATGTGGTAGCGCCAGCCCTGCTCGTGGACCTCGAAGTCCCAGCTCCGGTCCCCGGAGTAGCGCTTCGCGGTATCCTTCTCCACCCCGAGCAGCCGCGCGTCGCGCGCGCACTCTGCGATGCGCTCATCCGCGGTCACTATCGCCCCACCCTCCCCCGAGGTGATGTTCTTGATTCCATCGAAGCTGAAGCACACGACATCGCCGACGCTGCCGACGGGCACGCCGTCGCGGTGGCAGGCGAAGGCGTGCGCCGCATCCTCAACCACGCGCAGCCCGTGAGCATGCGCGCAGCGGTAAACCTCATCGAGGCGCGGCGCGGCGCTGGCGTAGTGCACGGGCATAAGCACGCGGGTGCGCGCCGTGAGGCGCCGTTCGGCATCCGCCACGTCCATGAAAGCGGTCTCCGGATCCACATCGCACGCTACCGGGCGCGCGCCGCACGCGGAAATCGCCTGAAAGCTCGCCACGAATGTGAGCGAGGGCACTATGACCTCATCGTCGCGTCCGACTCCAAGCGCCTGTAGCGCGAGCTGTAGGGCCGCCGTGCCGGTGCTCACGCACACAACCTGTCGCGAACCGCCGAGGTAGGCTGCGATCTGGGCCTCGAACTCGCGTGTGAAGCGGCCCATGCCAAGATAGCCCTCTTCGATCACGCGTGCCAAGGCAAGCTGCTCCTCGCGCCCGACCACCGATCGTGACAGCCTGATCACCGCATGGGCTCCGGGATTACCACCGAAACTCGAATTCATTGAGATCCGCTTTGTCGGCTTCCTGAGGGTCATGCTCCTCGTCGGCAATGTTGAGCAGAAGGCTTGGCCCCGCGTGCGCACCGGCGAAAGCCATCCAAATCCCCGGCGGAATCGTTAGCCGCGCATTGTTGTCCGGTCCGAGTGTGATCGCTTCGAAGCGTCCTTCCGTGGCGCTGCCGGTGCGGCGGTCATGCAGGGTGAAACGGATCCGCCCGACGGGCACGACTATGTTCAGGGTGACGCGCTGGTGGCGCTTCCACCCCTTGACCTCGCCAGCAAGCACGCTCGAGAAATACGCCTCGCCGAATCCGGCAAACCCTGGAGCGGTGCGCTTGAGCACATGGAGAATATCCCCCTTCGGATGCTCGATCCGTCGCAGCGGGGTCACGAGCACACCCTCGATCACGGCAGCGCCCAGGTGACGCCTTTGGCACGTGCTGCACTACTGTAGGCATCGATCTGCCGCACAGTCAGCTGCGCTATCCGCGTCCGCTCGCCCCGATAGAACTCGCGGTACCAGTCCGCGACGTAGCGCACGCTGTCCTCATAGGCGAGGCTCGGGCGCCAGGCGAGCTGGTGCAGCGCCTTGTCGCAGTTCAGCTTGAGCAGCCCCGCTTCGGCAAAGCCCGTACCGGCGCTCACCCGAAACGCTGCTGCGGCGTCGAGACCCCACCCGCGGGCAAGTTCGCTCAGCAGCTCGAGCACGGTGTGACTCTGCTCCGCGGGCGGGCCGAAGTTGAAAGCCTCACCGTGCACTGCCTCGCCGCGCGCCAGCGCGTGCGCGAGCGTCAGGTAGCCGCTGAGAGGCTCAAGCACGTGCTGCCAGGGCCGGGTCGCCGCGGGGCTTCGAGTCTCGACCACTCGCCCTGTGCTCCAGGCGCGCACGCAGTCGGCGACCACCCGGTCCTGCGCCCAATCGCCGCCGCCGATCACGTTGCCCGCACGGCCGATCCCGATCCGCACGGGGCAATCAGGTGACATGAAGAAGGAGTGCACGTAGCAGCGAATGATGAGCTCGGCAGCCGCCTTCGAGCCGCTGTAGACATCCTTGCCGCCCAGGCGATCGGTCTCGCGATAGCCCCAGACCCACTCGACGTTGTCGTAGCACTTGTCGCTCGTGACGAGCACCGCGCAGCACCGCTGCCGCAGGCCGCGGAGGCATTCAAGTACATTCATCGTGCCGATGGTATTGGTAGAGACGGTCTTCACCGGATCGCTGTAAGACTTCGAGACGATCGGCTGCGCAGCGAGATGAAACACAAACTCCGGTTGCTCGGCGCGGAACAGCGCCCCGAGCGCGGGCAGATCGCGGATATCGAGCACCTGATGGGTGATTCGCCGCTCGAGTCCGAGCTCGACGAACATCGAAGGCTCGGTGGGAATGTCGCACGCGACGCCGCTGACTCGGGCCCCAAGTTCGAGCAGCCAGCTTGTGAGCCAACTGCCCTTAAATCCGGTGTGCCCGGTTATGAGCACGCGCCGGTTCCGGAACACGTCCCCGAACGGACCTCGGCCGCTCGCGCTCACCAGGTTCTCCACAGCGCTTGGCCGCTCTGCCACATCTGATTTAGCTCCATCTTGTCACTCAGAGTGTCCATGCACTTCCAGAACCCTCCGTGATGATATGCGTACAGCTCCCCGTCGCATGCCAGCTGCTCGAGCGGCTCGCGCTCGAACACCGTGTGATCGCCGCCTGCTATGTAATCGAAGATGCGCGGCTCGCATACGAAGAAGCCGCCGTTGATCCAGGAGCCCTCGCCTTTTGGCTTTTCCATGAAGGTCGCGACCCGTTCGTCGGGGCCCGCAGTGAAGGTGCCGAAGCGTCCATCGGGCTGAACCGCTGTCATAGTGAGCGTGCGGCCGTGGCGGCGGTGAAAACGCAGCAGCGCATCCAAGTCGATATCGGACACGCCGTCTCCGTAGGTGAGCATGAACGTCTCGCCCGTGAGCACCCGAGCGGCGCGCTTAATGCGTCCCCCGGTCATGGTGTCGACACCCGTATCGAGCAGGGTGATGCGCCAGGGCTCGCTCGCGTTGTTGAGGATGCTCATCTGATTGGTCGCCAGGTCGATCGTCACGTCGCTCTGATGTAGGAAGTAATTGGCGAAGTATTCCTTGATGAAATAGCCCCTGTAGCCAAGGAGGACCACAAAATCGTTGTGTCCGTACCGCGAGTAGAGCTTCATGATGTGCCACAGGATGGGTCGTCCGCCGATCTCGACCATTGGCTTGGGACGGACCTCGGTCTCCTCGCTGAGCCGAGTGCCGAGCCCGCCGGCGAGTATTGCCACTTTCACGCGATCACCTCGCCATACTTCTGTGTGCCCGATACAGCCAGCCGCGCTCGAGAACGCCTGCGCTCTGCAGATGCCGCCACGTGCACGATGACCGCGCGACAAGCTCGAGCAATCGATCGGAGACCGCCGCGACCGCATGATTGCAGACCGCGTAGGCGCGCGAGGCCACCGCCAGGCTGCCGTACCGGGACAGCGCATCGGTGATCAGTCGGTGCATCGAGCCGGAGTCGCCGCGATGCTCGGCGCCGATCAGCATGCCGAGGGAGTAGCCGTCGGTCTCGTGCAGCCAACCGAAGCGATAGTCCTCAGGAACGGGCCGGTAGGAGAAATCAAGGAGCACCGTCGGCACAGAGTGCGATGCGCCCTCGAGCGCCGCCGTACCCATGCCGAGCAGAATGTCTGTTTGCGTGCGCAGGAACTCATCCACCGACGCAGGGTCGAGCCTGCCGCGAAACTCCACCGCAAGGTGCTCGAGTCGGGCGGCCTGCCGCTGCAGGCGCCGCAGATACGCACCATCCCCGACGATCGCGACGCTTATCGCGCAGCCGGTCTCGCGCGCCACGGCGTCCAGCTGATGCAATGCGCGACGCAGCACATGGTATTTGAAGTCGACTACCCGGCCCACCCATCCCACACGCAGCGCCTTCGTCGAGGCAAGCGTCCGGGCATCGGTCTCGGGCGGAATTGCGATCGGGATGGGCAGCAGCTCACTGTCGCGGAGGTCGATCCCAAGGTACAGCTCCGTGACGGCGACGTTGCCCCGGTCCATAAAAGCGATCGCGCGGTGCGCGCGCAGGATCTCAAGGAAGCGCCGTGCCTGGCGCCAATAGCGCGGTACCGCAAGCCGCAGCGCGGCGCGCCCGAGTCTCGGACCAGCCTGCACGATGTGCCTGAGGCCGGGTACTGTTGGCACTAGATTGAACGGGTGGCAGTTCCAGAAAAGCACCCGAGTATCCGGATCGATCCTGAGAGACGGAAAGATGGACCAAGGCGTCATGGTCTGAAACACGGCGATCGTGTCACGCGGCAGCCGCACCGGCCGGTGATCCTCGTAGGCAATGCGTGAGATGCGCGGGTCGTCGATGTTGCGCGCCATGCATCCGTCGGGATAGTCCACCACGAACACCTCGCGCCCCCGCGCGACAAGCTCCTTCGACAGCCGCGCGAACTGCATCGGCACACCGCCCACGCCGCGATACGGAAAGCAGAATGTCACCGAGCCCATGCCGCCAGTCTGCGATGCACGGTTGCCGGCCGGGGCCTCACCGCCGGCGGGCCTCCGAGCCCGCAATCGCCTCGTCGCAACGCACAATGGTGACTCCGCGGTCGACGTCGCGGGTCACGATCGCTCCGGCCCCCACGATCGCATCGTCTCCGATGTGCACACCCGGCAGGATCGTGGCATTCGAGCCGATTGCAACCCGGTTGCCGATGACCGGCGGCTCGCACAGCCACTCACGGGCACCACTGCGCGGGTGGCGTGAGTTGGCGGTCATTACGCCGTGGCCGATGAACACGTCGTCGCCGATGCTCATCTGCTCGCAGATGAGCGTGTGCGACTGGATGCGCACATTGTTGCCGATCACCGCACCGCGCTGGATCTCGACCCACGGTCCAACGAAGCAGCGATCGCCGAGTCGCGCTTCGTAAATGTTCACGCAGTCGGCGACGACGCAGTCGACGCCGAAGACCGTATCGCGGATTCCTGTCTCGAGCATTTTCGGCGCGCTCATGTGATCTCCAGCACAATCTGATCCGATGTCGAGAATACCGCATCGAGCTTACCGCATAGCACCGAGAACAATCGTCCAACGTGCTTAACCTCGGTCACGCGCGAGTCGCCCTTCTCTGTTGCGAGCTTCGTTTTCGCCGACACCCAAAGGTCGACCGGCTCGGCCGCCACGTCCATCAGGGACTGCACGTGCGCGATGATCCTCTGACGGACGTTGTCGGCCTCAGCGAGCGCTCTGCGCTGTGGGTAGTCCGCATACACCGCCTGCGTATCGGTGTAGGTGCGAAAGGGCGTGTGCACCACGGACGAGAGGGTGTGGAGCCCGTCGTAGGCGGGATAGACCGAGGCGAAAGGTCCATCCATGACCGTCAGGGCGGTGTGTGCCGGGAGCGAGGTACGGCACAGCACAAGCGCCGTGAGCTCGTGCTTCAGCGGGAAGCCGCTGCCAGGCGGCAGCCCGAGGTTCGGGTTCAGATAGGTCGCGTTGATCACGAAGTCGTAGCGGCCGAGCTCCTGCCCGCGTGAAAAGACGCGTCCGCTGTCGGCATCGATCGCATCGATCTGCACCCCGCGGCGCAGCCGTACGTCCGGCAGTGACGCGATCCGACGTTGCAGCTTCTGCGGATTGATGCACTTCTCGTTGACCTGCAGTACGAGATCAATCTTCGCGGGGGTGCGAAACCAACTCTTGTCGGAGACGATCTCGTAGGGAAGCGAGAAGGAGTCCATCACCGCGAGATACTGCTCCGCGTTCACCAGTCCGTCGCAACGGACGGCGTACAGGTTCTGGCGGATGTCGCCCACGCACTCCCCGTACTCGGAGACGTAGCGATCGAACCCCATCACCGACTGATAGATCGTGTAGCCCGAGCGAGGATAGTGAAACCCTAGATGCAGCCGGCACTGGTTGTTGGTCGCAGCGCCATTTAGCGCCTCCGATTCCATTTCGAAGATCTCGATGTGCGCACCGCCAAAACGCCGGCGTATCTGAGCTGCGATGTGCAACCCAAAGAATCCCGCTCCGATGATTGCGAAAGTGCGCATCATGACTCCACGAGGTACGGTCGCAGCTCGCGCTCGATGTAGGCGATCTCCGCCGGCCGACCGTAGCGACGCCACAGACCGACGTTGGCGCGGCTGTCCGTCGGCGAGAAGCACTGCTGCCTGCGACGTTGCTCCTCGGGCGAGAGTCCGAGGAACTCCATGATCCGCGCGAGCGTCGCTTCGTAGCGGCACACCAGATCCTCGAACTGCAACTGCAGCACGCGGGGATCGGTGCCGCGATAGAGCTTCTGGTGATACAGGCGGTAGCGCCGCACGAACAACTCCAGATCGTCGGTGGCGAGGAAGGATTTGTTGAGCCCGTCGTTGTCGCTCGCAAGCAGCGCCCGATCCTGCGTCGCGACGCTGTGCAGGTTCTGCCCCGAAATGTACACGTCGCGCGGATCACGCGTCACGACGAACTGGCGCGAGCCGTGAATCATGTCGAGTCCCGGTACGGGATTGAAGGGCTCCAGGCCGTTGTTGAGCACGATGAACAGGGCCCCGCGCGGCACCGCGTGCGAGAACAGCTCCTGCAGGTAGCGCGTGGCCCGCTCGGCAAAATCCGCACCGTCGACCAGCAGCACCTCACGGAGAATGACGCGGCGCAGCCCAAGCCGGCGCAGGACCTTGCGCCCGAAGCGAGGGACATCGCTCTCGCGCAGCGTGTCGTAGGACCACTCCGCGCGGTAGCGGCCGACGATGAACGATGCGGCGAAACGGCGCGACAGGGGCAGGAAGTGCCCCTTGAAGCGCCGGTCGTAACGGTGGCTCGTCGAGCGCAGCAACGCCGGCAGATTCCACCAGGGAGGGTCGACGCCCATGCGCTCGATCACGTCCTGGAACGCACGCATGGCGGCGTGCGAGCGCACCGGAGACCAGTCATCGCACAGCCAGGTCTTGAGCTCGATGAGTCCGCCGGGCGCACGGACCAGATCGAACTCGAAGGAGAACTCCGGCGCCCAGATCGCATCGAATTCCCGCAGCACATCCGCCACGGCGCTCTTGCCGGAATTGCCAACCCCGGATACGTCCAGGAACTTATAGCCCGGCACGGCGGTTTCGGCGCACATCACGAGGCAACCCGCGCTCTCACGGCGTATCGAGACGTGCGACGAGGTGTGCGGGAACTCCAGCGACGAACGTTGCGGGCTCGACATCATGCGTCACCACGGCCCCGGCACCGATCACCGCGTGATCCCCGATCGTCACCGGTCCGATGATGATGGCGGCCGTGCCGATGTAGCAGTTGCGGCCTATCACGATGTCCCGTCCGGACTCCGGTACATGATGCAGCGGTACGCCGAGCTGGCGCGCCTCGCGCAGGTTCGCATGCTTGCCCGTCAGCACCCGCACGTCCTCGCCGAACACGGTGTTGGCGCCTACCATGATCCTGCCGCTGCGCGTGTTGAAGTAGACCGAGCGCGGCACGGTCCTGAGGGTCACCTCCGGAGGGTCCTCCAGGGTGAGTTCGTGCTCGCCGTAGGCATGACAGTGGCGATCGACGCGCAGTCCGTACGCGCCCGCGATGCGCCACACGAGCGGCCGGGTCAGGCGGATCAGCAGGCCCAGCGGTCCCCATCCGCGCTGGCTGCGCACGGCACGCGTGCCCGGCTGCTGCAGCGTTCCGTTCACGGTAGTTGGTTTTCATCCAGGCCATCGATCGCCGCCCGCCCCATGAGGAGAATCGCCTCGTGAGCGCTGCCGCCAATGTGGGGAGTGGCGAGGAAGTTGCCCAGCTCGAGCAGCCCCGAGTCCGCGGGGGGCTCTTCGAGAAAGACATCGCATGCGGCCGCCGCGATGCGCTTGCTGACGAGCGCTCTCTTGAGCGCACCCTCGTCGACGATGCCGCCACGCGCTGTGTTGATGAGCACTGCGGAGGGCTTCATGAGCTCCAGCTCCGCGCTCGAGATGAGGCCGCGCGTGGAATCATCGAGCGGAACGTGCAGACTCACCACGTCGGCGCGGCGCAGCAGCTCTGCGAGGCTCACCGCTTCGATGCGGTACTGAGCGTAGAACTCCGGGTAATCGACGATGTCGCACGCGAGGATCGGGCAGCCGAAGGGCCCGAGCAGCCCGACTAGGTCCTTGCCGACGCAACCGCAGCCCACGATCCCGACGGTGCGGCCGGAGAGCAGTCCGCCCACGTGCTGACGCCAGGTGCCGCTCAGCACCTCGCGGTGGGCCGCCGGGACATGACGGAGCAGCACGATAGCGAAAGCAAGCGCGAGCTCCGCGACCGAGCGCCGGTTCACTCCGGGACGCCAGCCCAGACGCTTGCCGAAGCGGCGCATTGCCACGAGGTCCACCATGTCGAGCCCGACGCCGTACTTTGAGATCACCGCAAGCTCAGGTAGTTGCGCGAGCAGCGGCTCGTCGATGCGCTCAAGCGCGGTGATTGCCTTTTGATGGCCGCGCAGAAAAGTCACTAGGGTGTCCTTGTCAAGCTGCACCCCCTGCTCGTTGAAAGTGACATGCCGGTACTTCGCCAGCAGCTCGCTGCGCAGCTGTTGATTGCGCGAGAAGGAGCGCGAGGTGACGGCGACGCGATCCGTACGGTTCATGAATACAGCTGCCCGAGGGCCACGGCGAGCTGGCCCTGGAATGCCGCATCATTGTCGACGGGCGTGCGCCGCACCGAGGCCTCCGATCCTGTGGGGAGTATGAGCACCAGCTGCGCTGAGGTGTTCTTCTTGTCCCGGAGTAGCGCCGCGCTCACGCCCTCGAAGGGGATGACGGTGTGCTCGAACCCGCGGTAGTTGCGCATGAGGAGACTCCGCATGCGCGAGTGATGCCCCCAGGGCAGCAAGCCGCGTTGCGCCGCGACGTGATTCGCGATCTCCATTCCCATGGTCACGGCAATACCGTGCGGTACGGCAAAGTCGGTTGCCGACTCGATCGCATGACCAAAGCTGTGACCATAATTGAAGACGTTGCGGACGCCGGTGTCGAACTCATCGGCCTCGATGAAGC
>Ga0066679_10000829_pt1 | contig 11507 bp, 12 predicted proteins | sample GraSoiAngelo_128_FD_62298 | JGI IMG/M metagenome (GOLD analysis project Ga0066679, IMG submission 62298) | Grasslands soil microbial communities from the Angelo Coastal Reserve, California, USA - 14_0927_12_20cm | ecosystem: Environmental > Terrestrial > Soil > Grasslands | place: USA... | reverse complement strand
ACATCGAGGATGATTCCTAGCGGATAGTAATAGTCGAAGCAAAAATTCAAAAGGATCGCCAGCCCAACTATCACCCAGAATACGGGCGAACGTCGTCCGAATCGATCAAAAGAAGGAGTCTCCACTGGTTACGGGCAGGTAGCCCAGGTAGCCCACCTTTCGCGCGTAGTATATCCAACCACTAATAGGGAGGGCCACCCGCCCCGCGGCTACAGACGAAGGGAAAAACGAGCCAGCCTGGTGCCTTCGGGTACCAAAACGTCAATCACTAGGCTGTCGTTCAGGGGCACATCTTTGGAGGTGAGTTCTAGTTCGTATTTCCACCACTCGGTATCACTTGAATGCCCGTCCCCCTCTTTGTTTTGGTCTCGTCGAGTAGTGCACGTGTCCACAGCTGCCTCTATCTCGACTGTCAATTTCTCAGGGAAGGTTTCGATCTTCTTCGATTTCTTCCGAAATTCTCTGCCACCGGCGATCTCAAGGGTTTGCAGACCGTGAAAAAACTCTCCCGATTCTACTGTTGCGACGAAGGCCACAGGTATCGCCCGACCGAAAGCCGTCTATTCCTACCAATACTTTGCGGTTGTACTTCGGCGAGCCATGCAGAATGTCGCAAAGCATCACAGCCGTTAGCAATAAGCGACCGCTAAACCAGACCACAGACCTCAGAGTCGGATGAGTCATCTTCGACCTGGATTAGCTGGAATAATATTCACAACGAAAATGTGATCAGTGGGCGGGGTGGCCTACCTGTTAGGTAGTATATCCAACCACAACTGAGGGCGCCCCACCTATCTCGTGGCCTTTCACAGAGACCGCAGGAAGTTCAACAAGTCCTGCTGGTCTTGTACCGAGAGCCTCCAGTAGTTGTCGATCACGGCGTTAGCCTCGGAGCCTGGGTACCGGGTATTCCGGGTGCTCGAGTGAGAAAGGATGGCCTTGACCAAGTCGGAAGTTCGGCCATCGTGCATGAAGAAGATTCGCTGGCCCAATCCCCAGAGCGGCGCGGTGCGGAACTCGTCGCCTCCGGCAGCTCCCTGGCTGACATTGTCCGCGAGACTCGGCCCCATGTGGTGCAGGACCAGGTCGGAAAAGAGGTTTGCCTGGATGTTGCTGAGCGCTGCCACGGAGGATTGTCCAGTAGTCAGAGATGGTGTGTGGCATAGCGCACATCCAATGGAGTGAAATATTTGAAGTCCTCGTTGCGTGGAGGTCGTGGCCGGAGCCGGCTGAGGCTGATCGAGGAACCGCATGAAGATCGCAAACTTAGTGACGTCGCTGGGAATCTCGGGCCCATCCTGATCAAAGTGGGTGAGGTCTTCAGGAGTCCCATTAAACTGGCAACCTACGCTTTGATCGCGCTCGCTCTGAAATAGCTCGTTGGTTACTCCCATTTCAACGTTGTAGGCCTCGCCGGAAAATATTTCGAGGGATTTGTTCTGTGCTTTCCAACCGCATCTGGTAATGGTCCCATCGTTGCCATTCGTGTTGGGACGACCAGAGATTCCCAAATTCCGCTTTCGAGCGCTCTTGGAGCTTAGGTTGCTCCGGATGGTAGAGTCCGGAATCAATTCAATGAGGCCAGCGCCAAAAACCGGGGTCGGAATCCGGAAGATCAGGTTTCCATTCTTTGCGGCTTGTAAGAAGTCGGGCTGCGCCAGGTTGCATCCGGCGGCGTCGCTGCGGCCCGCGATGGTGAACAGATCATGAACACCGCCATCACGCTGACGTAAATCTGGAGTAAGAGGAAAACGAGCTTCCCGGACCGGACCATTGGGCGTAATGAAGAATGGCACTTGGTTGGTTGCACCTTCGGCTGAAGCAGCGCCAATCTGGGGATTAGTGAACGGACTCGTGCCCCCGGTTGAAGGCTGAGCGTGACATTGAGCACAACTTTCGCCGTTGAATGTCGGTCCCAGGCCACTTCCAGTGCCGGGTATGCTACCCAGGACCGACTGGACCTGCATAAAGTCGTCCTGACCGGTGGTGAAGAATGCCAGTTGATTCGTGGTTAGGCCGGCAATTGGTGCACCCGCTCCGGGATTGCCAGCCCGCACACCCGGATCGATCGCAATCGCGCGTGTTCCGCCCTGCAGCACGGTCATCATGATGAAGAACAGCAGTATCGAGGCGAAGAGAATGATCTGTCGCAGAGATTTCCTATCAGCTGCACTGGGCGCTCTCATGGGAATGCCTCCTAATTAATGGAGGTCGGAGGAGTAGCAGGTGTGATCCCGGCCTCAATGAAAACTGGCAAAGCGGCGTGCAGTTAAATCATTTTCATCGCCGGAACCGAATGCAGACAGATGTCGAAGGGACAAGGCAATCGATGAAAGAGGCCAGTCACCAGAATGTTGGAGTTACTCAGATTACCGTCCGAACCGCGGCAGGAATCGCCTCCATGCGGCACGATGACGTCACGTTTCCTGCGTCACGGGGAGAATGCCTGCACACCGCCAAGAGATCGTTTGATGGTTGGGGGTCCTTCGACTCCGCATGAACTCCGCTTTTCGCGGACCTCATGCTCCGCTCAGGATGACAAGGTGGCTGGGATGGATCAGATTCACACACTAGCCTCCACCTTCCAGTTTTGCCATTCCCTCCGGCTGGTCTAGAATCAACCGTTTGCCCAGCGTCATCTGATCATATTGAGGAGCACACATTGCCTGAGACCATTTATGACATTGCCATCATCGGCAGCGGTCCGGCGGGATACACCGCGGCCATCCGCGCCGGCCAGTATGGCTTGAAGACTGCCCTCATCGAAAAAGACGGATTTCTGGGCGGCACGTGCCTGCACGTGGGCTGCATCCCGACCAAGGCTCTCTTATTCAATGCCGAAATCTGGGACCACCTTAAGGACGCAAAAGAGTTTGGCATCGAGGGAGTGGACGCGCGCAAATTGAATTGGGGCGCCATTCAGGAGCGGAAGTCGAAAATCGTGAGCAAGCACGCCAAAGGTCTCGAGTTCCTGATGCGCAAAAATAAAGTCGAGACCATTAAAGGTTACGGAAAGCTCACCGGCCCCGCTCAAAGCGGCGTGTTCACAATCGAGCTTGCGGAGAGCGATCGCAAAACACTTAAGGCTAAGAACATTATTCTCGCCACCGGCTCGGAAGCGCGAATGATTCCAGGGCTTGAACCCAGCGATCGTGTCCTTACTAATATCGAGATCCTCAAGCTGGGCGAGATTCCCAAGTCACTGGTGGTTGTGGGCGCGGGCGCTGTCGGCGTGGAGTTTGCGTCGATATTCCGCTCGTTCGACGCCGAGGTCACGATCCTGGAGATGCTGCCACGCCTGGTTCCGGTGGAAGACGAAGATATTTCCAAAGAACTGGCGCGTGCGTATCGCAAGCGCGGCACTAACTTTTTCACTGGAGCCAAAGTTGAGAAGATCGACAAAACGAAATCCGGAATCGCCGTCACTTTCAGCGCGGACGGCAAGCAGCAGAAGATTGAAGCGGAAAAAATCCTGATCGCCGTCGGCCGCAAGCCGCGTACCGACAACGTTGGACTGGAAAAAACGCGGATCCAGGCCGATCGCGGCTTCATCAAAACCAGCGAATGGATGGAAACCGCCGAGCCAGGCATTTACGCCATCGGCGACATTGTTCTGGGCACGCCGCAACTGGCGCACGTCGGCGCCATGGAAGGAATTGTCGCCGTGGCCAAGATTGCCGGCAAACCGGACAAGCCCATCGATCTGTTAAAGATTCCTAACTGCACTTACTGTCATCCCGAAATTGGCAGCGTCGGCCTGAGTGAAGCCAAGGCCAAAGAGGCAGGTCACAATGTAAAAGTCGGCAAGTTTCCTTTCACCGCCAACTCCCGCGCTTCGATTGTGGGTGAGCATGAAGGCTTCGTGAAAATTGTGTCAGACGCGGAATATGGCGAGATTCTCGGCGTCCACATCATCGGCCCGCAAGCCACGGAGCTGATCGCCGAGGCCGTCACTGCGATGGAACTGGAAGCTACAATCGAGGACCTGATGTGGACAATTCACGCCCATCCGACGCTGGCCGAGGCTATGCTGGATGCATCGAATAGCGTTTATGGTCTGGCGATCAATGCGTAGTCAGATATGAATATGATCTCAGTCGTCCAACTCGAGGTCGTGGATTACGCCACCGGTCTGCAATTGCAGCAACGGCTGGTCAACCTGCGTAAAGACGGCCTCATCGGCGACGTACTTCTGCTGCTCGAGCACACCCCGGTGATTACGCTGGGACGAAACGCCAAAGCGAAGAACATTCTCGCCTCTTCGGAAATACTTTCCCAGCGGAGCGTTGAAGTTTTCGAATGCGACCGCGGCGGTGATGTGACCTTCCATGGACCTGGCCAGCTTCTTGCGTATCCTATCTTTGATCTCCGTGGTTTTTGTGCGGACGGCAAGCCAAGGCATCTCGGCGCAGTTGAATATGTGCGGCGGCTCGAAGAAGTCCTCATCCGAACTTGTGCCGATTTTGGCATCGCGGCAAAGCGCATCGCAGGACTTACCGGAGTCTGGACCGAAAGCAATGTCCACGTAGGGACCGGCGACCTCGCCCGTCCAGGCGAGTCGAAGACTCGTCAGCCTTCCACCAAGCATGAAGCTAAAATCGCCGCTATCGGCGTCCACATCTCGCGTGGAGTCACTTCCCACGGCTTCGCCCTGAACGTGAATACCGACCTGGATTATTTTGATTTGATAATTCCCTGCGGAATTGAAGCGAAACCGGTGACTTCAATAGAGAAAGAACTCGGCAAGCAGATTCCATTGCAGGAAGTCGCGCATTCCATTTCCCGCAACTTCGGTGTGGTGCTCAACAGCCAAATCCTCTGGCTGGAAACTCTGGACGCTCTGCTGCTCCCGACCCAAGGTGTGCCGGTAAAAGCTCCATCCGAATTACGGAAGCTGCGCAAAGAGGAAGAGACTTTCTGGGCATGAAGAAGAAGTCAAAACATCCTCGCAGCAGTTCCAACGGCCGCGGCCAACGTCTCCCCAATTCGCCGATTGCCACTCAACGCACCTATACCATCGCCGATTATCGCTTGGAAAAACCGGCGTTCACGATATGTCAAACTTGTAAAGATGACGTGACCTGCTACGAGATCAAGGGTGATCTCAGCGCTCCAGTTCCACCTATCCGCGAATCGAAATACCTCGATAAGAAAAAAAGCCTCGAGATCTACCGCTGGATGCTCCTCAACCGCAAGATGGAGACGGCTCTTGAGAACCTCTACAAACAAGGCAAGGTAGTCGGCGGCATTTATTTTGGACTCGGCCAGGAAGCCTGCTCCTGCGCCTCGGCCTACGCGCTTGGTCCCGACGATTGGATGGGACCCATGATCAGAAATCAGGGTTCACTTCTGGTTCGCGGCTTTTCCGCTCGCGACATCATGATGCAGTACATGGCCAAGGCTGGCTCTCCCACTAAAGGCCGTGATGCGTCCTCACATTTCGGTGACATCGAAAAACGCAATGTGGTCGCGCCCATCTCGACTCTCGGCGATCTGATTCCCGTGCTCGCCGGTGTCGCTCTCGGCGCCCGTCTTCAGGGACGTAACATCGCAGTCATGACCTACATCGGCGACGGTGGACAATCTACCGGCGTCACCTACGAAGGCTTGAACTTCGCAACCGTGCAGAACCTCGGCCTGGTGCTCTTCGTCGAAAATAATCTCTGGGGATACTCCACGCCCGCTGATATGCAGTTCCGCGTGAAAGATCTCGCCGAGCGCGCTATCGCGTACGGAATCCCCGGCATAATCGTCGATGGCACCGACGCCTGTCAGGTGTACGACGCCGCCCATGAGGCCTGCGAGCGTGCCCGCCGCGGCGAAGGCCCCACCCTAATCGAAGCGAAAATGATGCGCATGAAAGGCCACGCCATCCACGATGCCGCCGACTATGTCCCCAAGCCGTTGTTCGAATATTGGCGCAAACGCGATCCGATTACCCGTTTCGAGAATTATCTGGTGAAAGCGAAAAAATGGATGACACCTGTAGAGAACGAAAAGTTAATCGCCGACGTAGACCGTGAACTCGAAGCCGACCGCAATTTCGCCGTGGCCTCACCGATGCCTGAGCCGGAATCCGCCGCTGGCGGAGTGTATTGCGAACAAGGATGTCACGAGATTAAGGCGAAGTACGGGACCCCGAAGACGACAATATCAACAGTTGCTCGTCCTAAGAAAGCCGAGCCAGCAGTGCATCTGAAATAATGGGTGTCGCTACCAGGGATCCTGATCGCCGTTTTCTGAAACCGACTATCTGTAAACCTCTCGCCGATGTCCGATCCGCACGATCACAACCACCACTCGATGGCGGTCAATACGATAAATGACCCGGTAATCACCGATACGGATTCTCCAGTGATCAGCTTCACCATGAAACTTTCGAACTGCAAGTGGAAAATGGTTTTCAGCTAGTTGGTCGATCTTTACAGCAATCCGCCGCCGTATTCGTCGGTCGAGTGCTTGAAACTCTCGTAGCGCTGACGCCGAAAACTCAATTGAGTAACGCATCTGCCGCGCTGCGGGTTACAATCCGAGATCCTTCTTAATCTTTGACCACGGAATTGTTGGTTCTTTCAATCTCCTCCGTACTTCCTCGAGGTCTGCACGGTCTTCGATTTGTTCCAACAGCTCCAGATCTTCAATCGGAACGACTGCCGCCACCGGTTTCTTACCGCGGTGTACTATGATTCTTTCGCCACCATAAGCAGCGCGGTTGACAACGTCGGAAAAGTTCTGCCGGGCTGCACTGGCGGTAAGTTTGGCTGGCATATGGGGCTCCCTTAGAAATCGGGTCAAATGTACAATTAGTATATTAGCTTATTTTGTACAAATTGTATACTAGCGCTCGGCGGGACGTGCGCGGGCAGCAAATATATGCAACTCACCTATCTCGAAGCCGTCCGTCAGGGGATTAGTGAAGAAATGGAACGAGACCCTACCGTCTTCTGCCTGGGCGAGGATATCGGCATTTACGGCGGCGCGTTCAAAGTGACTGATGGGTTCATCGACCGCTTTGGCCCTGAACGCGTCATAGATACGCCGATCGCAGAATCGGCAATAGTCGGAGCTGCATTTGGCGCAGCGCTAACGGGTATGCGTCCTGTTGCGGAATTTCAGTTCATGGACTTCATTGGTTGTGCCTTCAACCAAATCGTGAATATGGTGGCCAAGGCTCACTACCGCTGGGGCGCGCCGGCGCCTCTCGTGATTCGCGGCCCCAGCGGGGGCAATGTCCATGGCGGTCCCTTTCATTCTCAAAATCCCGAAATGTACTTCGTGCATACTCCTGGTCTGAAAGTGGTCTGTCCCGCGACTGCTTATGACGCGAAAGGTCTCATCAAGGCTTCCATCCGCGACAACAACCCCGTAATTTTCTTCGAGCACAAATACCTGTACCGCCGCATCAAAGATGAAGTGCCCTCCGAAGATTACATTGTCCCTCTGGGCAAGGCGCGCGTCGCCAGGGGGGGCAGCGACTTGAGCATTATTACTTATGCCGCGATGGTGCATGTCGGGATGGAAGCCGCTGAGATCCTTGCCAAGGACAGGATTGACGTCGAAATCGTGGACTTGCGCACCGTTTCACCGCTCGACCGCGAAGCAATCGCCAACACGGTTCGCAAAACCAACAAAGTCATTCTGCTGCACGAGGACGTGCGCACCGGCGGCCTCGCTGGTGAAATCGCAGCTATCATTAATGAAGAAGTGTTCGACGACCTCGACGGTCCCATCGTCCGCATCACCGCGCAAGACTCCCCGGTTCCGTTCTCTCCACCGCAAGAGGAATATTTCCTACCCCAGGTGAGTGATGTAGTTCGAGAGGCGCGTCGACTGAAGAAATATTGACACGTATAGTGGAAGCCTTCGCACAGGAGGGGAAATGCGCAATTTTATTCTGGGAGTGATTTTCACTCTGCTCGTCCTTGCCCTGGCTGGGTATGCCCTGGCAGTGCTCGGCTTTTTTCCCACCAGTGCTGACGCTACTCCACCCGCATTCGAGCGCCGTATCGCTGTGACTGCTGTGGATGCATCAATGGAGCGTCATGCACCCCGGGTCAACAATCCTGTTCCGCCCCTGGATGAGAATCTGATCGAGGGGATGAAAGTTTACGCCATGAATTGCGCGCTCTGTCATGGCACCTTGGACAACAAGCCCAGTCCGCTGGAGAAATCGTTCTATCCCGCGCCTCCACAGTTAATTCTTGATCCCCTCGATGATCCCGAGTGGCACACCTATTACGCTATCCGCACCGGGATTCGCTACAGCGGCATGCCTGCATGGAGTAAAGCCCTCAGCGAAGAAGAAATGTGGAAGGCCACAGCTTTTCTCTCCCGCATTCAGAAACTCCCTCCGGCCGTCCAGGATTATTGGAAGAAATCTTTTGGAGTTGCGCCGCCCGCTCCGGCTTCTGAAAAAGACACTGGGCATCATCACGATTAGACTCAGACTGCAAATGGGCTTCCTTATATATAATGTAGGTTTGCGCCTGGCCTAACTTCCTCACCGGGACCGCGCGAAAGGAAATTATGCCGACCGATATCGTCATGCCCCAGATGGGCGAATCGATCTTTGAGGGAACCATCACCAAATGGCTGAAGAAGCCAGGCGACAAGGTGCAGCGTGACGAGCCGCTATTTGAAATCTCTACCGACAAGGTGGATGCTGAAATTCCGGCTCCTGCCTCCGGCGTCTTGCAGGATATCAAGGTCGCGGAAGGAAATACCGTTCAGGTAAATACTGTGGTCGGAACTATTGCTGCTGACGGCGAAGCTGCCGTGGCGACACCCGCTCCTGCGAAGGCACCTCCCGCATCTCAGCCCGCCCCCCCATCCCCCGACAGGAAAGAAGCAGGTACCGCCACGCCTCAGCCGTCCGCAGCCGCCCAGAAGGAAGTAATTCAATTTCCGCAGGAAGAAGATCACGCCCGGTCCTCGCCACTGGTGCGCAAAATTGCCCGCGAAAACAATGTCGATCTCTCACAGGTAGCCGGAAGCGGGCTAGGTGGACGCATTACCAAGCAGGACATCACGGCTTTTCTGGAGAACAGCCAATCATCCTCCACTCCTGCTCGATCCGGCGGCGCTACTGCGCCCGCAGTCGCCACTCCTGCTCCCAAGACTTCCCCCCCTCCGGCGGCCTTTCCGGGAGAACTGGTGCCTCTCTCCCAGATGCGCAAGATCATCGCCCAACGCATGATCGAGTCGCGTCGCACTAGCGCTCACGTCCACTGCATGTTCGAAGTAGACCTGAGGCGCATCGTCAATCTGCGCAACAAGACGAAATCAGCTTTCGAGCAACGCCACGGCGTGCGTCTGACTTTCATGCCGTTTTTCGTCCGCGCCGCCATCATTGCGCTGCAACAGTTCGCCATTGTCAACGCTTCTATGGAAGCCGAAAACATCCGCTACCATCGCCACGTGAATATGGGCATCGCTGTTGCGCTCGACTGGGGATTGATCGTGCCTGTGCTGAAAAACGCTGACGAGCTTAACTTTCTTGGCCTGCAACGCGGGATCACCGATCTCGGAGAACGCGCCCGCTCCAAAAAACTCAAGCCCGAAGAAGTGGAAGGATCCACGTTTACCATCACTAACCCTGGACAATTTGGCGCGGTCTTCGGGCTGCCCATCATCAACCAGCCCAACTCCGCCATTATGGGCGTGGGCGGGATCACGAAGGCTCCGGTTGTTGTCACCGACAGCGACGGCAATGATTCCATCGCGATCCGCTCACTGGTGCACCTGACGCTCGGCTACGATCACCGTCTCATCGACGGCGCCGTCGCCGATCAGTTCATGGCTTTGGTCAAAAAGACACTGGAGAATTGGAGCGAAGAGGTCGGATGATTACTGAGCCTTTGCCCAAATAGATGAGTTCAGACATTGCACCGTACCGTCGATAATTTTTCCCAACCCATCTTTGAATTTGGCTTCGTCCACGATCTGACGGCTGGTGACGGCATCTGTCAGAGACAGAGCAGCACTCACGAACGAGAGCGCCGCGTCTTTCTTCTCCGCTCCCGAACGATTTCCAAACAAGCCCTCAATGCCCTGCACCAATGCCGGAACAAATGAAATCCCTTGCAACAGTTTAGATAGAAAAGTTCATTGCTGTTTCTCCTTTATTAAGTTTTTGTGATTGGATGATCCGATTCTGGTAACTAAAATCGGAGAACTAAGAACCAGGAACTGTCGTTGAGAACCGGGCCGTTACTTGATTCCGAAGTGGTCGCGCATCGCAATGGCAAGACTAATCACGACCGCGATTACGGCATTCAATAGCCGGTCATAGACGCCTCGTTGAATATCCGTTTTTTCCAGCGAATTAATTCGATCCTCAGCCCGAAACACAACATCGTCACGACTGTGGTCGCCGGTCCCTGTCCATGGGAGATCCCCACCAGCAGCAAGAAAAAAAGCCACCCCAGTTGGCGGCGGCGCGCGTCGAACATAATTCCCTCCATGTTTAAAACCAGTCAGGCGTAGATATTCGCCTGACCAAGGGAGTTAAACCCAAGCCTGCTTCCATGTTGTTGTTCTGGGTCTTGAGCCTTGAAAAAATCTGAGAACTGGGAACAGCGAACCGAGAACTAATTTGCTATCTTCCCGCCTTCACTTGCTGCTGCAAGAACTTCTCCACGCTGCCCACGTACACATTGGCAAAATCTACGACCGGACGTCGTGCTTCAATCAACTGCATCGCTTCAGCCATTTTCCAGCTCAAGGAACACAAAATCGCCAGGGTCATTATAGGCGCGCGATGTACTCCAGCCGCGCAATGAACCAATAGCTTGGTGTCCTTCCCATCCAACGCACTCAACGCAAACTCCACGCCGCGCTGGAAAACTTCGGGTGGTTTGGGTTGGAAGTCGTCATCAATCGGATTCCAAAGCACCTTGATACCGTGCGGCTTTGCCAATGAAGTGTCGTCGAACTCGATCTGCATGTCGACAATGTGGGTTACGCCCGCCCTCGCCACCCCCGCCATGTTCTCTGCTGTCCAGATGCCGCCGCCCACCGCGATACGGCCTGTCACCCATGTCATGTCCATGCCGAAAGTCCCATATGGCGCGGCCACCTCAGCCCGCAAGGAAAGTGGCATCCAGCTCTGCAATCCTGTCGACTTGTCACGGTTAGTTCCGAAGCTATCCTGCCGTCTCCAGACCGGCGATGCGCGATTCCCAGCCAGCGGCTGCCATTTCATTTTACGGCATCCTCTTCATCCGCTACCGGTTGCAGTTCGCAATCTTTCGTGATCTCGGCTTCTAACATGGGCTCTTGAGGCAACCCCAAACGGCGCAACAGCGTTCTCGCCAGAGAATCCTCGCCCTGCGTTTCTTCCTGGCTTGCCGCCGGATACAACCCAATCATCTCGAACAGGTATTTCATTGCCGAATAATGCCCCTTATCGACTTCAGAAATCGCTTTCGCGACTAATACGCCCGCTGCTGACTTCTGCCGCACGGTCAGAGTGAATCTCTCCACCCTCAGTCGCGATTCCGTGGCAT
>Ga0066679_10000827_pt1 | contig 11515 bp, 9 predicted proteins | sample GraSoiAngelo_128_FD_62298 | JGI IMG/M metagenome (GOLD analysis project Ga0066679, IMG submission 62298) | Grasslands soil microbial communities from the Angelo Coastal Reserve, California, USA - 14_0927_12_20cm | ecosystem: Environmental > Terrestrial > Soil > Grasslands | place: USA... | reverse complement strand
CGAACGGTACGAGCGACGTGTCGGCCGGCAAGTTCCACGTTCGTTCCAGAGGTCCGAGCGCGGTCGTAAGGCGTGGCTTCGCTCACTCAAAGAGCGTCGACGATGTACCGACTGCGGACGGGTCTTTCCAGGCCAGGTCATGCAATGGGACCACAAACCGGGCTTTGAGAAGCTCGGCGAGATCAGCGTCGACTTTTGGGGACGCACGCGCGATGAGGTCCTTGCGGAGATCGCGAAATGTGATCTCGTGTGCGCGAACTGCCACGCAGTTCGCACCTTCGCCCGGGCCCCTTGGGGTCTCAGGTGGCTCAGAGAAGAATTCGAGCCGTACGACTCATCATCCTCGACCGTGGCTGCTTAGCCATGTGAGTGAGCCAGCAAGGTCTGAGGGCGATGCGGATCGCCGCTCAAGCAGAGACCTGAGGCTATGCGCAAGGTGCCTCGATTGGAAGCCTCGTGCGGAATACCACAACACACGCACAGGTCAGTTCTCTTATTGCCGGGACTGTCGAAACGCCTACGACCGGCGGTACTACAACGAACGTGGAAGGGCTACGCGCTTAGCCCGTCAGCGCGCTGCGATGGACGCAGCTCGCGCTTGGATGGTCAGCATCAAGAACGGCGTTCCATGCGCAGACTGCCGCGAGGTATTCCCCGTTTACGTGATGCATTGGGACCACTTACCCGGCTTCGAGAAGGTCGCGGACGTGAGTTCGATGGTCCGGAGCCGATCCCGGGACGCTGTATTGGAAGAGGTCAAGAAGTGCGAGCTCGTGTGTGCCAATTGCCACGTTCTGCGTACGATCCGCCGGCCGCGCGGTGCGATAGCACCGGCTGGTCTGCGCGTTTCCGTGTCCAGCTGTCGGGGTGGAGAGATTTGAACTCTCGACTTCGTGATCCCAGATCACGCGCGCTACCGGGCTGCGCCACACCCCGTAACTCACCTCATTCTCGCACTTGGGGCCACGCGAACGAGGTCGTGCACCAGGCCTGTCCCCTAGTTCGAGGCTGGCCGCCCCGACCGGGCGATCAGTAGCCTGACCATGTGAGCTCTCGTTCGTTCCTGCTCGCGGGCACCCTCGCGCTCGTCCTCCTCCCTTCGCAGCTCCCCGCCGCCGCGCTGCCGCTCATTCGCACCGACTGGTCCGCGTCCGCCGCCGAAGCCGGCTGGATCGTCGCGGCGTATCAGCTCGGTTACGCGCTCGCCGTGATCGCGGTGCTGCCGCTCACCGATCGCGTTCGCTCATCGCGAGTCATCGCCGCCGGCGCGCTTGCCACCTCGCTCGCGAACCTTGCCTTCGCGTTCGGCGCGACCGATGTCATCAGTGGATCGCTGCTGCGGATCCTCTCCGGCTTCGGGCTGGCCGGCGTGTACATGCCCGGCGTCCGGCTCGTCGCGCAGCATGCCGCGCCGGGCCGACGGGGCTTCGCCGTGGGCGCCTACGTCGCGGCGTTCTATCTCGGCGGCTCGCTCTCGCTCTTCGCGACCGGGCTCCTGCTCGAGCCGTTCGGCTGGCGCGGCGCAGCGCTTGCCCTCGCACTTATCGCGCTGGTCGCGCTGCCGCTGGCCATCATGAGCACACGCGGCCTTACGGAGATGCAGGGCACTCGCGCGCACCTGGACATTCGCGTCCTGCGCCACGGTCCGCTTCTGCGGACCATCGTCGCGTACGGCGGCCACTCCTGGGAGCTCTTCGTGGTCCGCGCCTGGCTTGCCGCCTTCCTTGCCGCGGCGCTTGTAGCGCGTGGGAGTGAGATCACCGACGCGTCGGCGACCGCGAGCCGGTGGGCAGCCGTCCTGCTCGCGCTCGGCGTCGTCGCGGTGTTCCTGGGCGGCTGGGCGTCCGATCGCTTCGGACGCGCGCCGAGCGCGTTCGCCATCGCGCTCGCAAGTGGCGCGATCTCGCTCACCTTTGGCGCCCTCTTTGACGCGCCCTGGGCGCTCGTCCTCGTCGTCGGCGCCGTCTACGGAGGGCTCATCGGCGCGGACTCGGCCATCTACTCGACCGCTGTCACCGAGCTCGCGCCGGCGGGTCGCATCGGATCCGCCCAGGCGATCCAGGCGGTCGCGGGCTTTGGGATCGGCTCGCTCGGTCCGGTCGTCGCCGGCGCGGCGCTCGACCTCGGCACCGGCTGGCTGGGGCCGTTCGTCGTGGCCGGCGCCGTCGGCATCGCCTGCGCTCTGCCACTGCTGGGCGCACGCAGCCGAGAGCGACACGCCGCCGCTTGACGGATCGACCGAGGTCCAAGGGAGACCACGGCCCAGGCATCATTCGCGCATGCTGATCCGCAAGCACGACGCCGCGCTCGACGACGCGGAGTGGCGCGAGTTCCTCAAGACGCACGACTTCGGGGAGCTCATCGCGCCAGGCGCCGGCCGAGACCTGCCCGTTGTCGTGCCGACCCACTTCCTCTACGACGGCGACCACACGGTGCTGCTTCACCTCACCCGCGACAACCCGGTGTGGGAGGCGATCGCCGAGCGGCCGCGCGCGATCCTCTCGGTGTTCGGCGCGTACGCGTACATCCCCGGTCACTGGAATCAGGACGAGTACGGCGTGCCGACGAGCTACTACGCCGCGGTGCAGCTTGCCTGCGACGTCGAGCCGGTCGACGACCCCACGGCCCTAACCGCGATCCTCGAGCGCCAGCTCGGCCATTTCCAGCCGGAGGGCAAGCACGCGCCGGTCGAGCCCGGCGACAACCGCTACGGCAAGCTGCTCCCCGCGATCCGCGGCCTGCGCCTGCACGTCACCGGCGTGCGCGCGAAGTTCAAGTTCGGTGGCAACCGCACGGCGGAGCATCGGCGCGCGATCTCGGAGAAGCTCGCCGAGCGCGGGACGCCGCTCGACTTCGAGGCCCGAGCGAACCTCGAGCGGCGGCTCACGCGGAAAGAGAGCTAGGCCGGGTCGATCCGCAGGATCGCGGGCGCGTACCGCAGCTTCACCTCTCCGAGGCTCGCGCCGGAGCTCGTGTCCATGATCACGAGCGTGCCCGCCTGGTTGTCCATCGCGTAGAGGCGCCGCCCGTCCGAGGTCAACCGCAGCGTGTCGAACTGGTGGGAGCGCTGCCAGAACGTTCCGCGTGACGTGAGCGACGCCGTGTCGATCGTCACGATGCCGTCGTGCGCCGCGGCGTAGAGGGTCCCGCCGTCGGGCGACAGCGCCGCGCCACCGATGAGGTAGCGCTTCGCGTCCGCCACCGGAAGGAGCGCGCGCCAGATCGCCGCCAGCGCGTCGTCGCCGGCTCGTGCGACGGGGATCTGCGCGGTGCGGCGAAGGCTCAGCTGGCGGGCGTCGAGCTCGTCGATCGCGCCGAGCGCGGGATTGGTCGCGTAGAGCGTCGCGCCGTCTGGCGTGATGGCGAGCGACCAGAGCATGTACTTCTCGAAATCGTCGGTCAGCTGGCTCGCCGGCAGCATGATCTGCGTCGCTCGTCGTGCGAGGAGATCGAGGGCAACGACGTACGGCGGCGTCCCGTTCGGCGTGCATCTTGGCCCGTCGGTCGATGTGCAGTTCGTCGTCGACGCCCCGCTGTCGATGCGGAACAGCCAGCGCCCGTCCGGCGAGAGCACGGCCGCGGTCCGGAAGCCGGTGGTGGTGAGCCCGGCCCCCGACAGGTCCGCCAGCTTTCGGGTCGCGACGTCGAGAACGCGCATGCGCGTCGCGCCGTCGCCGTACTGCTCGAGGAAGGCGGATCGGCCATCCGGAGAGAACGTGATGAATCCGTACGTCGTCTGACCTCGGAAATCGGCCGCGCTTTCGACGGTGCCCGTCACCGTATTCGCGATCACGAGCCGCGTGATCCATTCACCGTCGAGCTTGTACGGAGAGTTCATGAGCGCGAGAGACCGCCCGTCTCGCGTCAGCCGACCGTCGCCGGCCAGCGGACTGAACGTTTCGGGATTTCCCGCGGGCCGGATGTCTCCGTCGACCGTGAACGCGCGGGTCTCCTTGCCGGTCGCGAGATCGCTCGCGTGGATCGTCGTCTTGGTCCCGCCGCTCACGGACTCGGACCAGTAGACCGTCGCGCTGTCAGCGGAGATCGCGCCGTCGTTGAGCGTCCGCAGCGTCTCGCCGGTCCGCGCGTCGATCGCGAGGATCACCGGGCTCGCCCCGCCGTTCGAACGGACGTAGACGACGTCGCGGGCGGCGCTCGTCGGACGTGGCGTAGCGGTGGCGCTCGAGGCGGGTGCCGGCGTGGAGCTCGCCCGGGGCGCGACGGCCTCCGCGCCGCAGCCGGCGACCAGGAAGGCGAGCGCCAGAACGCCGAGGCGCCTGTGACGGCCCACATCCTCATTACAACCCCTCCGCTCGTGCGGTTCCCTACCCGAGCGCGAGCGCGACCACGCCAAGCACCATCGCCGCCGCACCGAGCCCGCGCCGCAGCGTGTGGCCCTCCGCGAGCAGTCGCGCACCGAGCAGCGCGCCGATGAGGATCCCGATCTCCCGCGCCGGTGCGACGTACGAGACGGGGCTGATCGCGAGCGCGGTCAGGGCGAGGATGTACGAGAAGCGCGAGAGCAGCCCGACGCCGACGACCGCCCCCCGCCGCGCGTTCCAGGTCGAACGCAGCTCGCCGCCGCGCCGCAGCGCGACGGGCGCGATCACCAGCGCCTGCCCCACGATCGTTGCCCAGTCGTAGAGCAGCGGCGGCAGGAGCAGCGTCGCGACCGCGGTCTTGTCCCACAGCGTGTAGAGCGCGATGACGGCGCCGGTCGCGAGCGCGAAGCCGACCGCGCGGCCCGCGTCGCCGCCGCCGAGCGCCCGCGGATCGCCGGTGAGGACGAGCGCGCCGGCCGCGATCGCGAGCGCGCCGGCGAGCGCGACCGGGGTCGGCCGCTCGCCGAAGAGCGCGATGGCGCCGGCCGTGGCGAGGAGCGGGCCGGTGGCGCGGGCGATGGGGTAGACGAGGGACAGGTCCCCCACGCGGTAGCCCGCGGTGAGCGTGGCGAAGTAGACCGTCTGCAGGAGCACCGCCACGGCGACGAACGCGAGGGCGATCGGCCCGAGCGCCGGCCGACCGAGCACCACGATCGCGAGCGCGAACGGCGCGTACGCCACCGCGCCCACGAGGTAGGCGAGGAAGAGGAACGGCACGTCCGCGTTCGCGCGTTTGGCGAGGAGGTTCCAGGTCGCGTGCGTGACCGCGGACACGAGCACGAGGCCGAGGGCGAACGCCGTCACGTGGTGCCGTGGGGTGCTAGCCGGCCGGACGTGGCGCCGTGGTCGCGCGGCCGCGGTAGTTCACGTCGAGCGCGTCGAGGCGCTCGCGGTGCGTGGCGAAGCGCCGCTCGAAATCCGCCCAGTCCCGTGCCTCGCGAGGCGACCAGAGGACCTCGGAGAGCGCGCAAAGACGCGGCCAGGCCATGTACTCGACGTGCCGCTGGTCGGGCATGAACTCGGTCCAGAGCTGGCCCTGCGCGCCCAGGACGTGCGCGGCCTCGTCGGCCGAGAGCTCGTTCGGGACCGGCTCGTACGCATAGACGTCGGCGAGCGTGTTGACCCCGCGGTGCGCGAGCGGCTCGGCGGGATCGGCTGACTGATAGTGGTCGAGATAGGTCGGCTCCTCCGGCGCCATCACGACGTCGTGCCCGGCCTTCGCGGCGGCGATCCCGCCCGCCTCGCCGCGCCAGCTCATGACGGTCGCGCCCGGCGCGAGGCCGCCTTCGAGGATCTCGTCCCAGCCCACCAGGCGACGGCCGCGCTCGGACAACCAGGAATCCATGCGCCCGACGAACCAGCTCTGGAGCTCGTCCTCGTCGCGCAACCCCAGCTCCGTCCCACGCGCCCGCGCGCGCTCGCTGGCGCGCCATTCCTCTTTCGGCACCTCGTCGCCGCCGATGTGGATGAACCGCGACGGGAAGAGCTCGAGCACCTCGTCGAGCACGTTCTGGAGGAACTCGAAGACCTCGTCATGCACGCCGAAGACGCCGTCGTGCACGCCCCACCAGGTCGCGACCTCGAGCGGCTGCCCGGTGTTGCCGAGCTCGGGATACGCGGCGAGCGCCGCGCGCGCGTGACCGGGCATCTCGATCTCCGGCACGACGGTGATCGAGCGATCCGCCGCATACCGTACGACCTCGCGGACGTCGGCCTGCGTGTAATAGCCACCGTGCGGCTTTCCCTCGAAGCGGCGGTTCGCCCCGTCGCCATCCGAGAGCCCGAGCTGGCTGTCCGCGCGCCACGCGCCGACCGCGGTGAGCTTGGGATAGCGGCGGATCTCGATGCGCCAGCCCTGGTCCTCGGTGAGATGCCAGTGGAAGACGTTCAGCTTGTGGAGCGCCATGAGGTCGAGGTGCTTGAGGATCCAGTCCTTCGGCATGAAATGGCGTCCGACGTCGAGATGGCTGCCGCGCCAGGCGAACCGCGGCCGATCGTCGATCTCGACGCACGGGACGGCCCAGGCGGCGTCCGGGACGAAGGCGCGACGGAAGCCCGTGGACGGCAGGAGCTGCCGGAGGGTCTGGAGGCCCCAGAACACGCCGGGCGGATGCGGCGCGCGGATGAGGACCTCGTCCTTCGCGACCGTGAGGCGATAGCCCTCGTCGCCGAAGTGGCCCAGCCGCGGATCGAGCGAGAGCACGATGCGCGAGTGGGTCGCGGACTCGACGACCTTGAGCGGGAGTCCCGTCGCGGGCCGCAGATACTGGCGCGCGAGCTCGCCGAGCGCGTGCAGCCCCGCCGACGTCTGTATGTGCGTCGATGGCGTGAGCGTGAACGTGCCGTCGCGTGCTGTGAGCTTCGCCGGGGCCGGGATGAGACCCGCGGTCACGGCCTCACCTCACCTTCAGGGGAACCACACCTCGTCGAGGACTCGCATCACGTTGCCGCCGATGGCCTTGGCGATGTCCCCGTCGGAGTAGTCGTGCTTCACCAGCCAGCGGACGATGTTCGGGAACGCCTCGGCCGGGTTCTCGATCCCGTCGACGAATTCGACCTCCTCGAACTGCTGCGTGCCGTGCGCCGAGCGGATCGAGAGCTGCTTCGCGAAGTAGTGGTGCAGGCCCACGTGGTCGCCGAAGAGCGTGTCCGGCCCGAATGCGACGTGATCGATCCCGATGAGGTCGGCGCAGTACTCGAAGTGCTCCATGTAGCTCTCGATGGAGTGCTTCGGGTGCTTCTTCGTCAACGTCGTGTGCGGTGCGGCCTCGATCCCGATGACGCCGCCCTTGGCGGCCATCGCCTTGAGGACCTCGTCCGGCTTCATGCGCCTGGTGTCCCAGAGCGAGCGCGCGCCGGCGTGCGTGATGAAGATCGGTCTCTCGCTCACCTCGATCGTGTCGAGCGAGGTCTGATCGCCCGAGTGCGAGACGTCGATCGCGATGCCGAGCTTGTTCATCCGGCGCACGGCCTGGCGTCCGAATTCGGTGAGGCCGCCGTCGCGGGCCTCCTTGAGGCCGCTGCCGAGCGTGTTCGCCTCGCTGTAGGCGATCCCCGACGAGCGGATGCCGAGGCCGTAGAGGATGTCGAGGCGATCGACCTCGTTCTCGATCGCGGTGGCCGCTTCGAGCGACGCGATGAACGCGATCTGTCCGTTCTCCTTCGCGCGCTTGATGTCGGCAAGCGTCTCGCCGCGCACGATGAAGTCCTGATGGGCGATGTCGGAAAGGCGCATCCCGAGGTCGTAGATGATGTCGTCCCACTTCCAGCCGGCCTTGGAGGTGATGGTCGCGGTGCCGTCCATGAGGCAGTCGAACACCGCGTCGAGCCCGGACTGCGCCATGCCTGCGTAGCCGGTGAAGTCGCGGCCCTGACGGCGGTACTCGGCGAGATCGCCGAAGTCCTGCGGGACGACGAAGCAATGGTCGTGGAGCGACACGGCCACGTGCTCGTCGAGGATCCGCTGGACGCGGTCCTCCTGGCTCGCGCTGACCTCGACCGTGCGCGAGGGCACGCGATCGAGCTCTTTCGCGAGCTCGAACTCGCGGTAATCGGTCCCCGGCTCGAGGTACTGGAAGCTGCGGTAGCCCGCGTACTTCGCGCCCTTGCGGGTCTCGGTGGTCTTCATCGTCATCCTCCGGACACTCGTCGCCCTCCCCGTGAGGGCGACGAGTGGAGTGGGTGCGCTGCGATACTAGCGACGGCGCCGCGGATCGAGCGCGTCGCGCAGCCCGTCACCGAGGAAGTTGAACGCGAGCACCACGACCGTGATCGCGAGGCCGGGGTAGATCGCGAGCGCCGGCGCCGTGAAGACGTACTGCTGCGCGCGCTGGAGCATGTTCCCCCACGACGGGATCGGCGGCTGCACGCCGAGCCCGAGGTAGCTGAGCGCGGATTCGGTGAGGATCGCGAAGGCGACGCCGAGCGTCGCCGAGACCACGAGCGAGGGGATCGCCTGCGGCAGGATGTGAGACGCCAGCAGCCGGCGCGCGGGCACGCCGAGCGACGTCGCGGCGATGACGAACTCGGCGGTCTTCCAGCGCAGCGTCTCGCCGTACACGACCCGCGCGACCGGCATCCACGAGAGGCCGCCGATGACGAGCACGAGCGTCGCGAGGCCGGTGCCGCTCACGGTGATGACCACGAGGATGAAGAAGAACGCCGGGACCGCGAGCATCGCGTCGGTGAAGCGCATGAGCACCGCGTCGAGCCAGCCGCCGCTGTAGCCCGCGATCGCGCCGACGACGACGCCGATGACGAGCGCGGCGAGCATCGCGGCCACGCCGACGAGGAGCGTCACGCGGCTGCCGTGCAGGAGCCGGCTCAGGACGTCGCGCCCGAGCTCGTCCGTCCCGAGCGGGTGCGCGGCGCTCAGGCCGGCGAGGCCGTGCGCCGGATCCGTCGCCTCCGGCGGGATGGTCCAGAGGAACGGTCCCGCGAGCGCGAGCGCCCCGACGGCGACGAGGATCGCGAGCGCGGCGACGCCCAGCCGGCTCACGTCAGGCGGATCCGCGGGTCGATCCGCGTGTACGCGAGGTCGACGGCGAGGCTCGCGACGACTGCGATCGCCGCGACGACGACGGTGAGGCCGGTGACGAGCGGGTAGTCGCGCCCCTGCGCCGCCTCGAGCGCCAACCGTCCCATCCCCGGCCAGCCGAAGACCGCTTCCGTCACCACCGTCCCGCCGAGAAGGCGCGGGACGAGGGCGCCGATCGCGCTCACCACCGGGATGAGCGCGTTCCGGAGCGCATGCCGGGTGATGACCGTCCGCGGCGAGAGGCCCTTGGACGTCGCCGTGCGGATGTAGTCCTCGTCGAGCACCTCGATCGTGGACGAGCGCACGAAGCGCACGATGGTCGGCAGGATCGTCGTGGCCAGCGCGACCGCCGGCAGCACGAGGTGCGCGAGCCGGTCACCGAGCGAATCGGAGGCCACGCCGGTCACGCCCGCGGACGGCAGCACGTGGAGCGACACGGCGAACACGAGGATGAGCACGATGCCGAGCCAGAACACCGGGACGGCCAGGCCGACCGCGCTCAGCAGGCTGAGCACGTGGTCGACCGCGCGCCCGCGGCGCAGCGCCTGGACGACGCCGATGGGGATACCCGCGCCGACGGAGAGCAGAAGCGCGGAGCCCGCGAGCGCGAGCGTGTTCGGCAGCCGCTCGCCGATCCGCTGAGCGACCGGCTCGTCGGTCAGGAGCGAGCTGCCGAGATCGCCGCGCACGGCCGCCGCGAGCCACTCGACGTAGCGCTCGGGCACCGGGCGGTCGAGGCCCATCCGGTGGATGAGGGCCTCGCGCTGCTCCGCGGTCACGTCGAATCGCATGACCGACGCCGGGCCGCCCGGTGCGAGGTTCACGAAGAAGAAGGTGAGGGCGCTCGCGAACACGACCACGAGCGCCCCCAGCGCGATGCGTTGCGCGAGGAAACGGACTACTTCTTGGCCAACCACCATTCGCCGATGTACTGGACCGCGTCACGCAGGCCCAGCTCGGGCACGCCCTGGAGCGAGCTGCTCAGGACGTCGATCTCCTGCGGGTACCAGAGGAAGAGGTACGGCAGCGTCTCGGACGTGTAGGCCTGCAGCTGCTTGTACACGGCCTTGCGCTGCTCGAGGTCGCTCGCGCTCTGGCCCTGGACGAGGAGGTCGTCGAGCTTCGGATCCTGGTAGCCCGGGATGTTGAAGCCCTTGCCCGCCGCGCTCGAGTGGTAGTACGGGAAGACGTCGGGGTCGCTCGGGTAGGTCCACCAGTTCACCGTCGCCGTGTAGTCGCGGCGCACGACGTCCTTCTGGATGTACGCGTTCCACTCCATCGTGTTGAGGTCCGCGATGACGCCGACGTTCTTGAGGTCCTGCTGGATGAGCGCGTTCACCGGCTCGAGCACGCCGCGCTGCCCCACGTCCATCGTGAACTGGAACGGCTTGCCGTCCTTCTGCAGGACGCCGTTCGCTCCGGGCGTCCAGCCCGCCGCGGCGAGGAGCTCCTTGGCCTTCGGCGGGTCGTACGGGTACTTCTCCGACAGCGACGGGTCGAAGTACGCCTTGAGCGCCGGCGTGATCGGCGAGTTCGCCACCTGGCCGTAGCCGAGCTCGACGGACTTGATGATCGCCTTGCGGTCGATCGCGTGGACGAACGCCTGGCGCACGCGCACGTCCGTGAAGCGCGAGTCGGTCTGGTTCAGCGCCAGCCAGTAGTACTGCACGAGCGGTCGCGAGACGACCGTGAGGCCGCTGGCGTTCTTCACGCGGTCAACGGCCGCCTTGTTGTCCAGGATCATGATCGTGAGATCGCCCGAGAGCGCCTGAGCGATCTGCGTGTTCGGGTCCGGCACGACGGTGAAGACCACCTTGTCGAGGTACGGCTTCGGGCCGAAGTAGCTGTCGTTCCGCACGAGCGAGACGCTCTGCCCGGACGTGTACTTCTCGACCTTGAACGGGCCGGTGCTGACCGGCGTCCCCTTGTTGAACGACGTGGTCTTGAGCGGGTCGGCCGAGAGCACGTGCTTCGGCACGATCCCGGAGTTGTACGCGAGGAATGACGCCAGCGCCGCGAACTTGCGCGAGAGGTCGAACCGGACCGTGGTCGGGTCGACGACCGTGACGCTCTTCACGGCGGCGTAGCTCGCCGCGTTCTGCGCGCCGAGCTCCTTCTTGAGCACGATGTCGTTGAACGTGAACGCGACGTCGTCGGCGGAGAACGGCTTCCCGTCGGTCCACTTCACGCCGTCGCGCAGCTTGAAGGTCCAGCTCAGGCCGTCCGGCGCGATCGTCCAGCTCGTCGCGAGGTCCGGCGCGGGCGCGAGGTCCTTCCCGGGCTTGGTGAGGCCCTCGAAGATCACGCGGTTGATGAAGAGCGACTCCACGAAGGCGTTCGGGCTCCACGGATTGAGCGTGGGATCGGCCCCGATCGGGATCGTGACGGTGCCGCCGGCGACAGGCTGACCCTGTGCGGACGGCGCGCCCGACGCCGCCGGCTGGCCCGCACCGGTGCACGCCGACACCGCGAGCGCGGCGACCAGGATGAGCGCGGACGGACGGAATGACATCGGCAACAGCTGCATTGGGACCCCCTCCCGTGTCGACCGGGAGTCTACGCCGCTGCGTTGTTCGGACGCTGGACCGCGAGATCG